>Ga0209390_10005036_pt1 | contig 19164 bp, 23 predicted proteins | sample BON01_FD_187212 | JGI IMG/M metagenome (GOLD analysis project Ga0209390, IMG submission 187212) | Freshwater microbial communities from Lake Bonney liftoff mats and glacier meltwater in Antarctica - BON-01 (SPAdes) (version 2) | ecosystem: Environmental > Aquatic > Freshwater > Ice > Glacier...
AGAACCCCCCCCCTCCTCCCCCCATCCCTCCCCTGGGCTGCTTCACTTCGGGCAGAGCCAAACACACGGTGAGGAAGGGGTTTTCCTCCACTGCTTTCTTGACCATGCTCTTCATGTACTTGCTCGGTACGTCAAACACCGCCCCCATATCATCAGCCGTCAATTGCATCCCTCGAATATCATCCGTCACCTCCTGAGGCAACACATTCCGCAGAGCAGTCCAGACATATCCCGTGCTCATAATTGGCTGATCCGCCTGAAATTGACACGTCACAAAATCATCCGAATTGCTCAACAAAGACCTCGACCTTAATTCCTTCGTATGCCCCGTCAAGCACGCCAGCGCCGCCGCCAACGCCTCCTGGGCCCCCATTTCCTCAATCAGCTTCTTGGCCGCATCTTCGAACAGAGGGAAAACCTTATCATCTACATCAGCCACGTCCTCCATCACTGCAAGAGCAGACGCCGACACAATATCCGCAGGCTGGGGAGCCCCTGCCCACTCAAACTTATTCCCAACCGCGCTCTCTATCTCCTTCACCGCAAATCGGTACTTCGGCGAAAACAGAGTCACACAAATCCCCTTTCTCCCCGCGCGGCCCGTACGTCCGGAACGATGGACGTACGTTTCGGTGTCTGTCCGCCCTGAAGCCGTGACGGGGGGCTTGTTCTGAATGACCAAATCCACCGTCATATCCAACCCACGGGCAGCCACGTCGGTAGCGACCAACACACGCACCCTCCCCTCCCTGAACGCCTTCAAAGTCGTCTCTCTCTGTGCCTGGGGGATATCACCATGCAGAGCCGCGCAGTCGGTCTTGATGACAGGGTTGACAATAAGTTCATTACATTCCTTCTTGGTCTCACAAAACACAATTGTTCGTGCCTTATTGCTCCCTCCATACACAGCCAAACAATCCGCAATCGTGCTCGGCATAGAGGACCAATGACAGGGAATCGCAATATGCCTCACATCCGTGCTCGCCTTTTGATCCTCCCCCTGCACCAAATCAACCTGGACCAACTTATCCTTCCTCATGTACTGCTGCGCCACCTTGCTCACCCACGGAGGCAGAGTCGCCGAGAACAGCAACACCTGCCGGCGGGTATCGGGCCCCGAGCCCATGGCATCACACACCTTCTGAATATCGTCCTTGAACCCCATATCAAGCATAGAATCCGCCTCATCCAAAATCAAAAATCGCAACCCCGAAAGCTTGAGCGTGCCTCTCTCAATATGATCAAGCACTCGCCCCGGCGTCCCCACCACCACCTGCACCCCCCGTCGCAACGCCTCCTCCTGCGGACGATACGGCGCCCCACCATAAATACACACCGACCTCAACGTCTGCGGCGCGCAGGCCTCAAACTCCTCCGCCACCTGCTTCGCCAGCTCGCGCGTCGGCGCCAGCACCAACACCTTAGGCGGGGCCCCCCTCTCCTCCCGCTCATCCCCAATCAGCTCTACCACCGGCAAGGCAAACGCCAACGTCTTCCCACACCCCGTCCGCGCCCGACCAATCAAGTCACAGCCGTCCAAAATCTTTTGCAACGTCAAGCTCTGAATCGGAAACAAGGACTTAATCCCTCGGGCCTCCAACCGCGCGCGTGACCCAGCCGAGATATTGAAATTGATCAATGCGTTCGGGTCCGCCCCCTCAGGCACAACCGCCGCGCCCGTGGCACCCTTGGCCTTTTTCTTCTTCCCGTTCACGCCGGCATCCTCGGCAGCGGCCGCTCCATTCCCATTGGTCTCCTCCTCCTCCGCCTCGGGCTGGGCACGCTTCTTCTTCTTCTTCTTCTTCTCGTCCCCCGCACCATTACCGGCGCCGCCCTCCTCGTTGTCCTTATCCTCCTTCATGGACTTCTTGCTCTTCTTGACCGGGCTCAGCTCCTCCACCACCGAGGCAGACTGCGCAGAGGAGTCGGTCAAGGCCTCCTCCTCCGCGGCGCCGCCCTTCTTCTTCTTGTCCTTATTCTCCTTCTTGCTGCTGGTCCCGTTGGTGGTGGCCACGACTTCCATCGCGTCTTCGGCCTGCACGGTCTTGTCCTTCTTGCCCATGGTTGGCTTGGTGGCTTGCTGTCTGTGCGTTGTGTGCGGGGGCGGAGGAGAAGGGAATGAATGAGTGTGGGCCATGCGATATGTCTGGCTAGATACGATCGAAGGTGGTGCTTGGTGGTGTGCTGCTGGCCATGCATCCACAGGAGGCCAGCATCCCAGGCAGGCGGCGCGGGCCTCCAAGGCTGGCAGAAATAGATGCTGAGCAGTGGCGCGAAACAGAAGGTTAATGGGTCTAGCACCAGTTAAATACGACGGGGCGCAAGAAACAAGAGTGCGTGCGTCGGCTTCTTCTTCAGATGGCCACCAACTTCGTCGACGCGGTCATCGATGGCAAGAGGTTGGAGAAACACCCTTCGCTCGCTTAGCTACCGCCTCCTCGGAAATTGGAATATGCGCATTGTACTCACGCCCCCTTTATGCTACGCCAGACACACAGGCGGCAACCCAAGAGACAAGCTTCAGCCCATCGTCGTCGTCCCACAAGACCAAGGTGAGTGGCTGCCCGTTGCAGGCGCCCGATGATCATGTCCCCATGCCCCAGTCCCTCCCCCGTTTCCTTGCCTGCCCATGTCAAATGCAAGGCCCTTGCACACACACCGCCGCTGACCCACTGCACCACCCCTACACACAGCAGAGCTATGAGCGGCACTGACGAGTGGGAAGAGGTGGTGGTGACCTCGCTCATTGCCCCAGTCCCTCCTCCCCTCCTCCCTCCCTCTTTCCCTTCTTGCCTGCCCATGTCAAATGCAAGCAATGCCCTCGTCCTCACACCACCTCCGCCCCACCGTCCACACAGCCACAGCTACAACCATGAGTGGTCAGGACGAGTGGGAAGAGGTGGTGGACCCGACGACACACAAGACTTTCTACGTCAACCACTGGACGCAAGAAACCCGCTGGCACAAACCCAATGCCTCGGTCCCCCTGCCGTCCGGGTGGGAGGAAGCCCGGGACGCCGAAGGCCGCATCTACTACATAGACCACGCCACGCGCTCCACGTCCTGGACTGACCCTCGCCGACGCAGCAACAGTGGTGGTGTAGGTGGTGGTACCTCGTCGTCCTCCTCCTCGTCGCCACGACCCCCCCCTCCCTCCTCCTCCTCCTCCGCCTCTGCATCACGCCACCGGAGTAGGGGGGGCTCCGCCACCATCGAGGGCGCTTCCTCCCCGCCAAACATCAGCACCAGCAGCAATGCTGGGCTCTCCTCCTCCTTGTCCTCCTCCTCTTCCTCCTCCTCCCCGCGCGCCCCCACGGTGGAACGCAAGAACTCTCTGAGTCGTCTCCCCTCTATAATCAATCAAAACCTCCCTTCGCTTAATTCTCTCCGTGGGGGGATCGAGGGAGGGGCGGGCTCGTTGGGCCTAGGAAGTATGAGTAGTGGCTTGGCGGCCCCTCCTGCAAATTTGGCTGATTTTCAGGTATGTATTTAGTTTTTGTTTATTTATCTATTCATTTATATTTATTTATTCATTTATGTATTCATTCATTTATTTATTTATTTGTTTATTTATTTGTTAATTTATTTATTCATTTATCTTATTAATTAATTTATTAATTAATTATTTTTTATTTATTTTTTTTATTTTTATTTTTTTAATTGATTTATTGATTTATCTATTTTTTTCAAGGCAGACTACCGTTTTCCTTACTAGAACTTCCTCTCTCTCCTCATTTCTCCTACGTTTTCATTCTCCACCAATAGGATGCATGCTTATCGCTCATCCCTCCCTCCCTCCTTCCAGACCTACGATCCAATCAAGATGCACGAGCTGAAGGAAGGCGACGTCGATCCTTTCTACGTCCCTGATGGCATGCACACATTCATATTTCTCACCTCTCCCTCCCCCCCTCCCTGCCTGCCTCCCTCCCTCCCTCCCTCCTTCCAGACCTACGACCCAATCAAGATGCAAGAGCTGAAGGAAGACGATGTCGATCCATTCTATGTCCCTGATGGCATGCGGACGGGCTGTAACCTGTGTGGGGTCAAATTTCAGTTGGTGGTGCGAGGGCGTCATCATTGCAGGTACGCTTTATGTAAATTAATTTATTTTTTTAATTGCTTTTGATTCACGCTTCCCTCCCTCCCTCCCTCCCTCCCTTCCTAGGTGCTGCGGCGAGATCATCTGCGACAAATGCTCCCAAGCCAAGCTCGTCCTCCCCCGGCACCACGAGTCCTTCAAAAAAACAACCAGCAGCAGCAGCAGCAGCAGCAGCAACAGCAGCAGTGCAGCAGGAAAGGAGGGAGGGACCGAGGGAGGGCAAGCGCAAGGGCACAGGGTGTGTGATGTCTGCCATACTCACATAGCGACTCATGGGAATTATCGTTGCTTAATTCGGTATATCACCACCTTGAAGGCAGGGAGGGAGGGAAGCACTGCTGCACAACGGTATGTTGCTCTAAGGCTGCTGGTGGAGGCGCTGGATCCCCATACACATTGGAAAGGAGATGTCAAATTAGGCGACGACGGCGCGCAGAAAATAGCCGAAATACAACAAGCTGGTGGCCCCGAAGCTATTTTGCAAGCCCTTGCCCCCTTACTCACTACTGCTGCTGCTGCAGATACTCTAGATACTGCTGGCGCTGCTGCTCCTCCTGTAGCAGTACGACACATGGCCCTAGTCGCGCTCGGTCACGTCCTCGCCCTCGCCTTCAGCCACCCCACCTACAAACAGCCCTACGCCACGCACCTCCCCCCCCTCCTCCCCCTCGTCCTCTCTTCTCTTGACGACCCCCCATTACAAGAACATGCGGCCCGTGTCATCTATTACGCGGCCGCCGAGCCTGCGTGTCAGAAAAGCCTAAAGCAAGTCTCGGCTTGGCATCGCATTTTTGACCTTCTGACCTCTCCGAACGAGGCGGTACAGAGGTGGGTGGCGGCGAGTGTGAGGCCGTTAGTAGCGGGGAATAGGCAATTGCTTGATTTTTTGTTGACGAGTGGAAGTTTGTTTGTTCTGGGGTGTCTGTTGTGTAGTGACTTGCCTGATGTGCAGGCACATGCATTGAGCGCCATATCAGCAGTGATAAGGACGGCGAGCACAGTGGAGGAGGAGGAGGAGGAGGAGGAGGAAGAGGAGGAGGAAGGGGAGGATAGTGAGGAGGAGGAAGAAAAGGAGGGAGGGAGGAAGGGAGGGAGGAAGAGGAAGGAGGATACGGTGGCGATTACTCAGGTTATCACCATGGTGGCTGATGCCGGGGCCATGGGTGCGGTGGTTCATTCCATTAAATCAGTTGATCTCCGAGTCGCAACACAGGCTATCTCTCTCGCCGCCTTGATGACTAGACAACCAAAGGTAGCTCGGACTCTGTGGGAGGAAGGGGTGATCAGAGCAGTGGTGGAATTTCTGACCGCCCACCCCGCAGCGGGCATCAAGACAGTGCAGTCTGCACTGGCAATTTTGAGTAACCTTGCTAGGTCAGGGGGGGAGGGAGGGGTGGTGCAGGTACATGCGGAGGGGGGATTGAAATTAGCGTTGCATTATCTGGATAACTCGGATGTGTCGATTAGGGAACAAGCGGCTGCTATGATGAGGTTTTTTAGCTTGCATAGGGAGTATTGTTCGGAGATCGTTTCTATGGGGGATGGGACGGGCTTGGTGAGGTTAGCGTCGCATCTAGAAAGGGAGGATATGCATATCGACTCCCCTGTCTTTCCCGTCCCTTTGTACTATAACGCCCTTGTCAGCCTCGTCCAGATTTCCTTAGCCTGTAGGGAAGGAGACCCAGCAGTGATAAACATCCTCCAAAGAGGCCTCCTCACCTCCTCCTGTTTCTCCCTCCTCCACGCACGGAACCCCCACGTCGTACGGCAGGTCCTAAGACTTATCCACGCCCTCGCCAACTCAACCCACCCTAAAGTCCAGTCTCTAGTGGTAGCCTCCCTAGGCCTCGACGCTGCTGCTGCTGCCTCCTCCTCCTCCTCGTCGTCCCCCTCCTCCTCCTCCTCCTCCTCGTTATTGGTTTCCATTATCCATCTACTGGGGGCCGAGTCGCCAAGTGTAGTAGAAGCAGCGCTGCTCCTCCTCACCCGTCTCTGTGGGTTTTACGCGCCCGTCCCTCCTGAAGAGCTAATCCTCGTCCGGCCTTCCTCCTCCTCCTCTTCCTCCTCCTCCTCCTCCTCCACCTCCTGGCAGCAGCAAGTCCTCGGAGAGACTGCGGCGGCGACTGGTGGGATCGACACGACCCTCCTCAGCAGCAGCAGCAGCAGCAGCAGCAGCAGCAGCAGCAGCAGCAGCAGCAGCAAGACCATTAATTATATCGAGGACGCAGGGAGCGAGGAAGAACTGCACGCCCTCCGCCTCCCTTCCTCCGATGCCTCCTCCCTCAAGATCCGCCGTCTACTAAGCCAACGTGGCCTTCCCTCCCCCCTCCTCTCCCTCTTCTCCCGCTTCGCCCTCCCTCCCTTCCTCCCTCCTTCCAACCCCTCCCCTCCTCCTCCCACTACCACCAGCAGCAGCATCACAACCAGCACTCCTTCGATTCAAGAACAGCAGTCGCACATCATTCTTACCGCTGCGTTAAGGTTGGTGAAAGCCCTCGCAACTGATAACCCAGCAGGGGCCCGCCGCCTAGTAGATACAGGTGGGATGCCCCTAGTCGTCCGCGCCCTTTCCACCGCTGCTGCTGCTGCTGCTGCTGCTACTACTACTGGTGGTGGGAGGAGGAGTGGTGATGGGTCTGCTTCTGCTGCTGCTGCTGCAGCTGGTGGTGGTGGTGGTGGTGGTGGTGGGTTTGGGTTTAAGTTGGCCTTGGGGACATTTGAAGAGATGTGTGTGTATGCAGGCAAAAGCCCCGAGCTTGCAGTAGGGATAGAAGTGGTAGCAAGGGGGTTGAGGAAGGGAGGGAGGGAGGGAGCGTTGGAAGCAGTGAGGGTTTTGGAGGCATGTTCGGGGAATAGTGCGTGTTGGTTGCCTCTGATAGGGAAGGCCTTACCAGGGTTAATTGAAAATTTAATGCTAGAAACGAGTCAGGAGGGAGGGAGGGAGGGCGGGTGGGAGGGAGGAAGGGCTGCTACAGACATGACAGATACCCACCAAAGGCTCCTCCATGGCATTCTTCACATCTTACAACGTGTCTCCGTCCTCTCTTCCCATGCGGAAGAAATTCTACAGCTCGGAGGCCTCTTCCCCCTCCTCTCCCTTCTCTCCTCCGCCGACGCCCACCTCCTCAACGGGCATTCCTCCCTCCTCCTCTCCACCCTCCTCACCCTTCACACCATTCTCCAACATGACACCTGCCGGAATTCTCCTTTGCGGAACGACCAGGCCCTCGTCCTCCTTCGCTTCCTCGCCCTCTCCCCCTCCCTCCACCTCCGGGTGAGTGTCCAGGCATATGCGTGCTTAGAATTGCTCCTAATTAATGCACCGGAAGTCGCTATGGGCTTAGCAAAGCAGAGGGGAATGGTGGCCGTGCTGGCGGGGAGGGAGGGAGGGAGGGAAGGAAAGAGGGAGGAGGAGGAGGAGGAGGAAGGGGAGGAGGAGGAGGAGGAGGAGGAAGTGGAGGAAGTGAAGGGTCAGGATGTGGTGAGTTGTCGAAGGGAGATACAGGAGGCACGACGACGGGTGCTTTATCGTATAGTAGCAGCAGCAGCAGAAGGAGCAGAAGGGGAAGGAGGGAGGGAGGGAGGGAGCGATGCCGAGGCTATTATCACCAATTTGGTCCATAGTAATAACGCCCCCCTCCTCCTCTACCTCCTCTCAGCCCGCTTATCCGACATTCTTCCCCCTGTCCTCCGTCGCGTCCAAGGCAAGGCATGCGAGGCCTTCGCTCGTCTCATCTCCCGCTTGCACTCCCCAAAGGAAGAAGCAGCTGCGCTAGTAAAACAGGGACTCTTAAAAGAGGTCTCTGCTGTACTAATTGAAGTACCAGCAGCCATGCTTACCTTATCTGTCTTATGTGATGCTGACCCCAATACAAGCCTAGCTCTCTTAGAACATCCTTCTTTTCTACAAAGGGCGATAGCATTGATGGAGGCCGGACGTGGCTCTTCCTCCCTCCCTTCCTCGTCCTCGGTGGTGCAACGGGATGCGGCTGCTGCTCTCCATATTCTCTCTCTCGCCACCCAGCAACAGCAGCAGCAACAGCAGCAACAGCAACAGCAACAGCAGCAACAGCAACAGCAACAGCAACAGCAACAGCAGCACCAGCAGCACCAGCAGCAGCCGCAGCCGCAGCAGCAGCAGCAGCAACAGCAACAGCACCAGCAGCGCCAGCACCAGCACCAGCACCAGCACCAGCAGCAGCAGCAGCAGCAGCAGCAGCAGCAGCAACCAAGCGGTGCTCAACTTGTACATTCAGCTTTCCTCTCTGCGGGTCTCCTCAAGCCCTTGCTGACAAACGTCACCCTCCTCGCCCAACACCTCCCTCCCTCCCTCCCTTCCTCCCTCCCGTCCTCGACGCTCGATGTCCTCCACGTCTTGATTGCTACTTTATATCCTCACGAGGAGGACGAGGGAGGGAGGGAGGAGGGGAATGAGGGAAGGAGGGAGGAAGGATTCTCTCTCTTCAATGAAGACGACCGCATCCTCCTCCATGCTTGTCCCGCCACCGTCCTTGCCGTCAAAACCCTCAGCAGCAGCAGCAGCAGCAGCCGCAGCAGCAGCAGCACCATCACCACCGACTTCCCTTCTGCTGCTCCTACTGCTGCTGCTGCTGCTGCAGCCTCCACTCACCGTCGAGCTCGTCTCTGCCTCCTACGACTGAGTCAAAAACCAAAATTTGCAAAGGTCCTGGTAGCAAAGGGCTTCCTCCCCTACCTCCTCTCCTCCCTCGCTGCTGCAGCCGCTGCTGCTGCTGCTGCTGCTGCGGAGGAGGGGAAGGAGAGGTTGTCCGCTGAGGAAGGAGGGAGGGAGGGAGGGAGGGCGGGATGGTCGGTGAAGGTGGATTTGAGGACTTTGTTGAGTTTGTGTAAGGCGATACCAATGGTGGTACCTTGGGAGGTGGTCAAGGAAGGGAGGGAGGAAGGGGTGGGTGGGAAGAAGAAGGGGGAGGGAGGGAGGGAGGGAGGGGATGGGTTGGACACGCTTCTTCACCTGTTATCTTCCTCCTCTTCCTTACCAGTGAGGGAAAATGTGTTAGAAGTCCTACGTTGTTGCTCTGCTGCTGCTGTTGCGGTGCGACGTCGGTTGTTGCTACCTGAGAAGGGACTCGCTGCTCTCCTTTCGGGAATAGTGGACGAAATGACGTGTACTACCATCACGGAAATGAGGATGATGCCAGTAGAGGAGGGGGAGGGGGGGAGGGAGGAAGGGCAGGAGGAAGAGGTCGGGGTGGACGAAGTGACAGCCACCACCACTGTGACTACGCCACTAGTAGAAGGCGAGGGAGGGAGGGAGGGAGGGAGGGAGGAGCAGGTGGGGGTAGATGTGACGACAGCCACGACCATCACGACGATGCCTGCAGTCGAGGACGAGGAAGGGAGGGAGGAAGGGCAGGAGGGGGTGGATGGGGCGTCGACGCGTTTCGTGAAGGAGGAAGTGACGGAGGGCGGGGGGGAGGAAGGGGGGGAGGGAGAGCACTTGCCGTCACCAGAAAATGGTGAGGGCGGCGGTGTGAAGGAAGAGAAGAAGAAGGAGGAAGAGGAGGAAGAGGAGGAGGCTGGACAAGCAGCAGCAGCAGCAGCAGTACCAACAGGTCCCCTCGCCGTCTGCTCTATGGTACGGGTCATCACCCTCCCTTCCTCCCTCCCTCCCTCCTCGGAGGCCTGGCGTTCCCTTCTTTCCATTCTTCAGATTTTGAGGAACCTCGCTTCGCTTGATGAGGCGCGATTAGAAATCGCTTCGATTGTTTTTGCTCAAGCTACGGGTCTACTAAAAGCAGCAGCAGCAGCAAGAGCAGCAGCAGCAGCAGGTTTTGGTGGTGATGCTGAGGAGGAGGAAGGGAGGGAGGAAGAGGGAGGGAGGGAGGAATTGTTGTTGTGTCTGGCTAGATTGTTGCAGCAGCTGGCAGTGACAGCGTTGGATTTTGAGGAAGGGAAGGAGGGGGAGGAAGGGAGGGAGGAAGGGGCGTTCTCAGCCCTAGGCCCCGCAACTGAAGCGGTGCTTGCCGCGTTGAACAAAGCACTGCTGCAGCCCTCCTCGTCCTCCCTCCCTCCCTCCCTCCTCCTCCAAGACGCCTCCCTCCACCTCACCTTAACCCTCTCCTCCCTCTCCTCCACTGCAGCGGGGCACGCTGTCCTCCTCTCCCCTCCCTCCCTCCCTCCCCTCCTCTCCCTCCTGAACCTCATTCATTATTGGCTGAGGGAGGGAGGGAGGGAGGGAGGGAGCACCACTTCTCCTTCTTCTTGTCTCTTACGACGAGAAAGGAGGGTGCTAGCGGAACAATTGAGGGATGAATGTCATGTCTTTGGAATAGAGCATCCTACAGAGGAAGAAGAAGAAAAGGAGGGAGGGAGGGAGGAAGGGGATGAGGAAGAGGGGGAGGGAGGGAGGGAGGGAGCGATAAGGGTGGTGCAGACTCGGTTGGGGCATGCGTTGCTTTCGCTTTTGGTTTCCTTGTCTTCGTCCGGAGGAGGAGGAGGGAGGGAGGGAGGGAGGGGGGGGAAGGAACGGTTGTTGCTCCTCCTCCCTGCAGTGCCAGTAGCAGCGGCGTATGTGCGTGTGCTTAGCGTGATGGTGAGCGAGGAAGGGGGGGAGGGAGGGAGGGAGAGAGAGAGGGAGAAGCCTTCTTCCTCGAGTGTGTGGATCCCTACTTTACGACAAGCGCTGTTGCTGTTAGAAAATTTGTGCGTTTTGCGACCGGCTCGTGTTCAACTTGTTTCTCTGTTGAGGGAAGATAGAGGCTTGGTTTCGGCGTGGGTGAGGGAGGGAGGGAGGGAGGGAGGGAGGGGGGTGGTGAGTGATTGTATTGCGAGGGTGGATTTGTTGTTGGGAGAGGTGGAGGATGATCCCAGGAGGAAGGAGGAGAGGGAGCAGAGGGGGAGGAGGGTGGAGGCGAGGGAGAGGTTGATGGCTAAGGAGAAGGAGGAGAGGGAGAGGAGGAGGGGTGGTGGGGGTGGTGAGAAGGAAGTACAGGAGAAGAGCAGTAGTAGCAGCAGGAATGTCGATGGTCACTTGCGTCGTGGGGGTCCAGCGGCGGGAGGAGGAGGAGGAGGAGGAGAAGGAGGAGGAGGAGGAGGAGGAGGAGGAGGAAGGGAGGGAGGGAGGGAAGGAGCACGGAGAGAACGCGCAGTTTCTCTTCCAGTGGTTGGTGGGATGTTGGGCAACTTAGGACGAGGAAGGGAGGGAGGAAGCACTACAGCTGGCATGCCTCCCTCCTCCTCCTCCTCCTCCTCAACACACCGTCGAGGCCGAAGCATGGGCGTGGGGATCACCAGCCCCCCCTCCCCCCCCTGCTACTCCAGCCTCCCTCCCTCCTACACCTCGCTCCTCGCACAAATTCCAGCACCCAGCAGCACGCGCAGCAGCACCGGGCCGCTACCACCACAGTCCTCCCTCTCTTCCTCCTCCTCCTCCTCCTCCTCATCCTCATCTTCCTCCTCCTCCTCGTCCTCAGGGTCATTTCCTCTGGCCTCCCCCGCTCCTCCCACTCCTTCCCCCCCCATCAAACCCAGCAAAAAAAGCAGCAGCAGCAGCAGCAGCCGCAGCTGTAGCAGCAGCAAGCACAAGAACAGCAGCAACAGCAGCAGTAGTAAGAAGAAATCATCGATTTTAATCTTGGCTCCCTTGGAGGAGGATTCGGACGAGAATGCTTTTGCTGCTCCTTGTGGTGGGTGTGGGGGGTTGTTGGCTTTGCCTGATGGACATGAGGATTATACGACTATTAGATGTGGGAAGTGCGGGGGGAAGCTGGCGATGTGTGTGTAGGGAGGGAGGGAGGGAGGGAGGGAGGGAGAGAGGAAGAGGTGGTGGGTGTGGAGGATTGTTGTTGGCTTTGCCTGATGGACATGAGGATTATACGACTATTAGGTGTGGGAAGTGCGGGGGGGAAGCTGGCGATGTGTATATAAGAGGAGGGAGGGAGGGAGGGAGCAGCAGGGAATGTGCCTGAAGCACTTTGGAAAAAGGCGGCGAAGTGTGCACATAAAATGATTATGTCATGTGAGTAGGACTAGGACCAGACCCAAAGACACGAAGAAGCACAAGAATAAATCAAAGAGTTCACGCCTCGTAAAATAAACGAATCTCCTTCATTTCTCTCGCGTCTTTTTTTGCTTCTTCTTTCCCTCCCTCACTCCTCCTCTCCTCTACTTTCAACACTCGCCTCACAACACGCCCAAGCCTTATGACTCTCCCACACACAAAACAAATCAACGAAGAACACAAACGAACAAATAAGAGCAAGCACGTGTATTTCCCTTCAATCTTTGCCTTCCTTCCCTCCTTCCCTGCCTCCCTCCCCCTCCTCTCTACTTTAAACACTCGCCTCATGACACGCCCATGCCTTTTGACTCTCCCACAGACAGAACAATACGAAAACAGAGAGCACTATTAGGCAACAAGTAAACCCCACCACCTTCATTCACTGTCGTTTCTTCCAGTCTTTTCCTTCTTTCCTTCCCTCCCTCCTCCCCTCTTCTCCTCTAAACATTCGCCTCATAACACGCCCAAGCCTTATGACTCTCCCACAACTTCACACAAATCGCCCCCCTAAACCTCTCCCCTCCCCCCGTCTTCGCTCGGTCCGCACAGAAAAGCTTGGCCAGATCCCCATGGATTGCTCTGCACATGAACTCCGTCGTCGTATTCTCCCCCTCCGGGAACACCTCATCCAGGTTCTTAAAATTGTATTTACTCAAAACGCTGCCTAGCGCCGTTGAGGCCTCGCCTATATCGACGACCCAATTGGATTTTGGCACGAGGGCCTTGCTGCGGAAGGTGACATCGACGGTGTAGGTCGCGCCGTGCAAGTTTTGCGCAGGGCCGAATTGCTCCCCTATTTGATTGTGTGGGATTTTTGAGTGTTGATTGTTGAGTCTTTTGATGACTCACAAGTGTGGGAGGGTCCTAATTATTCGGACACACTTTAGAAACACAAGCACAAGACACAAATCAAAGCACAAGACACACACATCCCTCACACACACATTCCCTGGGCCAGATCCAACACACATGCTAAATCCCACCCCTCCCTCCCTCCCTCCCTCCCTCCCTGCCTCCCTAGTCGTACTAACCTTTGAAGGAATGGGCAATCATGATGCTGTCCCGAATGCCAAGGGAGTAGGGGAAGACAGGCGCGGCGTGCACGCAGGTGGAGAGGAGGAGGAGGAGGAGAGCGGGGAGCTATAGGGATGGGAGTGCAGGAGGGAGGAAGGGAGGGAGGAAGGGAGTGGATGTTGGGTGAGTTGATGATGCAGGGGCCGAGGGAGGGAGGAAGGCAGAGAGGGAGTGCTGCTGTACATACCTTAAAAACCAGCATGTTTGGCTGAAGCGCGGGCCGACGAGGAGCGTTGTCGTGACGTGCCTGTGCTGTGTGTGTGCGTGGGAGTGTGTAGATGTGAGTGTGGCCTGGGCAGTGAGGGTAGATGAAATGCTGCGTGGCGTTTTTGGTGGGGAGGTTTCCCTGCTACGGACGGCCAGCCTCTGCGGACAGGTATAAATTTCGAAAAGCAACGCAACAACAAAGCAAACGAAAGAAACTCAAAAAACAATCGCTTCTCTAGCAGTCAAAACGATGCTGACAATTTGTTCTTTCTTGTTTTTTTTTGGGTGGTGGTTTGCTTGACTGAAAAAGGTAGATGGGGCATATGCCTCGTCCTCTCACAGCCCCTCTTGTTCTATTTTCCTTCTTTCTCTCCGCTCAAGGCCAGGCCACAGATAAATACATGAAAACGTTCGGACGACGAATCGCGCACTGCGAAAAAGGGTCTCGCGCTGCGGCGTCATCGTGTTATCCTCTGTAATTGGGAGGGTACGAGGTGAGTAGGTTGAGTGAGTGCGTACGAATAAGGCGTGCAAATTCTTCCTCCCCCAACAACCAGCCTGCCTGCGCACACATACAAAACCTCTCTTCAAAGCAGCATATCTTTTAATCTTTATACGTACTTGGCGGGTAGGACGGGTGTGAGGAGCGGGTGCCATTGCTGCATCCAGGCGATCAACCTGGTAGGAGGGGAAAGAGAAGTGGAAGGGTGAGCATGAGAATGTGAACGTACCTCATCGCAGAGAGAAAGAAGGGAAAGGACGACACGGAACAAAAGAAGGAATAGACAGACAACAAACTAAAGCGTCGGCGTCGCACGTACCAGAGCATGTAGGTGGCGATTCCCGCAGTAATGGTAAAGACAACGGCAATCCTGTGGAAGTGGAGACGAGGGCAAGAAAAGAGTAAGCAACGCGCATGCACACGAAAACACAGCTCGACCTCTCACTCTCTTCCGTCCCCATCACTCCTGAAACAAACAATCTACGTACCCGGCGTTGTCCTTATCGATGTACTTGGTGAACTTGGCCACATTGGTGAGGATGATGGCGGACCCGCAGATGATCGTCCAGGCAATCAACGCCGCAATGGGCGGGTTAAAGGTGGCCGACATGCCAACTCCTGTCAATAGGGAAGTGTGAAAGAGAGAAAGAGGGAAGGCGTGTGGGTACAGTGCGTGTAGGGTGTGGGGTAGAGTGGCAGCAGGCTGGGGCTTTGGGGTGATAGGTCCGAGCTGCCGCGTGCGATTGGGGACGGGTTGTCGAGTGCTCTGGCTGGGACTGGAAATGAATAAGCAGCCGCCACGCACCGCAGGACTGGCTCCCTGGCTTCGTAGTTTTGCAGCTGAGGGTTCTGTGGTGGTGGTGGTGGTGTGTGGGTAGTGGTTATGGCGGTCAAAGAGGGAGGAGAAGTGCTTGCTCTCGGATTCACAAGAGCACGACGCTCTCCTTTGCATCTCACATCACAACACTCAAGCGACTACCACACAGCCTCCAACTCCTCGTCACCCTCCTCCTCACTCCCACCACAACAGCAGCGTAGCGTGGGGGCCTGGACTAGACACAGAGGCGGGCAATCACAAAGCACTTCCGCTTTTTCCATCATCACCGTCATCTCGATTCTTCGCGGCGATGCCTCCTTTTCACACTCCACAGGCCAGCCGCCACACTCACTATACACACTCTACAACCCACAGACGACGACCTACGATGGCTGCCCCTGCCGCCGCAGCTTCCGGCGGGGCCGGTGCGGGTGTGGTCGCTGTCCAGTACCTCTCCATTTCCTATGTGTTGGGTGCCCTCCTGCTGCTGGCCTTGGTCCTTGGCCCCATCCTCTACATGTTCTTCCGGTACGTTTTGTGTGGGCTGGATGAAGGAATGCCGTGCTGGGGTTGGTTGTTGGAGTGGAGGAAGCGCTGCCTGTGTGTGCGGGGGGGGTGCTTCCTGTTTTTGCGTGGCCGGTGGCTTGGTGCAAGAGAGTCCGGCGGAGACGTCTTTGAGGGTGCTTGGGCGTCTGGGAGCAGGGTGGCGTGACGCGTGTGCTGCTGCGCATTCTGCGAAAGCATTCTGCGAAAGAGTGTTGTGGCTATCCCTTATTGAGAGGTTTGTCATCCCTTATTGAGAGTTTTGTCGTTATACACGCTTTTGGCTGCTCGCATGGTTTTCCTGTCAATGCCCGCTGGGTGGCTCGACAGACAAGACAACACAGCAAGCATACTCCCTCTCCCTCTCCCTTCTGTCTCCCTCTTTTTTGAGTTTCATGCACTCCTACTTCTCCTCTTTCCTTGCTCACACTCTGCCTTATTTCCTACGTATTCACAAACCCTACAGGACACGCAAGACCACCTTCCGGAGAGATTAAACGAGAAATACGACATAGAGAGAGGGAGGGGCCAGCGACCGTGTGTGTGTGCCCAGCTTGAATGAATGTACAATAACAAAAGTAAAACCAAAATGATACGCGTGAGGAAGATCTTTGCCCCATTCCTTTTTTGATTTGTTTAACAGTTAAAGCAAAGGAAGGGAGCAAGGAAACAACTTTTCCTTCACATCTTTTTGTTGTGTTTATTTTGATTGACTCATCCCCCCCCTCCAGGAGCATAGGAACGGGCCCGACGAGGGAAACCCAACAACAAGCATGGCTAGAAAGTCATAGCAGGAGAGTAATTAGATACAGCGTTTTTATCTTCGTTTACATCTTTTTCGTTTTTATTCCTTTTTTATGTTTTTTTCTAATCGGACTCATCCCCCCCTTTTCAGAAGCAGGAAAACGGGCTCGGCGAGGAAAAACCCTCGATCAAACGTGGCAGGAAAGGAAAGAGAAGAAGAAGATGATGGTGATGTGATGACTGGAGCTTTTCCTTTTTCCTTCTACTCCAGAAGGAGAAGAAGAAGTAGAAGCGTCCTGTCTCTCGAGTGGCTTAGTGCTGCTGCTGTTGCTCTGCTTACAATGCTGGTACCCAAACAAAAGGGCACAAGGAGAAAAGAGCGACCGAAACGAACGAAAAGAAGGGCAAAACACAATCACTGTGCCTGCCCTCTCCTCTCCATCCCCTCCCCCCCCCCCCCCCCCCCCCGTCCCCGCATCTGAGCATAAAAACTTACTCCTGCACCTTAGCGATGAACTCCTGCAGCTTGTGGTACTCACGGCTCTCCTCCCCAAAGTCAGTCACCACAGCCACAGAGCACTTCTGGACCTTCCCACGGGGGTTGCCCTCCTTATCAACCTTGGCCAGGCCCACAAACTCCCCGAGCTTCTCGCGGGTGTCAATGTAAAGCAGGGGCACGCTCCCCTCCTTGCACAACGCCGTCACCAGAGTCTTGTACTCATCCGAGTCCACATCACGCGCTAACACGCACAGCTTGGCCGAGTGCCGGTCCAGGGCCTTGGCACTCTCGTGCAAGCCACGCTGGAGGCCGTCGTGCACCAACGCCTTGCGCAGCACACCACGGAGGGCGGACTCCTCGTTGAGCTCCAACTCCTCCTCCACCGCGGGCGCGGCCTCCTCACCCTCTTCCTCTCCCTCCTCCGCCACGTCCATGATCGGGTCGTCCTCTGCCATTTTGACTGGGCGTCCTAAGACTGTTTTTCCTATTTGTTTAGGCAAGAGGAGGAGGAAGAAAGAAGAAAGTGATGATGAGTGGTGTGAGAGGAGGAGGAGAAGAGGAGAAGCGACGGCAGCCATCCACGCGCAGCCACGCATTTAATGTGCCTTGGCTGTACGGTGGTCAAGCTTGAGGATGGAAGGGGTGGGCAAACAGAGGGGCAGGGTGCAAGGGAAGCAAAGAAAGGACAGGGGAGAGCATAGAGGGGGAAGAAGGCTGTGTGAATGGCAACGAGCGGACGACAAGCCACCACACCCGAGCAAATGCTTCAGGTTTGTGGACCCGCAGCTTTTGGGGGAGAAGAAGTGAGGAGGCGAGCAATGAGAGCAAAAGACCACGGCGGCTTGCGAGGTGGCAATTCTTGTCGTCTTGTCCTTGTCTTCGTCCTCTTGTGTCTGTGCCTGGGCGCCTCCACGCGCTGTACTGTGAGGGTGGGCGCGTGTGTGACGGGAGGCATGTCTATCATCATCACTCGCTTGCCTCCAACATCGGCCCTCCTCCCTCCCCTTGCACCTGTACCCCCGTCTTGCCTCGATCTCGTCTCACATTCATTTCGTCACCCACAACAACCACCGCATCACAAAACCTACAGCACTCAGGCATATGGCTTCGCAGCTCCTGGCCCGTGCCTTGCGACGAGGGGCAGCCTCCTCCGTCTCTTCCTCTTCCTCCTCGTCCTCCATCCTGCGCCCCGCCGTCTCCCAAGCCACCCTCTCCTTCAGCAGCAGCGGGAGCAACAAACCCGCCCCTCTGGAGGAGCCCAAGACGTCTTTTTCGGAGGTCCTGGACCGGGCGACTAGCATCTTCTTTTTGACGGAGTTGATGCGTGGGTTTTGGTTGTCGTTCGAGGTGGCCATGAAGCCCAAGGTCACGATCAACTACCCTTTTGAGAAAGGACACCTCTCCCCGCGTTTCCGGGGGGAGCATGCCTTGCGTCGGTACCCCAATGGGGAGGAACGATGCATTGCGTGTAAGTTGTGTGAGGCTATTTGTCCCGCTCAAGCCATTACGATCGAGGCGGAGCAACGCGCGGATGGGTCGAGGAAGACGACGAGGTATGATATCGATATGACCAAGTGCATTTTTTGTGGGTTTTGCCAGGAGGCGTGTCCGGTGGATGCGATTGTGGAAGGGCCGAATTTCGAGTTTGCGACGGAGACGCATGAGGAGTTATTGTATGATAAGGAGAAGTTGCTGGCGAATGGGGATAAGTGGGAGGTGGCGATTGCCAGGAATTTGGCGGCGGAGCACTTGTACCGTTGAGGAGGGATGGTGATGAGGAGGGAAGAAAGGTGTGAAATGATGAGATTGAAAGGATGAGAAGGGGAAAGGGAGGAAGAAAAGCTTGAAATCTGGTCGCGGAACATTTGTACCGATGAGGAAAAGAAGGTGGGAGGGAGGGAGGGAGGGAGGGAAGGAAGGACGGTGGTGTGTAGAGATAGGGAGGGTGGGTAAGAGGAGGACAGATGAATGAAGGAAAGAAGAGAGAACGTGAGAGCGAGAGGCAGAGAGATACATACTAGCTTAATCTAAAAGAAATTATGTACTGACGAGAAGCGAATTTGATCAGAGGCAAGTGCGAGGGAAAGAGGGAGGGAGGGAGCAGCATTTTCTTTTAGTAGTATATTGGGTGTTTGCTCCTTCTTTTTGTGTCCATATTTCTCAACATTCTTCCATTCTTTTTCAGGGTGCAGGCACACACAATATGTGTGTGCATGTGTGCTGCTGCTTTTTCTAGTGTGTGTGTTGGTGGTGTCGTCATCATTGTCCTCCTCCTCCTCTCCATCACCCTTCCCTACTCCTTTCAAAACGTGGAAGCACGCACATATGTATGCAGGTGTGCTGCTGCTTCTTCTATGTGTGTTCCTTGATTTGCCATTTTGTTTGTTTGACCAGAAATCGTCGTCGTTGTCCTCCTCCTCTTCCTCACCCTCCACCAATCAGCTGCTCCACTCTTCGTCCCCTAGCACCCAGGCATGGTACAACAGTCAGTCTGCCTCTTCTTCACCCCATCCGTACTCTATTGATTGGTCATCTCATCCTCCTTTTTCCATCTCCTTGCCTCTTCTCTCCACCACCATCTCTCCTACAAACTTTCTCGTCTTTTGCAAAATTCCTCATTTAATGACACCTCCCTCCC
>Ga0209390_10005040_pt1 | contig 19149 bp, 12 predicted proteins | sample BON01_FD_187212 | JGI IMG/M metagenome (GOLD analysis project Ga0209390, IMG submission 187212) | Freshwater microbial communities from Lake Bonney liftoff mats and glacier meltwater in Antarctica - BON-01 (SPAdes) (version 2) | ecosystem: Environmental > Aquatic > Freshwater > Ice > Glacier...
CCCCCCCTGCCGCTCTCCTCTTTTATTATCCCAAGAGTCCCGGCGCGTGACACGAGAAGAAAGCAGCGTGCATCTTTCTGTCTCTCTTTGTATTTTGCCCCGGCCGCGGCGCGCGCCCTCGTCTCGCCGCCGCCGTCGCCGCCGCTCCCTCTCGCTCCCCCCGACCTCCCCCTCGGCGCGGCGGCGCCCTCAACATCTTTTGTACTGCCGTCCTTCACACGCGCCCTTGGTTTCCGCCTTTGTTCCGCCAACCCCCCCTCACGCATAGCATGGTCGCAGACGAATACAGTATGTTACAAAACAAGGCAGACAGCTTTTTTCCTCTTTCTCCGCTCGGCCTGTTAGGCAAAAGGCGCCGCCAAAACATCGCCCTCTGTTCTTCCCGCGTCGCCTTCTTTTTGGGCCAGCCGCCGCAATCAAAAGCAGGCTCGGGCTTGTTCCTGGCCGTCATCCCCCTCCTCTACCCGCGCCGCTTGGGCATCAGCTCGATCACAAAGTCGAGCGCCGCGCCCGGCGGGATGACGCCGCCCGCGCCGCGGTCGCCGTAAGCGAGCGCCGCGGGCAGGACCACGCGCCGCTTGCCGCCCTCCTTCATGGCCGGGAGCGCGTCCGTGCCGTCGCCCAGGATGCTCAGGTCCCACCCGCGGATCACGGCGCCCTTGCCGACGGGGAACGACAGCGGCCGGCCGCGCGCGTACGACGAGTCGAACTCCTTGCCGTTGCTGGCGAGCTGGCCGCGGTAGTGGGCGCGGATCATGGCGCCGGCGACGGGGGAGGGGCCCTCGCCGACCTTGAGGTCGCACCACTGGACGCCGTTGTCGAGCGTGGAGTAGGAGCACGTGTCGGCGGCGGCGGCGTCGGCGGCGCGCGCGGGGCCGGCGCGGAGGCCGAGGCCGAGGCCGAGGGCGGCGGCTGCGGCTGCTGCGGCGACGAGCGCGCCGCGGCGCGAAGCGGCGGCGGCGGCGACGGGGGCGGCGACGGGGGCGGCGCTCGCTGCCTCCTCGCCGCTAGCGCGCGCCGTCGCAGTGGCGCGCGCCACAACCGCCGCCCGCGGCGGCGTGCGCGCGCCGATCGTCGGCCTCGCGGTCGTCGCCGACGTGCGCGCGGCGGACAGCATTGTGCGTTGATGCGGGAGGAGGGCGAGGATGAGACCCTTCTGTGAATCCACAGAAGCGAGGACGGCTCTTTTAAGTCCCTCCCTCTCGGCGTTGCTTCGTCGTTTGTTGCAATGGATCGTGTTTCGTGAGTCGCAATGGTCTCGATCGTGGCTTGGTTTCCTGGAGAGGAGAGTCGTTCGTTTTTGGATCGGGGCCGCCGGATCGTCGCCAGTTTGCCCGACGCCGCTCCGCGAGAGACCTATTCGAGCAAGCGCGCGCCGCCGGCTGCGCGCCCCACGGCCCTCTCCCCACTCCCCTCCCGCAAATTCAAACGTACAGGCCCGTCCACGCCAGCAGGAAGAGCGTGCCCACGCCGGCCATCGACGACGCCAGCACGCCCAGCGTCACGTCGGCGACAATGGATGAGCCTCGTTTTTCGCCGTGCAGCGCGGCGGCAAAGCGGGCGGCAGCGACGGCCGCGCCGAGCAGCAGCACCGTCGCCAGGGGCGGGTACAGGACGGGCGGGACGGGCGATCCGACGGGAATCGAGGGCCCGACGCCCACCGCGCGCAGCGATGCCATGCTGCCGTGCTGCCGGTTTGCGTTTCTTGCTTGCTCACGGCAGTTTTTGCTGTTGCTTCGATGCGCGCGCCGAGCGAAGCTAGGGCGCGGTTCCTCTAGCGTCGTTTGTCTGGTGTGCGTGTGACTTGTGATGGTGGAACAGGAGGGTGTTGTCCCGTGCAGAGATCGACTAGTGGAGAAATCGTCCTTTGAAAATCAGGTCCCCTCTCCCCCCCCTTCTCCTTCCCCCCTTCTCCTCCCCCCCCCTTCTCCTCCCGCGTAACACAAACACATCCATCACAACACCACCGCACACGACACCACCGCACATTAGCGAGCAGCAGTCCCTAGTACCCATTCCATCGCGCGCGCACCCCTCCATCAAACCACACGGCGCGCGTGAACACGAGGGATTTTGAGGCAGGACCCAGGCGGCGCAACCCGAGACGCCCGAGATGGACTTTTCGTTCGCCAACCTGCTGGGGGCGCCCTACAGGGGCGGCAACATCGTGTTCCCGGCCGGGTCGCGCGAGCTGCTCTTCCCCGTGGGCAACCGCGTCGCGCAGGTGAGGCAAAGAACGACGCTGCTGTCGGGCGCGCGCGCCGCGCCGCGCCGACTGCCGCCCGTTGCCGCCCGCTCTCGCGCTCAAACCCTCGACCTCGAAAAAAAAACACGACACAGATCGACCTCGCCCGCTCGGCCTCGCAGACCCTCCCCTTTGAGAACGTCTCGGACGCGCGCGTCGTCGCGGTCTCCCCCTTACACGCCGGGTCGCTCGTGCTGTCGGTCGACGCCGACGGCCGCGCGCTGCTGCTCAACCGCCACCGCCGCGCGCTGCTGTGCCACTTTTCTTTCAAGGGGCCCGTCTCCGCCGCCGCCTTCTCCCCGGACGGCGCGTTCGTGGCCGCGGCGGTCGGGCGCGTGCTGCAGGTGTGGCGCGCCCCGGGACTGGGCAAGGCGCTCGCGCCCATGCGGATGCACCGCGCCTACGGCGGCTGCCACGACGACATCTCGGCGCTCGACTGGTCGGCCGACAGTCGCTTTGTGGCGGTGGCGTGCGCGGACATGACTGCCCGCGTCTTCAGCGTGGACAAGGTCGCCGGGTTCAGCGCCGTGACGCTCGCGGGGCACCGCGACGCGGTCGTGGGCGCCTTCTTCGCGTCGGCGGCCACGCGCGCGGCGGCGGCGGCGACGGGCGCGGCCGTGGCGGCCGTCTACACGGTGTCGCGCGACGGCGCCGTGTTTGGGTGGGCGTGCGACGGGGCGGGCGGCGGGGCGGCGGCGGGCGCGCAGGTTGTCCCCGGGGGAGGGCAGGGCGGCGGCGACGATGACGACGACGACGATGGCGAGCAGCAGGAGGAGACGGAGGGCGGACAAGCGGGGCAACGAGAGGAGGCGGCGGCCAAGGGCGGCAAGCGCAAGAAAGCCGCCGCCGCCGCCGCCGCCGCCGCCCCCTCGCCCTCCTCGGCCCCCCCCTGCTCCTACGTCGGCGCGTGGACGCTGGTCCAAAAGCACTACCTGCACCAGCGCGGCGGCGCGCGCGTCACCTCGACCGCCCACCACCCGCAGACGGGCGTCCTCGTCGCGGGCCTCAGCAACGGCGTGTTCGAGCTGCTGCAGCTGCCCGAGTGCCTCTCGCTGCACGCGCTGTCCGTCTCGCGCGAGGCAGTGACGGCGGCCGCCTTCTCGCCGCGCGGGGACTGGGTCGCGCTCGGGTGCGCGCGCCTGGGCCAGCTGCTCGTGTGGGACTGGCGCGCCGAAACCTACGTCCTGCGCCAGCAGGGGCACCACTACGACGCCGCGTGCGCGGCCTTCTCGCCCGACGGCGCCGTGGTCGCGTCCGGCGCCGACGACAGCCGCGTGAAATTGTTCCAGCTGGCCACGGGCTTCTGCTTCGCCACCTTTACCGAGCACGCCGCGCCCGTCACGGGCGTGGCCTTTCTGCCGAGCGGCCACGGGCTCGTGAGCAGCTCCCTCGACGGCACCGTGCGCGCGTACGACCTGGTGCGCTACCGCAACTTCCGCACGCTCGTGTCGGGCGGCGCCGAGCCCGCCCAGTTTTCGTGCGTGGCCGTCGACCCGTCGGGCGAGGTCGTGGCCGCCGGCAGCGCCGACACGTTCGAGGTGTACGTGTGGTCGCTCAAGACGGGCCGGCTGCTCGACGTGCTGTCCGGGCACGAGGGCCCCGTCGCCGCGCTCGGGTTCTCGCCGTCGGGCACGCCCACGCTGCTGGCAACGGCGAGCTGGGACCGCACGCTGCGCACGTGGGACGTGTTTGGCGCAGGCGGCGCCGGCGCCGGCGCCGGCGGCAACAAGGAGGGCAGCGGCGCGCTCGAGTCGCTCACGCACGCGCACGACTGCCTGTCGCTCGCGTGGCGCGGGGACGGCAAGCAGGTGGCGGTGGGCACGCTCGACGGCTCGATCAGCTTGTGGGACCCGCGCGACGGCGCCGCGCGCGGCGTCATCGAGGGCCGGCGCGACGTGGCCGGCGGCCGCAAGGCGGGCGACCGCCGCGCGGCGGGCAACGCGGCCGCCGGCGCCGCCTTCACGTCGCTCGCCTACTCGGCCGACGGCTCGCTGCTCTTCGGCGCCGGCGAGTCCAAGTACGTGTGCGTCTACGACGTCGCCGAGCGCACGCTCCTGCGCCGCTTCCAGCTCACCAGCAACCGCTCGCTGGACGGCGTGCTCGACCAGCTCAACTCGCGCCTGCAGACCGACGCGGGCCCTCTGCAGCTGCTGCCCGACCCCGGGGACGACGCCGACCCGCGCGCGGCGCCCCTGTTCGGGCGCGGCCCGGGCGGGGGCGACCCGGCCGCGGCGCGCGACCTCCCTGGGACGGGCGGCGGGGCGAAGAAGCGGCCCGTGGCGCGCACGCGCGCCCTGGCGCTCGCGCCGACGGGCCAGGCGTGGGCGGCCGCCACCAACGAGGGCCTGCTGCTCTACACCCGGGGCGGAGCCGCCGCCTTCGACCCGACCGACCTGGCCGAGGACCTGACGACGGCGGCGTTCGCGCGGGCCTTGCGCGCGGGCGCGCCCGCGCGCGCCCTGCTGATCGCGCTGCGGCTGGGCGACGGCGCGCTGGCGCGGCGCGCCGTGCTCGAGACGCCGCCGGCGGGCGTCGAGGCGGCGGCGCGCGGCGTGCCCGCCGCCCTTCTCGAGGGCGCGATGCGGGCGGTGGCCGGGGCGCTGCGCGAGTCGCCCCACGTGCAGCACGCGCTGCGGTGGGCGCGCGCGCTGCTGGCGGCGCACGGGCCCGCGGTGCAGGCCGCGGTCGCCGCGGCGGGTGGCGGGCGCGCGGGCGCGCGCGCGGGCGGCGCGGCGCTGGCGGCGGCCGCGGCCGCGGGCGGCGCGCTTTACGGCGGCGGCGGCGGCGCGGCCGTGACGGGCATGCTGCCCGCGCTGCGGATGCTGCAGCAGGCGGCCGCGCGGATGCACGAGGACCTGCGCCTGGCCGCCGAGGCCAACGTGTACGCCCTAGACTACCTCGTGTCGTCGGCCGCCCCGGCCCCTGCCCCTGCTGCTCGGCGCGGCGGCAAGGGGAAGAAGAAGAAGAGCGCCGGGCGGGACGAGGAGGCGCACGCAGAGGAGGAGGGCGAGGGGGAAGCGGAGGACGCGCAGGCCGCGGCAGTCGTGGCGGCGGCACGAGAGGAGCAGATGGAGCACGAGAGCGGCGGTGCCGACGATGACGGCGACGGCATCATCAGCAGCGGCGGGTTCAGCGGCGACGACGACGACCAGGCGGGCGAGGAAGTGGAGGCAGAGGATCAAGAGGACGAGGAGGAGGCGCCCGAGGAGGCGCCGCCCGCGCGCAGGAAGAAGCAGCAGCGGCAAAACGCGGCGGCGGCGGCGCCGACGCCGGCCACGGCGAACAAGCGCCGCGCCGCGTCGGCCCCTTCCTCCGCGTCGCCCGCCCGGACGCGCAGGCGCCCGGCAGCCGCGGTCCCCGCGTCCTCGCGCCGCGCCGCCCGCGGCTGACACATCGGTTGCCACGCTTGGCTAGGGGTCCGAAAAAGGGGGGAAATAAGCAAGGGGGGTCATGTGTGTAATCCCTCGTCGCCGTTCTTTTTTTCCTTTGGTGGGGGCGCCCCCATTATAGTGCGCGCAAGAACCAGTCAAAATCAAGGCGTGGCGGCCCCCCCCTTATCTCGACGATTCGCAGTATATCAAGGATCATGCTGCGCCACTTCGCCGGTGTAGGACGTGGCCCCGGCGCGATCAGCAACGGCACGAGCGCGCCTCCCCCGCCCGGCCTCGTTTACGCTCGTCACTGACGGGGACGTCACTGACCGCCGCCATGCTCGTCCGCTCGCCGTCGCCGCGTTCTCTGCCAGTGATACGCCCAGCTCGACCAGCTTCTCCTCCAGCGCCTCGACGTGCGCGTTGATGAGCTCAAGGTCCCGCTCGAGCGTTTGCAGGCGCGCGGCGAGCGCGCGCGCGGCGTCCTTGCCGACCGCGGGCTGCTGCTGCTTCGGTTGGTCCTCGGGAGGGGCAACGCTCGCCGCCAGGAGGGCGCGCGCCGATTCGACAGCGGGACCCCCGTCCGAGGAAAAGACACCGAGAAAGACTTTGAATTCCAGGTCGTAGATGTAGGCGAGTTTCAGGTGGCTCTCCCGCTCGAGAGCACGGACGAGCGGCGTCTGGGCGGCCCCGCATTTGAGCGCTATCGAGGCCGCCGTCACGGCGCGCACCATGGTCGCTTTGGTTTTGTTTTTCGGGGGGGCGGTGTTTTTGGGGGGCGGCTGTAGGCTAGAGTCTGCGGTGCCTTCGACAACGAGGGGGTGAGAGGGTGAGCGAATCATTGCCTCGTGGTTTGCGGCCTTGAGAGGCCCCCGACGAGGATGGTGTGGGTCTCTCTGGCGCAGGCGGCTTTGGCCCTGAAACGTGCAACCGTGCATGTCCTTTAGCGGCGCGCACGCCGCCCACCGCCAACCCCCTCCCCGCATGCCAACGTCTCATCTATAGGGTGCCGCTTCGCAGCACCCGAACGTCCAGCCAGAGCAGCATGCGGGGCAAAAGAAAGAGACCGTCTCGAGAGATTGGGAGGCAAGAGCAGGCGACGTTTCTGGTCGGCGTCGGCGCCAGGCGTCGGCGTCGGCGTCGGCGTCGGCGTCGACGTTCGCTCGCTCGCTCAAAACACGAAATCCCGAAAGAGTGTCCGTTTGCGCGCGCGCGGGGAAGCAAAACAGAATGGCGCGAGGACCGGCGCTTACTTGTTAGTGGGAGCCGTGTCTCTTTGCGCGATATCAGGTGTCACGGAGAGGTAGACGGAGTGACGGGAGAGTTGAACAGAAGAAAAAGCTTCGAGTTTTCGAGTCGCCGGCGCCGACTAATCCAAAAAAGCCCCCCCCGCCGCCGTCGCGCGCCCCGTCACCCGACCCGCTTCGTCATCTTCTTCGCCAGCTTCTTCTGGTCCTTGAGCCGCTGCTGCCTGTCCCACTCCTCGAGCCTGCCCTCGCGCCGCGCCTTGTCGCGCTCCTGCGCTAGGCGCTCCTGCCGCCGCTCCATCATCCGTTTCTGGTTGGCCTCGTGCGCGCTATTGCCGCCGCCGCCGCCGCCCGCGGCGTCAGCGCCGCCGCCGCCCGCCCCCTTGCGCCGCGCCTCGGCCGCCTCGCCGGCCGCCGCGCGGCTCTCCTGCGCCCGGCGCAGCGCCTCGGGCGGCTGCCGGAACGCCGGCAGCGCGTCCACCACCGCCATCACCAGCTCGAGCGCGGGCTCGGCGTCGCGCAGGCGCGCGGCGGAGGCCGGCAGCTTGACCTCGGCCAGCACGCGCCGCGCGTTGCGGCCCGGGTGCGCGCTCGTCACGTAGAGGAAGCGCAGGTGCCGCCGGACCAACGCGGCGCGCTCGGGGTCGGACAGCAGCGCGGCGACACGCGGCGACGCGAACAGGGCCTGGAACAGGGCGGGCTGGTCGGTCAGCACGGCCAGGTCCGGCGACGGCCACGCGTAGGGGAGGCGGCGGGGGTCGCCCGCGGGTGAGGCAGCCGCCCCGCCGGCAGAGGCGCCCCCGCCCGACATTCCCGCCCCCGCCCCCGCCCCCGCCCCCGCCGCCTGCTGCTGGGGCTCGACCGCGTGCGTCAGCACGGCGCCCACGTCGACCGGGTACTTCTTGGCGAGCGCGCGCAGGCACGTGCGCGTGCCCACGGCGACCGCGCCCTCCCACGGCATCGCGCCGGCGTCGACGAACGCGTCTAGCAGCAGGCCCTCGTCCGAGCCGGGCAGCAGGACGTCGCCCTCGCGCGGCTCGAGCGAGGCGCCGCCGCCGATCGTCGCGGCCGCCAGCTGCAGCAGCCCCAGGCGGTGCAGCAGGTCCTGCCGCGGCGCGATCTCGACCGCCACCAGGCAGCCGTCGAGGCCCCGGCGCCCCGAGGCCCACAGCACGGCGTGGTTGAGCGACTCGCGCCACCAGAGGGACGGGTTGCGGCAGCGCGCGTGGCCGTGGCCCGCAAAGTGGCGCGCGAGGAACGAGAGCGACGACGGGTCGGCGGCAGGAGGCGGGCCGTCGCTCCCGCCGTCGCCATCGCCGCCGCCGCCGTCGCCGTCGCCGCCTGCAGCGGCGAGGCCCTTCGGGTCGGGCGCAAAGAGCGCCCGATCGATGTCGAGAAAGCGCCGGCGGTTGCTGTGGGCGCCGAGGGCGAGGTTGGCGAGGGCCAGGACCACAAAGCCCGCGAGGAACGCCTCTGTCTGGTTCTCCAGCGCCCATGCCTCGAGGCGCGGCCAAAGGGCGCGGGCCAGCGCCGCCAGGCGCGCAAGCGGGTCCCTGGCGCCGCTGCCGCCGCCGTCGGCGCCGTCGTCGGCGCGCGCGCGAGGCACGACGGTCACCAGCAGGCAAGCCGACGCAGCGAGCGCGGCTGCCAATACGCGGCGCGGCATGGCGCGCGCGTGGGGTTTCGTTGGCGTGGCGTGGCGTGGCGTTCCTGATCGAATGTTGTTCTGATCGCGGTTTTCGTTTGGTCGCTATGATTAGGAGAGAGATCTAAAGGCAACGGGCATCTGGTTGGTATGTTTCCTCGAGTTGTGTTTTGTGTGTGTTTGTGCGATCCGGGGCGGGACGGCGGAGGTTCTGAGCGCGCGCCGTGTTTTTGCCCGGTGCCCCGTCCGCCGCCGCCGCCGCTGCCCTCGACGCCGTCGCCGCCCGCAGCCAGGGGACGGCGGGCCGACTCTTGAACGAGAGGAGAAAAAAAAACAGTCGATGTTGTTCAAAGGTCCTTCCAGGGGATGGCGGCCGCGATCTCCCGGATGCGCGAGTGGTACTGGTCCCCCAGCTCCTCGACCTCGAACCCCGTGGCGATGCGCAGCACGTCCTCCATCGCGCCGGCGTGCCCGAGCAGCTCCACGTGCGACGACGCCTTGGGCCCGCCGCGCGGGTCGACCCACGACGCGCAAGGCTCGTTCTTGTACTCGCGCACGACGACGCGGCTGCCCGCCGGGTTGAGCCTGCGCGTGCGCCACCCGCCCTCGCACAGCGCGCCGTTGCTGATGAGCGGCACCGTGCCGTCGCCGTCCGACAGCTGCACGCCGCTGTCGAGCGACGTGGCCTGGTCGCTGCGCGAGGTGTCGATCGCCCAGCGGCCGAGGCCCGCGGGCTCGCGGGCGTAGTGGTAGGCGCGCTCGGTCGGCGCGCCCGTGCCGTACATGCAGTAGACGCTCAGAGAGGGGGCCCTGGGCAGGGGGGTGACGGAGGCGTCGAGGGCGCGCACCTCGGGCCCTGGGGCCTCGGCCGACGCGAGCACGTCCTCTTGCGGCGGCCGCGGCGCGGAGGAGGCCGGGGGCGAAGCGGCGGCGGCGGAGGAGGAGGAGGAGGACGGCGACGAAGACGAGCCGTTGTGCTGTGCGTCGTCGTCGTTGGCGGCGTCCGCGGCGGCGGCGGTGTCGGTGTCGGCCGTGTCGGGCGCGCGCGGCCGGTCGCTCGCGCTCGCTGCGGCGGCGACGCCGTATCCGAGCGCTGAGTTGATGGCGCGCGTGACGGCCTCGAGGCTGGCGGCCGCCTGCGTGACGGCCGACGCGCGCGTCGAGTTGCCGTGCGGCGTGCGGCCGCTGCCGCGGTCGACGTCGATGCTGTCGTCGTCCTCCTCCTCGCTGGCGCTGGCCCGCTTGGCCTCCTCCTCCTTCCTCCGCCGGCCCGCGCCCTTGCCGCTGGCGCCGGCGCCGCCGCCGCCGCACGAGCCCGCGCCGGACGACAGCCACGAGCACTGCTCCTCCGCGTCGTCCTCGGCGCGCTCGCGCAGCAGCTCGGCGCGCGCGGCGGCCTCGGCCTTTGCCTCGCGCATCGTCGCCGCCATGTCGAGGCGCTGCGCGGCGCCCGCCCAGCGCGGCAGGTTGGCCACAAAGTTGGGCCCCGCCACGCGTCCGACGAACCGCGTGGCCGCGTCGACGTCTAGCGGCATCTCCTCGAGGGTGGCGTTGGCGGCCGCGTCGCCGCCGGCTTGGCTGCCCTCGCCGCTGCTGCTGCTGCTTGTTCCGCTGCCGCTAGTGCTGTTGCCGCTACCGCCGTCGGTAGCGTTGGCAGCGTCTTCGGCCGAGCGCGTGCCAAAGAGGGACCGGCGCTTTGTCGGCGCCTGCTGCTGCTGCTGCTGCCGCTGCCGCACGAGGCCCTCGGTCACGCTGGCGCCGAGCCGCCCCGCAGCCGAGTCGCGGTCGTCGCGCGCCGTCAGCAGCGCGCCGAGCGACCGCCCCGCCGCGCGCAGCTCGGGCGTGTCGTCCGGCGCGTGCGTGCCGTTGCCCCACACTTTGGGCCCGCCGACCGGTAGCATCGTTTGCAGCGACCCCCACGTGCGGAACATGCCCGCGCGGCGCGTCCGCGACAGGTACGACTCGACCAGAAACGCCACGCCCTGCATCATGTCGGCCGTCTCGCGCGACTCGCCCGAGATGAGCGGCGCCAGCGCCTTTGGCAGGCCGAGCAGCGGCGCGGCCAGGTTGGCCCACGCGTGCACGTTTTTTTCCGTCCACCCCTTCTCGGCGCGCTCGACCCACTCGAAGAAGGTCAGCGCCACGACGCCGCCGAACGAGTGCGACACCAGCACGACCTTCTGGCCGCCCGCCGAGCGCCGGAGCAGCTCCACCTCGGCCTTCAGGCGCGTGAAGTAAGCGTCCCGGCGCTGCAGCACGGGCAGCGACAGGCGCCAGTCGTAGGCCGCGGCCACGACGAAATTGTTGTCGTAGCCGACGTCGCCCAGCGCCTGGAACAGCTTGGAGAAGACCCAGTAGCCGCGCAAGAAATCGTCGACGGCCTCGAGACCCTTGGCGGCTGTGTGTTGTGTGTTGTTTGTTGCGGTGGTGGCGAGTGAGTCCGGCGTTGTTGTTTTTTGGCGAGGCGAGTGTGGGAAAAGGAAAAAGAGACGCCGCGCACGCCGCGACCCCCCCCCCCTCTCAACCGCCAGCGCCCGCCGCCGCCAACGCGGCCCAGGAGGCGCAGCCGACGACAAGAGAGAGAGGAGAGGGCACACGAGCTGCGAATCACGAGTTGTCCCCCCCCCCCCCCCCCCCCCCCCCCCCTCAAATACGCACCGCGCAAGCGGACGCCCGGCGGGTCGCCGCCCGTCTTTGGGTCGAGCGACATGTGGTCGAGCCAGCACGTGCGGTTCTGCAGCAGCGTGGAGGCCATGGACAGCGTGCCCCACAGCCGCTGCCGGAACAGCGAGCGCGCGCACGGCCGGCCCTCCCACAGCTCCAGGCCGCTCGTCACAAAGCCGGGCACGACGACGACGGGGTGGCGCGGGCGGGCGCCCCTCGCGCGCAGCGCCTGGCCGATGCGCAGCGACTGGCCGTCGGCCTCGTCGTCGTCGCCCCAGAGGCTCTGCGCGACCTCCGCCAGGGTGACGTTGAGCCTGCCCAGGACAGACGACTGGTCGACGGCCGTCTTGACCGCCGCCTCGAAGCGCCACTGCGCCGCCGACACGGCGGCGCGGCGCACGGTGCCGTCGCCGTAGCGCGCCGCGGCCAGCATGGCGCCCAGGAGCAGGACGGCGACGCCCGCGACGGCCGAGCGCCGGCGGTGAGTGGCCACGTCGGCGCGCGCGGCCTGGAGCGCCGACTCGAGGCGGATGCGCGTCGACGAGCGGCGCATCAGGCGGCGGGCGCTCGGGTCTTTGGCGGCGTCGGCGGCGGCGGCACCGGCGCCATCGTTGGCGGCGGCGGCGGCCGCGGCACCATTGGCGGCGGCGGCGGCGGCGGCGGCGGCGGTCGGTGTGCGATTCTGGTGGTGGTCGTCATCGTCGCCGTCTTCGGAGCCGCTGCTGCTGGGGCAAGCGTCCTTGACCGGGGGCTTCTCTGCGACGGCGGGCGCCATCTTGAAGAGACGCCAGACGTTGGTCGGTTTTTGCTAGAAGATTTGCTGCTCGTCCATCGATCCAAACGAGATCTCCAAAAAGGCTAAGGTGGTTGCATAGAAGCAGAGCAAGCAGTATTTGAGTGCCGTGGGTGGTTTGCTCGTTTCCGAGATCGGACACGCCCGGCTCAGCCGAAAGCGAGGGTCCATCATGGCGCGCCCAGCCCGCCGCTCGCCGAGCGACGCTCGGCCCGCTCGGCCGCCGCCGCCGAACGCGCCGCCGCTTCTTGGCACAACCCCTCGCTCTGCTCCGACAAGCGCCTCTCTCCCGCAGAGACAGACCACATTCACCTACCACAGCAACACATCACAGGATCCCACATCACCTTTTTTCCCCGACGACCACAGACAATCAACACCTCAGGTTCACGGATTCTTTGGAAAAGTTTGCCACCACCATTCAAACTTTGGGTCCCTCGTCGCCCCCCGACCAAGTGCCACGATCTCTTTGGATCGCGGCGCATTACTGAGATGGCGGCTCTCCTGCACTCGAGCGCCGCGCGCGGCTGCGGGCGCCCGGCGACGGCTGCTGCTGCTGCCGCTGCGCCCCCGGCCCTGTCATCGTCGTTGCGGCGGACAGCGCAGCGCGCCGCGGGCCTCAGGACGCGGGCCGCCGCCGCCGCCGCCTCGGGCATGATGGAGCAGTTCACGGCGGGCCGGGCGACCATGCGGCGGCAGCAGCAACCGCAGCAGCAGCAGCAGGCGGCGGCGATCAGCGGCGCAGCATCAGCGTCGCCGCCCGCCGCCGCCGCTCCGCGCCGCCGCCGCCGCCGCCCGTCGACCGCCGTCGCCGTGCTCGCGCCGGCCGCCTCGCCCAAGGCCAAGGCCGCCGGCGTCCAGCAGCTCAGGTCGACCGCCCTCATCACCGCCGTCAAGACCCCCTACCTGCCCAACGGCAAGTTCGACCTCGTCGCCTACGACGCGCTGCTCGAGCACCAGATCGCGCACGGCGTCGGCGGCGTGATTGTCGGCGGCACCACGGGCGAGGGCCAGCTAATGTCTTGGGACGAGCACATCATGCTGATCGCGCACACGGTCGTCCGCTTCGGCGACAAGCTCCAGGTCATCGGCAACACGGGCAGCAACAGCACGGGAGAGGCCCTGCACGCGACGGAGCAGGGGTTTGCGGTCGGGATGCACGCCGCGCTGCAGATCAACCCCTACTACGGAAAGACCTCCGAGGCGGGGCTCGCGGCGCACTTTGACGCGGTGCTGGCCGAGGGCCCGGGCATCGTGTACAACGTCCCCGGGCGCACAGGGCAGGACCTGCCCGACGCTGTGGTCATGGCCCTGGCCGAGCGCCACCCGTCCAACTTTCTGGGCGTCAAAGAGTGCACGGGCAACGCGCGCATCCAGGCTTATGCCGAGCGCGGGCTCGCCTGTTGGTCCGGCAACGACGACGAGGCGCACGACGCGCGGCACCACCACCAGGGCGCCGGGGTGATCTCGGTGGCGTCCAACCTGGTGCCGGGCCTGTTCTCGCGCATGATGCGCGGAGGGAAGCCCGAGCCCGAGCTGGCCGCGTCGCTCGGCCCGCTCCTGGAGTGGCTGTTCTGCGAGCCAAACCCGATCGCGCTCAACACGGCGCTCACCATGTGCGGCCTGGCGCGGCCCGTGTTCCGGCTGCCCTACGTGCCGCTGTCGCGGGCGCAGCGCGAGCGGGGGGCTGTGCTGCTGCGGGCGGTGCAGGAGCACATCCCGGGCTGCAAGGAGGTGCGCGTGATGGAGGACGACGAGTTCAAGCTGGTGGGGCGGTATTGAATGATTGAATGATTGATTCGCCCGCTTCGTTTGGAGGTTTTGGTGTTTTTGTGTGATAAATAGCGCCTTCTCCCCTTTTCGCTTCTTTTGCTCATTCGTTCGCAGCAGGAGGAGGGCGTCGGTCTCCTCACCATCACCCTGCTGTCCTGCCCCCATGATACGCGGAGTGTATTGGGGGTGGTTCAGCTGTTAACAAAAAAAGGCGTCACTCGTCTCACTGGTTCTTTGCTTTCTTCGCGGCCGGCGGGGGCGACGCCGGCGTCTCCTTGGCGGCCTTTTTCTTGGTCGCGGCGCCCGCTTTGCCGTCCGCGTCCTGCTCCCCCGCCTCCACTTCCCCGTCCTCGATAGCGCCGGCCGCCTTTTTGCCGCCGTCCTCGCCCTTGTTGGCCGCCGCCACCGAGGCCGCCGCCGCTGCCGCCGCCGCCGCCGCCTTGTCTGCCGCCGCGCCGCGCTTGCGCGCGTCGAGCGCCTCGCGCAGCTCCGGCAGCAGCTCCGTGAAGTCGAGGTCGTCCAGCGCCGTGAGCATGTCCTCGGCGCTCACCGTCTGCCGCTTGTGCTCGCGCGCGACGTCGCCCGCCGCCGCCGTCACGTAAGAGATGAAGACGCGCGCGCTCTCGGCGAGCGCCAGCAGCGCGTCGCCGGCGACCTGGGCGGTGGCGGGGGCGGTGGCGGGGGCGGCGGCGGCGGGGGCGCCGGCGCCGCGCTTCTTGCCACGGCCGCCGGCCCGCTGCTGCTGCTGCTGCTGCTCGAGGCGCTGTTGCATCTCGGCGCGCTCGGCCAGCTTGGCCTTGACGATGCTCTTCACGACGGCGCGCGGCAGGTCCATCGGCGGCTGCGGGGCCGGCGCGGGGGCCGGGGCGGCGGCGCCGGCGCCGGCGCCGGGGGCAGCGGCGGCGGCGGCGCTCATCGTCGTCGTCGTCGTTGTCCGCGTGTTCGGGAGAAGGCTTTTGCTTTCAAGAGGCGGGTGTTGCTCGCCGCGACTCGATTAGACGGACAGGGCCGGCGCGCCTTCTGGCGGCTGTGTGCGCGTGAGCGAGAGAGAAAGAGAGGACGCGCGCGTGGATTCTATTTTTTTGAAAGTGATCGGTCGGAGATGACGCCCCCCGTCGTTGTGTGTCTCTCGTGGGTGATGACGCGCGCTGCGGCGTGACAAGGTTGAAGAGGCAGGCGTTTGCGCGGTTGTATTGGTGAGGAGTGTTGGCGTTTTGTTCTTTGAGCGGGCGGGAACCGTGCTGCTCAACCTGACGGCCATGCGCCTCGTTCTTGCGTTGCCGCCACGCCGGCACCTCCCTGCCGCCGCCGAGCGGCAAACAGCATCGTCGTCGTCATCGCGTCGATCACGTCCCTCACATCCCGCGTCCTGCCAGGTGCGTCTTGAGGCACTCGTCGCGCAGGCGCGCCAGCGCCCGCGGCGACGGGCCGGCCCTCGCCGGCCCGCTTGCCGCAGCGCCGGCAGCGGCGCGGCGAGCCTTGGAAACGCGTCGACGGCCGCACGATGTTAGCCACTAGCGAACGCGGGGGAAAAAAGTCCCCTTTTCCCCCCCCTCCCCCTCTCCCCCTTCTCCCCCCACACTGATTCCGCGAAGACAGACGTGACCTCCCCTTATCCTCGTCGTAAGTTTGCGTGCCTTGCTCGTCCCCCAGATCGGACCCAGAGAGGGAGAGACGGCGCGACCGAATAAAATCCATTAGACTTTTTGGAGAGGCCCGAGAACGCGGGCCCTCCCTCCTCGCCTGCCGGCCCGCTGGCCGGCGCGCGCGTGCCGCGCGACGTCGAGGCCATCGACCCATCGCTGGGCCGCCTCGTCGGGCGCTCGGAGGCGCTCCTCGCGTCGGGACCGCAGCTGCTTTCCTCGTCCGCTTTTTCCGAAGCAAGAAAGAGGCGAGAGGGAAAATGCGCCCCGCCCGCGCGCCCGCCCGCCCGCCTCGACGCCCCCCCGGCCGATGCGGTGCCACAGAGACCCGGCCTCGGTCCGCGCGGCCATCACGCGAGCGTCATTGGCGGCGCCCCGTGCCCGGACGCCCCTATGGTTCCAATCGCTTCCCCCGCGCCGCCGCCGCCTCGCCGCCTCGTCCCCGTCGTTGCTCGTTTGCTGACCCAGCTGCCCGTCGCCCCACCGCCGCCAAAAACCTAACCACAAAAACAAAAAACCGCAGCTCCTGTTGCAACACACGAGATCGCGCCCCCGCCCGCCCCCGTCCATCTTGGCTTTTTTCTGTTTCGTTGCCCCCCCCGACTGCTGTATCCCATCTGACGGATCCTAGAGCATATGCACACGTGATACGAGAGAAAAAAAGCCAACACCCCCGCCCCCCTCATTTGTTCGCGCCGCAGCTCTTCCCCAAAAAAGTCGCGCCCGCACTAATTTGTCTCCACCTCGCACGCGACAAGAGGAACAAACCAAAAGCATGGCGACGACCGTCGCGTGCCCGACCGCGCCCACCACCGCGTTCGGGGGTGCTGCGGACGTGGCGCCGCCGCCGCCCTGCGAGCAGCAGCCCCAGCAACACCAAGACGCAGCAGCGGCCGCTCCTCCCGCCGCCCCCGCCGACGACGCGCCAACCGCCGCCGCCGCCGCGGGCATTCCGCAGCAGCAGCAGCAGCCGGCGCCGGCCGCTCCACCAGGCGCCTCTCCGGCCCCGCCTCGTCGTCCCCCTCCTTCTCCTCCCCCTTGTGAGGAGCAGCAGCACCACCACCACCACCCCCACCACCACCACCCCAACCCGCGCGAGGCGCTCGCGCCGCCCACCCAGCAGGGCTTCGTGAAGAAGGGCGGCCGGCCCGTCACGTGGGTCGGCGGCGGCGGCATCGACGGCAAGCGGCTGGCCGGCCTGGGCGTGCCGCAGCTGCGCGCGCTGTTCCTCGGCGTCTTCGGGCACCACACGGCCAGCAACAACGCCGCGTGGCTGCGCCGAAAGCTCGCCGAGCCGCCGGACTCGACCTACGGCCAGGGCCGCAGCCTGCAGGTGCGCGCGCGCGACGCGGGCGCGGCCATCTGGGCGCCCGACGACGGGCCGCCGGGGGCGCCCGGGAGCGGCCCGCCCGGCCACGCCAACCCGGGCGGCGACTACGAGCACCCGCTCGAGTCCGAGCACCACCAGCAGCAGGCCGAGTACGCGCGGTCCGAGCAGCTGCAGCAGCAACAGCAAGAGCAGCAGCAAGAGCAGCAGCAGCAGCAGCAGCAAGACGGGGCCGCCGCCGCCGACGAGGCGCTGCGGCCGCACCAACAGGCGCCGCCGCCGCCGCCCCCGGCCGCCGCCGCCGCCGCTGTGCCCGAGCAGCAGCAGCAGCAAGAGCCGCCGGCGGCCGCCGAGCCCAAGCACGAGGACGACCAGCAGCCGGCCGACCACCACCGCCACAGCAACGGCAACGGCGGCGACGTGACTGTCGTCGGCGGCGGCGTGACCGCGGCAGAGGCCGCCGAGGCGGCCGAGGCGCCGGGCGGCGCGCTCGGCGGCGCGTCGGCCTACATGCCCGCGGCGGCCGCGACGCTGCAGCGCGCGCAGCAGCGCGCGGCGGCGGCCGTGTCGGCGGCGACGGCCGTGGAGGCGGCGGCAGCTGCGTCGTTTGCGGAGGAGGCCGCCGCCGCCGCCGCGGCCGCGGCCGCCGCTCACCACCACGCCGCATCCCCCCACCACGCCTGGCAGCCGCCCACCCACCACGCCGTCGCCGCGACGCGGACGGCCGGCGGCAGGGGCGGGCGGCGCCGGCCGCCGTCGGCGACCGCCGCGGCCGCTGCGGCGGCCGCCTCGGCTGTCGCGGCGGCGGCCGAAGCGGCCTCCGGCGGCATGGACGGGCCCGCGGGCTCGCCCGACATGCTCGCCATCTACGCCTACCACCAACACGGCGTCAAGCGCGAGTTTGGCGGCAGCACCACCGGCGCCGGCGCCGGCGCCGGCGCCGACGCCGGCGCCGGGCCGTGCGACGACCTGACGTGCGCGCCGCCCGCCTCTGGCGCCGCCACGCTCGGCCGCTGCATCTCGGCGCCGCTGCCGCGCCGCCGCGTGCTCGCGTGGCTGGACCTGTCCCCCGCGCTTGTCGGCAAGGACGTCGAGGTCATGGTCGAGGGCGACGACGGCAGCCCCGTCTGGCACCGCGCCTTTGTCATGGAGCTCGGCATGTGCGGCGGCGGCGGGCAGGGCGGCAGCGGCGGCGGCAACGGCCAGGGCGGCGGCGACGGCGACGGCGGCGACCTGCTGCGCCCGCGGCTGGCGCTCATGTACGCGGCGACGCTCGAGCGCGCCGAGATCAGCGGCGCCGAGCTGGCCGGGCTCGTGTGCGGCGGCCGCCTGGCGCTGCAGGGCGCGGCGCCGCCCGCCCACGCGCCCGTCTTTGTCGCCGGCGGCATGGTGCCAAATTCCCGCGGCGGCGGTGGCGGCGGCGGCGGCGACGCCCCCGCCGCGGACGCCGACGGGGCCGCGGCCGGCGCGGGTGCCGCGTCGGCGTCGACGGCCACGGCGACGCACCTGCCGGTCCACAAGCGCCTGCGCGCGTCCGACCCGGGCGGGTGCAACAGCGGCTCGCCGACGACGGGCACCGACAGCGACGGCGCCGCGATGGCCCCCGACGCGCTGGCCCTGCAGCGGCAGCAGCAGCAGCAGCAGGAGCAGCAGCACCAGCAGCAGGTGCGGCGAGTGCAGCAGCAGCAGCAGCAGCAGGACCGCCGCGTGGCCGCGCCCCAAGGCTGGCGCGGCGCCCTCGCGCACCTGGCCGCGACCCACCGATCGATGGCGCCGCCGGCCGAGGCGGCCGCTGCGGCCGCGGCCGCGGCCGCGCCCGTCGCCGCGGCCCCGCCCCTGCCCGCGCCGCTGATGATGATGGCCGGCGGCGGCGGTGGGGGCGGCGCCAAGGACCACGCCTCCCTGGGCGCCTACGCGGCGCTCGGCGCCGCCAACCACCACTACTTTGGCAGCGTAGACCTGCACGCCGTGTGCAAGCGGAGCTCGTCGGCCTCGGCCACCGCCGCGCCGCCCTCGGGCGCCGGCTGCGGCGCGCTGCCGCTGCCGTCGGGCTGCGGCAGCGCTGGCCCGCTGGCGGCGGCGCCGGCCGCCCACTGCGGCGCCGGCGGCTTTGCGGGCCTGGCCGGCAGCGCCGACGTGGCGCCGGCCGTCGAGGACGCCCTCGACGGCGGCAGCGACGACTACGGCGACGATGCCGGCGGCATGATGGACGCCGAGCTGCAGCTCTCAGGCGCTGGCGACGCGGGCTGCTGCGGCGCCGGCGACGCGGGCGCGCTCGGCGACGACATGCTGTCGGGCGGCGGCGGCGAGGGCCACGCCTTCTATTGAATCAGCTGGCTGGCGCTTCGCTCCTTGCTGGTTGGGGCGGCGTTCCCCCCCTGCTAGGCGACTTTCCCGGTCCGGGGGAGGGATTCGCCTGCCCCCCCGCTACTGCCCGCCCG
>Ga0209390_10005041_pt1 | contig 19147 bp, 10 predicted proteins | sample BON01_FD_187212 | JGI IMG/M metagenome (GOLD analysis project Ga0209390, IMG submission 187212) | Freshwater microbial communities from Lake Bonney liftoff mats and glacier meltwater in Antarctica - BON-01 (SPAdes) (version 2) | ecosystem: Environmental > Aquatic > Freshwater > Ice > Glacier...
ACACCTATTTACAGACTCAGACACCACTGAAAAACTTTACAAACAAATGAACATCAGGCACTCTACAAGACAAAAAGATATCGATAGGTACTATCATAAACCCAAATACTAGAGTCTAAAAGTAGAATTAATAATCTTATTTTTGTCACATGAGCATGCAATCCGAAGACGAAATCGAAGAAGAAGAGTTAGAATTATATGAGCACTACCGCTTTATTGTAGACAAGGGACAATCACCAATTCGGATCGATAAGTTTCTGACCGAAAAGGTAGCATTTGCAACTAGAAATCGAGTACAGCTGGCAATAGATGCAGGTTCGATAAAAGTAAATGGTGAAAACACCAAGGGAAGCTACAAGATCAAGCCGGGCGATGATATCCAAGTTCTATTTGAAAAACCTCGCCGAGAAACTGAGGTTCTACCGGAAAACTTGGATTTAGAAATTATTTATGAGGACGAGCATCTGATGGTAGTCAACAAGCCAGCCGGAATGGTAGTGCACCCAGCTCAGGGCAACTGGACTGGTACGCTGGTCAACGGTTTGGTACATCACTTCCAGAATTTACCAGAGATGAAGGGAAATGCCGGTAGACCTGGATTGGTACACCGGATTGATAAGGATACCTCAGGGCTTTTGGTGATTGCCAAATCCGAGATTGCGATGACTCATCTGGCATCACAGTTTTTTCACCATACCATAGACCGAACATACCTCGCTTTGGTCTGGGGCGAGCCAGATGATGAATCAGGAACGATAACCGGTAATGTGGGACGAAGCTTCAAAAACAGAAAAGTGATGGATGTTTTCGAGGATGGAAGCTACGGCAAGCATGCCGTGACCCATTGGAATCTCATCGAGCGATTGAGATATGTTACTCTTCTACAGTGCAATCTAGAAACCGGCCGTACCCATCAGATTCGAGTTCATATGAAATCCATCGGTCATCCATTGTTCAACGATGCTACGTATGGCGGTGACAAAATCCGAAAAGGCACCCAGTTTTCGAAGTATAAGACATTTGTCCATAACTGCTTTGATTTGATACCAAGGCAAGCGCTACATGCTAAGTCATTGGGTTTCACCCATCCGGTGACCAAGGAGAAGCTTTATTTCGAAGCGCCATTACCGGCAGATTTTGAAGGAGCTTTAGATAAGTGGAGAAATTATGTGATCTATGAATAAGATCACATAATTTACCATAATTGCAACAGAAATTCATTTTTACTACAAAATCTGCATAAAAATAGGATATTCATAACTGAATATTCAACAAGTGAGCATCTCATTGAAAATATGTCAATATGACCCCATAGAAAAGTTAATAATTTGCTGAATTGATATATTTCAATCGATTTCATTAAAAATACTGTAAAAATTTAGTTTTTTTATTGAATTATTTTTAATAAAGATTCCATCCTGCTATATTTGAAGTATTAGAAAAGCACAGCATAAGGTTGGCATTCCAAAATACATTGAATTACACTATACTGTAGGATGTTGAAATTGGCAGACAAGCCCTCCTGTCTCGGGGGTGAGGTTCCCGATAGCTATCGGGAGGATAAAGCGTTTACCGAGCTCGTAAATTTGCCTAACTACTTCGTGGAGGTTCGAATCCTTCTCCTACAGCAGGTTATTTTGGGTTTATTGTTAATTGACTAAGACCATGAAATTTTGTTTCGTGGTTTTTTTATGCCCTTCCCGCTCTTACAGTTTTAATTTATGTGTGCTCACCTCAATTCAATTGACATAATAAAAATACTTAAAAGTATTCTCCCACGGCCAAGTTGTGCGTACATGAAGTTTCACTGACAAACATATTTTATTTTAGATAAGGTTAAAAACCCAAAAGAAGATTTGGATAAAAGCCCGTTAGTAAATTCATAATTATCTTAAAATATCTTACCAATAATTATGAATTTGATCGAAAAATATATTTTTTGATCAAATTACTGTAAAACATTAAAATATTTATTGTTAAATTTTTAATAAACCATTGGTATTTCTAATTTGGCGAAGAGTTTAAGTCGAATGTGGAAAATATAGTATCGTTTTCTATTTTCTATTGTGCAGATGGCATATTCTTAAATTCTTCAACTTGTAGGATGTTGAAATTGGCAGACAAGCCCTCCTGTCTCGGGGGTGAAGATCCTGTCCAGATAGCTATCTGGACAGGGCAGCATAAAGCATACTTCTACCGAACTATTGCCTAACCACTTCGTGGAGGTTCGAATCCTTCTCCTACAGCTATTCCGAATAAGCAGCATCTTGGTGCTGCTTTTTTCGTTTGGAATAAAAGCGAATGTTGTATTTTACTAAAAATCCTCATCAATGATTACTGAACCCAGGAAAAAAAAGTTGAAGAATCTACTTCGAAAGAAAGTGGTGAGATTTATCACTTTCGCTTTTTTAGGGATTCTATTCTTGGAGTTCACGGTTTACTTTGTATCTAATATTCTACTTTCCAACTGGGCTAGACAAAAGATAAACGAGAAAACAAAAGGAATTTATGAAATTGAGTTTAATCGTGTAAACCTCTCGTTGATCAGAAGAGGAATATTCTTGGATGGGATTATTCTTAAGCCAATAGATCCCCAGATGGATAACAGCGATCAGGCTCTTTTTGATCTGTACCTAGACGAACTTGCCATCCGGGGGCTATGGTACAATTTTACCAAGGGAGTTTTCTCGATCGGAAAAATAGAACTTGATAATCCAAATCTGAGTTTGGATTTTCCGGAAAAAGAGCAACTTATTGATCGCTCAGATTATATTCCTAATTCACAATCCAGAGTAAAAGCATTGGAGAGTGAATTAAAGAAAAGTATAGATCGCTTAAATATTGCAGGAGTCTACATCCATGAAATTGAAATCATAAATGCCGACCTGTTTTTTTTAAACTTCCTGAGTGAAAATTCATTACAGGCAGAAAATACAAGTTTGGTTGTAAAAGATATCGATTGGACTACAAGAAAAATTTGGAATACACCCTTCAATGCCAGAGGCTTTGAATTTAATCTTGAAAATGTTGATTTCCCACTTCCCGATGGAGTCCATACACTTTCTGCCACAACAGTAAGAATCAGTTCGCTTGAAAATAAAATTGACTTGAGAGAAGTGCGACTTACACCGGATCGGTCCAAGGAAAGCAAAGCTTACTATGAGGTCTCGTTAAAGGATCTGAGGATAGGGAACGTGGATCTAAATACGGCTTTTATGACTTCAAAGGTTTTGATCGACGAAATCATACTAGCCAGGCCTGATTTTAAAGTGGAGCGAAGAGAAGACGCTTCCCGCAATACTATTTCCACAGGAGATTTGAATGAACTAATTGATGGAGTATTAGAATCCATCGAAGTCAAAGAGCTTTCCATTGTCCGTGGCAGTTTTTTGACATCAGATTATAAGGATTCGCTCAAAAACCGGATAGAGATCAAGGATCTTAATTTCAACATGATCAAATTTTACCTGGGGAATGACTCAGAAAGACAAAAAAACCAGTTTTTCTATGGAGAAGATGCATCCATGAATATTAAAGAAGCGAGCCTCTACCTCTCCGATGATATCCACGTCATCTATGGTGAGCAGGTGAGTCTCTCCTCATTCAAAGATGAATTGATAATTGAAAACGTGCGTGTGGAACCAAGAGTGGGCTACCTTGAAGCGCTGGACAGGGATAATATTATCCAGGTGTCACTTCCAAAACTTGCCTTGAATAATGTCAATCTCAAGCAATTCTACAATGACGGGAAGTTAAAAATGGACGAGATGATTATTGACTCTCCCAAAGTGGAATTCAAAGAGCTGAACCAGAAAGAAAAGCGACCATTTAAAGAAGGTAAAGCCTCTGAGCTACTGAAAGGCTATATGGATGAGGTATCAATCGGCAAACTCCAGCTCAACGATGGGGAAGTTCAGTTTACCGATGAAGCAGGGGTGCGAAGTAATGATATTGAGTTTGAGCGATTTAGTCTCCTTTTAGAAAAAGTGATGATCCGACCGAATTTGGACAATTCCATTCAAGAGATCTTTTTAGCCGATGAGATGGTATTGAGTATGGACAAATACCGACTGAAGCTCAGAGATAATCTGCATGAATTTTTAGCAGATGAGATCCTCATAGATTCTAAGAATTCCAGAATCGTCGTCAAGGATTTTTCGTTGAAACCAGAAAACCCAAAGGCAATTCAAGCAGCATTGGATGCTTACGAAAAAACGGTAGTCATTAATATCGAGATTCCCGAATTTCGAATTGAAGGGATTGATCTACAAACTGCTTTTTGGGATGAAAAACTTATCATAGGTCAAATTCTGATCCCTTCACCAAAAGCAGAATTGAGCCGATTTCGAAAGAAAAAAGGCGATTCAAATATAGCCGAACAGCTCAATTCAGCTGATGAATTTAAAACTCTCTTAACCTCCTATTTCTCATACATCCAGATCGATTCTGTCAGTTTCAGTGATGGGCAGATTAAATATGAGAATTTTTCCGGCTCTAGAAATATCTCCTTGTCAGAGGATAGTCTTGCGCTGACGCTCAAAGGATTCTTGATCGATAAAGGAGTAGAATCCGAACCGAACCGAACCTTCTTTTCTGAAGAAATAGATCTGAGTCTGTTGAAATATTCGTTCAATGTGGCTGGCGGAAGCTACGAAGTAGATACGGACGGAGTGAAGTATAACTCAAAATCGAAAACTATCATAATTGATAGCCTGAGATTATTTCCCTTGCCGACCATTAAAAGTAAACTGGCAATTGAGGTTAAATTCCCCAGTGTTTCTTTCAAAGGGGTCGATCTACAGTCCTTCCTTTTTGATAATAAGCTGATTTTTGATGAGCTGTCTGTGAATGGAAGCGAGATAGCCTTAGGCATTAATCAAGGATTCAATAGCTCGCAGAAGTCTATTTCTAGAAAGAACCCATCTTCTAAGGCCTTGCCAAAAGAAATCGAAGAGATCCAAATCGCAAAGATTAACGCTTTGGATTCCAAGCTGATTCTTAATTACCTGACTGGGAAAAGCGATGCTCAATCCATCAAAACAAACTTTGATCTCGAAGTAAGAGGACTGAGACTGGACTCGGCGACCTCTTCACGGGAGAATTTTACCGGACTTTTTGATGATGTTTCTTTGAAGTTGGAGAATTTCTCATTTGCGCTTCCAGACAGCATTCATACGCTAAAGTTCACTTCAGTAAACGTGAATAATAAGGAGGAGGAGACGGTTTTTTCAGATTTTGAGGTTGCTCCTACCAAGACTACAGGAAATAAGGGCAATCCGATCTTCGCTGCAAAAATCAAAGAAGTAGGCATCCGCCACAATAGCCTAGCTAATATCGAATCCACTGGAATCGTTGATCTATCGAGATTCAGACTGACAGAGCCTCAAATTGACATATACCTAGATGCTGAGGACAAAGAAAACACCAACTCAATCTCCAAAACTCCTAAAGAAAATGCATTGGTGTCTTCTATCATCCTTCGAGATCTGCTTCTTCAGAGTGGGGATATCCGATTGCACAACAAGGAGACAGGTCTGATACCCAAGCTGGCTTTTGCAAATGTTGATTTTGGAATAAATGATTTGAATCTTGACCTATTCAGTACAGGGACTGATTTGACTCCCAAGTTTCTGCTGGAAAAAGATTTGAGTCTCTCCTTAGCCAACTATCAGATTTTAACAAAAGACAGCTTGAATAAGCTTCGAATAGGGAAGATTAAGTTTTCCGGAAAAGATGTTGTGATGGAAAATATATTCTATGGGCCAACGGTAGGGCAATATGAGTACATGCGAAGGATCGGTTACCAAACAGACGCCATAACAGCGTTTGTTGAACGGATTTCTTTATCAGAAATTGATTTTGATGCTTATTTCAAGTCCAACCTAATCAAGGCAAAGAAAATTGAACTGCAGGGAGCAGATCTGGACGTTTTTCGCGATAAACGAATTGCCAGAAGAGAAGAGGTGATTAAACCTATGCCACAAGAATTGATGTTTCGTGCACCGTTCAATCTGCAATTGGATTCCGTTATTTTAAAGGATGCTACTATAGCATATCAAGAGTTTGCACCAAGAGCGATGATGCCAGGGTTCATTCGGTTCGAAAAGTTGAACGCTCAGATATCACCATTTGTACTTGCCAAGTCAGAGGTCGGTTACCCTTTAGAAAAGGCAGTTTTGACAGCTGACGCCAAAATCATGGGCGATGGCCAGTTGAATCTTAAGTCAGTTTACTATTTCGAACCTCCCTATCTGATGGAAATGGATATTTCTTTGGGGGAATTTGATCTTACTCTGATCAACAGTATTTTAAGTCCAGGAGTATTTGTAAGTGTGGAGGAGGGAAGGGTAACTGGGGGCAAGTGGGATTTTAAGATGAATGAAGATGAGGCTTGGGGCAAAATGAATTTCAATTATAAAGATTTGAAAATTCAATTGCTTGATACTGTGAGCATGCAAAAAGGGAAAGGTAAACTTGGGTTTATGACTTTTTTAGCCAATACTTTTGCTAAAAACAGCAATCCGCGAAAGCTGTTTAATCGACAAGTTACAGCTACTATTTACCATGAACGGGAGAAGAATAAGTTTATTTTTGGAGGCTGGTGGCGAGCGACCTTCAGCGGTCTTAAAGGAAGTCTCGGTTTTGGTCAGGTTAAAATCCCCAAGCGAAAAGAAGAGATAGACGAATGAAAGCTGAAAGCTGAAAGTAGAAATATGAAAGCTAAAGTAAGATTTCCTGCTGAATGCCATGGAAACCTAAAATGATGAATCTCGAATGATGAAATGATGATGAAGCTCCGTAGAAGCGACAACTTTTTTAGCCATGGTTGGAGCATACAAAACCCATAGCAAAAGAGCCGTACTCGAATTCCTTACTGCGCGCAATCATCTTCTAGAAACGATATAGATGCCGAGAGCAATAAATGTAAAATTTCGAATAATGAAATGGTATGGAAGCTCCGTAGAAGCGACAACTTTTTTAGCCATGGTTGGAGCGTACAAAACCCATAGCAAAAGAGCCGTACTCGAATTCCTTATGGCGCGCAATCATCTTCTAGAAACGATGTAGATGCGGAGAGCAATAAATGTAAAATTTCGAATAATAAGTCTCGAATACTGAAATGGTATGGAAGCTCCGTAGGAATGACACCTTTGTAGCCATGGTTAAAGCTTGTGGAACCTTTGGTAAAAATAGCAATAATTCCAATTCCTCCCTCGCACGATCATCCTCTGGAAACGAATGTAAATGCTGGAGGAAGGAGATGGATATTTCTGAGAGCATGAAAACCAAAGTAAGCCTACCTTTCGCTTTGCATGAAAGGGTGAAATCAGTAGGACAAAAGCTAAAGTCAGAGGGCTGGTCTAATAAAAAATCGGATTGAAAACCCGATGTATTGAACAAACTCCAAACAAAAAATGCCCCCAATAACAGTATTGAGGGCATAATAAGAAAAATATTAAGTTTTCTATTTCAAACTTACACGAATCGAAAGCTCTTTTAACTGATCGTCCGGAATCGTACTTGGTGAATCGATCATTACATCACGGCCTGAATTGTTTTTAGGGAAAGCGATGTAATCTCGAATGGAATCCGAACCTCCAAAAATGGCACAAAGTCTATCAAATCCAAAAGCAATTCCACCGTGTGGTGGTGCTCCGTATTCGAAGGCTTCCATCAAGAATCCAAACTGCTTTTGAGCTTCTTCTGGAGTGAATCCCAAATGCGAAAACATCAATTGCTGCGTGCCTCGATCGTGAATACGAATTGATCCCCCACCGATTTCGACTCCATTGATCACCAAATCATACGCATTAGCACGAACAGATCTAGGATCAGTTTCCAGCAAAGAAATATCTTCCTGCTTAGGTGAGGTGAATGGATGGTGCATGGCATGGAACCGCTTGGACTCCTCATCCCATTCTAACAATGGAAAATCAACCACCCATAGCGGTTTGAAAATAGTCCGATCTCGCAAACCTAGTTCCTCGCCCATCTTCAAGCGAAGCTCTGATAGTTGCTTTCGAACTGTATTTCTGTCACCACTGAGGATCAGCATCAAGTCACCTGCTTCTGCCTGAAATGCATTGGCCCAAGCCTGAAGATTCTCAGCCGAGTAGAATTTATCCACGGTTGATTTGATGGTACCATCTTGATTGTACTTAGCGTAAACCAAGCCTTTGGCGCCAATCTGTGGTCTTTTAACCCAATCAGTCAAGGCATCTAACTGTTTTCTAGTGTATTCTGCAGCTCCTTTGGCACAGATCCCAACCACCAATTCTGCATCGTCAAAAATCGGAAACCCTTTGCCTTGAGTCAGCTCGTTGAGTTCGACAAACTTCATGTCAAATCGAAGATCTGGCTTATCATTACCATAAAACATCATGGCATCCGCATACGTCATACGCTTCACATCTTCCAATTCTACTTTTTTTACTTCTCGGAAAAGGTGTTTTGTTAATCCTTCGAATGTAGAGAGGATATCTTCCTGATCTACAAAAGCCATTTCACAATCAATCTGCGTAAACTCAGGCTGGCGATCCGCTCTCAAATCCTCATCACGGAAACACTTCACAATCTGGAAATATCTGTCAAAACCAGAAACCATCAGCAATTGCTTGAAGGTCTGTGGAGACTGGGGCAGCGCATAGAACTCACCTGGATTCACACGGGAAGGAACGACAAAGTCACGTGCTCCTTCAGGTGTGGACTTGATCAATATGGGAGTTTCCACTTCAATAAAGTCCTGCGCATCCATGTATCTTCGAGTCTCTTGCATCATTCGGTGACGGAGTTGCAATTTTTCTCGTACCACGTTTCTTCTGAGGTCGAGGTAGCGATATTTCATGCGCAGCTCATCTCCCCCATCTGTCTCGTCCTCTATTATAAATGGAGGAACTTTTGCAGCATTCAACACTTCGAGAATGGAAACTTTTATTTCAATCGCTCCAGTGGGGATTTTATCGTTTTTGGCCGTTCGCTCTATCACTTTACCAGTGGCTTGAACGACGAACTCCCTACCTAAAGAAGCCGCCTTTTCAATCACAGACTTTTCAGTGGAGTCTTCTTCAAAAATCAATTGAGTCAAACCATAGCGATCACGAAGATCAACCCAGATCAATCCTCCTTTATTTCTCACCCGCTGTACCCAGCCGGCCAGTGTGACTTCCTGATTTACGTGATCTAAGCGTAATTCGCCGCAAGTATGCGTCCTGAGCATTTTATTCTATTTTTTTTGGAAATCAAAGATAAAGAAATGACTTATAGAACCCACCATTCATTATTGGTTTAGCAATTTTTCAGGGATTTTCTTTTCAGATCAGCACCAAAGTCAGGGTTTAGCAGAAAAATAATACTGCTGATAGCCATTAGCTTAATTTTTCATTCTTAAAATAACTTGACCTTAATATACATTGGCATTGTAGTTGACATGCTGGAACCTAAGGAAAATTGCCCAAAATTTGGAATAGAGGCCCTTTTTCCCTTTTTTAGATTATAATTAGAATCACCCCATATTAAAATCACATTATGAAGAATAAATGGATTGGAATTGTTGCTCTTTTTACTGCGGTTTTAGCGGCATATTCTTTCCAGTTTCTTGACATGCCTTTCAGGCAAAAAGCGATCGCTTACGAAGCTGAAAAGAAAGAGCTAATACCAGAAAAAGTTAAAACATTTCTGTATGGCATCGACGTCACTGGATTAAATATTGTCGAAGGAATTGTTGCTAAAAATCAAACGCTTGGATCAATTTTAGCACCTTTTAATGTTCCCTACCAGATTATTGATGAACTGGCCAGAAAGTCAAAGGAAATATTCGACGTACGTAGCATTGCCTTCAACAAAAAATTCACCGTCATATCTCCATCAGATTCTACCCAAGCTCAATTTTTTATCTATGAGCCAAACCCGGCAGAATATATAGTTTTCAATCTCGACTCGATTGACATCTATAAAGCTGAAAAGCCATCCGAATACCGAACAAAAGAAGTTGGAGGAATTATTGAAAACAACTTGTCCTCGGATATGTCCAAGCAAAATATTACCTACGACATCGTCGATCAATTTGCCGATTTGTATGGATGGTCAGTTGACTTTGGCGCTTTGCAGAAAGGCGATAAATTTAAGGTTATTTACGAAGAGAAATTAATTGAAGGCGTGGTGGTTGGTGTCTCCGATATTAAACTTGCCTACTTTGAACATAGGGGTGAGCCATTTCATGCAATTCCATTTGTGCAAAATGGGGAAACAAACTTTTTCGATCAGGACGGCAATTCACTTAAGAAAGCTTTTCTCAGAGATCCGCTCAAATACACCCGAATAAGTTCAAGATATAATCTGAAGCGATTCCACCCGGTACAAAAGCGCTACAAGGCGCACTTAGGCACAGATTACGCCGCTGGTACAGGCACTGAGATCAGATCTGTAGGAGATGGAGTGGTGACAGATGCCAAATATTCTTCCGCAAACGGAAATTATGTGAAGATCAAACACAACGGCACCTATACAACACAATATCTGCACATGTCTAAAATTGCCAAAGGCATGAAGCCCGGTCAGCGAATCAAGCAAGGCCAGGTGATTGGATATGTAGGAAGCACTGGACTGGCTACGGGGCCACATCTTTGTTTCAGGTTTTGGAAAAATGGCAAGCAGGAAGATTGGCTTCGTGAGAAAATTCCACCGTCCGAACCGATATTGGCAGCAAATCTGGTTGCTTTCATTGCTAAAAAAACAGAGTCTCTGGATGTGTTGGCATCAATCAATTTTCCAGGAGAATCTATAAAATTAGTGGCGAAAACACCTGCCGCCGGAATTCCATCAGGGGAATAAAATCAATATTCTGATCCAATAGCATCTGGAGCTGAATGCCAAGTTTTGGCATTCAGCTCCTTTTTTAATCATATTCTCTTTCAAGTAACCAATCTCTCAACCATGAACAGAAAATTACTCTTTGGAATTCTACTCTTATTTATAGGAGTGATTCCACTTCAAGCACAAAAGAAAAGTAATTCTGTACCCGAGCAGTCAGCTTTGGCGAAACAAAGTTTTTCGGCCTTCGCCTTTCGCAATATTGGCCCTGCCTTCACCTCAGGAAGGATTGCAGACATCGCCATACATCCATCCAACCGGAATATTTGGTATGTGGGAGTAGCTTCCGGAGGTGTCTGGAAAACACTAAACGCTGGAATTACCTGGAATCCACTTTTTGACGACCAAGCGGTTTTTGCCGTAGGCTGCGTCACGATTGATCCCAACAATCCAAATCGAATCTGGGTCGGTACAGGAGAAAATAACGGTGGAAGACATATTTCTTTTGGTGACGGCATATATCTGAGCGAAGATGGCGGTGGAACTTGGAAAAATATGGGACTTAAAGACTCTCAGCATATCGGCAAAATCATTGTTCATCCGGAAAACTCCAATGTAATCATGGTTGCATCGCAAGGCCCACTTTGGAATAAAGGTGGAGATCGCGGATTTTTCAGATCAGAAGATGGTGGAAAGACCTGGACAAAAACGCTTGGAGACGAAGAATGGACAGGCGTTGCAGATGCGGTCATTGATCCTCGAAATCCCGATATTGTCTATGCTGCCACTTGGCAACGTCATCGAACCGTAGCTGCTTACTTTGGCAGTGGGGAAAAAGGTGGACTACATAAGTCTACAGATGGTGGAAAAACCTGGATAAAAATGACAAATGGACTACCAGATGGCGTCACCGGAAAAATTGGATTGGCTATCAGTCCACAAAATCCTGACTATGTCTATGCAGCTATAGAATTGATCCGAAGATCAGGAGGTGTATTTCTGACCAAAGATCAGGGCGCATCTTGGGAGAAAATGTCAGACGCAGTATCCGGAGCTACTGGACCTCATTACTATCAAGAACTGATTGCTTCACCACATACTTTTGGGACGATCTATCTGATCGATGTTCGGATGCAGGCGTCCTATGATCATGGCAAAACTTTTATACAACTGAACACCGAAGCAACACACTCAGATAGTCATTCTTTGAATTTTGTCGCGGGTGAACCAGACTTCTTGCTTTTGGGTACTGATGGGGGAATCTATGAAACCCTTGATGCTACCAGAACTTGGCGATACATCGAAAATCTTCCTTTGACTCAATATTATAAGGTAGCAGTAGATGATGCGTTGCCTTTCTATAATGTGTATGGCGGAACCCAGGACAATGGTTCGCATGGCGGGCCTTCGCGCACCGACGATTCGGACGGCATCCAAAATCGCCATTGGTCACGGGTCTTAGGCGGTGATGGACATCAATCGGCAGTCGAGCCTGGTAATCCTGAGATTGGCTATGCCGAATCCCAGCAAGGCTATTTGAGTCGATTGGATCGAACCTCTGGAGAATCTGTTTTCATACAACCACAGCCGGCAGCAGGTGAGGGAGAAGAGCGATTCAACTGGGATGCTCCAATTCTACCTAGTCAGCATGTACCAAGCACACTATACTTTGCTTCGCATCGCGTATGGAAGTCCACGGATCGAGGGGATTCTTGGACTGCTATTTCTGGAGATTTGACTAAGCAGAAAGAACGCTTGGAGCAACCCATCATGGGCAAAACTCAGAGTTGGGATAATTCATGGGATGTGTATGCCATGTCGAATTTCAGTTCTATCACTTCGCTGGGAGAGTCACCAATCAATGCATCAATTCTATATGCAGGCACAGACGATGGCTTGATCCAATCGACCACAGATGCCGGCAAAAACTGGAACAAAGTAGAAGTCGGGAGTATTACCGGGGTTCCTGCAAATGCTTTTGTCAACGATATCAGAGCTGATCTATTCGATGAAAATACAGCTTATGTGGTGCTGGACAATCACAAAGAAGGGGATTTGAAACCTTACGTAGCAAAAAGTACAGACGCTGGTAAAACTTGGTCGCTGATCAATGGCAACTTACCAACTAAGCTATTGACTTGGCGAATCGTGCAGGATCATGTGAAGAAAGAACTACTCTTTTTGGCTACGGAGTTTGGAATTTATTTCACACCAAATGCAGGAAAAGAATGGATCAAATTAGACGGTGGAGTTCCTACGATCTCCTTCAGGGATATTACAATTCAGCGAAGAGAAAATGATTTGGTTGGCGCATCATTCGGGAGAGGGTTTTTTATCTTGGATGATATGAGTGCCCTTCGGGAAATAAATTCCGAGACCTTAAATCAAACAGCGCAGCTATTCGACCCTCGTGATGGGCAATGGTATGTGGAGAAAAACACCCAAGAATACATGGGCGATAGCTATTGGACTGCAAAAAATCCAGACTTTGGAGTGAATTTCACCTATTTCCTGAAAGAGGGAATACAAACCGCTAAATCCGAACGCCAGAAAAAAGAGAAGGAAATGAAAGATCAGGCCATTCCTTTTCCAGGATTTGATGCACTGGAGAAAGAAATGCGTGAAAAAAGCCCCGAGATTCATTTGATCATATTGGATTCAGATGGAAACATAGTTCAGAGAGTAAAGGCAAACTCTAACGCTGGATTTCATCGAACAAACTGGGATATGTCTATGGCAAGTCAAGGAATCATCAATCCGGATGCAATCAATCAAGGCCGCTGGGGTTCGATGACTGCTCTGCCAGGTACCTATACTGCTTCACTTTCACTTCAGAAAAATGGAGAGCTTACCAAGCTTGGAGAATCAGTTTCATTTGAGGTAAAACCACTTCGAGAAGGAGCCTTACCGCGCAAATCTATCGCTGAGATCAAGGCTTTCCGTACAGATTTACAATCGTTTGTGAATCAATACATGACTACAAATACCGAATTGGAAGAGGCTACCAAAAAAGTCAAAGCGATGCAAGTTGCTTTATCCAGATCACCCAAATCAGATGCTGCATTGATGAAAGATCTCTATGATGTGGAAATGAAGCTTCTAGAAATAGACTCAAAAGTAAATGGCAATCTTGCTCAGCGGGAAATATTCGATGCGATGCCTCCAACTTTATCAGATCGCTTGGGAGCGGCAAGCAGCGGCGCTGCTGGAACCTACGGACCTACCGGAATGCAGAAAGCAGCTTTAGAAGCCGGAAAAATGGAATATGCTCCAATTGCAGCAGTATTGAAAGCAATCACAGAAAATACTATTCCAAACCTAGCAGAGCAACTTAAGGCAAATGGCGCACCATCTGTTGAGGGATTAAAAAATTAAGATTATTGTATGAAATTACACCAGTAGCCGTATTCTATTCGCTGTTAAGACGGATATCTACGATGGGCAAGATAGATCGAAACGCCAATTAATGATTTGTTCTAAACTATAACTTGGTCATCTCGGCTTACTGGTAAAAGGATATAATAATCATTATTGTCAAGTGCAAGCTCCGGTGACTTCATCGGAGCTTTTTCTTTTTAGTATCCGAAAATAGAGTTCATACCAAATCTTAACTTGCAGTATCAAAACCCAAAAAGTGGAAAAAGAAAGATATATACGGATCAACAAGTTTTTGAGTGAGGTAGGATTTTGCTCAAGGAGAGAAGCTGATAAGCTATTGGAACAAGGGCGAATTACGTTGAATGGAAAAGTCCCTGAGCTGGGCACCAAAGTTGCGCCGACAGATCAAGTCGCTGTGGACGGAAAAAATGTGGGTAAACCCATTCAAAATCATACTTACATTGCTTTCAATAAGCCTGTGGGCATCGTATCCACCACGGATACCAAAGGCGAAAAGGCTAATATCATTGATTACATCAGACATTCAGCGCGAATTTTCCCAATTGGGAGATTAGATAAAGACAGCGAAGGATTAATTTTTCTTACCAGTGAAGGCGATATCGTCAATAAGATCCTCCGAGCTAAAAACAATCATGAGAAGGAATACATCGTCACCGTTGATCGTCCTGTAAATGATGAGTTTGTAAGGCGAATGGGAGCTGGAATTCCAATTTTAGATACGATCACGGATTTTTGTGAAGTGGCGCAAATCAGTAAATTCAAATTTAAGATCATTCTCACTCAAGGGCTTAACCGTCAAATCCGCAGAATGTGCGAGTATTTGGGATTTAAGGTCATGCAATTGAAACGGATTCGAATCATGAATATTCATTTGGATGTTCCTGTTGGAAAATGGCGGGATTTGACCGAAAAAGAATTGGCAGAATTAAATTCTTTGATCGCCGACAGTTCGAACACGATTGATTAACAATACCAACTCCCAAAATGGAAATCATTAAAGGAGCTAATACTTTTTTTGCAGAACATCCCGAAGCTTTGAGAGCTTAGCTTGAGGAAAATTATATAATTTTAAACTCCATTTGGCTTGTTATGTATCGAAAAGAATATTGAAAAGCGAGCGTTTACAATCCTGAGTTTGTAGATGAGCCCCTCTGTTTTCACTGGGTGTACAGCAAGCCAAATAAACGTGACCGGGAAGTTATACCCAATACTTCTAAGTCCAAAAAATTCGAAAAGCAACTTTAGTAAAGTCAATAGGGAAAAGATTGAGCGACTAGCCTCACTTGAGAAAATTACGCCTTCAGATTTAGCGATTATCCGAATTACCAAAAAGACGGGCACTTGGGAATAAACGAAGTATATGAGCTAGCCCTTCCTGAAAGTCTCAAAAATGCTTTTCCGGCTACCAAATAGTTTTTGAGTATTGGAATAATTTCTAGCCTTATATTCAAATAGGGATTTTAGAATAGATTTTCAACATCAAAGGGATTGCTACCCGAGCAAAACGGATAATAAAATCGTTTATATGGCTATTAAAAGTACCCAAGTAAATGTATTCAAACGAGAGTAGAATTGACCTGAAAGCTTAAAAAGGACCAATCGTTTCCAATTGGTCCTTTTTGAGTTTTATGGGAATGTTACTCCTCCATGGTATCCACTTTCTTCTTTCTCCCGGTGTAGCCAAAAGTAATCTTGCCTAATTTGAGTTCAGTTCGTCTATTCAACTGATGCATCGCCTCGGTACAGGTCACTACATTGCAGTCATGGATCGGCTGGCTCTCTCCAAACCACTTGTAGTCCAGTCTGTTTTCTTCGATTCCACGCCTCTTCAGGTACTCCATCACCACTTCACTACGTCTTTCGGACAGCTTTTGATTGAAGTCATTCTCTCCCCGCTGATCGGTGTGTCCTCCGATATTAAGCTTCAGATTTGGCATTCTACTCAGCATCACCGCGGTCCGCTCCAACTCCAACTTATCGGCAGATCGCAGCATACTCTTGTCAAAGTCAAAGTAGATCGTCGGGATCGCTCTGAGCTCCTGCTGGATCAAATCCATTATTGCTTCAGGATTACAATAATCCAAATTCTTCAACTCCTCTGGAATATTATAGCTCTTGCCAGGGTCAGGGAAGGCTTCCAAAAGTAACTCGGAGCGTCTGTTCAACTGATGCTCGGGCTCAGGGCATGGCTTGCCATTCCCACAGTCGGTCACCAGATTCTGCTCGCCATACCATTCCAGACGGATTCTATCTGGGGAAATATTATGCTGCGCCATGTATTCGGTCACTGCCTTTGCTCGCTCATTGGATAGTCTGATGTTGTATTCATCGCTTGCTCTGGAGTCAGCATGCGAACTGACTAACAAATCCAGAAAGGTATACTGGTTCATCAATTGTCCCAACTTGTCCAAAGCTGGCTTCGCATCCGAACGAATCACAAACTTGTTCAGATCGTAGTATACAATATCCACATATACTGACAACTGGTATGGAATTGGAATCAATTTGTACTCGCGCTTGATTGTATCGCCTTCAAAGTCCTTGGCACTGATCGTCTCATCGTTGATAGTGAAGTAGCCCGGCTTGCTGATCGTGATCCCAAAGTCGGTCTCAGGCTCCAATTCGGAGCGTAATGTTCCATCTCCGTTACGGTAAGTTTGAACCGTACCTCCACGAGTTTTGTCTAACAGCGTCGCCAAATAGCTATCATTGATAATTACGCCCTCACAGTCAATCACCCGTGCCAGGAAGGTTTTGTACACATCAGCAATCTGATAAATATCGTCCAGTCCCTGACCACCGCTTCGGTTGGAGGAAAGATAAATCTCTTTATTCTCCAGTTCTCGGTAGCCGAAGTCATCCAATTTGGAATTGATAGGCATCCCTAAATTTTGCACATTACTCAATACGTTGCCAGTGCTATAGTCTGACACATACACATCCATGCCGCCCATGCCTTTGTGGCCGGTCGAGCTGAAGTAGAACTTGTTGCCCTTGCGGAATGCATGGCTCTCGTTACCCTCGGTGTTAATGGTCATCCCTAAGTTGACTGCTGGGCCAAAGTTCATGTTTTCGTCGTATTCTGAGTAGTACAGATCGTAGCCACCCTGTGCCAGTGAATCTTTCGACTTAGGCATATCGGAGGTGAAGTACAATCGCTTCGCCACTTCATCCACATAGGGATTCATCACCGAATAACCTGTCGAATCATTGAACGGTACCGGATAATAGCCTTCCAGCTGCCCTGCCTCATTAAGTTTGCTGTAATAAATCTCTGGACTTACTTGGATCTCTCTATCTCTTTTTTCTTTGGTGATCCCCCTCGTTATGGAGTAAAACATCAGCCCCGCCTCTTTTGCATAGCTAGGATCAGAAAAATTGTAGGTGTTTGGTACGTTGGAGACCACCTCGGTGATCACTCCTGCACTGTCTTGTTTATATATACTGAAGTATTCTCTGCCAGTATAATCCTGCTTTTCTTCGCTGAAGATTTTGTTCCTCCCGTCGATTCGGAGCTTTGGCATCATATTCACAAACTCCCCGCCTCGGTCAGAGGTGAAATAGGCGTTGCCACTGGCGTCTTCCTCATAGGTAAAGTCTGAACCGGTGGAATTCAACGGAACCATCGGCTCCAGTTTTACTTTACGCATACCTGCTATCGGGGTGAATTTTGGCCGCTGGGCCATCAAATCCATCACCACCGCACTATCCGCCGGGCTGTATGCTTTAACTTTCAGCGTACTTAATGCTTCGGGAAGATTACCTGTTAATTCTGCAGTGCGTAGGAAGTTACCATAGTCATTCAGTGTGGCTTTTTCATAACCTACAGTGGTTTTCCACCATGTGTATGCATTATCGTATTCCCGACGGGCATCGAAGCTTTCTGCCACCTTACGTGAAGCGGTCTCATTGGGCTTCTTCGCATAAGCCTGTTGGAAAAGGACGGATGCAGTCTTGTAATTCATCAGCTCCATCTGCCCATCGGCATACCGGATCTTACTCTTCTGAGCCTGTGTGATTTCTACCGATCCAAAGATCAGCACTGCACTCCATACTAATTGTGTTGCTATCTTTTTCATAATTATACTAAAAAAGGGTCTAAACTGTTGTTAAATCTTAATGTGAATCGTTGCTTCTGGTTAAAATAAATAATTTGATTAAATCCTTGTAAAACAATATCTTAAATAATATCTCTACTTCAAAATTTAAGAATTATTTCCAAGAAAAAAGCACTCAAACTAATTGCTATTTATCTGCATGTTTGCAGGTTTTATAACGAAGAACTTAAATGATAATCTCTAATATACACCAATAACAACGAACCTAAATTCACATACCTGGAAATTGTGACATTATATCTATTTGTCTTTCAGCAAGAACAACGTTTCAGCATACAGCAGATCTATAATTTTGAAAACCATCATCATCGTTCACAGCTTCCCGTCCTTACTTCCTACTAAGCTTCCAATAATAGGCTGAACCGTCTAAGTGAAACTTTTAAGGCAATAGCTGCTCATTCCTTTGACAACTATCTACAGAAGGTTGTAATGTGAGTGTAAGTCTAGCAGATTCTTTTCCAATCATAACTTGTTCCGGTAAAAAGAAAGGTAAAGTAGCTACAGAAATTACTGACAAAGATTATTGCTCTACCAAATCCCTATAATACTATGGACTTAAATTAAACGATTAGCACATTTCTACTTCAAAAAAAATGCACTTCCTTGAGCTAATAGTCCTAAAGCCTACATCTTAAAATGATTTGAAAATATTTAAACAAGAGTAGGCAAACTTATCAAAACGAACATTCTATAGTATGATTATCCGCAATCACACCAGTAAGGATAAATAGAAGCAATAATGAGTCGATCAAAAAGTTTTTGACCAAAGTATCTTCGGTTGAGCTTGTAACAAAACTCGTCCAAATAGTTCTGCATCATTC
>Ga0209390_10005045_pt1 | contig 19142 bp, 9 predicted proteins | sample BON01_FD_187212 | JGI IMG/M metagenome (GOLD analysis project Ga0209390, IMG submission 187212) | Freshwater microbial communities from Lake Bonney liftoff mats and glacier meltwater in Antarctica - BON-01 (SPAdes) (version 2) | ecosystem: Environmental > Aquatic > Freshwater > Ice > Glacier...
AAAACTACAGCCGCGACTCCTTCCGATCCTGCTCCACATCATCACGCTCGCTCGGCAATTAGGAATTGAGTACGTAAAGCTATGTTTTCTATGTCCCTATGTATCTATGTGTTGAAAAAAAGGTGCTAAAAACTACAGCCGCGACTCCTTCCGATCCTGCTCCACATCATCACGCTCGCTCGGCAATTAGGAATTGAGTACGTAAAGCTATGTTTTCTATGTCCCTATGTGTCTATGTGTTGAAAAAAAGGTGTTAAAAACTACAGCCGCGACTCCTTCCGATCCTGCTCCACACCATCACGCTCGCTCGGCAATTAGGAGTTGAGTACGTAAAGCTATGTTTTCTATGTCCCTATGTGTCTATGTGTTGAAAAAAATGTGTTAAAAACTACAGCCGCGACTCCTTCCGATCCTGCTCCACATCATCACGCTCGCTCGGCAAATCAGAAGCTTCCGAGTCTTCCGTTGTCTCCGTTAAAGGTGTTTCGGCATCGTCCATCCAAGTCTCTGGTTCAGCATCATCTGCTGTACTTGGCGGCACGGCGGCAGGTTCCTCGGCAAAGCCTTCATTGAAAAACTTGCGTTGAAACAACAGGATGCTCAATATGCCAGAAGTTATCGCGGCATCGGCGACATTAAAAATAGGGCTGAAAAAGAGCCAGCTACCGCCGCCAAGCCATTCGGGCATCTCGAAGTAATGCATGGGGAAATAGAGCATGTCCACCACTTTGCCGTGCAGGAATTTGCCATAGCCTTCGCCATAAGGCACCAACTCCGCCAAACCTCCGTGGTAATGCGATTCGCTGAAAATCAGGCCGTAAAAAGCGCTGTCGATGATATTGCCCAAAGCACCGGCGGTGATCAGGCCAACGCTCATGACAAATCCTGTGGGCACTTTAGCCGCAATCAATGCCCGGATGTAGAAAATAAGGCCGGCGACCATCAGGATACGGAAAAGGCTGAGCAGCAGTTTCCCGTAGGTCCAGTCGAAGGTAATGCCGAAGGCCATGCCTTCATTTTCAACAAAATGCAGTCGCGCCCAGTTTTGGCCAAACATCATCAGGTCTTCGTTGTACTCAAAATTTGTTTTGATGTAGTACTTCGAGGCCTGGTCTATGAGCAGCACGACCAAAACGAGCAGTGCTACTAGGTATCCTTTCTTCAAGGTGATTTTTGTTTTGGTGTGATAAAGGGTGCAAAGAAACGATGAAATTTGCAAAGGCTCACTCAATCTGCTTCAACAACCATTCCCGTTCAGCCAATGGATGGGTTTTCAGCACCGTTTCCTGGAATTTTTCCCGTTGTACTTTAGAGAAGATATTGAGGTGCAGTAGCTTTTTCATCAAGCTGATCATGTTTTTGTAAGCGGCTTTACGGGCCGGATCTAAAGCTTCTTTGCGCTGTAAGTAAGTGCGCATGCTTTCGAGCAGGGATTCAAAAGCGTCGAATTCCTCTTTTTCATGGTAAATTTTCAGGAGCATGGTTTTGGCGATGATGTTTTGGTACATATCATCATATTCAAATTGTGTAAGCATAATTTGTGCTTTATCATAATCGCCTTTTTCAAAATATACCCTTGACAGATTAAAATTAACGATGCTATTTTGTTCTTTTTCATCGAGGTGATGCTTAAAACGCTCAATAAATTGTTCTGCCCATGCAAATTCTCCAATCTTGATGGCAAACGCAACGGGATTACCAAAAGTATAGCGTTTGATTTTGTTATTTTCGAGCAAAAACTCTTTTTCAATTCCAAGTTCGTAGAATTTTAATGCCTTCCTACAATATTCTAATTCGCCTTGATTAACTTTGGCAGCGCAATAATTCAACGCTGTAAGATACAACGCTGTGGTTTCCGAAGGGGTAAATATTTCAGCAATCTTTCCATGAATTAATGCTTCAAGTTGATCAAAATAGTGCTTTTCGGTAGCATTGGTGATGGCCATGTAGGCATAATAATGCGATGCTATCGCAGGAACATCCAGCATTTTTTGTTTATCAACAAAGTCCAACACGCCATTTAAAAGACCCGTGTCATAATTAGCCTTTTGGTAAACTTTATGGTGGGCCAGCATAGCATTTCCGATGAATAACTTAGTTAGAACAAACCATTGCTCTAGAGCATCAGCCATTTCTTGTAAATTAACTGGAGCATTTTGGGTTATACTCAAACGTTGTTCATATTCTTCTTGCTCAATGAAATATTTGTTTAGGAAATAATATGTATTTCTAAGAGGTTGTTTCTCAAGGTTTCCTGTGCTCAACCGATGGGCTTGTTTATAGGATTTTTCTAACTTTCTTTTTCGGTAAATACGCGTCAAAGAAATTTGATATTGAACTTTATCATGCGAAAAATCATTAAAAACCAAATATTCTTCAATCGCTTTCAAAAGGAAATACATTACCTGGCGCATAAATGCATCATCATAAGGCTGATTTGGAAAGACCGCTTTCCAAGCCAAAATTTTTTCAAATGCTGGTTCATTACGCTCCATATTCTGAGCCAAATAGTCAAAAAGCAGTACGACATCTTCCCGTTGATTGTGTGACGGCGACTGCAACCATTTGTTCAGGTCGCGCACCTCTTTCTTACTCAACGAAAGCATAATTTCTGTGAGAACGCTTTTTTGCATTTTTTATAATTATTATTTGTTCAACAAAAAGTGGGTACAATTGATTCAATAAAAAGCGTATTTTTGAGCGCTTCTTTTAATTAAGGAGCAAATATCAACGAATAATCCAACTCTCATCTGAATTTTTTTTAACCATGAACACTAAAACTGCTCAACAAACGCGAAATTTTGTCTTTAACAGGCAAGCTATTGTGTCGCACTTTTGTATCGTCGAAGAAAACATTCGACTCCACCTAATCCTTTCACCCATGCAAAAGTACCTGTATATCCTCCTGTTCGCACTCTTATCATTTGTCCAGGCAACCGGACAAGGATGGGAACGTATTTATGGCGGCAGCGGACAAGATGTGGCGAAGGCGCTTACTGCGACTCCGGATGGAGGGTATGTCCTGACAGGATATTACAACGGCAACACCCGGCTTTACTTGGTTAAAGTTGATGCTGATGGCAAGTTGCAATGGAGCAAGACCTTTACGGGTACTTTTGGCGCTTCCCGCATGGAAGGGTTTGCGGTGGTCAATACACCAGATAACGGATTTGCCATTGCAGGCTATGTCGATCAAGACGGGTCTGGCCCGTTGAGCAGGGATATTTACCTGCTTAAAACGGACGCTTTTGGCAATAAAATGTGGGATAAAACCTACGGTGGCAGTTTGATCGATGAAGCCCGGGCCATGATTGCGCTCTCCGATGGCTGTTTTGTCCTAACAGGTTTTCAAACTTATGCTAATAGTAAGGAAAACGTTTTTATCCTGAAAACGGATCCCCAGGGCAACACCTTGTGGTTCAACAACTTTGGCACAACAGGTAATCGAAAAAAAGGCCTGTCTATGGCCTTGGCATTAAATGGTGATTTCGTTGTTGCAGGCGAACTACAACCAACCATTACCAACAGCAAAGATGCTTATATGCTGCGTGTTGGCGCAAGTGGCAACCTCATAAAAGAACAAACTTATGAAGCCATTGGCCCACTTGGTGCTACTGGCGATGATGAAGCCCGCGCATTAGTTGCTACCAATGATGGCAATTTTGTTTATGCAGGCTATTCTAATATCGGCCCTGGCGGGGTTGGCACCCTTATAAAAGTCGACGGCACCTTGAGCGCTGCGCCAATATGGCAGCGATTGTACACGAACACAGATTTTTATGGCCTGACCAAAGAAGCCGTTACAGGCAACCTATTTGGCACCGGTAAAAGGACTTCTGGTATCTTAGAAGACTTAAATATTATTAAGTTTTCACCCACTGGAGAAATCACTTGGGAGGCCGTTGTAGGGCGCCCGGGCTTGGATATTGGCTACGCCGTTTTGCCAACCAAAGGCGGTGCCCTCGCAACAGGTTTTAGCGAGCCGAGCATTAGCCCAACGGGCGAATCGAATGTATATCTTGTACGGACAGATGCGGCGGGCAAAGTATTCACCAGCTATATTCAGGCCAATATATTCCGGGATTTTAACAACAATTGTCAACCAGATGTTGATGAGCTAGGACTAAGAAACTGGATCGTTCGGTTTGAAAGCCAGTACGATAAACGGTATGCCATCAGCAATGGCAATGGAGATTTGAGCATAGAGGTGGATACCGGGGAGTATAAAATGGTGCTTTTCCCCCCAAATACTTACTGGAAAGCATGTGACTCCATTGTTTCCATTACAGTTCCGGATTTTTACGATACTGTTTCTGTTGCAGCGCCCGTACGGTCTGTGTTTGACTGTGCCCGCAATGAAGTAGACATTGTTACACCCATATTGCGCCGTTGCAGTGACAATATCTATAAAGTAAGATACTGCAATTCCGGCACCGTGCCCTCCATTAACACCAAGGTTAGGGTGGTGCTCGACCCCATGATGTCGTACCAAAGCAGTTCGATATCGGTGAACAACATTCTGGGCGATACTTTGGTGTTCAACATCGGTACCGTGCCGAATGGCGAATGCAAAGATTTTACCGTAACGGCATTTTTGGAGTGCTTGGGTACGGTTGCAGGTCAAGCACACTGTGTTTCTGCTTACATCACGCCAAATGATTTCTGCGATGTCAGCAGTGCCTGGGATAGTGCTATTATTGTAGCCAGAGCTTATTGTGAGAATGATACCGTCAAAATGCTCTTGCAAAACGTGGGGCCTGGCGGCATGAACGGCTCTTTGGGTTATATAATTGCTGAGGATATTGTGATGCTCACCGCACCCAACGACCCAAATTTCCAATTCAGATTAGATGCCGGCCAAGACTCTGTTTATTGGACACACCCAGCCAATGGAAGCACTTTCCGCATCATTGCCCAACAAAGCCCAGGCTACCCGGGCACCAGTTACCCTACTGCTGCCGTAGAAGGCTGCATCAGCGATACCAGCAGCATCGAGCCCTCACTGGGATTCTATACCATGTTCCCGGAAGGCGATGCTGATGCATTTTATGAAACCGATTGCCAAGAAAGTCAAGAAACCGATTACAATCCTGACCGACTGAAAAGAGGCCATCCCAAGGGTTACGACGTTGCCCACCATTACGTCAGTCCAGAAACCGATTTGGACTATTTAATCCAGTTCCGGAACACCAGTGCCGATACAGTGCGGCAGGTTATCATCCGTGATACCCTCTCCGCCTCACTTGATCCGGCTACAGTGTACCCTGGTGCCTCCAGTCATCCATATCTCTTTGAGATGTATGGCAACGGCATCGTACAATTTACCCTTGAAAACGCCAATCTACCACCAGGTGGCGGCGCGAGTGAAGGCTTTGTGAAGTTTCGTCTGGCTCAGAAACCAAATCTACCCTGCGAAACAATCATCTTCAACAGCGCCGCCATCTACTTTGATTTCAAAGCGCCGATCATGTCGACCACGACCTTCCACACGGTTTGCGAATTTGATTCTTTCATAATCATCACCAAAACCAAGGAAATTTATATTCCGAATGTCCAGGTGAAGACTTACCCTAATCCAGCATCCGAGCATGTGAATTTTGAAATCACAGGAGTTGACGCGAAACAGTATACGCTGCAGCTTTACGACATACAAGGCCGATTGATTGCTAATCTTTTTTACGATAATCCAATGTTCCAATTGTACCGTCACCAACTTCCGGCTGGCACTGTTATTTATCGACTTGCCGCAGATGGCAAGCCGCTTGCCGCAGGAAAGCTTATCGTTCGTTGACGGTGTTAGAGGCCATTCCAGACCGACTTACTCACATTCTTACTTGAAATTTAAGAACGCCGCGTTGCAAATGTGCATCGCGGCGTTTTTTTTTGGTGCGCTTTATTCCTGCTCCACCTTCCCCAATGCTGCAGGAAGGTTCATCTCTGCTTCTAATCCCAGCGAGAGCAACTATTTCCCCATAGTATCTGCCGATACTTCCGGGACGCCGTTATATATGCAGCGCAACTCACTGCGACAACAAAAATGGTCGCTTTACAACCAGCAGATTTTACTATATTTGTTGTTCCTGCTAACATTTGCATTGCCTACAGCCCTACCCCAGCCCCAATAAAACCATAAACCATACTGACTCACTCACCACACAATTTAATTGAAATACATGCTCATTCAAATCAATACAGACCATAACATCACCGTCCATGATGCTTACAACGACAAACTAACCGACCTGCTTATCGACGAACTGAAGCGATTCAGCACCAATATCACCCGACTGGAACTACACCTCTCTGATGAAAATGGCCCCAAAAAAGGTGTCAAAGACAAAAAATGCTCTCTCGAAGCCCGTCTTGCTGGCCGCAAGCCCCTCGGCGTGAGCGATCTGGCCGACACCTACGATCTGGCCGTAAAGGGGGCCATTGACAAAATGAAGAAGGTGCTGGATACCACACTTAGCAAGCAATAAGCAGGGCGGGATTTCACCGCCGGTGCATTTAAGGGAAGATACCATTACAAAAGGATGTGCGGAAATACTGTTCAAAGTGGATACCTGAATCCACTTTGAACGGTATGGCTATGCGCTTTTGGCTGGAATCGCCCAACCTGGACATGGTCGGCGCAAAATATAGGGTCGTGAAACGGTACGTCCTTCTCTGGATACGGCACTAGTGGCGCCAACTCTGTACCATTTGAGCATTTCCTTACTTTGTCTCCAAGCGCAAATCATCAGTTTCCTACATTTGCCCTCTGCCAAACAATAGGTTTTTCCACTAAATCGCTTTATCTTATGTCCCAATGTTTTCCTGTCAAATTTTTCCTGCTGCTGTTTGCTATGGCGACAGCCAGCGTTTCTGTCGTTGCGCAACAAATGCAGGAGATTATTCAAAACGGCCTTCAAGCGGCTAAAGAGCAACATAAACTGACCGCTCGGGATATTTCCGAATGGGGTATTTCCGACCAGTACAGCGACAAAAAAACGGGAATTACCCACACATATATACAACAGGAAATCAGCGGAATTCGCATTTTTAACGCCGTGAGCAGCATGGCCATCCGTGATGGCAAAGTACTGAGCTTTGCCAACCGATTCTATGCCGATGCCACCGCCATGACGACTGGCACCAGCCCGGCACTCCAACCCGAGCAAGCCATCAAAGCAGCCCTAGAACATCTGGGTATTCAATCCAACAACAGGCCTTCTTTACAAGCTGAAAATCAGGCACAACACCAATACACTTTTCTACAAGCCGATGTCTCCAGGAAGCCTGTTGAAGTAAGCTTGTATTATGTACTGCTGGAAAATACCCTGCGGCTTGGCTGGAATGTGACCATCGCTCCCCTAAACAGCCCGGACTGGTGGAATATCCGGATCGACGCCAAAGACGGTTCTTTTTTGGAAAAAAATAACTGGACCCTTCATTGTGATTTTGATTCGCCTGCGACTTCGGAATTACTGCAGCCTGCAACGGGCAGCCCTCTGGAAACAGCGGGCAAGCTACCAGCCGGGAATGGTACAGCAAGCTATAGGGTATTTGAGTTTCCATTGGAAGCGCCTAATTTTGGCCCCCGAACGGTGCAAGTGGATCCAGGCTCTCCGGAGGCTTCCCCTTTCGGATGGCATGATATCGATGGAATGGTTGGCCCTGAGTACACGATTACCAGAGGCAACAATGTACATGCGTATGATGACCGCAACAATCAGGATTCGCCTGGCTATTCCCCGGACGGCGGCGCCAGCCTGAATTTTGATTTTCCACTAGACCCCAACCAGCAGCCCATCGTGAACCAGGATGCCATTATTACCAACCTGTTTTACGTCAACAACATGCTCCACGATATCCTGCACCTGCATGGTTTTGATGAAGCTGCGGGCAATTTTCAGCAAACAAACTATTCAAATGACGGCGCCGGAAACGATTACGTCAATGCAGAAGCACAGGATGGCGGCGGCACCAACAATGCCAACTTTTCAACCCCAAACGATGGCAACAATGGGACCATGCAAATGTACCTGTGGACCAATTCTGCGCCCTCCGATATGTTGGTCAATGGACCTGCAAGTGTGGCAGGCACCTATACCGCCGTTGAAGCGGGGTTTGGGCCCGGACTGCTAAGCCCCATTACCAGCGACATCGTACTCGTAAACGATGGTGTTGACCCAACGACTGATGGCTGCGAATCAATTGTCAATGGGGCGGCCATCAGCGGTAAAATTGCGGTGGTGGATCGCGGCCAGTGCACGTTCTTGGTAAAAGTCGCTGCTGCGGAAGCATCCGGTGCCATTGCGGTTATTGTCATCAACAATTCCGCTGGAGCCCCCACGACCATGGGCGGAACCGGCAATGTCAATATTCCATCAGTTATGATTTCTAAGGCCGACGGGGATCTGCTGAAAGCACAACTCAACGCCGGCAACGCCGTCAATGTAACCCTAAAACCGCCATCCTCCAACAATGTGGATCTGGACGGCTCCCTCGATAATGGAATTGTTTCGCACGAATATGGCCATGGATTGTCGAACCGCCTGACCGGAGGGCCCGGGAACTCTAATTGCCTGAGCAACGGAGAACAAGGCGGCGAAGGCTGGAGCGACTGGCTGGCCCTGATCATGACCATCAAATCCGGGGATGTCGGCTCCAAATCCAGGGGCATAGGCACCTACGCGACTGGTCAGGCCACAACCGGATCAGGCATCCGGCGTTACCCCTATTCGACCGATATGGCGGTCAATCCGCAGACCTACGGCGATCTGGCATTCAGTACCGGGGTACACAATGTCGGCGAGATATGGTGCCAGGTTTTGTGGGACATGACCTGGAAATTAATCGAGGCAGAAGGCTTTAACCCTGATTGGTTGAACGGAACAGCAGGCAACAACACAGCCATGAACCTGGTGATTGAAGGCATGAAACTCCAAGCCTGCGGCCCCAGCTTCCTCGACGCCAGAGACGGCATACTGAAGGCGGATGAAATGTTGTACAACAATGCGCATCGCTGCCTCATTTGGAAAGCTTTCGCTGGCCGGGGCATGGGCTTTAGTGCCAGTGCCGGCAGTGCGGGCGTTGCAGGAGATGAGAGCCCGGCATTTGACCTGCCCAGCATTTGCCAAATAGCTACCGCTCCACCCATAGCCAATTTTGTCTCGGATACAACGACTTCCTGTTTCGGGATTTTCAATTTTACGGATAAATCCACCGCCACCCCGCAAACCTGGCTTTGGAATTTTGGAGATGGAAACACCAGCACCGAAACCAGCCCCTCCCATGTATATGCCGTGGCGGGCACCTTCCCGGTGACCCTGATTGTTGGGAATACTTTGGGTGCCGACACCTTTTCGCTTTCGGTGACCTACCTGCCGCCAGCGGTGCCGATGATTTCTGGCACCACAACTGTTTGTGCCGGCTCAAGTACAACCCTCCAGGCCATTTCAGCCCCCGGCAATATTGTCGAGTGGCGCGAAAATGGCAATTTGGTGTATACCGGACCAGCCTTCCAAACCCCGACGCTGACGGCGAACACCAGCTATTCGGTGCAACAATTGGAAGAAAAGCCAGTGCTTTATGGTGGGCCAGTTGACAATAATTTGGGTGGTGGCGGCAACCACAACACCGGATTTGATGGTCGGCTGCTGTTTGAGGCATACGCGCCTTTCAAGCTGCTTTCTGTGCTGGTGTACGCGCAAGGTGCTGCCAGCAGGACCTTCAGCCTTTATGACGGCACGGGTGCGGTGGTACAGGAAGTAACCGTCAATGTCCCCGATGGTGCCTCCCGGGTGACCTTAAACATGGAAATTCCCGCCGCTGGTTTGTACAGCCTTGGCAACATCAGCCAAAACCTGTACCGCAACAATGCCGGAACCGGGTATCCCTATACGGTGCCGAACCTGCTTCGGATATACAGTTCCAACGCAACGGGCTCAAACGCCCTCATCTTCTACTATTATTTCTACGACTGGGAGATCCAGGAAACAGGTTGCGCCAGTATCCCGAGCGGCGTCATGGTGAATGTATTGCCGGTGCCGGTTGCCAACTTTAATGTAACCACAAACGGCCTCACCGCCAGCTTCAGCGATGGTTCAATTGGGAATTCAAGTTCCTGGGCCTGGAATTTTGGCGATGGAACGACTGTTTCCACGCTCCAAAACCCAAGCCACAACTATGCCAGCAGCGGAACCTATACCGTAGTACTTACCGTGTCGAACGGCAGCTGCAATGCCACCTACCAACAGGAGGTAACAGTTGCGCTGGCTTCCGGGACGCAGAACCTGGACAATTCTTATGGACTGAAATTGTACCCAAACCCGGCCAACGATCAATTGCACCTGGAATTTGAAAAGGCACCAGCTGCGGCACTGCTGCTGCAACTTTTTGATGCTGATGGACGGGAATGTTATACCGAAAAATTTGCGCGCCCCAACCGGAAAATTAGCATCCAAACAGCGGCTTTACCCTCGGGCGTGTATAAATTGCAGCTCAGCGGCGATGCGGGAGTGATGGTGCGGAAAGTGGTGGTGGTGAAGCAATAAACGCTTGTTTCGCTTGTTTGTAAAGAACATGGGTCATCCCTTATTTTCGGGAATCCTTGGTGTTTTTAGATGGAAGGGCTCGGCACTAGGCGAATCGGTTGCATTCGTTTTTAATTATTCGTCCGACCACGAAAAGTGGTCGGGCGAGGGTCATTTGGTCTGACAATTTTTCATCGTCCGACCAATAAGTATACACAAACGCCCAAGTTTACACCCGTTTTTTCTTCCATAAAATAAGGGATTACTCATGTTTATTAGTGCGCAAATGACACGAGGTGCTGAAACGCAATTCCAAGCAAACCAACAACTATCAACGAAGAACTATCAACGAAGAACGAACAACTATCAACTTGCCCCCACCAGCCACTGCTTAAAATCCGAAGACCGCTCCGTGCTTACAATCGTTTCTCCATCAAAGGGAGGTTCAAGCAACACCTTTACCCTGCTCTTGGAATAAGGCTGCATTTCTTTGATGGCAGCTATATTGATCATAAACTGGCGGTTGATCCGGAAAAACACTTCGGGGTCGAGGATACCTTCCAGTTTGTCGAGCGGATAATCGACCGGGAAGCGCTTGCCATTACTGCGGCTGACCAAAAAAGTGATTTTGTCTTTGCTGTAAAAATAAGCAGCATCACTCATGTCGATCAGTTTGAAACTGTTGCTGAAGCGGATCAGCATCCGGCGCAGGTAAGTGGTGCCGCCTTGCTTCATCAAGGTTTCCGACAATTTTTTATAATCCAATGCCGGCGGACTTTGGTGCAGGCGTTTAAATTTCTCTATAGCCGCCTGCAATTCATTGACTTTTATTGGTTTAAGCAAATAGTCAACGGTGTTTTCCTTAAATGCTTGCAAGGCATACTCATCGTAAGCAGTGGTAAAAATGATGGGGGAAACCACCTTGACATGCTGAAATATCTCAAAACAAGAGCCGTCAGCCAAGTGAATATCCAGCAAGATGAGCGCTGGCGGCGGATTGTTTTTTAGCCAAAGCACTGCCGATTCCACACTATCGAGCCGATCGAGCACGTGCGCTTCGGGTGCTATCTCCAGCACCAGTTTTTCCAACCTTCTGGCGGCGGCATTTTCATCTTCAATAAGTAGTACTTTCATTGCGGTGGACGGTAGACGGTGGACGATAGGCGGGTGCACGGCATTTGAGCTTTGGATTGATATTGGTTTTTCAGCACTTTGGGCCAGTAAATGGACACCGAACCAAACTTGCTGAAACTCAATACCAAACTTGACAACCAATAATGGGCAAACTCATAACTCATAACTCATAACTCATCACTCATCACTTAAACAAAGGTAGCCTGACTGTAAAAAACGCGTTGTTTTCCTCCACGCTGATGGGTCGTTCTCCTAATAATTTATAGCGGTTTATAAGGCTTTGCAAGCCAAAATGGGTGCTGGCTTCGGGTTTAATTTTTCGTTGGATGTTGTTCCGCACGACGATGTGGTTGTTTTCCTCAAAAATTTCGACGGTCAAGGGTTTTGAAACGGAAATAATGTTGTGTTTGACGGCATTTTCTACCAGTATTTGCAAGGAAAGCGGCATTACCTTGCCTTCTATGCCATTTAATCGGTCGACAAGGAGGAAGCCGTCTTCGTAGCGTTTTTTCAACAGAAAGTCGAAACTGCGCACCAGCTCCATTTCCTCCGAAACTTTGATGAAATCGCGTTCCCGATATACGATGATACTTCGATAAAAATCGGACAAGTGCTCCACATATTCTACCGCAATCTTAGGATTTTCTTCGATAATGGTGATGAGGGTATTGAAGCTGTTGAACAAAAAATGTGGGTTGATCTGGCTTTTCAGGGTTTCAAATTGTGATTCCACATTTTCTCGCTTCAGGCGGTCTTCCCGCTTCAGCCGCGCCTCGCGGGCACGTACGTAAGCAACGAACAAGCCACTGGTTAAAGCTCCTGCCAGCAGAATAAACCACCAACGATTCCAAAACGGGGTTTTAATTTTAAAAGACCAAATAGCTTCCGGTACATTTGTGAAGTTGCCGTGTTCACTGGTCTGCACCCTAAATATATAGTTTCCGGGTGGCAGCCTGGGATATGAAGCGGTATGGTCTTTGGATATTTTCCATTCTGGATCAAAGCCTTCCAAACGATACCGGTAGCGCACCGATTCTGGATCGGTGTACCAAAGTCCGATAAAGTTGAACAAGAAATTGTTTTGATCGTATTCAAAAATATTTTTTTGCTGAAAATCAATAGATTGCAAGAAAACAGATACGCCGGTTATGCCTGGTTGCGGGTCGTCGATAATGGGCTCTTTATAAGCTGCTGACCTGACAATTCCATTTTGACCACCCAGCCAAACATGGCCTTGCGCATCGGTCCACAAGGCATTCAGGTTGACTTCTATGGTAGGCACACCTGTTTTTGCCCCACAAAAGTTAACATGGTCAAATCGATTGGGATTTAGCACGTCAAAACCATCTTCATAACCAATGATGACCTGGTTGTTGCCGTCTACAGCCAAACCTGTGATGGCCATGCTGTGGAGGTGGCTGGCGGTGGTATATCGGGTGAATTGCTGACCGTCAAACTTAAATAAGCCACTCCGGGCAGTGCTGAACCAAATATTTCCCAAGCGATCTTCGGCAATGCTGTAAATGGTGCGCAAGTCGTCGCCGTTTGCTGTTGAATAGGCTTTGAACTGGCCCTTTTCATACAGCACCAAACCTTCTCCATCCGTGCCAAACCAAACCCTGCCACGGCTGTCCGTCAGCACTTTGTACACATAGTTGGAGGCCAGTTGATCTTGCAAAATGCCTTTTTCAGGTTTAAGCGTGGTTGCATTCAGCACGCTCACCCCATCGAGGGTGGCCAACCATACGTGTTCTTTATCGCCAGAAATGGACAACACGCTGCTGTTTACCTGGGTTTCCCGTTCCGGTAAATGTCGCCATGTTCGGCCATCTCGTTCTATCAAAAACACCCCGTTCCCCAGCGTTCCTGCCCAAATAGTGCCATCCAGGGGCGATTCCCACAAGGACACAACGTTTTCCTTGGTTGGCAACACCGACACAAAGCTACCTGGTTTTCGCAGGAACAAACCCTCCCGTGTGCCAACCCAGAATTGGCGATTTGTGCCGGTACAAATGGCCTGGATATGGGAAAATGGCGTTTCCTGACGTGTAAATCGCAAGTTGGAGGAATATAAGGCGCCTTGGTTTACAATCAGCCAAAGCAAGCCTTCCCGGTCTTTGCACAAAGTGCGAACTTTTACACCTTCCAAAGCATGTCCTGTTGGCATGGCCCCTGTTTCCCCCGAATTAACATCCATGCGGATGATGCCATGCTTTTCTGTGCCAATCCAAAGCTCGCCGCTGCCAAAATTTTTCAGGCTGCTGACGGCCCCATAATCCCAGGCCTGGCTTACATAGTCGATGCTGTTTGTTGCAAAATTATAGCGAAAAATGCCTTTTTCGTCCGTGCCACCCCATATATTGCCTTGATTGTCGGTGCTGAGCGCAGTGATGATTTCGTCGGGCAGGCCATCAGATTTTGTCAGGTTGAGTACCTTCTTTTCCCCTTGCTCCGGCATGGCACAAATACTAATTCCAGCATCCGTGGCGACCCAAATCCGGCCATTTTGATCCATGGTCATCGCATAAATATCATCGCTGGCCAGGCCATCGTCGGATTGGTTAAATTGATATAAACGCTCATTTTTCCAGACATACAGACCCTCTCCGTAAGTGCCGATCCACAAAGCGCCCATTTTGTCTTCGATAATACCCTTGATAGGAGCAGCAGGCAAGCCCTCTTCGGGTTCCCAGATGGTCAATGTGGGCGCCCGCCGCAGGTTTTCCTCCATGTCGCCGGTCGTGACAGGCATTACGCTGTTGGCATTGGGTAAAAAAGCGATCGTACCGTTGTCAAAACCCACCCAAAGCCGGCCATTGGATTCGAACAAGGCTGTGGCCGGAGTCGCTTCCATTTTTTCGGGAAATTTCAGGGGCATAAATTCCAGGCCATCGTAGCGGTACACGGCGTTTTCGGCACCAAGCCAAAGCCAGCCGTGGCTGTCTTGGTAAACGGTGGTGAAGTGCAAACCTCCTAGGTCCTGTGTAGCATGGAGGCGCACAACAGGGGATTGGGCCTGCGTTTGCAAGCACACTAAAAGGAGAAATATGGAAAGTTGTTTGTTCAAATCACCATTTGTTTTCCAAAACCGCCTCCACCATCACCTCTATCTCCTCCGCTATTTTCTGGTGCACAATTTTCGGTATTTCAATATTGTGCTCTGCCACTGGCACCGTGAAACTGGATTTTATGTAGAGCTTGCCACCTTTGTTCTCCAACTGGCATTTGATAATGCGTTCCTGTTCGGTGCCATGAAGGGTTAATTTGCCTTTTGCACGCACCGATTGTGTGCCAGGAGCTTCAAAATCAATGTTTTCAATTATTTTTCCTATAAAACTAGCTTGGGTATAATGATCACTTTCCATGTAGTTTTCATTGAAATGTTCCCGCTGTAGGGGAGAGTTGAAACCTTCGAACGAGCGCACATCAACAGTCCAGGCAAACGTTTGCTTGTCTGTGTCGATAACCCCGCGCAACCTGTTGCTTCTGGCTTGAATAAGCTCCAGTGTTGCCACTGATTTAAGGGTAACAGCTCCGTTAATACATTGATATTTTGCTGGGGGCACCCACTTATTCCCGGCAGCCATGAGCAGCAAGCAGGAGCAACTGAGGTAAAGAAACGTTTTGGTGTGCATAGCAGCTATGAAATTACAAACCAAAGTAGGACAAACTAGCCAGTATTGAGTAGAAATGCTGCCCAAACCGTATAATTATGCGCTGGATCAGTATTTTTAGTACTTGAGACATGACAATGTCTGCCCTTTGTTGTTGATACGAAAGGAAGGAAGCAGGGCAATTAGCATGGCGGCGGTTAAGGCCAGGAGGGGACAAAGGCCAGGAGGCACTAAGCTTTGTTTTCCAACAAAATACTTATCCCCTCAAACGGAAGCACGAGCAAAATCTCCACTTTTTTGCCAGGATTAAGGTACTGCAATAAAAACTGGGTCCAGCCCGCCAAAGGTGCCAACGCCTGTGCCTGCGCTTTCCATTTTTTCATGCCCTCGGCAAATCCGGCAAATAATATTACCGCTACTTGCTGCTCATTTTCCAGGAAAAGATCGGCTTCGATTTTTAATTGGCGCTGGTTTACAAGGCCCTCCAAGGGAAATTTAGCAACATGGCATGTGGGTGAAAAGCGCTTTTCCAGCCATTGCTGGAATACTTCCATTTGTTGGGATACCGCATTGGCGGAGAGCGATTCCGTGACCCCGCGGATTTCCAATTGCTGCTTTATCATTGTCGTCCTCTCCGATAAATCCATGTTTTGAATATTTACGGCTAACAAAGCCTGCACCGCTTTGCCCATCGCGGGCATGTAATCGCCTTTGAATTCCAGCCAGGATCCCCAGGCCTGTGGTTCGGCCCATTGCGGCTCAAATCCTGGCAGCATTTCCCGCTGATGATCGATTAACAAGGTAGAACGGAAGCCCTGGTGCTTACCTTTCCGATCGCCAAAGAACACGATGGGCGTAATATCGGGCAGCGCTTCTGGAAAATCCCGGGCTTTGAAAAGCAGCTCCGTTTCGCAGTGAATCGGCATGTTTTCGTGGTAAAAAGGCGTTTCATCGGAATGCGGGTCGAGGGTCGGGATGCTCTCATCGCCGTGGTTGAACACGCGGTTGAGCCATTTTGTACCTTTTTGGGAACTGGGGAACACGAGGTAGTCGCGGGCGCGGGTGAAGCCCACATACAGCAACCGTGCTTCTTCCTCCTGTGCCGCGCGCCGGGCAGCCGCCCATTCCGGGGTTTGGTGCAGGGCTTCTTCCAGCCGGGTTCTGCCCAATTGGTCGTTGTAGGGATTCACCCAAAAGCGCAACCAGCGGTTGCCCAAAATGTCATTCAGGTCGGGGGTGTCCACTTCAGAGACGAGGTTTAAGCCCCAAATCTGTTCTTTCAAATTTTGGTCGAGGTTGTGGCATATCGTCACGGGATATTCAAGGCCCTTGCTGCGGTGGTAGGTGAGCACTTTCACCGCGTCGTCGCTTTCGCCGGATCCTTGCCAGTCCTGGTCGGCACGGCCCACTTCATTTACCCAGAGCAAAAAACCGCCCAGCGAGGCCGCAGAGTGCAGGCGGTTGCAAGCCGATTCGTAGTCGAGCGCAAAACGGCGCAGGCGGTCGAGGTTGTCGAGTCGCTGGTTGGGGTTGCCGAATTGTACTGCCACCCTGCGCAGGTCGAGCTCTTCGAGTACCAGACCAAGGATTTCAGAGGCGGACAGGTCGGCGGTGCGGGGCCGGAGCTCATTCAGGGTTTTGATGTACCAGTTGTCGGAAGCCCAGCGGATGCTGGTTTTTTCTTGCTCCTGTTGGTACAGATATTCCAGTCGGTCGTTCGCCATGGTCTCCAAATCCATGCCGCCCGTGAGCAGCAATATTTCGGCCACGCTCAGGTTGTCGGAGGAGGTAAGGAGGTATTTCAAACAAGCCAGGGCGAGTTTTGCTTCCTGTGTTTCAAACAGTCCTGCCCGACTGATAGAGGCTTTCAATCCCGCCCGGTGCAGGGCATCTGCAACGGCCAGACAGCCGCTGTTGTTGCGGCACAGCACGGCTATGTCGCCGGGGCGCACTGCCCGCGTCTCTGTTCTTTTTTTATTGTAAATCAATGGTTTGCGTTCCAAAAAGGTGCTGATCTGATCGGCAATGCAGTTTTCCATCCAGGGGCTGCCAGGGGGGCGGCGCTCGTCAATTTCGGAACGAAAATGCCAGTGCTGCAACGCAGCGCTTACCCCCCCTTCAGGTAGGGCAGGGGGGGTAAATGCTGGTGATAGCACCACTTGTTCCGCGGGCAATTCCGTAAATGCCTTCGTAAAAATAGCATTCACGGCATGTACAATATCAGGCCTGCTGCGCCACGATTTTTTGAGGATATTCTCATCCTTCACACCGCCAGAGGCCGTAATAATGGCCTGCATCAACGCCGGATCAGCGCCCCGGAAACCATAAATGCTTTGCTTGGGGTCTCCTACCCAGATGGAATGTGTGGCCAATTGGCTGAGTTGCAGGAAAATATCGAGCTGAATTGGGGAGGTGTCTTGAAACTCGTCGACCAGCAGCAGGCCAATTTCCTGGCGCAGGGTTTCCCGCACGGAATCATTGCGCAGCAGCTTGCTGACGTAGGTTTCCATGTCGGTGTAGTCGATGAGGCCGCGTTTCTTTTTGTACTGCTCAAACTCGCCGAGGGCATCGGTAGCGATGTCGAACACGATGTCGATGTAGCCTTTCACGTCTTCGCGGAATTGTGGGTGCTCGTCGTGGCTGAGCGCGAGGTTTTGCAGGGCTTCCATCAGGTCGCGGCTTTTGGCGCCGACATTTGTTTTGGCGATTTTCACCCATTCGTGCCAGTGCAATTCCCCCCGAAATTTGAGCTGGGTTTGGAAGCTTTTCAGCACCTCAATGGCATCCTTGGTCACTTTGGTACTGTCGGCTTCATTGGCTTCCAGGGCCGCCACCGTTTGGTCGATGGCCGAGTTGAGGCGGTTGTTCCACACGATGGGGTCGGTTGTTTGGGCAGGCGAAAGCAGGCGTTCAAAGCTTTCCCAGGAGCGCATTTTGCTGGTTTCCAGTACTTTTTTGGAGAAGTTGTTGGCACGTGCCACTTCGGTGAGGGTGCGGATATCGCGCCGCCAATCGAAGCTGTCGCCGTATGATTTTTTGGTGAGGCCCAGGCGGTCGGCCAGCAGGTTCATGCGCTCGATGCGCTGCTCTGTGAGCACCTGCGAGAGCGATTCGTTAAACAGCCGTTGTTCGTCGCCATCGGCAATTATTTCCACCAGCGGCGACACGCCCGCCTCAAAGGCAAAGCGCTGCAACAAGCGCGTGCCGATACTGTGCACGGTGCCGATCAGCGCTTCGCCCAGTTCGTTGGCGGCTTCCGTCATGCCCGTTTCGAGCAGTTTCAGGCGTACGCGCTCCTGCAATTCCGCCGCTGCTTTTTTGGTAAAGGTGGTGGCTAGGATACCAGCCGGCTGTACCCCTCCCTCCAACAAAGCGACCATGCGCTGTGTAAGGGTGTAGGTTTTGCCTGATCCGGCGCCGGCGGAGATGATTTCGATATTCACTTAATGTGATAATTTGATAATTCGATAATGTGATAATGGGGCGTTGTGGGGTTGGGGTTGCTTTGGCAAAAATAGGATAAGTAATTGGAAAGATATCTTTCCAAAGAATAAGCGCCACAGCGATGCATCATCGCAGTGGCGCTTCCAACATCAATTTGATAATTTCATTCATTTTTTTCTGCCCCCCCCCAATGCTGAGTTTGTCACTGAGCCAAACAATCAGTTTATTAAGCCGTTTGTTTTCCAATTCCAGCACCTGATATTTTCCAGAAAGGTCAGGATCATTGATCTGAGAAAATTCATTGGCTGCCAAATCAAGATGGAGAACTTCTTGAACGCTGCAATCAAAACACGCGGCAATCCTGTCGAGGTATTCAATGCTTACAGTTGCTTGGCCAGATTCAATTCTTTGATAAGTGCGGATGGAGATGTTG
>Ga0209390_10005051_pt1 | contig 19135 bp, 10 predicted proteins | sample BON01_FD_187212 | JGI IMG/M metagenome (GOLD analysis project Ga0209390, IMG submission 187212) | Freshwater microbial communities from Lake Bonney liftoff mats and glacier meltwater in Antarctica - BON-01 (SPAdes) (version 2) | ecosystem: Environmental > Aquatic > Freshwater > Ice > Glacier...
AGGATTCGCGGACGAGGTGGGCAGGCGGGGAGTTGCGGTTGGGCACGGTGTCCACATACATGGTTGGTAACCTGCGATATCTGATCTACAAGTCAACGATTAAATGCACATTTACATGGCTACAAATGAGCAGTTGTTTTGAGGAATGGAGGCACAATCAATTGCAAATCAGCGAGTTATCGACGGATTAAGGGTGGAAGTTCCGTTTAAAATATTTCTCTAATATTTTAAAAAATTACACCGAGAAGACCTTCATGACCTCGTCACCCAGGTGGTTGATGACCTTCACCGCGATGCGGCCGGTGTCGGGTTTGGGGAAGGGGCGGCTGAGGTCGCTGTTGAGGCTGCTCCATGCTTCCTGGTCGATTTCCGCTTTGAGGGTGGTGCGGAGGGATTTGTAGGGATCGCTCTGGCCGAGGAAGTAGGCGTGGCGGACGAAGAAGCTTTCCTCGTTGTAGTTGGTGTCGATGAACCAACACGCAATGCCCTCCGGCCCGCTGCTTTCGACTTTGCCGGTTTGGGGTTTGAAGACGTCTACGCCGAGGATGGTGACTTGGGAATAGTGGCTGGTGCTTAGTTTTTCCTTCGCAAGGCTTTGATGAGCGCGGTGAGCATTTTGCCCACTGTTGCGCAGTCCTTCGACAAGCTCTCGGAACCCTTTTGAGTCAGGTATTCCAGCCTCTCGCAAAGCATCACAAAAGTCTCTCACTCCGCCAGGGAGCCGCGCGCAATCCCGAGCGATTGCAGAAACTCCCCCGTGGTGTTTCTTGCCTGTCCCTCGGCGATATTTGCCGGAATCGAGGTGCTGGCCCGCCGCATCTGCGAGATAATCCCAAACTTCTCTTCGCTGGGAAAGGTCTGCGTAGCACGATAAATCCTGACCGCTAAGTCCATTGATTTCTGCCAGACTTCCAGTTCCTGATAGGATTTTATAGAGTTCATAAGGGGCAATTCTTCTTCCCTGACCATCCACCAACCACTCCTCACCAGCCACCACAATATCCGGTTCGCCGAAGATCACGAAGAGGTTGCCTTTCCCGGTGTTTTTCAGTTCGCCGGCCATGTGGAGGTCGGCGTTCATGCGGGCTTTGAGGACGGGAATGCGGCCGAGCTTTTCAAATTCGGCGCTGTGGGCGTCGTAGTTGAAGGCGCAGGCGATGAGGACATCGAAGCCGAGGTCGGCCGCTTCGCGGGCAGCCGCGACGAGATCGGGGCGCGAGACCGTTCCGAATTCGGGGCCGATGAAGATGCCTGCCCGTTTGGTGGGGGCGTTCTCGGATTCGCCTTCGGTGTAGTGCCCTTCGCCGCAGATGTAGGCCGTGCCGGGGAAAGGGACGACGGAAGTGAAGACGATGCGGTCGGCCTTGGCCCGTTGCTGGACCCCAGCCGTCTTGAGGTTCTCCATGATGACGGTGGCGAAGTCCTGCTGGGCATTGTATTTCATGCTCGGATGAGTGACCATTTGCTTCCAGCCATCGACCACTTCGTCATTTTCATCGACGGTGAGGGTGCGGTGGGGTGAGATCGATTCCACGGTGAAGGGGCCGGCCACGCGGACCTTGGATTTGTCCTCGTAGGGTTTGTCGTAGAGGAATTCCGAATCGGCTTTGGCCGCGATCGAGGCATCGATTTCACGCTGGCGCGCGACCCTCGCTGTCCAAAAGTTTTCGTGGAGTGTTTTGGCTGCTGCGGGCCATTCATGGGGCATCTCACGCGGAATCTCCCACTCGGCGAGGTGGTGGCTGGTGGTTTGTGATTGGTGGCTGGCTTCCCGACTCGCCACGATCCACTTTTTACCAACCACGGCAGTGAGCTGCTCGAGGAGCGGAGCGATCTCGAGCTGCGCCTGCTCCCAGATGACATCGATCTCGGCGTTGTTGGCGATGGACTTGAGGGTGATGTGGGGGACCCGTTCGTAAACGAAGCCGTGGACGATGTTCCCGGTGGAGGGCGAGTCGACGGGGGCTTTCCGGGTCACTTCCGCTTCCTTGATCTTCCCTTCGCGCGAATCAGCGAGGAGGTAAAAGGGATGCCGCCCACCCATGATGCGGGCCCGCGCAAGGGCCAAGGCGACCCGCGAGGTGTCAATCGTGATCCAGCGGCGGCCCCATTGCTCGGAAACGGCGGTGGTGGTGCCCGAGCCGCAAGTGGGGTCGAGGACGAGATCGCCGGGATCGGTGGCCATTAGGATGCAGCGCTCAATAACTTTAGCACTTGTTTGAACAACGTAGATTTTAGCATCAGTAAAGTTACCGGTTGCCGTATCGCTCCAGACATTTGTTCTAGCTACTACAGGAAAATCATCGGCCATTCTAACATACCGGAGACTATTGCTGGCTTCGTGGATGCGTGTGGCTTTCGCTAAACGATGGATGCCCTCAACCCGCGTCTTCCAATGTTGATTGGCTGGAATTGTAAAACTGCGACCTCGAAATTCGAAGGCCTCTGGTTCAGCCGCCGCCCCTTGGGAGGTCATCGACGTAGGCTGATAGAGCTGGAATTCTTTACGCAGAGCGGCCTTCCCTTCTTTTTCCTCTCTGGCAAGGGATCGCATAACGCTGAGCCCATCTGAAACATATTTGTAATCCCCTTCTTCCGGGGTTCTTGAAACAACTTCGAAAGTACTCCTAAATTTTAGTGATTCGCGTTTCCGCGAATACCATATAACAAAATCGGCGGTATTCGGAATAGCCCCCGCGTTGAAACCGCCTGTTTTTTGGGTAATAATTTCACTCACAAAATTTTCTTCTCCGAACACCTCATCCATCAGCGCTCTCACCCGGTGAACATTTTCGTCGCCGATTTGGACGAAGATGGAGCCGGATTCAGTGAGGAGGTCTCTGGCGACGATGAGGCGATCGCGGAGGTAATCGAGGTAGGAGTGGATGCCTTTACGCCAGGTGTCGCGGAAGGCTTTGACTTGCTCGGGTTCGCGGGAGATGTGGTCGGCCTTGCCATCCTTGACATCGCGGGAGGTGGTGGACCACTGGAAGTTGGAGTTGAACTTGATGCCGTAGGGCGGATCAAAGTAGATGCACTGGACCTTGCCGCGGAGGCCTTCGCGCTCGGAGAGGCTGGCCATCACGTGCAGGCTGTCGCCGAGGATCATGCGGTTCTGCCAGTGGCCTTCGTGCTGATAGAAGTCGGTCGATTTGGCCTCCTTGGGGAGGCCGTTGAAGTCGGCAAAGAGATCGGGCATGTCCTCGCCGCTCTCGATGGCGTCCTGCTTCGCCCGCACCTTGCTCTGGCGGTGGAGGTCATCGATAAGGACCTTGGGGTGGACTTTTTCCTGAATGAAAAGCGGGGGTGCGGGAACAACGAGCGGGTCCCGGGTTTTGCCCTGCCAAATGAGCTGGGGATCGAGATCGGGATTGCGGTTTTCCTCTTCCTCCACGAATTCATTTTTTCCGCGCGCGTAGGTCACGGGGATGGGCGCTTTGAGCTCATCCGAGATGACGGGCTGCATCTCGGCGGAGGGGATGTTCTTCCGGGTGGCCTCCTCGTGATTCAGCGAAGCGATGGACTTGGGCTTGGCGGCCTTTTTGGCAGATTTTTTCTTGGGAGGCATGGAAGGGAGTGTTTGGGTGAAATAAAAATCTTGATTTGTGAAGTTGATGATGCTTGTGTCTTGAAAGGCTCTGTCTTGACTGAATCCTGACGCGATGCGTCAGAGACCCTTAGGTCGGATGGAGCCTTTTTTTGTCCGGGTCTTGTCGAGTTCGGAATCACTGCTCTTGAAGCTCCAGTGAAGGTAGCGATCTTTCCAGCGGCCCTCGGGGTAGGCGGAGAGACTGGTGGAAACACCTATATTGAAGTTCGGTTTATCGGTGGTGATTTTGATCATTCCTAGGATCTGCTTATAAAGCTTTTCCTTGGCGATGGTCCGTTTACCCCTGATCCGACTGCCTTCCGGTATGATTCTGTGCTTGTCGTTGAGGCGAAAGGCGATGGACCCGAGAACGACGTCCATGCACTGTAGGAGGACATGACTTTTTGAATCCACTTCAGCGATATTGTCATGGGTGAGCCGGAGACCCTTTTGCCTGACAGCTGGCAGACTGGAGAGACCCGCCAAATAACCACGGAACTGCTCTTTGCTCTCGCGGTTTTGGTTCGGCAATTTATCGAGATAGAAGCGGAGATTCACCCCATGTTCTGAGTGATCCGGCATGTGAGAGAAGCCGAAGCCGTGCTTGAGAAACTGATAGTAGAGCAGGAAATACTCGTTCTTGCGATGTTCTGATGAAAGTCCTCTTGGAACCTGGGCATTCTGTCTGAACATGACGCGCATGGACAAATGGCCGGCTTTAAGTTCTGCGAAGAAGGCGTCAAGGAGTGAGGGATAGGCTAAAGCTTCAATCGGTCCAACTTTTGACCACTTCACTTCAGTTCGAATTCCGGCTTCCAACTTGGCTGATTCAAGTTTTTTCTCAACTCGCTCCCAGTGATTGCTATCCACAAGAACGCCCCCGTAAAAATTTGAGTAGTAGGTTCCCTTGCGATCTGATTCATCGCAAAACAGGATGTATTCTTTTGGGAGAGACATTTTAAAAATTTAGGCGGAGCGCTTGATGAGCGATTGAAAGGTTGGTTTCATTCTGCATAATGAATTTAAACAAAATGGCTGTTTTGTTTAAATTGAGCGTCGAGATTGAAAGCCGTGTTTCATTTCGAAAGAGGAAGGGCTTTATCGAGGGCCTTGGTGATGTAGCTGGAGAGATCATCCTCCATGGTGAAGGGCTCGGTGATTTCCAGGAAGCCCCAGCGGCCGAATTGGCGGAGGTCATTCACGCCGGGGACCCAGTAAGTTTCCATGGTGCGGGCCTTATCTTTGGCGTCCTGACCGCGGAAGCCCTTGATCTCGACGACGAGATTGAGCGGATCGTCCGGGCCGTGGCCGTCATCAAGGCGGACGATGAAGTCGGGGAGGTATTCGTGAGGCTCGGCCTTGGTCAGGTAGGGGATGGTGAACTGCATCCCTTGGTTTTTGACGTAGGAGAGGACGCCGGGATAGTTCTCGATGACGCGAGCGAATTCCCCTTCCCACTCGGAGTCCTTGACCACGAAGTTGAGGTGGGATTTCCGGGGATCGGTTTCGAAGAGGGGCTTGGAGGAATTGAAGTTCACGAAGCGGGAAGAGCCGCTGGGAGTGAAGGGATCGAGAAGGGCGACGATCTGACTGCCTTCCTCCCGGGCTTGGAGAATGGCGGACTGGATGACATGGCAGGCTTCCTCTGAGGTGGAGGAACCGAGGATCTGGGCTTTTTCACAGTCGCCTTTGAGGACGAGGTGATTGTCGAGCCACTCCCGGACGATGCGCTTGAGTTGGCCAAAAAGGTGGAGCTGGAGTTCGCCCTCGTCATTTTTGTAGTGCCTCTCGATCAAGCGGGTGGTGAGGCGGAAGAGGATTTGGGAATCGCGCACGTTCTTGAGATGATCGACGGTTAAGTCCTCGGTCTGTCCGATGATGCCGGAAATGATGGTATGAGTCGGTCCGACCCTGGCGGGCGTGAGTTCGAAATCGTGATCCTCGCCAAAGTTCGCGAGGAGGCGCTTGCCGGGTTGCTCGGTGCGATATCCCAGGACGCGCGGGAAGGTGATTTCGAGGTGATCGCGCTCCGGGCGGACGGCCTTGACCCGGACGGTGGGCTTGGGAGGTTTTGGTTTCGCGACGACGGGCTTGGCGGTGAAGTCGAAGGGGATGCCGAGAACGTCGGCGTATTCGACATCGAAGAGGCCGTGTTCATTGAGTTCATAGGACTGGCGGCGCAGTCCACGCCCGACGACTTGCTCACAGAGAAGCTGGGTGCCGAAGGCGCGAATGCCGAGGATGTGGGTGACGGTATTGGCATCCCATCCTTCGGTGAGCATGGAGACGGAAACGACACAGCGGATCTCGCCACCGAGTTTGCCGGGTTCGCCCACGGTATTCATGACTTCGCGGAGGATCTCGGAGTCGGAGAGTTGTTTGCCTGCTTCCGAGTTTCCGGTGCGGCGAATCTCTTCCTTGCGGAAGCGTTCGATTTCGGGGGCGTATTGTTTGCGGAAGTCGGGGGTGAGGGCTTCGCCGGATTCGAGGGCTTCGGAGTCGATGAGAAGACTGCGGGGTTGGGCGAGGCGCTGGGAGGTTTGCTCGTCGTAGTTGCGGAAGAGGTCGAACTTGCCACACCACGGTTGTTCAGTGGGGCCATCTTTGTTTTCGGGATGTTCGAAGCCGGAGATGTATTGGTAGACCAGCTCGGAGATGGCGGTGTTTTGGCAAACGACGATGAAGACGGGAGGGCGCTTGATGCCGCTTTCGAGCCATTGCTTGAAGGTCTTTTCGTAGTGTCCGTAGAGGGCTTCGAGAGCGGTTTCGAGGAGGGCGGGGAGCTTGAGGGGATCGCTGGTGGAGGCGGCGCTTTTGCGGTTGCCCTGGGGGAGCTTGGGTTTGACCTTTTTCAGCTCTTCCCAGAGGACGCGGAGCTTGGGCATCTGGTTTTCGCTATCGGGGATGTTGTCGGCGATGGGAACGCGCGGGAGTTTGACGATGCCGCACTCGATGGCGTCCATGAGGGAGAAGTCACTCATGACCCATGGGAAGAGGGTGCCTTCGCGATATCCGGAACCGGCTAGGAAGAAGGGGGTGGCCGAGAGGTCGAAGACGGTGCGCAAGCCAATGGTGCGCTTGATCGCTTCGAGACCATTGATCCAGACGCGGGCATATCCGTTTTCCTTTTTGGCCTGGCTTTTGGCCTCGGTGAGCTCGCCTCCACTGAGCGGATTGCCCTTGTCGTCGGTGAAGTCATCATCGGAGGCGACTTTCTCACGGTAGCAGTGGTGGGCTTCATCGTTGAGAACGGTGATGTTCTTGATGCCCATGAGGTCACCAACGACCCGCTGGACCATCTGGCCTTCAGTTTCCTTGGTGAGAATCTCGGGCCCACGGCCCTGGAGGAGATCGCGTCCACCTTTGGAGAGCGGCATTTTTTCGCGGAGCTGGAAGGCATGGTAGTTCGTGATGACAATCTTGGCCTTATGGATCTCGGGGAGAAGATCGCGCGGGAGCAACTCGAAGCTTTCGTAGTAATTCTCGGTGTCATTGGGCATGAGGACCCGGAGACGGTCGCGAATGGTGATTCCGGGAGCGACGATAAGAAATCCTTTGGAGAAGAGTTTGCTGCCGGGATGACGGATGGCATTGATGGTCTGCCATGCGATGATCATGGCCATCACGGTGGTTTTTCCGGCACCGGTCGCGAGCTTGAGCGCAAGGCGGAAGAGTTCGGGGTTTGCCTGATCGTTGGCAGATTTGAGGCACTTCCCGAAGTATCTATATTGGGTCAGCTTTGGCGCGACCTCGGTCAGCCAAATGGCTGTTTCAGCGGCTTCGATCTGGCAGAAGAAGGGTTTTCGATTTGCGAAGTTATGGGTCCGCCAGTGAGTTAGAAGGCGGGCGGTTTCTGGAGTGACGCCCCAGTTTCGGGCGTCGGGGATGTTTCGCCAGGTATCTACTGCGGTGCGGACTCCGTTGATGGTGCCGCGTTGATCGTAGGTCTGACCGTCAACGGTGAACCCTCCCTCGGCTTCCATCCGGAACTCGGTCTGATTGGCAACTTTTTTTTCGACTGGGGAACGGGCGTGACGTAGGCGCAGGTTCGCCGCTCGTGAACGATCTCCTGGGTGGGTTGCCCATCCGGGGCCAACTGTCAATGCTGTCCTGGGTATTTGTATGGGGAATTGAGGATCGGCTGCTCAAAGAAACGGTCGGACATAGAAGAGGGGGAAATGTTAGGTCCTAATAAATAGTGGTGTAATCGGCGAAGGGTGAAGCCTCTGCGCCCGCTTTCAGTTTTGAGAGGGAATCGCTCTCGAAGTGTCCATCTTCGACACGGATGCCGAGTCTCTCCAGTGACACGACGGGGACCTCCCAATCAGTTAATCGTCCGGTAAAAGCGTGGCGCCATACATCAGCCTGAATCTGTTCCCGACGCTGAGCTGCCTCACGGACCTGAATGATGCCGCTCGTTCGTTGTCGGTTAAAGGCAGTGCAAGCTGCTCGCTGGGCAGCGCTAACGTCTGGTCCGATGATGGCCGTTGGAGCTTCGGTGAGGGGGTCGAAGTAGAAGATTTCCTGAGCTGACTCATTGTTCGGCACTCTACGTTATTGATGGCGGGTGTGGGAAGTGGAATTTGGATCACTTTAGCTACAGAGGCTAGGAGCCTCTACTACACCAGGCCGTGGTGCTCTTGCAGGGAGGTGACGGTGAGTTCTTTTTCCTGGAGGGAGCGGATGGCGGCGACGGAGGCTTTGGCGGCGCTGAGGTTGGTGCAGTGACTAATCTTATACTGGACGGCTCCGGAGCGGATTTTGACTTCGTCTTCCCGGGCTTCGTGGCCGGACGGGGTGTTGATGATGAAGTCGATGTCGCCGTTCTTCATCATGTCGATGACGTTGGGGCGTTTCTGTTCGGCGAGTTTGTAGAGGCGTTGGCAGGGGACATTTTCGTCCTTGAGTCGGCGGTAGGTCCCGCCGGTGGCGAAGATTTTGAAGCCCATGTCGGCGAGGTCTTGGGCGATGGTGACGGCGCGGTCTTTGTCGCGGTCGTTGACGGAGAAGAAGACGTTGCCTTCCTTCGGCAGCGGGTTGAAGGCGCTGATCTGGGCTTTGGCGTAGGCCATGCCGAGGTCTTTGTCGGCTCCCATCACTTCGCCGGTGGATTTCATTTCAGGCCCGAGGACGATGTCGATGCCGGGGAAGCGGCCCCAGGGGAAGACGGCCTCTTTCACGCAGAAGCAGGGGGGCATGATTTCCTCGGTGAAGCCGAGGTCGACGAGTTTTTCACCGACCATGATTTTGGCGGCGAGCTTGGCGAGGGGGACTCCGATGGATTTGGAGACGAAGGGGACGGTGCGACTTGCGCGTGGGTTGACTTCGATGACGTAGAGTTCGTCGTCTTTGACCGCGAACTGGATGTTCATGAGTCCTTTGACTTCGAGTTCCTTGGCGAGGGCTTTGGTGCCGGAAGTGATTTCGGCGAGGATTTTTTCGCTGAGGGAGAAGGAGGGGATGACGCAGGCCGAGTCGCCGGAGTGGATCCCGGCTTGCTCGATGTGCTCCATGATGGCGCCGACCACGGAGGTTTCGCCGTCGGAGATGCAGTCGACATCGACCTCGGTGGCGTTTTCGAGGAAGCGGTCGACGAGGATGGGACGGTCGGGTGAGACATCGGCGGCGTTGCGGATATAGTGGCGGAGTTCGTCGTCGTTGTAGACGATCATCATGCCACGTCCGCCGAGGACGAAGGAGGGTCGGACCAGAACGGGGTAGCCGATTCTATCCGCGATGGTCACCGCTTCGTCTTCCGAGACGGCGGTGCCGGCTTCGGCTTGTTTGAGGCCGATTTTGTCGAGGAGGGCGGAGAAGAATTTGCGGTCTTCGGCGAGTTCGATGGATTTGGGCGAGGTTCCGATGATGGGAACGCCGTGGCGTTCGAGGTCGGCGGCGAGGTTGAGCGGAGTTTGTCCGCCGAATTGGACGATGACGCCAACGGGCTTTTCCTGGTCGCAGATGTTGAGGACGTCCTCGAGGGTGAGGGGTTCGAAGTAGAGCTTGTCCGAGGTGTCGTAGTCGGTCGAGACGGTCTCGGGGTTGGAGTTGACCATGACCGATTCGAAGCCGAGCTCGCGGAGGGCGAAGGAGGCGTGGACGCAGCAGTAGTCGAACTCGATGCCCTGGCCGATTCTGTTAGGGCCGCCGCCGAGGATGACGATTTTCTTGGCGTCGGTTTCGCGGGCTTCGTTTTCGTCGCCGTAGGTGGAGTAGTAGTAGGGAGTGGCGGCTTCGAACTCGGCGGCGCAGGTATCGACGAGGCGGTAGGTGGGGATGATGCCTTGTGCCTTTCGCTCGGCGCGGACCTGGTCTTCGAGTTCTTTGAGTTTGGACTCTGGAAGAGGTTGGTTGGGCGCTTGGAAAGCGCCGCCACGGGCGGCGGCGATTTGGCGGTCTGAGAAGCCGAGTTTTTTGGCACGGCGGAGATCGGTTTTTGAGAGGTTGGCGAGGTCGTTGCCTTCTTCGACGATGACGCGCATGTTTTCGAGGAACCAGGGGTCGATCTGGGTGGCGTCGAAGATTTCCTCGATGGTCCAGCCTTGTTCGAAGGCGACCTTGAGCCAGAAGATGCGCTCGGCATTGGGGACGTGGAGTTTGCGTTCGACGTCTTCACGGGTGGCGATGGGATCCTTGCCGTCGAAGCCGAAGCCGAAGCGGCCGGTTTCGAGCGAGCGGAGGGCTTTTTGGAGGGATTCCTTGAAGGTGCGGCCGATGGCCATGGCCTCGCCGACGGCCTTCATGGAGGTGGTGAGAACGGGGTCGGCGGTGGGGAATTTCTCGAAAGTGAAGCGGGGAACCTTGGTAACGACGTAGTCGATGGTGGGTTCGAAGCTGGCGGGGGTTTCGCGGGTGATATCGTTCGGGAGTTCGTCGAGAGTGTATCCCACCGCGAGTTTGGCGGCGATCTTGGCGATGGGGAAGCCGGTCGCTTTGGAGGCGAGGGCGGAGGAACGGCTGACGCGCGGGTTCATCTCGATGACGATGCAGCGGCCGGTCTTGGGATCGACGGAGAACTGGATGTTTGAGCCGCCGGTTTCGACACCGATCTCGCGGATGACGGCGAAGGAGGCGTCGCGCATCATTTGGTATTCGCGATCGGAGAGGGTCTGGGCGGGGGCCACCGTGATGGAGTCGCCGGTGTGGACGCCCATGGGGTCGAGGTTTTCGATGGAGCAGATGACGACGCAGTTGTCGGCGTGGTCGCGCATCACTTCCATTTCGTATTCCTTCCAGCCGAGGAGGCATTCTTCGACGAGGACCTCGGTGGTGGGGGAGAGGTCGAGGCCACGGGTGACGATGGTTTCGAATTCTTCCTTATTGTAGGCGATGCCGCCGCCGGTCCCGCCGAGGGTGAAGGCGGGGCGGATGACGAGGGGCATGGTGCCGATGTCCTTGGCGATGGCGCGTGCTTCGTCCATGGTATGGGCGACGCCGGAGATGGGGAGATCGAGACCGATCTTGATCATGGCCTCTTTGAAGCGGAGGCGGTTTTCGCCTTTGTCGATGGCGTCGGCGTTGGCGCCGATCATTTTGACGCCGTATTTGTCGAGGGTGCCGGCGTGGAAGAGGTCCATGGAGACGTTGAGCGCGGTTTGGCCTCCGAGGGTGGGGAGGAGGGCATCGGGTCGCTCCTTGATGATGATTTTTTCGATGATCTCGGCGGTGATGGGCTCGACATAAGTGCGTTCCGCGAATTGCGGATCGGTCATGATGGTGGCGGGGTTGGAATTGACGAGAACGACCTCGTATCCTTCCTCGCGAAGGGCCTTGCACGCTTGAGTACCGGAGTAGTCGAATTCGCAACCTTGTCCGATGACGATGGGGCCTGCGCCTATGACGAGAATTTTTTTGATGCTGGTGTCCTTGGGCATTTTTTGAAGCGGTGTGGCTAAAACTTGGTGTGTCTGCCAAGGGGGGGAGGTTTTGTAAAGAGTAGAACGCTTCGAAGCGGGGGATGTCGTTTGAGGTATTTCCGGGGTCGACTTTGACTCTTGACTCCTTTGGGAATCCGGGGCAGACTCAGGTTGTGAAGAATGCGGGGCTCATTTGGCTGCTGACCTGGTTATGGGTTGGTGCCGAAGGTGGACCCTGGTGGTCGAGGGCGGAGCTAAAACGGCCGCCCTTGCCAGCGGGGGAGGAAGGGAATGTCGTGGATCGCTTTGTGAGGGCCAGGCAACGTGGGTTGGGGCTTGGGGGGGCGGAGGAAGCGGACCGGAGAACTTTGGCGAGACGCTTGGCCTTTAATCTTTGGGGGATGCCCTTGGAGCCCGGGAGATTGGAGCAATTCGTGCGGGACGAGCGACCGGAGGCTTACCGGGAATTGGTCGATGAACTTCTGGCATCGCCCAGGTATGGCGAACGATGGGCCCGGCACTGGATGGATGTTGTCCACTTTGGGGAGACCCACGGTTATGATAAGGACAAGCCGAGGGAGAATGCCTGGCCTTACCGCGATTATTTGATCCGGTCGTTCAATGGAGACAAAGCCTACGCACGTTTTGTCAAAGAGCAGATCGCAGGGGATGTCTTGTGGCCCGGGAGTGAGGATGGCGTGGTGGCCACCGGTTTTCTGTCCTCGGGGCCGTGGGATTTCATTGGTCATGTCGAGGTGCCCGAGACCAAGATCGATGGCAAGGTGGCCCGTCATTTGGACCGGGATGATATGGTGATGGTTACGATGAATACCTTTTGCTCGCTGACGGTGCAGTGCGCCCAATGTCACGACCACAAAGCGGATCCGGTGACGATGAAAGACTATTATTCGCTGCAGTCGGTCTTCGCGGCCTTGGATCGGGCGGATCGGGAATATGATCTGGATCCGGAAGTTGCCAAAACGCGCGAGTCACTGAAGAGCGGGCGACGTGAGTTGGAGGGGCGGATCGCTTCTTTGGCGAAGGTGATCGAGGAGGCCAAAACTGATGAGGTCCGGGAATTGGAGAAACAGTTGGCGGCGGCATCCGGGGGGCATTCGCCTCACTACGGATTTCATAGCGAGGTCGCCGTGGCGCAGGAGGTTGAGAAGTGGGTGCAGGTTGATCTTGGGAATAGGATTCCGATTGATGAGGTGAGGATCTTTGGGGCCAGTGAGTATGGCTTCGACGATTTTGGCTTTCCCCATCGTTTTCGGGTTGAGATTTCCGACGATGCCAACTTTGCGACGAAGGGGGTGATGGGTGATTTTACGAAGGGGGATGTGCAGCGTCCCGGGGGCGATGCCTTGGTGGTGAGCAGTGATGGGGCACAAGGTCGCTATGTCCGGGTGGTCGCCACCAAACTGTGGAATCGCCGGCATGCTGGAGAGGCGATGAGCGGCGACTGGATTTTCGCCCTCTCGGAAATGGAGGTGATCTCGGAGGGAGAAAAGAGAGCTGCCGCGAAAGTGACTGCGTCCGATTCGATCGAGGCCATGCCGCGATGGGGGCGGGACAATCTGGTGGACGGGATTGGGGGGAATGGCGTGAGGCAAGACGCAGGTGGGTTGCGTGGACAGATCGAGGTGTTGATGGAAAATCTTGCCGGGGATTCCTGGCGCAAGCGCTCTCAATTGGAGGAGAGGCAGAAGAGGGTGGCGCAACAGCTTTCAGAGCTGCCCACACCTCGAGAAGCCTTCGTAGGAATGGTTCATTACGGGACCGGAAACTTTATGGGGCGTGGAAGTGTTCAAGGGAAGCCTCGCGAAATTCGAATCTTGAATCGGGGGAATGTGGCGCAACCGGGAGACCTGGTGACGCCGGGAACGGTGCCTGGGATTGTCCCTGGAATTGCGGAGTTTGAATTGGATGAGAATCATGCTGAAGGCGATCGCCGGGTGGCCCTAGCGGAGTGGATGGTGCATCCGGAAAACAAGTTGACCTGGCGGAGTATCGTGAACCGGGTTTGGCAGACGCACTTCGGCGAGGGGCTGGTGACGACCGCCAATGACTTCGGGGAGATTGGCGAAAAGCCCTCTCATCCGGAGTTGCTCGATTGGCTTGCGGTGGAGTTTCGTGACGGGGGTGGTTCGATCAAGGATCTCCATCGGCTCATTCTCAACAGCGAGACTTATCGCCAGAGTTCGGATGATGATGCGGGCAATGCGGAGGTGGATGCCTTCAATCGATTTCTTTGGAGGCAAAATCGGAGGCGTTTGGGAGCGGAAGCGGTGAGAGATACCATTTTGTGGGCGTCGGGGAAGATGGACTTCAAAATGGGTGGTCCCTCCTTTCGAGACTTCGTGATCGAGAAGCCCCAGCACTCGCCGCATTACCAATATCATTTGGCTGATTTGGACGATCCTGCGACGCATCGCCGGTCGGTCTATCGCTTTCTGGTCCGATCACAGTCCCAGCCATTCATGGAGGCCTTGGATTGCGCGGATCCCTCGATGTTGGTTGAGAAGCGTGGCGAGACGACGACTTCTTTGCAGGCGCTTGCAATGATGAACAATGCCTTCGTGATTCGCATGGCCGAACACTTTGCGAAACGGGTGGAGGGGGAGGATGATGTCGTCGGCAAGGTGATTGAGTGGGCGCTTGGGAGGAACGCGACTGATCGTGAGCGGAGCCTTTTGGGGAAGTATGCCCACGATCATGGAATCCCAGCGATGTGTCGGGTGGTTTTCAACCTCAGTGAGTTTAGTTATGTCGATTGAGATGCCATCGCGAAGAGACTTTTTATGCCGCTCGGGGGGAGGGCTCGGAGGAATTGCCCTGGCGTCGCTGCTCGGGGAGAATCTCAGCGCGGGCGGGATTTTGGGAGAGCCGCACCATCGGCCCAAGGCTAAGCGGGTGGTGCAGCTTTTTATGGCCGGCGCGGCCAGCCATTTGGATCTTTTTGATTTCAAGCCGGAGTTGGTCAAGCGGCACGGCGAGAAGTCGGACTTCGGAGAACATGTCGAGGCCTTTCAAAACGGATTGGGTCCGTGGATGAAGCCGGTGTGGGAGTTTTCTCGTCACGGCGGCTGCGGGAAGCTGCTGGGAGAAACGGTCTCGCCCCTTGGGGAGGTTGTTGATGAGATGGCCTTTGTTCACAACATGGTGGGGAATTCCGGAGTCCATAGTCAGGCAACCTACTTGCAGGCAACGGGGTTTAACCGTCCCGGATTCCCGGGGATGGGGTCGTGGGTGAGTTACGGGCTCGGGAGTATGAATGAAAATTTGCCGACCTTTGTGGTCTTGCCCGATCATCGGGGATTCGCGTCCAACGGGCCCAAGAACTGGAGTTCGGCGTTTCTGCCGGCGGTGAATCAAGGGACGATTATCCGGCCCGGAACGCCGGAGCCGGTGACCCATCTCTTCCCGCCCAAGAGCGCTCATTTTTTGACTCCGGGTGCGGAGAAGGATGCCGGGGAACTCTTAGCGAAACTGAATCGCGATTATGCTTCGCACCGCGAAGGTGATTCACGATTGGAGGCCCGGATTCAGAGTTATGAATTGGCGGCCCGAATGCAGCTGGCCGCACCCGGGGCCTTGGACATTTCAGGGGAACCGGCATACATCCGTGAGATGTATGGGCTCTCTCCCGATGGCACGAGGTGGCCGAAGGATATTAATTGGAAGGAGGAGGCTGATGCCTTTGGCCGGAAATGTTTGTCGGCTCGTCGCCTTCTGGAGCGTGGAGTGAAATTTGTGCAGATTTGGTCAGGAAACGACAACGGATTTCCGCGTAGGAATTGGGACAGCCACGAGGATATCGAACGGGAGCACGGGCCACTTTCGAGAGGAATGGCGATCGGAGCGGCGGCCTTGATCAAGGATTTGAAACAGCGGGGAATGTTGGATGATACCCTTATTTTGTGGACGACGGAATTCGGGCGGATGCCCTCGACCCAGGGATCGAAAGGGCGGGATCATAATCCCTTTGTCTTTACGAACTGGCTGGCGGGAGGGGGCATCAAAGGAGGGGTGACTTATGGCGAGAGCGATAAGTTTGGATACAAACCGGCGGATCGAAGAAATCCCACCGAGGTCTACGATATTCACGCCACGATCCTTCATCTCTTGGGGATCGATCATGAGGCTCTGAGCTTTCGGAAGGATAGTATCGATCGGAGGCTGACCGATGTGCATGGGAGGGTTCTGGAGGATCTCATTGGGTGAAGGATTCAAAATCGGGCCTTTGTGTTGCGTCAGGAGTGATGTGGGCGGATATTGTCCCCGTGTTAGGAGAAGGAGGCCCTTTAAAGCGGACCGCGACTTGGATTGCCGGGAAGCTGGCTGATCTACTCTTGGGCGGGGATGTTTTGGATCCGAAGCGGGACGGGGCCGAGATTGATTGGGAAGGGGTGACGATTGAAAAGCCCCGGCGCACGATCGTCGCGGTGCTGGCACGCATTCAGCTGGAGTTGGCCCTGGGGGCGACGAACCGGCGCTTGGAGGAGGAGTTGGATGCGGGGGGGTGTGAGGCGTTGATCGCGAGGGCCAAGGAGTTGGACGAAGACGAGAATTTTGCAGCTAAGTTGAGCGAGTCCTGCTCGATGACGATCACGGGCTTGCCGGGATCGAAGCTGGAGGCCGAGATCAGCGGGAGCGGGGTTTCTTTTGAAGTGCTTTGCGACGAAATGTGGAACCGATCGAACGAGGTCCGGGAAGCGGGCACGAAAAAACCCGGACTCACGGCGATCCCGGGTTTCGTAGGGGGTGTGGGGAAGAAGGATTAGTTCTTTTAGGCGGCGCACTCGCCACCTTTGCAAGCTCCACCACGTTGACCGCACCTACGGCAGCTACGGGACGCGCCCGGTTTGGGATCAAGCGGCGATTGCTACTTGGAACGAGAAGTTGGACTGCCTTCGTATCAGGTCCCGGCTTTTGCTTGAGGGGGTCACGATGAACAAGCCGGCCGATATTACCAATTATTTGAGTAAGATTTCAGCGCGTCTCATCGACTCCCAGAGCCATCTCCCCAACCACCTCTACCTCGTTCGCTTTGGCACCGATTTGAGCAACCGAAGCAGGCGCGTGAAGTGGCGAGATTTCGGATCTCACAAGCGCGTCCCGAGCGGATGGAGATCCCCCTTCAGATTCAAGGTGACGGCGGCTTCTGGACCATCGAGCGGATTAAAGATTGAGGAACGCCGCCGAAAAAGGCGTTTCAGGAATGAATCGGAGGGCGTTTTGTATTCTGGATTGTCGCTTTCCATATTCGCTTCCTGACGGATCGTGAGGGAAACGTTGCCAAGTTTTTGGGGAAAAAGCAGGGAGGTTTTTAAGGGCCTCGAATTGGAACCCCAATGGTGATGGGCTTGTCTTCTTGGTTAGTCTTTTTTACGCAACTTCGGGATTCCGTGCTCTGACAGTTCGTCGTACTGTTTTTCAGTGACGGCAAGCTTCACGGTTTTGGTGGGAGAGCCATTCATGAGGAGGTCGATGGTTGTTTCGTCGGTGTCGCCCATGAACCAGATGGAGAGATAGTGTTTTCTGGGGTCATCTTCGCAGGGGGTGATCATGAGCTCTTCAAACTTGCACTCCGCGATTTTCACTTGGGCGATTTTGTGGGCCGTTGTGACCAATTCGTGCATTTCCTTTTCCATCGATTGGGAGCCGTCCCAGGGAGCCATCTTTTCGAAATCGGCCTTGGTGGAGGTGGTGAAAGTGACGTAGTAGTCGTCCCTGGTACCCGAGCTTCGGTGCCAGGAGATGAGGGCGAGATCTTTCGCATCGAACATGCGGCGAAGGTGGATACCAAATGGTTTTTCTTCTTTTGGATCTTCAATCAGAGAGGGGTTCCAGGCCGTGGTGTCTTTGGGTGGGGTGGTGTTCTTTGGTTTTTCTGGAGGAGACATTTTCAGCAGACGCGACGAGTAGATACCGAAGAAGATCCGACAGTTGTAGTAGCCGTTTTGTTCCGCTTCCTTCCACTTCAGGAATGCCATCTCATTAGTGGAAGACATGGATCTCGGGTTCAGTTGAAATGTCGCTGATTTTCCTGGAAGGATCTTGCGGATATCGGCAGGGAATCCGTCGGTGTTCAGGGATTCCGCCAAGTCTTCGGCATGAATCCGGAGTCCGGCGTGATCGTCGTGGGTGCCCCACACTTCCAGGCCCAAAGAACGTGCTACTTTTCCCATCATTTCATAACTTAATTCCTGGTCACTTTGGTTGGTGACGGTGATTGTCCAGATTGGTTTGGAGTGATCAACGTCGATGGTGACGATGCCATCGACCGTTGTGGGTTCGAAGGCCTGCGCGACGAATTGGGCGGCGAGCCAGAATATTGTGAAGAAAAGTCGTGAGGGGAATTGCATCTTGAAGCGCACTGTTGACGAATGTTCGATTCAAGTGAAGTGGAAAGCGGGGAGCCTTCGTGTTCGAGGCCGGATGCGGACTCCGAGGGGGGGGGCGGGGCGATTGTGGATGGAGGCATGCTCTAACCCTCGTTAAATAGGGGTCAGGGAGAATTTCAAAGTAACATTCTGCGCTGAAATGGTCCTTCACATTACCTCATAATCATACCTCTAAAAAAACCTATAGGTGCAAAACCCTCTCAAAAATTGCAATTGGCAAAGCCAACCGAGTCTTTTTAAAAATGCCCTCCGGGCGGGGGAGGGCAGGAAAAGGAAGTTTGCGCTCTGCTTGAAAAACGTGATATGGTGTAAGGGCAATTTTTTGGAGAAATTGCCCGATGACCCGCGAAGTTGAATTGACCGCTTTCAAGCATGAGATCGACTTGCGCGAGTTTGCGGCCGGAATAGGCTATGAGGCGGCCCGCTCAAAGCGGTGGGGGAATTGCGAGGTGATGCGCCGAGGGAGTGAAAAAATCATCATCTCGATGGGAGAAAGTGGCGTCTGGATGTATTGGAATGCGACCGAGCAGACCGACGCCGGAAACATCCTCGATTTTTTGCAGAAACGCCAGAATTTGAACCTTGGCGAAGTTCGCAAAGAATTGCGACCGTGGCTCAATGGTTCGGCCCGGGTGCCGAAGAAGAGGGGAGGGGACTTTGACCAGCCGCTTTTACCAATCACGAAGGACAAAGCCGACATGTATGCCCGGCTAGCCACGATGCAGGGCGTGACGGGGTCTCAATTTTTGAACCAGGTGCGAGCCATTCCCGAGGCCGTGACGGCCAGTGCGCGATTTGCGGGACGGATTTACCGGGACCAACGGCGAAACGCAGTTTTTCCGCATTACGATCTTGAGGGAATGTGCGGCTACGAAATCAAGAATGCTGGATTTACGGGATTCTCCCCAGGGGGGAGCAAAGGGCTTTGGTGTTCCCGGACCGATGAGGCCGACGATACGCTTGTGATCGCCGAGGCGGCGATTGATCTCTTGAGCTTCGCAACCCTTCACCCGAGCGCGACAAGCCGCTATGTGAGCACGGGAGGAGCCTTGAACCCGTCACAGCCGGAACTCATCAAGAGAGCGGCGGCAAAGCTCCCGAAAGGGTCTCTCATCATCTTAGCGATGCACCATGACGAGGCGGGAGAGAAACTTGGGTTAGGTGCTTTTGGATCGTATTTGTGAACGCTGTCAATTTTGTTATTTCCTGATGGGTCTCTCGGTGTTCTTCCCATCCTTCCATTATTTCTTTGAGATAGGTGGCGTTTAAATCTGTCCTCTCCT
>Ga0209390_10005054_pt1 | contig 19131 bp, 11 predicted proteins | sample BON01_FD_187212 | JGI IMG/M metagenome (GOLD analysis project Ga0209390, IMG submission 187212) | Freshwater microbial communities from Lake Bonney liftoff mats and glacier meltwater in Antarctica - BON-01 (SPAdes) (version 2) | ecosystem: Environmental > Aquatic > Freshwater > Ice > Glacier...
ACTCACATGCACTCAGCACTCAGTGCAGGCTGACCTGACAGGCACTTGCACTCAGTGTCACAGACTTATTAGGCATTAAAGTGCAAGTGCGTGCATCGTGTGTGGTCCTGCCTAGAACTACGACCCAAATTCCCACTTCTCGAATTCCCTGGCATCACTTGAATTGACGACCTCAACTGGATTGGAGCCTTCCTCTATGTCAATGACATGATACTTATCGCCAGATCCCCAGCACAACTCCAATCCATGATAGACGCCTGTCAGGACTGAGCAGAGCGAAGTCGTATGCGTATTAATCACGAAGAAACAGAGGTCATGATGTTCTACGAAACCCCCCCCAACGAGCCACTAGAATCCCCTTCACTTTTCAAATCACCACTCGCTTCCCCCTCTCACAACCCCCCTGAACCCTTCCCCTCAAAGAACCCTCTACATTCAAATACTTGGGTCTCACAGCTGATCCTTACCTCACTACTATGAAAGCAGCTATGAAACACATCTGTCGTAAAATCAATACAGCACATCAAACTGTGGCTGCTGTTGCCCACAGCCTGAGATATGACTCCTCCGCCACAGATAGAGGCATCAGATGCAGCCCCTATGTTCTTTTCCACATATGGCAACCCTGTGTCCTCGGCTTTGCAACCGAAAACCTTCGCTATCTAGTCACCAATGCACAAATTGACGCGGTTGAACGCACCCTCATCCACTCTCTGCAATACACACTGCACTCTTTCACCTCCCCACACATCACAAGGATTGAACTCGGCATCCCTCCACTCATCTTACAACAGGCGCTTCAACTGGTAGCCCTTCATTTCAGATACACAGTTCTCCACACAAAGACAATCTGATGTTCACAGCAAAACTTTACTACCTGAAATGCAAATTTCAGTAATGCTCACCCCCAACATACCCTTCCCATAATACCGGGGTCATATGGCAAGACCAAAACGGTCGGGCCATAAAGTGGTTGAAGCATTATTGTGACTTTAGCAGATACAGTTTCTATAGCTAAATCTATGTTCCCTTTACCCAAATACAAAAGCTTGTGCGATTGAAGCATTCACCACATAACTTGTGTGATGCTTGCACTCAGCAGGGGCTGTCCTGTTTAACATTTCCCCCATTGCAGCGCATAATACCACAAGTTTTGTGGACAATCCTGTACCGGGGAACAAATTTGCCACGTGCTTTGATTGATGTTGCTTTTATTACTTTGTAAGAAATAGTCTAGTAGCTTTGCTGGAAGCTTTATGTGCTCAAATCTTTAGATTCGTGAATATCGGTTTGTTCTGACATTTTTTGTTTTGTTTGATATTGTTGAGCCGCCACACAGCTAGCACTTCAATTACATCAGAAACTCACACAGGTGGTGTGCAGCAATAAGGCAGCCCAGAAGCGCCCGGGCAAATTGAATGAGACTCCCGGGCCCGCAATGGACCTTGGACACATGAATGTTGTTTTAAAGTGGTGTATGTGTATTTTGGTAGTGGATTGTAATTATTATTATTATTGTTTTATTATGTTTTATTGTGTCTTAGAAATGTTTGTGGCCAAAACTTTCGCAGGTACAGATTTGTTCCCTGGTACAGGACTATTGGCATATGGTTCACAAGATCAATTGTATTATGCACTGCAATGGGGGAAATGGCACGCAAGACAGTCCGTGATAACATAACAGCAATCTTTTCATGAGTGACGCTTTCTTGAAAAATTGCTTCCTCCTCCGGATAATTGTGGATGGCTGTCAACCCCAAAAGAGACCTATGATTTGAATTCGAGTGCTTACTCTGAGCATTCTGACAATTTCGCACCACAACAGCAATTTTTTGTAACAAAGAAATTGTTTTTAACCAAAGAATTGTACAATCCTGGTGTCATCGTGGTCCGACGTCTTTCGTTCTTTCTTTTGTGGGTTCTGAAGACCCAACCTCATCACTGGACTAAGCAGATGGTGGGCACCCGATTCATCACTTAGGACAAATGAAACTGTCCTGGACCTGAGGACCGGAGCCTACTTATTTTTGGACAGACCCAATCAAGTCCCCTGTTGGTGGGTTAAACCATTCACAATGTTGGGCTGGGCTGGCATGTATCCTCGCACTAACCAATCCCCACAATCAATCTCCCTAACTACAAAGAAACGTAACGCCCGGGGAATGGTGCCCTCCCACTGGCGTAGGAAAGGCACAAGTCGTCCTAATGTCCTGCAAGCAGCGCTCGTCAATGTTGTGACTGAGATACTCTTTGGCGTCGATAACAAGAGGTACCGTCAATTTTGTTTCCAAATATACATTAAGGGGTTAGTTCAAGTTGGTTGGGAGTTGACAAAAGCCCGGGTACGACTTTTCCTTATAAATTTTTTTTGCACCGCAGACCCCTTTCCTCGTACAAATTTTAGTCAACTTTGGCGAAGAAAAAATTGTGGAGGAAAAATAAAAGGGATATGAGGAGGATTTGTTGATGAGAAAGAACATAGAAAAGCGCAATTACAATTTTTTCAGGTCTCGGGATTAATCTGAGTCGGACGGAAAAAATAATGTGTTTGGAGTCATACGTGACAATGCCCTAGAAGATACCAAGAAAACAAAAAGTAAAAAATACAACCACCCCAAACCGTTGGATTATCAGAATATCAAACAAAATATTGTTAAATTTACGTGTGCAAACTCCAAGATTGTACAAGTGTGACATCATTTTTGTAGTGAGTATCTATATTAATGTGGACAATCACACTCGTGTGGGATCTTGTCATTCTTGGGACACTTGGAAGTCAGTGCTTTTCCCGGATTCTCGAAGAGACTCTTGAAATAATCTCTTTCATGCGGGTACTTTGCGATAATTGAGACGATAGTAGGGGTCATCGTCAAATTAGTTTTTTTTTTAGGGGAATGTGTTTGTACAAATACCGTTTCCAAAACACCTCTTTACACCCACCGGCGGACACTGTAAGGCCACATTTGCACTGGGTTCTGGAGGTTTGGACTCTTCACAGGAACGTCCACACACCTTACAAGTTACAGCGTTGGATTTCAGCTCAGTTCGCAAGCTCAGGAGTGTCTGCTGTGGGCAACAATGCAAAACGTGTCTCACGAGCAGCTTGCATACGCACGCGTTTCCAAATATGCTTCGAATCTCACACCTACATCATACATCAAACCTCTGCGCTGGGATTCATCCGCTCTGTTGCTCCTTCCTTGTGTGTGTGGTGTGTCTCTTGGATTGAGGTTAAACATTTCCGTGTAATTTGAACGGTTTGGAACTCCATGGTGCAAAAATTTGCCAGGATTTTTTTTATTTTGGAGCCAACACCAGTGTTTCTTTGCACACAACATCCCATACGTTGCGATTTCAATTGTTCAGGCTGGTTGGATGGTTGGTTGTGATTTGGTACGACTTTTAGGCATGTATGTCACACCAAAAAAATAACAGTACCCCTTGCAATAGACTTTTGAAATTCGGGTTGACTAAATGATAATTGTGCACTTTGTACCAGGATTGCACACTTACCTTAGTGAGGTCCCAAAACGATTGAAAGGTCTTGTTGTTATTTTTGTTATGATGTCACACAGCTAGCACTCCAATTACATCAGAAACGCACACAGGTGGTCACTGTTTTTGGCAAGCACTGTGAGTGCATTGCACAGAAATGCACAGATCTGGAACGACTCCCACCCCTTGCTAGTCACTTACTACTGTTGAGTCACTTTCTGTTGAGTCACTTTGTACTCACTCAGCATGGAGGCAAAAAAAGACTAGGTTGCAAAAAAAATGAATTCTACAGAAGAATTCGTCTTGGTTCAATTCCTGAAGTCGTTCGACTCCAGCAATCGAACCAGGGTCGCTCAGGACCAAAATTCACGTATCGGCCTCCTGTGTTATGCAAGCAGTCGTACCCAAAAGTCGCACAGTACAAACATTCAAGTGCCGATTTATTTAAACTTCAAATCACAACTTTGCTGAGGACAAAAAAATTCAGTCAACGCCGAAAATAACTTTTCATTTATTTACATGTTATTTAAATTGTATGTGCAAGTCTAATCACGTTTGCCTAATTCAACAATGGTCCGTTATTATTTTGTTGGGTTCTTATGTACAATAGCCTTGTTGGGCATAGGAAAATTGACCAATTGACTTTTTCCCATCAAAGTTCACACTGAGCATGTATGCAATTGAATTTTTCAATTCATGAAATGAATGAATAGATTTTTGTACTACGATTTAGACACATTTGCTTGCGTACGAATTCCTACGCAGATCCAAATCAAAATTACATTACAGATCTAAACAGCCACATGCACCTAGTTGAATTCATCTCTTTCCAAAGTCCGCACTATTATTTTTCCAGGTGCTTGCAAAACAGAATAAATGATACGTTTTCTAACGACTTGAAAAAATAAAACGATGGAATTATGTCTGTGTCTCCAAGCTGGGAGAAATGGGTGAGCAAACAGAGACACTTTCCGCAAACCCGAACCTTGCGGAGGTTTTTTGGAAACACCCCGAAAATTTGGGGGTCTTTCCGAAAAATCGAAAATTGTTGGAAATAAACAGGGAAGCGTTGTCATCACTCGTGTCGAAAGCATTAGTTTTTTTGTCCCGGAATGGATCTGCCGGGTGGGTATGGTGATCTGCCATATGTGATGCTTTGTAATACGTTGGTGTTGTGGGGGTGGAGTGTCATCAATCCTGGCGTTCGTCGGGAGGCACTTCCAACTCTACGATACTTCCCCAATGATACCGAACTGGCCCTGGGCATGACCTTGCTGGAATTGCACTACATCCTACAAGTTTTCTGTGTCCGTCAAGAAGATGGGGAAGGGGTGAACCGGGGGAGCTAGCGACATAGTAAAAGCGGAGAGTCCCAGGGCAACTGGAGGCCTCGTTTCTAATCTTCCTCACCCTCGGGTCAATAAAACAAAGCAACACACACTGCTGGCGGGCTAGGAAGTGCTCGAATCTGAGGACTACCTGCAACGTTCTTGTGGCCTGTGCCCAGCTGCTCATTTTCATGCCGGCAACTCCACGCCCAATCCGCCGCCCTCTACTGTCAGGTCTGCCCCAGTCAACCAGGCTCAGTCAGGGCTGTGGAGGGCACGCAGCTGCGTGGTTGCCGGCAGGGTTGTCGTACCGGGGGCGGCTGGGTAGCTCAAAAGTTGCGTGCCTGTCCGTATAGCATTGCCTGGTGAAATGCCAGCTGCAAGTCAAGTTCAGCACCTTATAGCGCAAGTGGCAGAAATTGTGGTGGTCAACCAGCTCTTCCCGGCGCTGCCTTTGCCCAGAGCCAAGCTGCACTGCGCCGCTCTGAAGGTACGTATTTAAGGGGTTCTCTGTATGTGTGCGGCAGCGTGACGGCAACGGTTGTACATGGGCAGCCACTCAGCGATCATGCCTACCAGGCAATGGCCGATCTCGGTTACATTGTCACCAGGAGCTGTGACACGAATCCACTCCCTTAAGACGGCAACACATCTCAAAGGGATGATAATTCTCTCTAGGGACAACATCTCTAACAGGTTCTGTGTTAACCTGCGAGATTTCAAAGTCTTCAGCGGCGCCACAGCTCAAGTTCGAAAGAAGAATCTTTCCTTTCCCTGGTGGGGGCAACTTCCTGTGGGGTGGGATGAATGGCTTGCGGGTTGCTCTATCAAATGGGCCGAAGGGCTCTTCCTCGACTTTCCTTTCTTCTGTACCTTCTGTGTCTCCTTTGCCGTCTCTGGCTCTCACGGCTGGTTCGAGCATATTCGAGAGAAATGTGTGTGCGTGTGTGTGTGTGTGTGTGCGTGTGTGTGTATGTGTATGTGTGTGTGTGTGTGTGTGTGTGTGCGTGTGTGCGTGTGTGCGTGTGTGCGTGTGTGCGTGTGTGCGTGTGTGTCGCTGTTTTTGGCAACCACTGTGCGTGCATTGCACAGAAATGCACGCATCTGGACAGCCTGTCACCCCTTGCCAGTCACTTACTACTGCTGAGTCACTGTCTACTCACCCAGCATGGAGGCAAAAAAGAATAAGGTATACTCTGGTCAGTCTGCGGGATTCGAATCAGGTTGGTCAAGTTTTCAAGTCATGCTGTAGGCAATTGTGCTACTCGAACCTTCGTACCCGATGGGTCGTACTTTGATTTGTAAATGCCAATGTTTTTATTCTTCAAATCACAACTTTCCCTGAGAACGGAAAAATTCAATTAATGCCGAAAACGACGATTTATCTATTTACATGTTATTTAAATTGTATGTGCAAGTCTAATCCCGTTTGCCTAATTTAACACTGTTCTGTCATTTTTTTGTTGGCTTCTTATGTACGATGACTTTATTTTCTGGTTTGGGCATACGAAAATTAACCCATCGACGTTTTCCCATCTATGTTCACTCGGAAAAGGTATGCAGTTTAGGACCAGTTGAGTGTTTCACTTCATCAAACGAATGAACAGATTTTTGTTCTACGATTTAGACAGATTTGCTTGCGTACGAATTCCTACGCACATCAAAATCAACATTACAATACAAATCTAAACATCCACATGCATCCCTCCGTTCACACACGTTTGGGTCTAGTTCAATTCATCTCTTTTTTCAAAGTCTGTAGTATTACTTTTGCAAGTGCTCGCCAAAAGAGAAAGAACGACGATACGTTTTGTGCTAACTAAACAACAATAGAATTAGGTCTCTTTCTCCCAGCTAGGAGAAACAGGTAAGCAAAACAAACACACTTTCCCGCAAAGCACAGGAGGGTACGAGGACTCCCTGTTAGAGACTGCGCAGCAAGATCCAACAATCTTGAAATAACGTGTCCCAAGCTGAGCGCAAAAAATGTGACACAAAAGACATTATTTGAGCGTTTGAATTGGGTCATAGGACTTTTTTCAATTTGCGCCTTGAAGCAGCTGTCCGTATGCTCCCACCCCCCAACCGTTTTCACGCCAGCTATTTCTCGATTTCTGTTCAATTTTTTTTCACAAGTGGCCACTCTTGCCTGTTCCTGAGTTATCCTCTATTGCGTCACTCACTTTTTGCATGGTGGAAGGTCTGTAGATACAACCCAGCCACTGCGCGCAGTAGAGAATAGTGCCCTTGGTTGACACCAACACACACCAACACAGCAAAGCTGGTAATCAAAAGTGCGACGCTACGCCGCCCACACGAACCGGTGCTTGCCACTTTGTGCTGGCCTGTTAAACAGGCGTAGTGCACGTACGCTGCTGCGCGCGTCACAGGGCTCGGTGCACGCACGGTACACACGCGTGTGCGTGGCACTCGCACGCGCCCCCTATCTGCTGGTCTGCTGCCCTTGCAGCGCCGTGTTGCCGTGACCTATTGCAGCTTCATTACTGTGCAGCCCACTGGGTGAGAGGGCATAGGACGTGCGACACACGCGCCCGCCGCGCACGCGTTGGTGCTGATTCCATTCACGCTTGTCATACATATTGCATAGACCACTGTTGCTTTCTGCCACACCTGCTGCTGCTGCTTGCTTTGCAAAAACAAAAACTCCGAGGTGCTCGGAGACAATCTGGGGAAAGCTTGAGCAATCTGACTTTGGCCAGGGTGTTCACTCTCTTCTGAGCGCGAAATCACCTCGTTTACACGAGGAATAAACCCCTTGGCGTTGCGACCAAGGGTGTAGTGTTGGGGTAACGCCCATGCTTTTGCTTATATGCTCCTGCCTCAACTCGAACTTGTTCGTTACCTCACCACAACCCCCACCCCGCTGCACTCAGCCACGAAGTCACACAGACAACATTCTAAAGTTATATTTCATGTGCTTCCATAGATACTCGACAATAACACCACCTCCACACATGGCTGCTGCTTGAACACCTACCACCTCAACAACGAGCCCGCGGGCGACCTTGGTGCACCCCCCCACTGCGCCCTTACGGTGATCTAACATCCACACCGTCGTGGGTTCCACCTGTGTGTTTATCACGTTCATTTTGCTTGTGCAACTGATTTGTATGCGAGATTTTCTGATTTTTGAACATTTGTTTGTTATCACCCACAGCAGAGCTGTACTGTGCTCGTTGTTCTCGACCAATCTATATAGTGTTGTTTGTATGTGTGTGTATGTCTGTGTCTGTGTCTGTGTCTGTGTCTGTGTCTGTGTCTGTGTCTGTGTCTGTGTCTGTGTCTGTGTGTGTGTGTGTGTCTGTGTCTGTGTGTCTCTGTGTGTCTCTGTGTGTCTCTGTGTGTGTATGTGTGTCACCTTGCAGCCCTTGCAGCGCCATTGTTGTTAGAGCTGTTTGTGTGTGTGTGTGTGTGTTTGTGTGTGTGCATCGTGTGTGTGCGTCGTGTGTGTGTGTGTGTGTACATGTGTGTGTATGCGTGTGTATATGTGTGTTTGTGTGTGTGTGCGTGCATGTATGTGTGTGTGTGTGTGCATGTACACACACACACCTACATATATATATATATATGTATGTATATCGCTTGGCATTTCCTGCACCTCTTGCTCTTCTTTTCTTTCGCTCGCTTGCTCTCTTTCTCGCTCGCTGGCTCTCCCTCGCTTTCTCTCGCTCTCTCTCTCTCTCTCTCTGCCCCCCCCTCCCGTGCCCGTGGTCGGTCTGGGTACTCAGTGTAGATGCATGAAATATCCAAATAAACGGACTCCCTCTGCGTCTCTCTCGCTTAAACTCTTGGCAGTTTTGTTCAGAGTGTATTGGGATTGCGGACATGTGTATGTGAATTGGCCTCGCGCAAACGCACACGCATACACATATACACACACATATACACACGCACACACAACAACACTGTGTGTCTATGTCTGTGTCTATGTCTGTGTCTGTTTGTGTGTGTTTGTGCGTGTTTGTGTGTGTATGTGTGTGTGTGTTGGTGTCTGTGTGTGTGTCTGTGTGTTTATATGTGTCGTGTTGCAGCCCTTGCCGTTGTCGGTCTGGGTACTCAGTGCAGATGCGTGTAATATCCAAATTAACAGACTCTCTCTGAGTCTCTCTCGCTTTAGCTCTTGGCAGTTTTGTTCAGAATGTATTGGGAGTGCGGACATGTGTGTATGAATTTGCAACGCACACACGCACACACATACACACATATACACACGCACACGCAACAACGCACAGTTTGACACATTGGCACTCCAAGCATACACACACACACACATACACACACACACACGCTTCCACGCACACACTCGCACACACACATACACATACACATACACGCACACACACACACACACACACACACGCCTCAAGCTACACACACACACTCGCACACACACATACACGCGCACACACACACACACACACACACAAACACACACACACACGCACACACACACACACGCGCACACACACACACACAAACACACAAACACACTCACACACGCCTTAGGCTACACACACCCACACACACACACACAAACACACCCGCCCACGCACGCCCGCTCACGCACGCACACACACATATACACACATGTAAACACACACACAAACGCACAACGTGTGTGTGTGTGTGCGTGTGTGCGTGTGTGTGTGTGTGTGTGTGTGTGTGTGTGTGAGTGTGCGTGTGTGTGTCACCATCGTCTGCATCGTCAAGTCAACAACGTTTGTTTGTTTGTTGCTTGTTTCCAAATCATTTTCAAGTTTGTTATGGATATTCCAGCAAAAAAACCGCGCGAAGCGCTGTTTTTTTTTTTGGGATAGTGTCACGGTCAATACAGTAGTACACTCAAAATCTGAGGATTGCCAAAAACAGTGCAGGTGGTGTGCAGTAATAGGGAATCGCGGAAGCACCTGGCTGAATCGAAAGGCACTCACGCCATGGACCTTGGACACATGAATGTTGGCTCGAAGTGGTGATGTTGTATGTCGGTAGTGGAATTAGGAATTGTAATGATTATTATTCTTATCATTTTGTTTTTTTTTGGTCTTGTGTAAGGGACCCACGAAAAATTATCGACTTCATGAACATCTCAATCAGTACAAAAAATCGCTTTTCAAAATTGATCAATAGCCAAATTCCCACGAAATTTGAACAATTGGAAATTTGGTTGACCAGATTTCCAAGATTGATCTGAGCAAACCATATAACTTGGATCACTCGTGTTTAGACGTGGGGGATCTCGGGACGCTATTCGAACCTAAGGATGCGACTGGTATATTGAACCTCGTTGAGTTTTTCTCGGGTTAATCCGCAAACTCAAAGCTCGAATTTACAAGTTTGAGTTTTCTTGAATACCGATCGAGTTATTGATTTGATTGGGACTGAGAAATTCTGTCCCATGTTTGTTGAGATAAACTGAACCTCAATCGACGGACGGACACGACCCTGAGTGGCACTTAAAAAAAATTCTTGGAAAAAGTGCTTCTTCATCCGGATAATTGTTCAATTTCAAATTGTGGATGTTTGTTTGTTTGCGCGCTACGCACCCCGGAGTTCCCTCAGGGGCCCCGAAGGAAGAATTTGATTGGATGATTTTTGAAAAAAAATCTTCCCTGGGTGACCGTACTAAAGTTCAGTCAACGCCGTCGGCAGGTGGTCGTGGGTGTTTGGCGTGGCGCCGGAACGTGTGATGACCCGTGTATATTAGGGAGAGTTTTGGACAGCGCCTTTATGTAGGCTAGAGTGAGAGTGAACTGCAGTAATAGTCTAATATACATGGGTCGTCACACGTTCCGGCGCCACGCATCACTCCCTCGAGCAGCTGCAGGCAGCATTGACTGAACTTTAGTACGGTGCCCCAGGGAAGATTCTTTTTCAAAAATCATCCGGCCAAATTCTTCCTTCAGGCCCCTGAATAAAACGGCCTCTCCTCCCGGGCCTGGGTGCACTTTTTTGTTTTGTTTTTTTTGTTGTTATAAAACCCGAAAATCCTTACTTCGCCTCCCGACCTGGGCTCAAACTAAAACCCTGGGAGTATATCCAATCGGGCCGTGTAGCTCTTCCTGCGGTCCTACCAAAGGTACACCACCGCCCAGAACCACTCTACGTGCCAACTGAGGTCAACACTCTACAAGTTGACGGATTGGCTCGCATCCCTGGACTTATGCAGGCCCCCTATGCAAGTCGCATCTTCAGCCACTGAATATCGTCCCGAGTTCCCCCACGTCTGATCCCCCTAAGCACTAACACTCAAGGCGGTCTCGTGCCTTAAGCACCAACACTCAAGGATGTCAGGGCGAGAGAAAGGGAGAGGGGGTAACCTTTTTTTGTTGTTGTTGTTTTGCCGCTACACAGCTAGCGCGCCAATTACATCAGGACCCATGAACTTCTCTTTCTTTCTTTCTTTCACTTTTTTTTTTTGAACGATTTGGTAGTTGGAAAAAGCAGCCTCCCGCAACTCAGAGCGGTCGCCGAAAATCCTTGATACCGGTCGCAGGATCAAATTTGCTCGAGGAAAAAGTCTCGATTCTTGGAACTTTGTCTCAGAATTCTGAGTTCTTGGAACTTTTTCAAGTAATGTCAAAGTAAATCCAGTAATCTCGTGAAATGGACACAACTCATTTCAGCGGATTCTTCCTTTCAAATTCTTGGCATTTTATTACACCTCAGCCTCGGGGGCTTTTCCTTTCATATTTCTTTTTCGGTAAGAGCCGCTCAAATGTTTGTGAGAAATATTTGTTGACTACAGATTGTAGTAGGGGATTTATGAATCCAGTCCAAGCCCCAGAAATGAACAATGAAAAGCAGGATTCGGAAAGAAGATTTCCGGGAAAAAATTCGGAGAATCAGAAACCTTTTCCGGGGGCAAATTTGATGCTGCGACCGGCGTAACCAGGGAATTTGGTCTTCTCATGTGAGAAGACCAAAACTTCCGTCGGTACAGGTTTGGTCGTATTCTTTCGATTCGTACGTTTCACAAAACCAGGTGTTTGGTGCCTTTCAATGGGGGCAATGGCAGGCAGGACGGACCCGTGCTAAGTGTAGATAGCATATAATGCACGTTTCGAGTCTTTGAATTGCACAAGCTTTTGTATCTGCGGTTTGAATAAACAGATTTCAGCTGTGAGAGAATTGATACAAAAAGTTTTAGTCATACTTCCACCACTCACGTGGCCCCATCGAAAATCAACTTTTGCCGGGGCCGGCCGGATTTTGTTTTTTTTTGGTTTGGAATCCACACAGCTAGCTAGCGTTCCGAGTACAGCCGGAACGAGCACAGTTGGAGGCGCAGTACTGGGGAAATCCGAAGGTAGCCCGGCTCGAAGGCACTCCCGCAATATTCTTTTGAAGTAGACATTTGCATACGCAGATATACATACAAATGAGGAATAGAGCACAACAGACATCCGTAATGGCAATTTAATTTTGGATTTTTTTGTTTTATTTATGTGGGTGTGAATACAAGCAAACATAAGTATCAAGACATTGCGTGTAGAGCATGGGAATGTATACACACATGAATAGTTTTTGAAAGATGTTGATGGAACAAATATAGTCATGTAAACAATGTTATGTGTAAAACGACATTCATATACATGTAAGTTTTGAAATTGAAAAAGGTCAAATCTGTAATAGCAATTTAATTTTGGATTTTTAAATTTCATTGTTGATGTTAAGCATGTGGATTTGTTGATATTACGCATGTGGATTACTGTTACAAAAATATTTATATGGCAATAAATGTGTATGGATATGGAAGAGGAGCGGAATGTGTATACATGTTTAGATACACATACGCAGAAATTGGGGAAATGAAGATGCAGATGGAAAAAGAGGATAGGCATGTGAGCAGGGTTTTGCATCAATAGGCACCGTGACATAGGTGTTTATCAAATTTGTAGGAAAAGAGTCAAGGAACCAAAAAGGTGGTTATGAATATAGAACATAAGACAAAACACGCAGCGCGCGCAATACAGGTAGAGAGACAGGTAGAGAAGACAGTACCCGCCACAGGCACTGGGGCCTTCTTGGTCCAATTACGAGGTGTCGTGAGGCCCAGGCCCAGGCCCAGGCCCAGGCCAAGGCTCAGGCCCAGGCCCAGGCCCAGGCCCAGGCCCAGGCCCAGGCCCAGGCCCAGGCCCAGGCCCAGGCCCAGGCCCAGGCCCAGGCCTAGCACCAGTCTATCTGATGATTTGTTGTATCTTTGGTTGGTCATATTTTTCGTGACATGTTAGGATTGTTGTGTTTTCTTTCGATTACCCGTAGTCCACTCATTGTGTGTGTTTCCTGTCTTTGTTTCGTATAGTAGAAGTTCGTGCCTCCTCGTTGAACTCATTATTCCCATTTATCATTTTCAAAAATTGTGTAGTTCGATTGTGTTTACTGTCAATTCTTTTTGTGGACTCCTTGATAGTACACAGATGGAACTAGGGGGTTCTGTGAAGATTTGAAAATGAGATCTCAACATCGCTTCAATAAGAACAGCAAAACACACCACCGAAACAGGAAACTCGACCTCCCCGACAGACGAAGCCAAGAAAAACAAAAAGACAGTAATCGAGACAAACCTGGGCGGAAAGACTGATTCGACCAATCACAAAATTCGAGGAAGCAAGTTTTGTGATCACGACCAGACACAATGATTCATGCAGATAATGAGTAGTGATCTGCGTAGATTGGGGGTTTATCTGTGTACTTTTTCAATACCGGGGGTTATCTACATTTCTTCTGGTGATACCGGGGTTTATCCAATTATTTTCTGCTATCAGGGGTTTATCTAATTTTTCATCATACCGGGGGTTTATCTAATCTTTTTATCATACCGGGGGTTTATCTAATTTTACCTTGACATTTCGGGGGTATATCCCCAGATCACAGGCTTAACTGGGGAAAAACCCCCGGTATCATGAAAAAATATAGATAAACCCCGATATTGAACCCAAATTATTTCCCCCCCTGGTGTGGACCTACCCTGATGGCGCGTGGCTGCTTTGGCACGTTGCGCCTCGCTGCCGCGCGCCCCACACACGACACACACTCATGGATATATAGGCAAACAGACAAGATGTGCGTGAGGGAGACCGATGATATTATTGGTAAAGCGCCAAGGTTGGGGATTCACACTCGGGACATGTACACTTGACCTCATGCATGGAATGCATTCATTTACGTGAGCATGACTCTGAGAGGAATATTTAGGGAGAGAGAGATAGAAGTTTCTTTTATGGTTCCCCCCCCCCCCCGTGTCACCCGAGCGCGTGTGGACTGTCTTTCACCCCCCTCCCCGTGGCACCCGAGTGCGTGCTTGTCCGTCTTCTTCGTGTTTGAGGTCCGTGCGTGTAATGTGCCACCCATGTCCACCGCGGGTCGGGTATGAGATCTTGGGTGAAAGATGGCAGGGTGCAATTGTGAGGTGGTAGGGTGTGGGTGGGTGGGAGGTGTGCTGTTGGGTGTGGTGCATGGTTCAGGATGTCACTGGTCGGACATAGGTTCATGGGTGCAATTGGTTGTCCGCCAAACCTGAGGTAATGTGCGGGCAGACAGAACAAAAACCAACCAGAACGAAAATTTCTCAAAAATGGAGAAAATCCAGAAAACCAACCAGAACGAGAAATTCTCGAAAATGCAGAAAATCCAGAACTTCGCAAAATAAGGAACAACAAACAAACATGCACAACACTAGAAGTACTCAAAGATCCCGCCACAAGAAAAGAAAGTGTGAGAAACAAAAATCGAGAACAAAACTGCATAAGCAAAAGCATATCCAAAATAAACCCAAGCAAGATACATGCGAAGAGGCGTGTGTGATTTGGGAGCGATGGGGAGTGCGATGAGGGAGTCAACCAACAGGCAAAACAAAGAACTCCTGGCTGTGTGGAATGGGTGGAATATGGTGTCATGCAATGTTGTGCATGCATGTGGTAGATATTAGGTGCTGCCCAGTGCATGGCGAGCATGCAAACCGTTGTGCTGAACCAAGCGCCTAAGACAAAAATCGATGGCAGCTTCAAGGTGGAGTGAGTTGCCCGGTAAAACAAAACACGCCCCCTCTAGGTTACTAGTATTATACTGGTGTCGGTTGGCTCAGGTCACAGAGGAGCAACTTCATCCGACCAAGGTCCTAACACATATTCAATGTGAGTTACGTTGCTGGACTATATCTTAAGCTTGCGCCGGCGGGTATTTAGTCTCAGAACCTTTCTCTCATGTGGGCGCGATAAGGCCGGATGGCACTTTGGGACCAGTCCAACCGGTCGAATTCCCGCGAAATTCGAACAACAGTTGGAAATTTCAAACTGTACCGTAAATCGGCTTGCGAAATGAAACACTTGAGCACTCCAAAGCTGCCGAGTTCGTCCCATAAGCTGCGGCGCACACGGCGATGATAAACGAGAACTCTCCACAGCTACCGAGTTCGTCTCAGAAGCTGCGGCGCACACGCATATGCCGCAGCAGACGCGGTGCAGGCCGTGATTGGGCTTGCGCCATGGCGCCGCGCTGCTCAGCGCCGTCCAGCTGTGATGCACAAGGCACGCACTGCTTTTGGCAGTGCTGCATCCGTCACACGCTTGTGTTCCTCGTCCTTGCGGCACACCTTGGCCCGGCGCACGCGCAAGTGTTTGAGGTGGGCCTGAAAGAAAAAGAAAATGTGTGGGACACGGCGCAGGAGCGACTGGTCGTGAATCATACGGAGACGCAGGAAGATACGCTGCACCTCATCAACTTGAACGATCATGTGCGTGCCTACTACGTCGCTTGCAACAATCCGGGGGCAGGTGAGCCCGGCGGGGTCTGTGGTTACATAAGTACTGGCGTTCTTGACGGCATGTATTACATCAACAGACTTCCCGCCGTGGGCCAATTGTTCCACGCATACCGCCCTGTCGAGGACGACTGCATTCTGCGTTGGCCTGGTAGCTGCGATAATTGCTGTGGCTTCAAGAAATTTGATATAATGGTGCCCAGCATACAAGGCCCGCTGCCCTCTAAAACCTGTTGCGCCCAAAGGAGCAACGGAGGCGCTCGAATTTTTCTCATGGGGGAAGAAATCACATCCACCCCATCCAAGGTACACGCCAATATCAAACAGTGTTTGCCTGCTTCATGTACCAACTGTTCCCTGATCAGTATCCGATGTCGTCATCTTTTTGCGGCCACCGGCGCGCGCGGCGGCGGAAGGCTTTGCGGCTGAGGGCTTCAGCCCTCGCCGCTGCGCGCCATTCGTTTGCCTTCGCACTCATACGGAATTCTCCATACAGAAAAAAATCAGAAGAAAAGATTTTTGAAAAAAATCATACTCTGGAAAAAATATACACAAAAGCGCGTCTCTACGCCCATGATAAGACACAAAGATAAAATGGAAACGAAACAGAAACCCCCGGATAAGTACAGGCGACCGATGGGGATTCAGGGACATGAGGGGGAAAGATGTTGCTGGCCAAAGAGACCTCCAAAATATGTAACGACCGGCACTGACCGATTTGGGTCATCACTGGCAGGTCATTTCTCAAGAGGGTGGCTTTGTATTCTACCGGCCGCCTGCCAAATTGTTCACCGGCAGTCGAGCGGCGCAAACGGAGTTGCTCGAGTCGATTGAGTTCCGGGCCGAATTTTGGCGTGTATCAAGTCCTCCACTGTCGCCAGCTAATCTGACCGATTCGGGTTGTGGGGCAGATCGTGACAAATGCAAGCAAAATGCGACTGCTGAAGCCTGTCTGTACTGCTCGAACTCGTCGTCCTTCAACCTTTCGATTATCGTGAAGCGAACGCGGCAATACCCCCGAGTTGGATTTGGAGGCTATATGGTCGCATTTGACGGCGGCGATGACTTCCTCTTGCTCGATTATCCTGAGCTACCTCAATACGAATTTGGTCTACAGTTTTGGTTCCAGCAGAACAAAATTCGCGATGGGCAGACCCTATTGACATGGTGGAGCGAGGCACGAGGGAGGGAGTGGGAGATTGCAGACACGTCGAATATTTTCTACTATCACCTTAACAATAGAACACAACGGACGGGGGTGGCTATCAACGACGGCAAATGGCACCACTTGGCTTTCAGCTGGCGTCTGCACTGCAGAGAAGAAGTAAGGATCGCGGGTGCTACATATTGTGTGCAGGGCCGTAACCACACATCTAGACCTAAGATGAAATGCGATGTTGATCGTGACTGCACGCACGTTGAGGTCTCCATGATGGTCGATGGAGTGAAGCGTTCTGAGACCACGTTGCCAGCCTTCCTGCCCTCCCAGAAGGGCCAGATGATCATTGGGCAGAGCATGCAAAAGCCCTACAAGACGACCGAAATCAGGTTGCGAGATGAGTATACTGAAGAAATCAGAAGGAAATGGGCGAGCATCACCTCGAACCTTCCGCATCCCTTCTCAGACAATCAGTTGCAGCTGATTTTCAGCAGGCTCCGGTCGGGGTATTACAACAATACTAATCTTTTTGCAGAATCTTTAAGCAAGCAGGCCAGGGAGGCCTTATTTTGCGAAGGCGAGCCGTGGCGGGAGCCCCATACGAAGTACTGTGACAGCACTGCTCCTGGCGGCTTCAAGCCCGATGCCTCACTCAGCGCAAACATTGATGAGTTTAGGATCTATAACTACTATCGCACGGAATGGGATATTACCTTGGGGATGAATGACGTCATCCACTCGGATGGGTTTTACACTATTAGTCCAGAAGAGGGCAACTGGAGCCTCTTGCTCTACTATAATTTCGACCTCAGGGATAGAGAATTTTACCACACGTCCAAAGATGACATCAGTAATTGGCCATTGGTGGTCCGCGATGAATCTCCCATTGATGACACAATGTGTGACCAGAGATGCAGGTATCCTGGCCAGCTCGGTGGTGGTATTTTTCAATGGGCGCCTCTGCGTGTGCCGTCAACCGCTCCTATTTGGGGCTCGCGCACAGTCCAAATTGTTGTGCCGGACAGCACGCAGCGAATTCCTATTAACCTGGTGGACTTGGTTTTCGATCCAGATACTCCTTCGACCGGGATTTTCAGCAGAATTGAGGAGAAAGCACGATTTGGAACGCTATATCAAGGGGCAGATGACTGCGACTCGGTGGAGACTGTGGTGCAAATTTCGTCAGCTACTTCGAAGAAAGCGTATGTTAAATATCGGCCAGAAGGTTGTCGGGGAAGTATCATCGGATTTTTCACATTTTCTACTTTCCAGACAGGAGGTTGCCATGTAGGACAAAAAATAACAGCCAGCGATCCATACGGCTCGGGCCTGTTGGCAACTATCTCACAGGTTAATGTTGCGGGTGCTATTCAAAGAATTGATGTCGAGTCAATGGGGAGGGGATACGATTGGACATATGAAAAAATGCCAGATCTTGCTGTGGACAGTGCGAATTGTACGTGTGCTGGTTCGCCGGGAGATGTCGCTGGCAACTTGAACAAATGCTACAGGCCAATTATTTCCCAGGGTAAAGCCACCACGACGGGTGACTTTGCAGGCTTTGATATGCAGCAAAATAACGGCGCCTTTGCCGTCAAAAATGGACTGCCGGTTTTTTACGAGGTTGCATGTACGCAGCCGGGTGCTGAGGTGAACTGTGCCGGCGTCAAGCCACGGCCGTGTAAATGGGGATGCCATCGAGACATGGGTTGGATGACAGATGTTTCGAACCCACACCCGAAACCAACTCAAGTCACTACAAAGTCATTTGTGGGACCATTTTCCATGTACCCTGAAAGTGGATTCGAAACTGTTTATTGGTCAAATGAGAAACACACGATCTGGTACTATCCTGAGCATCTACGCGAGGCTAAATACTACATCAAAGACTCTGAGGGCAAACTTATTCTACAAGACACGATCAAGGACGAATTTATAGTTCGCTTCTACGACGAGCTGCCGCTTCTCGACGCCCTAGTAGCTCAGGCCAATCCCGATTTTCCCACTCCATTTATACACGTCTGGATCCAAATTGTCTATGAGAAGCTCGCCCTCCCGTTGAACACATCCATTATTTGGGAAGAAAGCAGTGCCATGCTGATCCAACTTCACGTGGTGGACTTTGACCGGGGCACAAATGTTCTTAATTCTCCCTTTTCTGTCTTTGCAGATCCACCATCGAATGGGATCCTTTACCAGGCAGTGCGTCTAACCCGAAAAGACAATGAAACCGAGTTTGACCAGGAGTGCGTCTGCCCAACAAGACCCAGTTTTCCTAAAATGAATCGCCTTCTAGAAGATTCAAAATATCCTCTCAACACTGATCTACCAGGATTGAGGCCATGCGACGTATCCAAGATTGGTCAATT
>Ga0209390_10005055_pt1 | contig 19129 bp, 8 predicted proteins | sample BON01_FD_187212 | JGI IMG/M metagenome (GOLD analysis project Ga0209390, IMG submission 187212) | Freshwater microbial communities from Lake Bonney liftoff mats and glacier meltwater in Antarctica - BON-01 (SPAdes) (version 2) | ecosystem: Environmental > Aquatic > Freshwater > Ice > Glacier...
GGGGGGCGTCGGAGGAGGGGGGTTGGGCGGCACTGGGCCAGGCGCAGGCGGCGGCGGCGGCGGCGGTGGCGGCGGCGGATTGGGAAAGGGCCCCGGGCCCGGGCCCGGACCGGGCGGGAACGGCGGCTGCGGGCAAGGCTGCGGCGGGCACGGCTGCGGCGGCGGGCACGGCTGCGGCGGCGGGCACGGCCGCGGCGGGCTGGGCTGGCCGTCGTCGCACCCGCACCCGCCCTCGCCCCCGCCGTCGACGATGTCTGGGATCCCCTGGCGGTCGGCCGAGATGAACGTCTCCGTCCGGGTCTCGGCCTGCCTGCCCGGCGACTGCACGACGACGCCCGTGCTGGCGACGAGCTGCACGCCGGGCGCCGCCCGCGCGGCCTGCGAGCTCTGGATCCCGGCGGCTCCCTGCTGCTCGCCGCCGCCCTCGTCGTAGGTCGCCGTGTAGCTGACTCGGGCGAGCTGGGACTGGGCAGACGGGAGGAGGAGGACGAGGAGGACAGAGAGGACGCAGAGGCGCATGAGCGCCTCGGGCGATGCAGCTCTCGCCGCCGCCGCCATGACAATTCCGCGCGCCGGCGCCGTCTTGTGTTTTCTTTGCGTGTTGCCGGTTTGCTGTCTGCAACGGGGCCGCGCGCTCGTCTTTTCCGCGTGTTGTGTTGGTTTGCTTGGTTGCGAGGAGGCTGTGGAGGGAGCGCGCGCGCTCTCGTGCTGGCGCGACTTTGGGGGCGTTCTGTGTTGTGTGCTGAAGCGAATGAAGGTTTGCGATTTGGGCAATTTGTGCGGTTTGTTTTTCTCGCTCGCTTTCGTCGTCGCTCGCTTTTATTCAAGCGGGCGGCTCCTCCTTCCCCCCTAACACACCAAACGCAAATAGCAGCATTTTTTCTGCCCCTCTCTCTCTCTCTTCAATCCAACCAAGCAAACATGGCCGTCTCCCAGCGCATCCTCGACGCCCGCGCCGGCAAGTTCAACAAGCGCATCCACGCGCGCGGCGCGGCCATTGAGACCAAGGTACGACCAAAAAATCGGGGCCGCGGGGGGGGCAGGTCGTTGGTCAAAAGTCGGGCGTGTTTCCCGCCCCCGCGCTTGGGGCCAGGGACACTCGCCGCAACGAGCACCTCGATGCGGGGCGCGACGCGACTTGGAGCGGGGCGAGCCTGGGCGTCGCACGCACCAAGAGGATTTTTAAGTTCGTTGGTGGCAGTCTCTCTCATTCCGCGCAGAGGGCCTCCGCCCCGCCTCTCTGCTCCCCGATGGCGCGCGCCCGCCCAACTGGAGAGGCGCGACCGCGGTTCATCCCCGTGAATTTGCCGCGGCGGCCAACGCGACGCCAGCGGACCGGGGGAAGGGGCGCTCAAACAGAGGGAGAGGCCTTGCCGCGGCGCGCGCGCGAGAGGAGGCGCGACGCGACGGCAGGTGCTGGCACCCACGGCCGAGACTGACCTCCGAGTCACCCCGTCCGTCAAACAACCAACAACCAAACAGGTCAAGAAGAGCCAGGTGACGGTCGGGCCCGTGATGCTCGGCTTCTTCCTGTTTGTCGTCGTCGGCTCTGGTGCGTTTGATTGTGTGGGGAACGAGAGCAAACAAAGACGCCCGCCCGCTCTTGCCGCTCGCCGCGTTGGCTAATCGACGCCGCGTCGCCTCCTTCCCCAAAAAACACGCAAACACAAAACCCCCACAGCCCTCCTGCAGATCGTGCGATCGGCCGCGTTCGGCAACTAGGCACCCGGAACATGGAGCGATAGAGATTCCGAAAGAGAGCAGACGAGGCCGCGGCGCCGCCTTGAAAACGACCAGGAGAGGATCGATCCGGCAGCGCGCGCGCGTCGTTTCTTAGCAACCTTTTTTTCCGTTGCTCGGGCAGCGAAACCCCTCATCCCTACCAAAAGCAGCAGCAGCAGCACGGCGCACACGTTGATAGCGCCACCGACCCCCCTCGTTTAATCGACAACCAAGTCCTAGTTGTTAAGCACATAGACTGAAGAAAAAACCGACTCTAAGTGTCGAGGTCTCTCGCTGCGCGCGCCCTCTCTCATAAACGGCGTCGCGTCGCGCGACGCCATGGCGGTCGACCTGCAGGACCTGCTCCCGCAGAGCCTGTGGACCGAGGTGAGGCTTGAGCGGTGGCGGTCCAAGAAAAGAGAGAGACAGGCACAACACAACCGACCCAAACGCAACCACCCCCCCCTCCCCAACAACCAAAACAACCGCAACAGGGCCTCACGCCCGGGTCGCTGCAGGAGCTGATCGACGCCGTGGACCGGCGCGCGGACGACGCGCGCACCACCCTGCTCCAGGCATTCGGCGCGCGCGCGGCGTCGGCGGCGGCGGCAGCGGGCGAGTATGCGGGTGGCGTGCACCGGCAGCAGCAGCAGGGAGAGCAGCAGCAGCAGCAGCAAGAGCAGGGCCAGCAACAACAGCAACACCGGCCCGGCCCGCGCGCCCTTCTGCCGCCCAAGGCCGCGAGCGTCGACCCGGACATGCTGCGCGCGGTCGTCGCTTACGGCGAGGCGGCGGCGGCGAGCGCGGCGGCGAGCGCGAGCGCGGCGGCCGGCGGGCACCACGGCCACAACCACCACCGCGGCGCACCCACCACAGGCGGCGGCGGCGGCATGGGCCTGGCGCCCGCCCTGTCGCTCGGCGCGGCAAGCGCCGCGGGCGCGGGCCACGGCTCTGCGGCCGCCGCCTCGGCCGCCGCCGCCGCCGCCGTGTCCTCCTCCGCCAACAACACCCTCGAGGGCTACGTCGCCTCCTGCGCCGCCCGCAGCCTCGGCCTCCAGGCCCGCGCCGACGCCCTGGCGTCCGACCTACGCGCCGCCGCCGCCGCCGCCGACCTCGAGGCGACCGTCCGCGAGTTCCGCCGGCGGCTGGACGACGGCGACGTCGGCGAGGCGGCCGGCTCGCTCGTGCAGCTCCGGCAGATCCTGGCGCAGCAGCGGCGGCAGCGGCAGCAGCAGCAGCGACAGGGGCGGCAAGGGGGGCACCACCATCACTTGCAAGCGGGGAAGCGCGAGGATGGGGAGGAGGGGGGGGACGAGGGCGCGGCGGCGCTGGGCGCGGCGTGCGCCGAGTGCGAGGGCGCGTTTGACGCCAGCCTGGCGGCGAGCCTCCGCGAGGCGCTCGACCTGGAGCCGGCGGGGCGCGTGCTGACGCTGACGGCGGCGCTGCCCTCGGGCGGGGACGTCGGGGACTTGTGGGCGGCGCTCGAGCTGGTGGCCAGGGCCTTGCCGCCGGGCGGGCAGGAGGAGGAGGACGAGGGGGAGGACGGGGGCGGCGGCGGCGGCGGCGCCGGGTTTGGCAGCCCCCCTCGCGCGCAGCAGCAGCAGCCGGCGCTCGGCGCTGCCTCCTCCTCCCGGCCCTCGGCGGCGACGACCGCCCTCGAGCGCCACGTCACCTGGCTCGCGCGCGCCCTCGCCCAGCAGGCGCTCCCCGGCGCGCTGGCGGGCGCCAGCCGCCTCCACTCGCAGCTGGCCGAGGGAGGCGCCTCTGGCGTCGTCGCCTGGCAGGGCGTCGGCTCGTCGCCGCGCGCCTCGGCGATGGCGTCGCCGAGCGTCGAGGCCGACCTCGAGCAGCTGCTGCGCGTGCTGCGGTCGGCGGCGTTCCGCGGGAGGCAGGAGACGGTGGCGGCGTTCGGGCGCGCGTTCTGGCCCCTGCTCGCGGCTGCGTACCGCACGTCCCTGGGCCTGCCGGCGGGGGGGTGGGCCGCCGCTGCGGCGGCGGCCGCGGCCGCGCGCTCGCCGTCGCCTTCGCCTGCCGGGGGAGGGGGCGCACTCCTCCCTGCCGCCGCCGTCACGTCTCCCAACCGCATCGGCCGCGCCGATGCCATCGACGAGACCACCGTCCCCGTCTCGGCCCTGGGCGGCATCGAGGGCCTGCGCGCCCGCGTCGCCGGCGCCCGGCGGCTCGAGGCGGCGGCGGTCGCGCTTGGCTTTCTGCAGCAGCAGCCGGCGGCGCCGCCCCCGTCTGACCCGTCCTCCTCTCTCTCCCCCCTTGCCCCCCTGCCCCCCGCCCACCTGCACCAGCACGCCCTCTCGGCCGCCCTCGAGCGCGCCGTCGCCGCCGCCCACCACGCCCGCCAGCGCCAGTACCTCGAGGCCCTGCGCGACGCGCTCGTTGGGGCCCGCAACCCCCATTCTTCATCGCGCGACCACAGCGCCGCAGCGCCGCCCGCGCCCGTGCCGGTCGGCCAGCCGCTGCCGCTCGACCCCGACTTTTTTGCGCGGTACGCGCGGGGCGAGGCGCGCGCGTGGGAGCTGCTGGACCCGCCGAGCGGGTGGGACGCGGGGGGCCCCGCGCTGGCGACGGGGTGCCACCTGGTGTCGCAGGCGGCGCTGGCGGCGTGCGGGGCCATGGACGACGCGCTGACCGACGCCTGCGAGGGGGGCGACGACGGAGGAGCGGGGGGGGGAGGGGCGGCGGCGGCGGCGGCGGGGGGAAACGGCGGCGGCGGCGACGACGGGCGCGCCGCTGCTGTTCCTGCCGCCGCTGCCGCTGCCTCGCCCGAGGCCGACGCCGCCGCGGCCGCCGCTCTCGTCGGCGCCGTGCGCAAGATGGCCGCGCTCTTCGACGCGCTCTCGCCGCGCGGCATGGAGGGCTTTGCCGGCGCGGCCGTGGTGGCCGCCGCCCGCGCGCGCGACGAGGCGGCCGACGCCGCCGCCGCCGGCTCGCCCCACGCGCGCCGCCGCGGCGCCGCCCCCTCCGCCCCTTCGCCCGCGCCCGGCGGCGAGCACGCCGCCCGCGCCCGGGCCGCCCTCGCTCAGGCCGCCGCCGCCTCCCCGCACGCGGCCCTGCTGCGCCACAACGACCTTTGCTACTGCGCAAACCACCTCTTGCTGCTGCCGGCGCTGTACGCGCCCGCGCTGCAGCGGCGCGCGGGCGGCGAGGTGTGGTTCGGCGACGAGGCGGCGCGGCTGCGCGCGTCGGCGCGGGCCGTGCTGGACGCGGCCCTGGGGGAGCAGCGCGCGGCGCTGGCCGAGCCGCTGGCCGTGCTGCGCGACGGCGTGCGGCGAATCGGGCACGGAGGGGGAGAGGGGCCGGGCGGCGGCGGCGGCGGGGGCGGCGGCGGAGGAGGCAGCGGCGCCGGGGCCGGCGGCGGCGCCGGCGGCGCGGCGGGCCACGCCATCGCCTGCCGCAAGGCCGGCGCCCAGCTGCTCCACGCCTTTGGCCGCGCGGGCCGCCTCGCCTGGGCCACCCTCCCGCCCGCCGCCGCCCTGGACTTCTGCGCGCGCCTGGTCGCCCCCTGCTTCGACGCGCTCGCCGCCGACGTGCTATCAAAGACCGACGTCGCCGCCGACGACTGCGCCGACCTGTGCGCGCTGCTCGCGCCCCTGGCCGAGGGCGCGGCCCCGGCCCTGCTGTCCGGGGTGGACGCCCCCAGCGCCGCGCGCGGCCTGTCGGCGCCCGAGGGCGTCGACGTGCCGCGCCTGCTGGCCGACGCCGTCGCGGCGCGCGCCTTCGGCCTGCGCAAGCTGCGCGCGGCGCTCGCGTGCGTCGACGGGTCGCTGGCGTCCATCGCGCAGGGGTGGGAGCGCGGGGAGCTGGCGGCGCAGGGCCTGTCGGGCGCCGAGGTGCGGCGGCTGGTGCGCGCGCTGTTCGAGGACTCGGACTACCGGGCGCAGATGCTGCAGCGCATGGGGCTGTGACGCTCGCTCCGTTCTTGGTTCCGGGGCGGGGCGGGGGCGGGGGCGATCGGCGTCGGTTGTTTTTTCTTCGGCGCGTGGGGCCGTCGGGCGAAACGCGACACGACGGCGTCTCTATTTTTTGGCCGTTCCCCGTGAAATCATCCGTGTGACACGCGAAGTAAGCGCCCGCTACCGCCATTTGCCTCGCCACCCTCACGCAGCCGCCACCACCTCGAACCTCGCCCCGCCGCTCCTCTGCAGCCGCTCCCTCAGACTCGAACGCCTGAAGAGCGCGCCCGCCGTGAACACGCCGCCCTTGCGCCCCGTGGCCGCCTCGAGCGCCCCCCGCTCCTCGAGCAGCGTCAGCGCCGCGCCCACGAGGATGAGCGCCGTGCCCTTGTAACCCAAGTCGCCGAGCGAAACGCGCGTCCGCACCGTCTTTGTAGGCGGGCCGCCTGCGGCCGCCTCGTCCGCCGTTGCATAACCCTTGCCGACAAAGTGCACCCGCGTCGAGACCCCGTCCATCTGCTCTTCTGTCGGCCCCGACCGTGAGACCAATCCGCAGGAGAACAAGGCCGGTTGGTCCAGGAGCAACCTGCGCCCCCAGGCGCCGCCGCTCTTTGCCAGCGCGAGAAAGGCGGCGCCGCAGGCGACGGCGGCGGCGGCCCACACGGGCGACGCGCCGACTGAGAAGCGCGCTCCGAAGTACACGGGGGGCGGGGCCGTGGCGTCGCCCGCGGCCGCGCGCCTCGCGACCTCGCCCTGCGTGCGGCGCACGACCGAGGCGTCGGCGCCCGGGAACGGCAGCGTGTACGCGCCGAGGTCGCGGTCAAACGTCGGCCCCTCGCTCGGCTTGGGGGCCCTCGGCCCCGCCGGGCGCGCCGGCGGCGCCGGCAGCGCCGCGTCGCGCTCGGCGCGTGCGCGCGCCGCCGCTTTCCGCAGCGTGCCGAGTTCCGCGGCGTTCGCGACCCCCAGCACAGCGCTCTCGTACGTGGCGAAATTGATCTTGTAACCCTGCGGACCCGGCCTGACGCTTACGATGGCCTCGACGCTCGAGGCAAGGGCCGGCGGCGCAAACTGCGCCTGGGTGAATAGGGCGCCCAGGTCGGCGGGAATGCTGTCAAAGCCGCACGCCGAGGCCAAAAACACCCCCTTTTCCTCAGCGAGGGCGAAGAGCTCGTGCTCCACCCGCTCGATGAAGGCCGGCTCGCCGCAGATGTCTAGGTAGTCGCAGCCCGCGGCGACGGCCGCGCGGGCCACGGGGAGGCCGTGCAGGCGGAAGGGGCCCACGCACGCGAGGACGAGGCGGGCGCGGGAGGCCATGGCGGCGAGGGAGGCGTCATGGGACGCGTCGGCGACGAGGATTTCGATTGCAGCGATCGGGGGGGCGGCGGCGGCGGGCGAGGAAGCGGCCGCGGCGGTTGCCGCGGCTCGGACGGCGGCCTCGACTCGGGTGTGGGAGCGTCCGGCGGCGCCGATTCTCAGGCCCCCGGCGGCCGAGATGAGCGTCTGCAGGACGCGCTGCCCGGTGAACCCGCTGGCGCCCCACACGACCACGTCCAGGTCGCGCGCCATTGATCTGTCGTCGGTTTGGCGTTTGGTGTTTGGCGATGGGATCAAGCACTCAAGAACGGCCGGGGGACAAGTGTGATACGGGGTGTTCTCAAACGACGGGGATTGATCCGGGCGTGATGGTGTGATGGTCGTCGAACGGATTAGGGCGTGTTTGTCAAGGCGGCGGAGGGGCGAGAAGAGGGGCTCGAGCCTTAGGGGTCGGCGTCGGCGGTCGTGCTGGTCGGGCGGCGCGTCAATGCAGTCGCAGTTTCATGCGAGAAAAAGCGCCAAGGCGGCAAACCAAAACCACAAACACAATATCTACATCTAAACACGTCGCGATGATGCGCCGCGGCGGGACACACCGGCGGGAAGAAAAAGAGGCAGGGATTTAATCCGAGAGGCACAGGAGGAAAGAAAGAGGGGAGCGCGTCCCTCAAAGGAGGAAAAATACGTGCCGCTGCCGTCGTAGCGCCCGTGCACCTGCCTGTCTCTCTCTTTCCTTCCCCGTCTGCCCGTCCACTCCTCCTCTCGCCCCCACTTCACTTGTCCATGCCCAGCAGCTCGATCGCCTGCCCCACGTCCTTGTCCCCCCGCCCGCTGCAGTTGAGCACCACCTTGGCGCCGTCCGGCAACGTCGGCATCAGCCGCTCCAGGTAGGCCAGCGCGTGCGACGTCTCAAGCGCCGGGATGATCCCTTCCAAGCGCGACAGCCGCACAAAGGCCTCGAGCGCCTCGGCGTCGGTGGCCGAGTGGTACTCCGCGCGGCCGCTGTCCATCAGGAACGAGTGCTCGGGGCCAATGCCCGGGTAGTCGAGCCCCGCGCTGATCGAGTGCGGGTCGATCACCTGCCCCTCGTCGTCCTGCAGCAGGTAGGAGAAGCTGCCGTGCAGCACACCCGGGGTGCCCTTGGTGAGGGTGGCCGCGTGCATCCCTGTGTCGACGCCGTGCCCTCCGGCCTCGACCCCGATCAGCCGCACGGTGGGCTCGTCGACAAACTCGTTGAAGATGCCCATGGCGTTGGACCCGCCGCCGACGCAGGCGAGCACGACGTCCGGCAGGGCGCCAAAGTGCTCGAGGCACTGGGCGCGCGTCTCGCGCCCGATGACCGACTGGAAGTCGCGCACCATCATCGGGTACGGGTGGGGGCCCGCGGCCGAGCCGAGGATGTAGTGCGTCGACTCGACGTTTGTCACCCAGTCGCGAATCGCCTCGCTGGTGGCGTCCTTGAGGGTGGCCGTGCCGTAGGTCACGGCGCGCACCTCGGCGCCCATCAGGCGCATGCGGAAGACGTTGAGCGCCTGGCGCTCCATGTCCTTGCTGCCCATGTAGACGATGCACTCGAGCCCCAGGCGCGCGCACACGGTGGCCGTGGCGACGCCGTGCTGGCCCGCCCCCGTCTCTGCGATGATGCGGCGCTTGCCCATGCGCTTGCACAGGAGCGCCTGGCCCAGGGCGTTGTTGATCTTGTGCGCGCCCGTGTGGTTGAGGTCCTCGCGCTTGAGGTAGATCTCGGCGCCGCGGCCGGAACCGACGCCGCCAGGGCGGTAGCGGTCGGTCAGCCGCTCCGCGAAATAGAGCGGCGTCGCGCGGCCGACGTAATCTTTCAGGATTGCGTCGAGCTCGCGCTGGAATGCCGGGTCGGCGCGCGCCCGCGCGTACTCGGCCTGGAGCTCGTCGAGGGCCGGGATGAGGGTCTCGGGCACGAAGCGGCCGCCGAAGCGCTTGGGGCCAAAGTGGCCCTCGGGCGAGGGGCGCTGGGCGGGCGCGGCGGGCGCGGGCGCGGGCGCGGCGGCGCGCTCGGGCGCAGCGATGGCGCGCGGGCGGGCGGCCAGCGCGGCGGCGCGGCGGCAACGGCGGGCCGCGACCGGGAGGGACGCCGGCCGGGCGGCCGAGCGCGACGTCGCGCCCGAGGTCGAGAGGGGGGTGGCGACGACGGGCATCGTTGTCGCGTTTGTGTGATTGGTCCTCACGGCGCTGCTCAGGCGTTCTCAGGAGAGAAGAAGGGGAGAAGGGAGAAGGGGGGGAGAAAATGCGGCCGAAGCGAGAGAGCGGTTCTCTCTCTCGGTGCGCGGGGCGCGACGCAAAGATGGTGGCGGCTGGACACGCGTGATCGGGACAAAGACGCAATTGGTGCGTGCCGGGCGATTGGCTGAGGGAGAAAGGGGGCAAGGGGGCGGATGTTCCTCTCTCCCGGTCTGTTTTTTGCTGAGAGAATGGGCACGCGCGCGCGTGGCGCGTGGCGCGTGTGTGCTACTGTGTGGCGGATGTTGGAGGGTCGACGCGTCGTCGATGGATGGAGCGCGTGCTCCAGAGAGAGAAAACTTGTGTGTAAATGTGGTTGGCGGGAGGGGAGCGTAGATAAGGCGGGACCGTCGGCGGCGGCGGCGGGCGTGCAGAGGCGACGCGTGAGTGGCCGAGAGGCCGTTCGCCCGCCGCTCGCCCTTTCGCCGGGGCGCTATTGACCGATCGATCGATCGATCGCCCCATGGTTGGCCCCCCCCCCTTGCTCGCCACGCGCGCGAGCCCTCTCTTGTGGCCGCCACAACCGCCTCGTTCCTAACCAAGCGTGCTCGATGCTCTACCCCCTGTGGCGCTCGATCTACGGACCAGGAGAGGAAATCGCGTCGGGCGGCGGCGAGGTCAAAACACCCGCCGACGCCGCCGAGAGGAAAAGACGGCCTCAGTCGTCGATCATCATGCGCCGGCCGATCGCGCGCCTGGTCGCGGCCTTTCTGCGCGACGAGGAGACAAGCGTTCCCTTAAAGACCGCACCGCCCAAGCCAAAGGACAAGGCGCGCGGCCACGGCGCCGGCGACGCGATCACCGCCGCCCCTCCCCCCGCTGCCCCTCCTCCGCCGCCGCCGCCGCCGCCCCCCGTGCGCCTGCTGCGGCCGCTCTCGGGCGAGCCTGCCGACGCCGCCGCTGACGCCATCGCCGCCGCCCCGCGCCTGCTCCAGGGGTGCCGCCACAGCGCCGGCAGGGTCGCGGCCGCCGAGCCGCGCGCCCCGACCACCACCGCCATGACCGCCTGGCAGCGCGCGGCCCTCGTCGACCTGCGGCAGCGCGTGCAGGCGCGGCGGGCGCAGCAGGCCGCTGCCACCGCCGCCAGCGCCGCGTCGCGGGCCGCGGCCGCCTCCGCCGCCACCGCGCCGATGCCCCCCTCCGACCGCTCGTGTTACGACCCGGAGCTGTCGAGCTCTTGTTACGACCCGGAGCTGTCGACCGCCGCGGGCCGCGCGTGCGCGCGCGCGCGGCGGCAGCTGGAGCGCGAGCGCGAGCGCGAGCGCGAGGCACGCGAGGGCGCGGGCGCGATGGCAGAGTCGCTCGCGCGTGCGACGGCGGCCGCCGCGCGCGCCTGGGAGGGCGCGGAGGACGCGGGCCGGCGCGGCGGGCAGGGGGCTTGGCTCGCGGCGCAGCTGGCGCACGAGCGCGCGGTGGCCGGGAGGCTGGCGGCCGAGGAGGCGGAGGAGGAGGCGCTCGAGGAGGAGGCGGGGCGGCGGCGGGAACGGTGGGGGGCGTCGTCCTCGATGCCGGGAGAGGGAGACGGCGGCGGCGGCTGGAGCGGGGAGGCGTGGGCGGAGACGGGGGGCGGGCGGCGGCAGCAGCTGCTGCAGGGCGCCGACGACGAGATGCGCGAGTTTGACCACCGCGCCGACGCGCTGCAGAGCGAGATCCGGGCGCTGGGGGAGGGGCTGCGGAAGATCCAGACGGCCGTCCTGCTTTGAAGTTCCTTGCACGTTACACCGTTCGCACTCTTGATGGTGCGCTATCTTTTGGGAAAAAGAAAGGTTGGGCGTTCAGATCTGTACGGGGCAATGCCGGGATGCGGAACGCTCAACGGCCCGAGCACAGCAGCACGATCTCTACCGGCGTGAGCCAGGAAGGGCGTGGGTGCCCTGCCAGCTTGGCTGCGAGGATCATGAGCATGTTGCGGGAGCCGTCGAGGTCGCGGTGCCGAAGTTTGCCGACGCCTTTTTTTGGGCGGCGGAAAGCATCGGGCGCCCGTGGGCGCGGCGATTGCGGAAACGATGGGTCGTTTCCGTGAGTGGCCTCCTCCTCCTGGCCGTCCTCCTCCCCCCCACCCCTCCCGTCGCGGCCCGCAGCGGCGCCCGCCTCGGCCTCGCGCGGCGCAGTGCACTGCGCGCTCACGCAGCGCCGCAGCCGCGTTGTCGCCGGCGTCGTCACCGCGCCGCACGCGCAGCAGCACTTGGTCGTGCGGTACTCGCTCTCGGGCGCGTGGAAGCGCACGGGCAGGTAGTGGGTCGCCGCGACGCGCGCGAGCTTGCGCCAGAGGGACTTGGTTGGCACGGCGTCCTCGCCGCGGCCGCTCGACGCAAAGTCCACGTCGCCCAGCAGCACGTCGACGCGAACCAGCTTGTGCGACAGGCCGCCGGCCGCCGCGATCGAATAGATGCGAGGCGGAGGGCGGCCGGCCGTCGCGCCCTCGCTCTTTCGCAAAAACGCGCGGCGACCCCTCTTTCCTCCTTGCTCGCTCGAATCAAACTCACGCCAACGCACTATATCCAGCGACGCATCGGTTGTTGCCAACCGCGTCATCTTGCGCATGCGATTTCGTTTCCTGTGATTTTGCGACACCAAAACCAAAAAAAAGAAACGCAACACGCGGAAAGCACTCCTCACCAATGATGGCGTTCGAGATCGTCGCCCGAGTGCCCCCGCTCCCTCTGCTGGGGTTTGACAACCTCGTGCTTACTTGCAAGGACGCGGAGCACGCGGGCGCGCGCCCCTTTTGCCGCGTCTCGCAAGTGCAAGTGCAAGTGCCGGCGGAGGGGACGACAGCAGCGGCGGCGCCGAACAGCTCCTCGCCGGCCGGCGGCGCGATGACAGCGACGACGCTGCCGCCAGCAACGACAACTGCTTGCTTCCCCCCGCTCCGCCTCTCCCTCGTCGTGGGAGAGGGACGCGCGCTCCCCGCCCACAAGTACCTACGGTTTGAGGTCCGAACCGAGAGCCAGGGGCGCGCGGCCCGCCTCCTGAGGCGCCTGCACCCGCCCGCCCCGGGCGGCGGCGGGGGCGGGCGGGTGCACGCCCGCCCGCCCCCGGGTGCACACCCGCCCGCCCCTTGGCCGGGGCGGGTCCTCGCCGCCGCCACGCTCGACGTCGCCGCCGCGCTCTTTGCGGCGCAGGCGGCGGCGGTTCCTCGAGGAGGTGGCGGCGGCGGCGCCCTCGCGCGCGGCGCGTACGCGACGCTCGCGTGGCAGACGGCGGCCGTGACGAAAGGGTCGGGCGGCAGCGTGTCGGACGCGTTCGAGTGCCAGGTGCTGCTCGAGGTGCAGGGCCCAGGCGCTGCTGCTGCCGCTGGAGGTGCGAGGTCGGCGGCGGCGGCGGCGGCGGTAGCGCCGTCGGCGACCGCGACCGCGACTGCGTCCGCTCCCGTCTCTGCCGCCGCCGCCCCTGCGTGGTCGCCCCCGCCGTTCGCGCCCGAGTCGCCTGACGTGGTCGCCCCCGGTCGCCTGCCCAGCCCCTTTGCCGCCTTTCCTAGTCACCGCGAGTCGAGCGAGTCCATCCCGTCGCCGGTCTTTGGCGGTGGCGGCGGCGGAAACGGCGGCGGCGGCGGCGGCGGCGGTGGTGGTGGGTTGGGAGCGTCGGCTGGCGCGGCCCCCGACTTTTCCGCCCGCAAGCCCATTTTGCCGCCGCCTCCGCAGGCCGTCTTGCCGCTGTCTCACCGCTCGGGCGAGCTCGCACCGCACGTGGCCACCTACGGCCTCGGCCACGCGCCGGTCGGCCCCGTCTACCCGCCGGCGCGCGAGTACTTCTCTCGCTCGCGGCTGCCGCACGTCGGGGCGGCGGCGGCGGCGGCAACGGGCCGGCGGGAGGAGGAGGCGCTCCAGGAGCAAGAGGAGCAAGAGGAGCTGGAGCACGAGGCGCCGGAGCAAGAGGCGGACGCATCCGGGGCGGCGGCGGCGACTGTCGTCGCCACCACCACCGCCCAGCCGTCGACCTCGGGCGCCACGGTCGGCTCGTGCTCGCCGCCGCCGCCGCCGCCGCACCGCGCCGACGACGCCGGCCCGACGCCGGAGCGGCTGGCGCGGCTGCTGGTGCGCGGCGGCAGCGCGTCGTCCTCGGAGCAGCAGCAGCAGCAGCAGCAGCAGCAGCAGCAGCACCGCCGCCGCGCCGCCGGCGCCGCCGTCTGCCGCGTCTCCGCGCCGCCCACCCCCATGGTCCGCCCCGCGCGCCCGCGCTCGCCGCTGCCCTCGCCGCCCCGCCGCCGCGCGCGCTCGCCGCCCGCACGCCTGCCGTCCTACGGCTACGGCGCGGCGGGGGACGTCGTGCACTGCGCCGTGCCCTCGTCGCGCCACCCGCCGGCGCCGGGCGCCCTGCACCCGTGGGGCTCGGGCGCCTCCCCGGGCGCCCTGGTGCCGCAGCTGCCGGCCGCGGCGGCCGCCACGCCGCCGCGCGAGCCGTGGGCAACGCCGCAGGAGTCGTCGGTCTCTGGCGTCGGGGGCGGCGGCGGCCTGTGCGACTTTCTCGAGTCGGTGCGCCAGGCGCTGACTGCGAGCGACCGCGGGGGCGAGGCGGAGGAGGAGGCACGGGAAGAGGTCGCAGCTGCGACGGCGGCGGGGGAGGAGCAAGAGGGGCCGCCAGTCGAGCAGCGGCAACCCAAGCCGGTCGGCGACGAGGCCGTCGCCCTGGTGCCTCCTCCTCCTCATGCGGCGGCTTTGGCAGCAGCAGCAGCAGCAGCAGCAGCGCCGGCAGCTCCGACCGCGCACCGAACCCGGCCCGACGACGTCGGCTTCTGCTTCAGGCCCCTCCTTGCGGCCGGCAGCGGCGGCAGCAGCTCCAGCGGCTTGAGCAGCAGCAACACCACCAGCCCTTCTGCGGCCTCGCTCCGCGCGGGCGGCGGCCTCGGCGCCGCCGCCGCCGCCCTCAACGCGCGCCTGCGGCGCGCGACGCCCTCGCGCCCCGCGATGGAGCCGGCGCCGCGGCTACCGGCGTCGGCATTAGAAGCACCTCTGCCGGCCGCCCCCGTTCTTATCAGCAACGGTGGCGGCGGCGGTGGTGCCGCCGTCCGCGCGATCGCCGGCGCCGTCGCGGCCGAGCCGCAGGCGCCGGCCCCGCGCCCGCGCCCGCCCCCTGCGCCCGCGCACGCCACCCTTCGCGGGGGCGGCGCGGCGCCCGCCCCCCCCGCCGTGCTCGGCCGCCTCGCGGCCGGCGCGCGCGCCGCCGTGTCGTCCGCTGTCAGCCTGGTGGCGTCCGCGCTGGCGCTCCTGGTCCTCGCGTGGCTGCTCCCTGCGCGCTACGCCCTCGCGCTGGTGTCGCGGGCGCTGAGGGCCGTGTTGTGACGCCGCTGCCGCCGCCGGCCCCCCGCCTCCCGCCTCCCTCGCGCGCCTCTGAGTTGCCGCACGTTACATTTTCGTCAACAGCCTTCCCAATTTCCGTCGCACCACGCCCCAATACCCTCCGTGTAAACATCAAACCGACGCGCAAATTCATCACCCGTCCTCGCGTTCGATGGCGCTCAAGTCACACAAAGATTTTATGTTTGTTTTATTTTTATTTTGCGAGGGCGCCCTCGCGCCCGACCGCCTCGGCCGCCTCCAACAAAAACGCCTCCTCCACGTGCCCGAGCAGCACGTTGACCAGGCCCAGCGCGGCCGCCGACAGGAGGTGCCACACTCCGTGGAAGGCGTTGAACGGCACCGCGGCGGCGCGCCCCGTTTTGCCCGCCGCGCCCGCCGCCGCGCCCAGCGCCGCGGCCTCGTCCTCGACCAGAAAGCACGCCAGCCCAGCGGCCGCGACGCCGACGTGCCGCGCCCACGACGCGCGCACGTGCCCGCCCTGCGACCAGGCGGCCTGCGCGTAGCGCACCTCGATGGCGGCCAGGTTGGCGCCCGTCACGAGCGTCGGCTTGAGCGGCGTGGCGACGCAGGCCGCCAGCGCCAGCCAGGAGGGAAGCTTGCGCCCGCCGAACACGGCCTCGCGCAGGATGGACGACGACCACGCGATGCTGTAGTAGTCGAGCTTGCGCAGCGCATCCCGCACGGGCCCGCCCCTGGGGCAGGCGTGGTAGGCGCCCGCGATCGCGCCCACGGCGACGAAGGAGCGGCCGAAGCGGCGCGAGGCGGGCGCGCGGCGGGTCCTCAGCAAGCGCAGGCCGACGGCCAGGAAGGGGAGCGAGGTGGCGACGTTGATGGTGCGCTCGAGGGGCGTCAGGTCGTTGCACCCGGGGCCGTGGGGGCGGGCGTTGCGCGCGGCGCGGTGCGAGTGGTGCAGGAGGAGGCGCAGCAGGGAGCGCAAGGGCGCCCACGCGCGGGCGGCGGCGGGAGGCGGCGGCAGGGGCGGCGAGGCAGGCGGCGGCCCGGCGGCGGCGGCGGCGGCGGTTGGGGCCGGCGCGGCGGCGATGACGGCAGCGGCAGAATCTTGTCGCCTGCGGTGGTGGTGGTGCTGGCGGCGGCTGCGGCGGGTCCCCGCGGCCGACGGCGACGACGGCTCGGGCGGCGTGGGCGGCGGCAGGGAGGCGGCGGAGTGCAGCGTCACGAGATGCTGCTGATGCTGCGGCTGCTGCGGCTGCTGCTGCTGCTGCGGCGGCGGCGGCGACTCGAGAGAGCGCTCGGGCGCCGCCGTCGCCCCCCCTGGACGATGCTGCTGCTGCTGCCGCTGGTGGTGCTGGCGCGCCGCCGAGGACGACGACGCGGACGACGACGTCGCCGCCGCGCGGCCGATCTGGCGCTGCCGCTCGACCTGGCGCGCGGGCCAGAGCAGCGCGCGCAGCACGCGGCGGGCGGGGTCGAGCGCGGGGGTTTTGTGCTGCTTGGATGCCGTTCCGATGCCGACGCCGGCGCCTGAACCAGCGGTGGTCGTCGCCGCGGCCGAGGGCGACGCGGGCACCAGCATGGGCTCCGCCGCGGCCGGGGCCATGGTTGCGACGGGCGCCGGCACGAGCATCTGGCGCGTGGCGCAAGTTGAGGCAAAGAGAGTTGAGGCAAAAAAGAGCGCCCGGTGATGCGTTTCGGAAAGAGGGGGAGGATGCGGGAGGTGCCACGGCACACGCACCCGCACCCGCGCAGTGAGAGGGAGAGGCTGAAAGGGGTCGTGCGGGCCGCGCTCTGACGAGGACAGGTAGGGTTGAATTCTGAGCGCGTGGTCGCTGAAGGGTGTCGCGGTGAGGAGATGGAAGTATTGGCTCGTGAGAGAGCGTGTCTTGTCCTGGCCTGGTCGGTCGCCCCTACCCGCGACGTCGCCGTCGCTCGAGGCCGGCGCCGGCGTCCCGTCTTTGAAAGACCGCCGGCGCAGCCACTCTCTCTCCCTGATACCGGTGACACCACACTTTTTCATCGCGACGACGACGGCCAACGTGTGCGCGCACATAGATCACACCCGAACCGCACATCTGTTACGCGCACACACGCAACTCGGCGCGCGCGCAAAAGCCAAACTACAGAGAGGGGCAGGGAGACAGGGAAGCAATCATGTCGGCGACCGCCGCCTGGGTGCTGCCCGAGAAGTACACGGAAGACCTCAAGGACGAGACTGGCGAGGTCATGAGCAAGAGGTGAGCTGAGCGGCGATCGGATGAGGCAGACCCCAAAGAGCCGCCGCTTCAGTTTTTTTTCAAAGGGCTCTCTCTCTCCCTCCCTCTCACGCCACCCGATCTCTCCAATCCACGCGAACGACACACCGCAGCGAGTTCAAGCGCCGCCAGAAGCTCGTGCAAAAGGAGAAGGAAAAGGCCGACAAGGCGGTGAGAGACAAAGGCAGTTTCATGGCCCGCGCTAACGCGCGCCGACGCCGTCGGCGGCCAGCGGCGGATCGATCAGCGCGACGACGACGAAAACCAACAAAAGAGACGCCCGCCCGCCTCAACAAACCGACAACCCTGACCTTCAATCCATCCACCTACCCACACCACCATCCCGACTCCGACCATCATCAACCTCAAACCCCCTCAAAACAAAACCAAAAACAGGCCGCCAAGGCCGCCGACGCCGCCTCGTCCCCGGCCAAGGCCGCCAAGGCCGCCGCCCTGGCCGACGACGCCGCCGAGGCCGAGCTCGACCCGTCGCAGTACCACGCCGCGCGCCTGGCGCACGTGGCCGCCAAGAAGGCCAGCGGCGCCAACCCCTACCCGCACAAGTGGGCCGTCACCATGTCCGTGCCCGAGTTCGTGGCCGAGTTTGGTACTTCGATCGAGCCGGGCCAGCAGCTCGAGGGGCGCGAGGTGTCCCTGGCCGGTCGCGTCTACGCCAAGCGCGCGAGCGGCAGCAAGCTGCTGTTCTACGACCTGCGCGGGGAGGGGGCCAAGGTGCAGGTGATGGCGGACCTGCGGTCGTCGGAGCTCGCGGACGAGGCGGCCTTTGCCGCGCTGCACGACGAGGTGCGCCGCGGCGACATCGTCGGCGCGCGCGGCCGGCCGGGCAAGTCGCTGAAGGGCGAGCTGTCGCTGTTCCCCGCCGAGTTTTGCGTGCTCGCCCCTTGCCTGCACATGCCGCCCTCGGCGCGCTTCGGCCTGACCAACCAGGAGACCCGCTACCGCCAGCGCTACCTCGACCTCATGGCCAACCCGCGCGTGGCCGAGGGCTTCCGCGTGCGCGCGGACGTGATCCGGTACGTGCGCGCCTTCCTGGACGCGCGCTCCTTCCTCGAGGTCGAGACGCCGATGATGAACGCCGTGCCGGGCGGCGCGGCCGCCAGGCCCTTCGTCACCCACCACAACGACCTGGACGTGCGCCTCTACATGCGCGTGGCCCCCGAGCTCTACCTCAAGCAGCTGGTCGTCGGCGGGCTCGACCGCGTTTACGAGATCGGCCGCCAGTTCCGGAACGAGGGGATCGACCTGACGCACAACCCGGAATTCACCACCTGCGAGTTTTACATGGCCTACGCCGACTACCGCGACCTGATGGACCTGACCGAGGAGATGGTCAGCGGCATGGTCCTGGCGCTGAAGGGGTCGCACGTGATCCAGTACCACGCGGACGGGCCCGACAAGCCGCCCGTGACGATTGACTTCACGCCGCCCTGGAAACGGATCCCAATGGTGCGGGGGCTGGAGGAGGCGCTCGGGGTGTCGCTGCCGCGCCCGCTCGAGTCGGACGCGTGCCGCGACTTCCTCGACCGCCTGGCCGCCGAAAAAGGGGTCGACTGCGGCCGGCCGCGCACCACCGCGCGCCTGCTGGACAAGCTGGCCGCCGAGTACCTCGAGGCGCAATGCACCTCCCCCGCCTTTATCACCGACCACCCGCAGCTAATGTCCCCCCTCGCAAAGTGGCACCGCGACGGCCCCGGCTTGACGGAGCGTTTTGAGCTGTTTGTCAACTGCCGCGAGGTGTGCAACGCCTACACGGAGCTCAACGACCCGGCCGTGCAGCGCTCGCTGTTTGCGGACCAGGCGCGCGCCAAGGACCAGGGAGACGACGAGGCCATGCCCGTGGACGAGGGATTCTGCACCGCGCTCGAGTACGGCCTGCCCCCGACAGGCGGGTGGGGCATGGGCATCGACCGCATGGCCATGCTGCTGACGGACACCAACAACATCAAGGAGGTCCTGCTGTTCCCGGCGATGAAGCCGCTCGCCGCCGAGGAGCAGCAGGGGCAGCAGCCGGCCGCGGCGGCTCCGGCGGCGTCGATGAGCACAGCTTGAGAGGGTCCGCCCGCCCGGGGCGCTGGCGTGTCTTTCTTTTTCTTCGGGTGCTCGCTTTTTCGAGTGTGTGTAAAATTACCCATCCGAAGGCCCCTTTCACAGTCGTCCGAAGCCGTCCGAAACCGGGTCTTTGGGTGTTTCAGCAGAAGGCGCGAGAGGGCTTCTTGGACGGACTTTGAGCCCTGGGCGTGCGGAAAGAGGGCGGGGAGGCGCCCGGGTGGCAGCGGCGGCGGGGGCCGGGCGGGGGGGGGGGCGCGGGGGGGCCGCGGCCGCGCGCCGCCGCTCGCCCACCTTTGCGCCGCCGGCCTTGCGATCGTGCTCGGCCGCGCGGCCCGGGACGGGCCGCCCC
>Ga0209390_10005056_pt1 | contig 19124 bp, 18 predicted proteins | sample BON01_FD_187212 | JGI IMG/M metagenome (GOLD analysis project Ga0209390, IMG submission 187212) | Freshwater microbial communities from Lake Bonney liftoff mats and glacier meltwater in Antarctica - BON-01 (SPAdes) (version 2) | ecosystem: Environmental > Aquatic > Freshwater > Ice > Glacier...
CGCGGAGTTTTTCGAGCAGGTTGTACATTCCGGTGATGGTAATGTCGGGATGGGCGGCTTGAACTTGTTTGCGATGGCTATCTAATCGATCGCCCAATTCTCGAATCTTTTGCTTTTGTTCTGGGGTAGGATCTGGAAAAGGGAAGGGATCGAAACACACAGTTTTGTTGTATCGTGGTCTATCTTCTAGAGTTCCACCAGAGGCTAAAGACCAAGTTACATGAATACGACTTGAAAGTGTTCCCAAATAATAAGCATCATCTACAGTAATAGCAATCAGCATTTTATCAGGTAAAGTTACAACATCTAGAAAAGCAAAAATGCGATGCTTACTAGTTTCTACTGTTGCAATATATCTTTCTAAACCTTTTAGTGCTTCTCTTAACTCAGGTCGAGATCTCTCAAATAGCCACCACTTTTTGCGCAAAGTATCATTGCGGCTTGTATCTCTTCGAGGCTTTACCCTTTCGAGAATCCATTGATAAGTTTTAGGATATATCTGTTTAACTTCATCTATCTCTAATCCAAACAAATCGATCAGTTTTACATTCCTGGTTGTTTGCATAAAGTCTCGTCCATTTAGATACGGAAATACAATCTCCTCCTCTATAAAAATTGTATTCTCTTCTTCAATGATGAAGCCCGCTCCACACAACTGAACTCCAGGACAAGACGATCGCGGGGTATAATGTGCCCCTAACCTACTTCGTTCCTTCTTCTCCAACGCCCGTTCTAATAGCGTCCCAAAAATCGCGGGTTCCACCTGACTCCAATCCTTCGCCGCTGCTGCGTACAACACCTCTAGCTGCTCCTTGGGCAAGTCAAACGCCGTCGCCTCTTCAAAAAAGCTGCCATTGAACCGCAATACCCGCTCAAAGCCAAACGAACCGCCCGTATTCATCGTTTGCCAGAGCTGTTCGATTTCCGGCTTAAATAGCTGGGGATTGGGTATCCAGCGATCGCGCAACGCCTTGGTAAACACCTCGCCCTTGAGCAATTCCACTTCGCCACCTCATGCGCTGAAATCCCACTGTGGAGGGGGTAGGGGGCGGTTTCTCCAACCACCGTGACAACTTCGCCACCTCTCGCGTCACCCGCGCTCGATACTTCTCAGGATTCAGCGATCGCCCTCCACACTGCCCTTTGGCGGCGGCTCAGGCACATCTAGAGCCACACACAGATCGCCAAAAAATGTCTGGTAATTCGCCCGCTCATTTCCTTCAGAACCCAACCACTTAGCGAGAAAGTCCTCAACTCGTTTACTCTGTGCTGCATTCATGGAAGTTTGAATCCGATCGCAAGGGGTCTAGTTGAGATATTCTACCGCTAAGGGGGTGACGATCGAAGCAATCGATCGGGATGAATGAGATCTTTTCGCGATCGTCAGCGATCGCGCTGATGAATAATGTATAATATTTAGTGAATTACCTGGAGAGGTGTCCGAGTGGTTGATGGTGGCTGACTCGAAATCAGTTTTGGGGTTACACCCAACGGAGGTTCGAATCCTCTCCTCTCTGTAGACGATCGGGTGCTGCTGGAGCTTCCCTCCGCAAACCTGCGGGGAGGACTGAGGCGGGGTAAACAACCGACACAGCAACCCAAATAACTTATCGGTACGCGGTAGCCTCATCGAGGGGAGGGAGCAAAGAACCCTTCGATCGTGTGTGAGGATAAAGCTACTAAACTGACCCCTAATTTATATTAAGGGGTTTGCTAAAGGTACGCGCAACCTTTTACAGTAGTGCTAGAAATCAGGAGTATCTCCCCACTAGCCGATGATCATTACCATTACTGCGCTCAAGGGTGGTGTCGGTAAGACAACCACATCAATTCATCTGGCTGCATACCTTCAGGAAAATGCGCCGACATTACTGATTGATGCCGATCGCAATCGTTCCGCGCTAGTATGGTCGCGAGAAGATAAATTACCGTTTACAGTTGCTTCTCAAGCTGGTGCTACGGCGATTATTGCCAAATATACTCATATCATCACCGATACCCAAGCTCGTCCCGAACAAGATGAGCTGCACGATCTCGTAGCTAGTAGCGATCTCCTCATCATCCCCACCACCCCCAATCATCTCGATCTCGACACCACGATCAAGTCCACCGAGCTATTAGAAAAGTGGGGCGCAAAGTATAAAGTACTACTGACACAAGTAGACTCTCGTACCAAGACTGGACGCGACGCTAGAGCCATCTTAGAAGAGGCTAAATTGCCACTATTCCAGACCGATATTCCCCTCCTAGTCGCCTTCGAGCGATCGTCCAGTCGGGGAGTGATTATTAAAGATTGTGGCGACCCCCGCGCCCAATTTGGTTGGTCTAAGTACCAAGCTGTGGGCAAAGAAGTACTAGGCTAGGAGTAACATTGTGGCTCTAGATTGTAGGGTGTATTAGCACAGCCTACCGGAGGTAATAGCGTAACGCACTAAATCATCGCCAATGGTACGCTCGCGCTGATGCTAACACACCCTACGATGGCGCATCGCTTACACGGATAAGAGATTAGTCCGCGTAGCGACGCGCGTTCTGGAGGTTTCCTCCAGGTTGAGTGCGTCAAGATCGGCGGACTTTGCATCATGAGCCACGATTTCAATCGTAGGCATGTTCAGAGGTAGCCATCCGTCAAACGTTATACAATGGTTTAGTTGTATTCAAGTGACGGACAAGTGATCGAACGCTATACTCTGCCCGAGATGGGTGAAATTTGGACAGATGCTTATAAATTTCAAACCTGGCTGCAAGTAGAAATTGCTGTGTGTGAAGCTCAAGCCGAATTAGGACATATTCCCCAGGCTGCTGTTGATGAGATTAAGGCTAAAGCGAAGTTTGATGTCGATCGCATCTTAGAGATCGAAGCTGAAGTCCGTCACGATGTAATTGCATTTCTTACCAATGTCAATGAATATGTCGGTGCAGCGGGGCGATATATTCATCTAGGCATGACTAGCTCAGATGTCCTCGATACCGCTCTAGCTCTACAAATGGTGGCGAGTACCGATGTTTTACTGACTCGGTTGGAAGAAACAATTCAAGCAATTCGATATCAGGCGCAAAAGCACCGCAATACAGTGATGATCGGGCGTTCCCACGGAATTCACGCCGAGCCGATCACCTTTGGCTTCAAATTAGCTGGCTGGTTGGCGGAAATGCTCCGAAATCGCGATCGATTGGTACGAGTCCGCCAGACAATCGCTGTCGGTAAAATTTCTGGTGCTGTCGGTACTTATGCCAATATCGAACCTCGGGCCGAAGCGATCGCTTGTCAGAAGCTAGGATTGACTCCTGATACCGCTTCTACCCAGGTAATCTCCCGCGATATCCATGCCGAATTCGCCCAAGTTTTAGCCCTCATTGGCGCAAGTATCGAACGCTTCGCCGTCGAAATCCGCAACCTCCAACGTACGGATGTCTTAGAAGTAGAAGAATTCTTCTCCAAAGGACAAAAAGGCTCCTCAGCCATGCCTCACAAGCGCAACCCGATCCGTTCCGAACGCCTGACAGGTATGGCCCGAATCTTGCGTGGGAACGCGATCGCTGCCCTTGAGAACGTAGCACTCTGGCACGAACGAGATATTTCGCATAGTTCGGTAGAACGCGTCTGTATGCCCGATTCCTGCATCATCACGCACTTCATGTTGGTCGAAACTACCAACCTGATCAAAAATCTGCTGATCTACCCCGAAAATATGGCGCGGAATCTCAACTGCTATGGTGGGGTAGTCTTCAGTCAGGGCGTATTATTGGCTCTAGTCGGTAAAGGACTCGATCGCGAAGTAGCATACTCGATCGTCCAATCCAATGCAATGGCTGTCTGGAATACCACGGATGGCGACTTCCGCACAGTCATCTCCAATGACCCCCGCGTCACCGAACACCTCACGCCAGCAGAGATCGAGCATTGTTTCGATCCCACCCAACATCTCAAGCACCTAGACGAGATCTATCAACGCCTGAGTATTTAGCGATCGTTACTCATCGCCGCCGCCAGATACATCCCCGACTTCTCCAAGCAGTCGGGGATGTATCTGGGCGGAAAACAAACCCGTTATAATAGATGAAGTAGTTGTTAAGTGCTACTAAAGAGCGGCACAAATAACCAATACCCAATCTGCGAATATTTATGGCTAAGTGGGATGCAGGCAGGTTTTTAAATACTGTGGGCTATTTTGGGGCAATTCCCATAGTTAGCGATCTACAACGCTGGCTAACAGGCGAATCGAATCGTCAATCTACCATTGATGGAGGGAAAGTGGGTATAGTTGTGGTGATTGGCGCGATGAGTGAGATTGGACAATTGGTTGTCCAGCAATTAACTAAAAGTGGCTATCGAGTCAGAGCAGCGATCTCCGACTTGAGCCTGACACCGTTTAGTGTACCTGCAAATGTTGAATTTGTGCAGTTGGAAATCGATAATAGCATTCCAGATCGAATCATGCAGGGAGTTCGATCGATTATTGTCTGTCCCGATCCTCAGCATGCTGGATCTGCTACGGTGATAGATAATGTAGCGACGGCTGCGAATACTTATTTAGCTCCAACTACTCAATCCCAGCTTTTTGATTTTACTCAACCAACGATCGATCTCCAAGCGACATGGGGAGCTGTGGATGATGTAGTGATGGGTGGAGTAAGTCAAAGTGAGATGCGGTTAGGATCGGGTTATGCTGTTTTTAGTGGCAATGTTTCAATCGATAATTCCGGTGGGTTTGCTTCAGTGCGTACCCGTAATTTCGAGCCTAGTCTCAATCTGAGTAACTATCGAGGTGTCGAGCTACGAGTCAAAGGTGACGGACAAAGATATAAATTATTCTTGCGGACTGAGGCGAAATGGGATGGAGTTGGTTACGCTCATTCATTTGATACAATTGCTAACGACTGGATGACAATTCAAGTTCCATTTGCAGATTTAGTACCAATATTTCGAGCTAAAACTGTAAGTGATGCTCCGCTCGACACTACACAGATTTGTTCGCTCCAATTAATGCTGAGTAAATTTGAGTACGATCGAGCCTTAAATCCTCGCTTTACTCCAGGTCTATTTTCGCTCCAAATCGAATCAATTTCTGCTTATGGCGGACAACCTACGCCGCAATTAGTCGTCATCGATGCGATGCCGATTCCCACAGATTTAGTTCCCAAACTTCAGGCTACAAATCTACCATATGCGATCGTCCAATCGGGAAGTCTAGCACCTGAGATGTTAGCGATGATTGCGGTTAAATCGATCTCCCAACCAGAAGCAGTCGGGCAAGTTTTAGGACATTGAATCCTCGTCTGGGCAATTGTGTCCGATCTGGCTGTCTTGAAGATGAGATAGATTGAAACAATCTCAGTCAATCTGCGTCCGAGATGATCACTTAGGGACGATTTTCTTTCACCATGAGTGCGGTAGCAAAATTGATGAATTCAATTGCGATCGTCGGCTGTGGCTATAAGGCAATCGTCACCGAGTATAATCGATCGGCGAACTAGCAATAGTCGCTCAATACCTACGGGACAGCAGATACCATGAAACTAAGCAGCATTAATCCCGGAGTTATTGCCATATTGTGTGCGACTAGCCTCACGCTCGGGATAGTAACACCTGCGATTACGGTTACGCCACCCCCGAAAGCTACTCCCACCAACACCCCCACCCAGAATCCGCAGCCAGCAACAAATAAGCTGCCACTAGTCGTTGTGACCCCGCTGACACCAACGACCCTCAAAAACTTTATCGATCTCTACGGACAAGCATTAGCAGTCAAATTTACCCCCAATCAACAGCAAAAAATCTCTCAGCGGTTGAGTAAAGAATGGATGACTAATTTGGGACTGAGGAATACTGTCGCCCAAACCATTGCGCTCAAACCGCAGATCGTGCGTGGTACCCTAGCCGAACGGACTCAATTACAAACTAAGTTAGTCGCAAATCTCCGTCAGCAGGTACTCGATGGAGATACTGATGCGCTGTGGTTGGTGTCTTTCTATGATGCCTCATCCAAAAATTGGTTAGCACCAGGGAAGCCGCCATTAACCCGCATGACTACTGACATGAGTGCGGAGGTACTCTGTTTCATGGTAAATGAAGTTATGGGCAAATCGATCGCCACTGCTGACAGTCAGCTAAAAGATGCGATCGCAACTAAACTCACTGCGGAATACGCCAAAATTCCGGCCGATACCAAACAGGGACTTTCTAGATTACCTGCAACTTGGCTGACATTCAAGAGTAATGATTGGTTTCGGCGTGGCAGTGATTTCCGCGAACAAATGCGGATTCACTGGGGGCAAAATCTCGAAGCTTACATTCCTGAAATTAGGGAGATGAGCAAACTCAGACGCGATCGAGTAGCAAAACTTAAAGCCGATCCTAATGTACAGTGGGATCGAATCAACTCCATTCAACGTCAAGCGGCTTTGCAAAAATCTAGTCTAGAATTCCAAGCTAGTATCAGCACACTCGCCCCAACCAAAACAATTCAGTTGAATAACTATATTAATACCATGCAGGTCGCCACAGCGATCGGTAATTCTCCTACCCGTTATTCTCTAAGATTAAAAGTAAAGTAGGTAAATTAGTTGATAGTTGACAGTTAAATTAGATAAAACGTAGGGTGGGCAGTGCCCACCATCCATTTAAATAGCCAAATATTCCTCTTCTTGCTTAACTTTTACCCTCTAATTAATGCGTATTCTTGTAACTGGTGCTAGTGGTTGTGTCGGTCATTATATTAGCGAAACATTGATCCAAAATACCGACCACGAACTATTTCTATTCGTCCGTAATCCTGCCAAATTGCAAGTAGATATTACTTCACGTCCTGGTATTCATGTCATCACATCAGACATGATGGAAATCGAAAAACAAGCTAAATTACTCAAAACGATTGATGTTGCTGTACTCACCGCAGCAGGCTGGGGCGGACAAGCAGCTTTTGATATTAACTACACTAAAACTCATATCTTACTTGACTTACTCGATCCGCAAGTTTGTCAACAAGTTATTTATTTTTCAACCCAAAGTGTACTCGATCGACACAATCAACTATTGCCGGAAGCAGGTAAGATCGGGACGGATTATATTATGTCTAAATATCAGTGTTTAGACAAATTGACACGGGAAAAAAATACCGTCGCTGGAGCGCAACAGATCGCCTCAAAAGTTACCACAGTTTTTCCCACACTAGTATTCGGTGGTGACGCTACCAAGCCCTATTCCTTTCTGTCTGCTGACTTGACAAATATTGCTAAATATGCTGGGTTATTGCAATGGTTTAGTGCTGATGGCAGCTTCCATTTTATTCACGGCAAAGATATCGCCGAAGTCGTCAGGCATCTGATCGCGCATCCCAAACTTGCCGATAAATTCGATCGCCGCATCGTCTTGGGGAATAAATTAGTGACGGCTGATGCTGGGATTAAAGAAATCTGTGCCTACTTTGGTAAAAAAAGTCCATTTCAGATTCCCCTATCGGTCGCAATCGCCAATTTTTTTATTAAACTGTTTAAGATCCAAATGGCCGAATGGGATCGGTTTTGCCTAGAATACCGTCACTTTGGCTCCACTAACCCCGTTAGCCCCGCCACATTTGGCTTGCCTAGCTACGCCCCAACGATTACAGACATTTTTCGGACGCGTGGTCTTGTCAGTGCTAAACGATCGATCGGGCGCTAAATTTTTTTAAGTATTGTTACCCCCTCGGTGATACAATCGATGGTGGTCGATTCGGGATCGAATAACACTGAACTACTGTGAACTCTACTGATGAAACGCCTCAACTGACAGAATTAGTTAATGAGGAAACTACACTTGAGGAATCTGGTGTAATTAAATCATCGGCAGACTCGATGGGTGAGTATCAACAACTCAAACAAGAGTTGTATCTGATTACTGTATCAATTACTGCTGTGGCATTTGCTGCTGTGGTTTGTTTGTATGGTCTGAGGGTCGCTGGCAATTACCTATTAGGTGCAGTCACAGGAGTAGTGTACTTGAGACTGCTAGCAAGAGATGTAGACCGTCTTGGTACTGAAACCATGAAGCTTAGTGTCAATCGTCAAGCCCTAGTAATAGTCTTGATGCTCGTCGCTGCCAAATGGAACCAATTGCAAATTCTGCCCGTCTTTCTAGGTTTTTTGACTTACAAAGCAGCATTGCTCGTATACCTCGTGCGGATACTCTCGATCTCTGACTAAAACTGTCGAATTTAGCTAGCGCAGGATCGACCACCAATCGCAAATATCTTTGCAATATCGATCGATAATCGCTAGAAATAGCTCCTAGATGCACATGTTAGATGGTTTAAACATCATAAATTCCCTGCCATTGGCGGCATTAGAGGTCGGTCGTCACTTGTATTGGCGACTAGGAAATCTCCAAATCCACGGTCAGGTATTTCTCACATCTTGGTTTGTGATTGGCTTGCTGCTCATTGCAGCAATTGCGGCAACGCGGAACGTCCAACGCATTCCTCGTGGGATTCAAAACCTGATGGAGTATGCCTTAGAGTATATCCGCAACTTAGCTAAAGACCAAATTGGAGAGAAGGAATATCGTCCTTGGGTGCCATTTATCGGTACCTTATTTTTATTCATCTTTTTATCCAATTGGTCGGGTGCCTTACTCCCCTGGAAGCTAATTCATCTGCCATCAGGCGAACTAGCTGCGCCAACCAACGACATCAACACTACGGTGGCATTGGCATTGCTAACGTCTTTGGCTTATTTTTATGCAGGCTTCCGCAAACGTGGTTTGGGATACTTCGCTAAATATCTCGAACCGACACCAATCCTTCTGCCGATCAATATCCTTGAAGACTTCACCAAACCCCTATCACTAAGTTTCCGTTTATTCGGGAACATCCTTGCAGATGAATTAGTGGTCGGTGTACTAGTATTACTAGTTCCGTTTATTGTACCGATTCCAGTTATGCTATTAGGGTTGTTTACTAGTGCCATCCAAGCATTAGTCTTTGCCACACTAGCTGCTGTCTATATCGGTGAAGCGATCGAAGGTCACGGCGAACACGAAGAAGAACACTAAATTTAGTGGATAGTGAATGGTGAATAGTGAATAGTGGACAGTTTTTTAACTCCCAACTCCCAACTCCCAACTCCCAACTCCCAACTAAATAAATTTCAACTAATATTCTCTCAATCAATTTTAAGGTAAATACATCATGAATCCTACTGTTGCTGCTGCTTCCGTTATCGCTGCTGCTCTGGCTGTTGGTCTAGCTTCCATCGGTCCTGGTATCGGTCAAGGTAACGCTGCTGGACAAGCTGTTGAAGGGATTGCACGTCAACCTGAAGCTGAAGGCAAAATTCGCGGTACGCTGATTCTTTCATTAGCGTTCATGGAATCTCTGACTATCTATGGTCTAGTTGTTGCACTGATTCTGTTGTTTGCTAACCCTTTCGCATAATCGTTACAGTCAATCCCCAGCGGAATGGGCAGCTAAAATTCACCTAGTTGAGAGTGAGAGTGTGTTTGAACATCTGGTGGTTTCAATCGATCGACTAAAGATGCAATTATCCTCGACCATCACTACTGATTTTGGGGCTGCCGCTTCCCACCTGACCTAAAATTTCAGAGGAAAGCACAAAAGATGATCTCACAATGGTCTCTACTGTTAACGACAGCCGTAGCAGTAGTAGAGGAAGTAGAAGAAAAGGGTAAACTGTTTGACTTTGATGCGACATTACCACTAATGATGATTCAAATCATTGTTTTGGTTGCTGCCTTAAATGCACTGTTTTACAAACCCCTCGGTAAAGTATTAGACGATCGAGATGAGTACATTCGCGATGGTTTGGGCGATGCCAAAGCCAGACTTGCCGAAGCCGAAACACTCACCAAGAAATATGAAGCAGAACTAGCAGGTACCAGACGGGAATCCCAAGCAGTCATCGCCACAGCAAAAGCTGAAGCTCAAAAGATCGCTGCTGGACAACTAGCCCAAACTCAACAAGCAGCTCAAGTTCAACGCGAACAAGCCCAACAGGAGATCGAGCAGCAGAAACAATCTGCTTTTACAGCTTTAGAGCCTCAAGTAGAAGCACTCAGCCGTCAAATCCTCACCAAATTGTTGGGAGCCGAGTTAGTTAAATAAAGTAACCTGCTAGCCAGATTAAAACAGTTAACCACGAACAGTCAGCAGTAACAATTGATGTAACTGACACTTTCGTTCATCGCGACTAACCGATCTTCGAGCGAATAGCACAGTTCTAGCACATATATATGATGGGAAATTTCTTATTCCTCGCCACAGCAGAAACAAGTGGTGTCAGCTTAAATACAGATTTAATCGAAGCCAACTTATTTAACCTCGTTCTGGTCTTGATTTTTGTATTTGTCTTCGGACGCAAACTCTTGACCGAAATTCTCACCGAACGCCGCAACGCGATCGAAATTGCCATCCAAGATACTGAAGATCGTCAGCAACAAGCGATGTCCGCTCTGGAAATAGCTAAGAAAAGTCTGGCTCAAGCCCAAGTTGAAGCTGAAAATATTCGCGCATCAGCAATTACCAGTGCGGAAAATGCCAAAGCCGATATCGAGGCTAAAACAGCAGCCGATATCGAGCGGATGCAGGAACTAGCCGCTGCTGCGACCACCAACGAGCAAGATAAAGCCATCGCCGGATTACGTGCGCGGGTCACAAGTCTAGCAATGGAAAGAGCAGAAGCTCAACTCAAAAACCTACTCACCGAATCCGCTCAATCTGAGTTGGTCGATCGTAGTATCGCATTGGTAGGAGGTAAATAATGAAAGATAGTGCCATCGGTAGTGTAGTTCTCAACCCCTACGCAGATGCCCTGATGTCTCTTGCCCAGTCTCAAAATCTGGTGGATGAGTTTGGTAGTAATTGCGCAGATTTATTGCAACTGCTCGATGAGTCTCCAGAATTAAACCAAATTTTAGCAAATCCGATCGTCAAAATCGCCGATAAAAAAGCAATTTTGGGTAAGATTGTCACCGACAAAATTCACCCATTTATGTCAAACTTCTTGATGATCTTAGTCGATCGTCGCAGAATCGGCTACTTGGCAGGGATTTGCAAGCGTTATCAAGCCGCCTTGCGCGACTTGAAAGGGATTGTCCTAGCTGAAGTTACCAGCGCAGTCGCTCTAACTGACTCCCAGACTCAATCTGTTTGCGATCGAGTCCAGGCGATGACCAGCGCAACCAGCGTCGAAATCGTTACCAAGATCGACCCAAACATCATCGGTGGGGTGATTATCAAAGTTGGTTCTCAAGTGATTGATTCTAGCTTACGGGCCGAAATCCGGCGACTAGGTCTGAGTATCGCTTAGAGGGTGGCGGGTTGAGGTTAGAGAGTCAGGATTTAGCTAGATCGAGTCTAACACCTAAAACCTCAAGCCTAACACCTAAAACCTAGAGCCTCAAAGCCTAATACCTATAAAAGACTTACATCAGTAATAAATAATTATGATTAGTATCAGACCTGACGAAATTAGTAGTATCATTCGCCAGCAAATCGAACAATATACCCAAGATGTTAAATCATCAAACGTCGGTACCGTCCTCCAAGTAGGAGACGGGATTGCCCGCGTTTATGGCTTGGATAAAGTCATGTCTGGGGAACTCGTCGAATTTGAAGACGCGAGTGTGGGATTGGCTCTCAACCTCGAAGCCGATAACGTTGGTGTCGTATTGATGAGCAACGGTCGGAATATTCAAGAAGGAAGTGCCGTCAAAGCAACTGGTAAAATCGCCCAGATTCCTGTCGGTGACGCGATTATCGGTCGGGTAGTTGACGCTTTAGCTCGTCCCCTCGATGGTAAAGGCGACATTGCTACTACTACCACCCGCCTAATTGAATTCATGGCACCAGGGATTATCGAACGCCGTTCGGTGTATGAACCCATGCAGACCGGAATTACCGCCATCGATGCGATGATTCCAGTTGGTCGCGGTCAACGGGAATTGATTATTGGTGACAGACAGACTGGTAAAACTTCGATCGCCGTTGATACGATCATCAACCAAAAATCTGAAGATGTAGTTTGCGTATATGTAGCGATCGGTCAGAAAGCCTCCACCGTTGCCAATATCGTCAATGTCCTTGAAGAAGCTGGCGCGATGGCTTACACGGTCGTTGTAGCTGCAAATGCCAACGATCCTGCGACCCTCCAGTACTTCGCTCCTTACACTGGCGCAGCGATTGCTGAGTACTTCATGTATCAAGGTAAAGCGACCCTGATTGTCTACGATGACTTGTCTAAACAAGCGCAAGCATATCGCCAAATGTCCCTGCTACTCCGTCGCCCACCAGGACGTGAAGCTTATCCTGGCGACGTATTCTACATTCACTCCCGCTTACTCGAACGTGCTGCAAAACTCAGCGACGAACTCGGCGGTGGTAGTATGACAGCCCTCCCAATTATCGAAACTCAAGGTAGTGACGTATCTGCATATATTCCTACCAACGTAATTTCGATTACTGACGGTCAAATCTTCCTCTCCTCCGACCTATTTAACTCTGGTCTCCGCCCCGCCATCAACGCAGGTATCTCAGTATCCCGCGTAGGTTCCGCCGCACAGACCAAAGCCATGAAAAAGGTCGCAGGTAAACTCAAACTCGAACTCGCCCAGTTTGACGACCTACAAGCCTTCGCTCAATTTGCATCTGACCTCGACCAAGCGACCCAAAATCAACTCGCTCGGGGTGCGCGACTCCGCGAAATCCTCAAGCAGCCTCAGTACTCCCCTCTATCTGTAGCCGAACAAGTTGCACTAGTATATGCGGGATTGAACGGCTACCTCGATGATATCGCCGTCAACAAAGTCACAGGTTACACTGCTGCACTCAAAGACTACCTAAAAAATAGTAAGCCTGAGTACGCTCAAACCATCAAAGACAACAAAATGCAGCTTACAGATGAAGCAGAAGCCATGCTTAAAGCCGCACTAGTTGAGTGTAAGAAATCATTTCTAGCCGCAGCTTAGAAATTCTTGGGAATCCTCATATCATCGAAACCGTAGGGGTGCCCCTGGTGGGTACCCTAAATCTACGGGCACCCACCAGGGATACCCCTACACTATTTAATTGTGTAAATCTCTATTAATTACAAATATCTAGGGTTTAATTTCCCTCTTTTATAAATATGGCTAACTTAAAACTTATTCGAGATCAAATTGAATCAGTTAAAAATACTAAAAAAATTACTGAAGCAATGCGCCTAGTCGCAGCAGCCAAAGTACGACGGGCACAACAACAGGTAGTTGCTACTCGTCCATTTGCCGACAGATTAGCGCAAGTTCTATACAGCTTGCAAAGTCGGTTAACATTTGCCGATGCTACCTCACCTTTACTCCAACAACGAGCAGCAAAGTGTGTGGGTTTATTAGTCGTTACAGGCGATCGCGGTCTCTGTGGTGGTTATAATAGTTCAATCATCAAAAAAGCCGAACTCCGTGCTAAAGAACTCAAAGCACAAGGTTTAGATTATAAATTTGTCACCGTTGGGCGAAAAGCTACCCAATATTTTCAACGTCGTAGTCAACCAATTAGTGCCAATTACACGGGGCTAGAACAAATCCCTACGGCGGCTGAAGCAGGTAACATCGCTGATGAGTTATTATCTTTGTTTCTTTCGGAAGGTGTAGACAGAGTAGAACTAATTTACACCAAATTTGTGTCGCTGATTGCATCTCGCCCTGTCGTTCAAACCCTACTACCCTTGACTCCTCAAGGCTTGGAAGTACCTGATGATGAAGTTTTTCGCCTGACTAGTCGCAACGGTACTTTCGCTGTCGAACGGGATAAATTAGCAACATCTGCTCAACCACTCCCCAGCGATACGATCTTTGAACAAGATCCCAATCAAATCCTGGATGCACTCTTACCCCTCTACCTAAATAATCAACTCCTCCGCGCCCTCCAAGAGTCAGCAGCTAGTGAACTTGCCGCTCGGATGACAGCGATGAATAATGCTAGTGACAACGCTAAACAACTTATTTGCTCTCTGACGCTCACATATAATAAAGCCCGCCAAGCCGCAATTACTCAAGAAATTCTTGAGGTTGTCGGCGGTGCCGAAGCTCTTCAAGGTTAGGTTGGTTCGTGGGCATAGCCTACCTCAGGTAATCGATTTGTGAATCTGAGCCAAATGCGTCTGAAATTAATTTCAGACGCATTTTTTGGATCTAGCATTAATTAGATCTAACTTAAAACTCATTAGCGATCGAGATTAAAGCCTTCGATGGACTACCAATTCAGAGCACAAATCTCGATCGATTATTGTCAATAATTATGACTGTTTGCTGGCACTCAATTATTCGGCTGGCTCGATCGTACTTCTCAAGCCATGACTTTTGAGGACATCACAGTAATGTTCGGCATGTTCTTGATTGCAGACGATTACTAGTGCCATTTCATTCTGATGTGCTTCCATCATCACACTGATGGCACTAGTTTCAGACATATTTGGAATCGTAGTTACCAATGCTTGAACTACATGTTCCATGCTATTGCGATCGTCGTTATGCAGCAACACGCGGTAATTGGGCGCGAGCTTACGAGATGTCGATCGCTTTTCAATAGTCTCAACAGACACGCTTTTACTCCCTCTTTTACTAAAAATTGACAACTCTTTCTATTATGCCGCAACTAGTTTTGATTTGCTGGGGATGGCGGAAATGTCTAAAATAGTGACTATAACTATTTATCTCCCCACATCTATACGCCATGACTACCACTATGCCGATCTTCTCAACACAACCGCTTCCAGGTCAATATTGGCAGTGGCGGGGGGAGCAGATTTATTATGTCCAAGCAGGGGAAGCTAGAGCCAATCGACCACCATTACTATTGATTCATGGCTTTGGGGCATCTACAGATCACTGGCGCAAGAATATCTCCGAACTCAGTCAAGAATTTCAGGTGTGGGCGATCGATCTATTAGGCTTTGGACGTGCAGCGAAACCCGATTGGACGTACAGTGGGGATCTATGGCGGACACAACTACATGACTTCATCACGGAAGTTATCGGTCAACCTGTCGTCCTTGCAGGTAATTCGCTAGGAGGCTATGCGGCTTTGTGCGTCGCCGCCGAACATCCCGAATCGGCTGCTGGTTTAATTTTGCTCAATAGTGCTGGCCCTTTTACCGATAGTACTCATCCCAAGGAACCAAACATCTTGCAAAAAGCTGTAAGTCAGCTTATGACTGGCTTTCTTCGTCACCCGATCGGTAATTCACTCCTATATAAATTTGTCCAACGCAAAACATTTGTCCGCAATACGCTCAAGAAAGTATATGTAGACCAAACTGCGGTGACAGAACAGCTTGTTGATGAAATCTATCGTCCTTCATGCGATCGAGGTGCGCCACAGGTATTTGCCTCCGTCTTTAGCAATCAGCAAGGCGAAAAAGTAGATGTACTGCTTGGTAAAATGCAGTGTCCGCTATTAATGATCTGGGGTGAGGGCGATCCGTGGATCGATGCCCGCAAGCGTGGCGAAAAGTTTCGGGAATATTATCCCCAATTGCAAGAACATTATATCGCAGCAGGTCACTGTCCCCACGATGAAGATCCAGTTCAAGTAAATGCAATTATTCATAATTGGGTTAAAGAATATTGTCGATCTTCCGCAAATTAGAGATTTATGGTTATTGCGGAGACTTTTACCCTACCCCAGCCCTTCCCCGATCGAGGGGAGGGAGTAGGAAGAGCCTCCTCCGCTCTAAAGTGGGGGTTGGGAGGATCACACTATCTCAACAGAAATTAGTCTGGATTTGTCGGTACATCTTAGCTAGTAGAATCTCGATTATTTACCCCCATAAATCACAACTGGCACTCGCTTGTAGGCAGGCGTACCCGATCGAGGTTCAGTCTTGGCTGTAAAAATAACGTTCACTTCTGGATAGAACATCAACGCAGCACCTTCTCGCACTGAGCCGTAGATCACTTCTACTTCATCTAATTTACCTGCATCCCCTTGGACTGTAACGCGATCGTGTGCTGCTAATCCAATCTTTTCAGCGTCAATTCGGTTGAGCAGAATACAGTTACGGTGTGGCATTCCCCGATATTTATCGCCAATTTTGTAGACGACTGTATTGTGTTGAGAGTAGCTACGTCCGGTCATCAGTGCCAGCACCAGCCCACGTTCTGGTCGATCGATGCCGAAGTCTGCGGGTGAGGGTAGAGTTAGGATCGGTAAAGGCGTTGCGAACATCTTTGCCTTGCCCGATGGCGTTTTGAAGTGGGGTGTGGTGACAATCCGCCCAGAGATCGTGAACTCTTCTTTGGTATCGTCAATGGTGGCGATTTTCTCATAGCCAGGAATGGTGGTAGCGATTAATTGCCGGACATAGCGCGGATCTGCCAATTTACGCCACTGAATCGGATTTTCGCCCAAAACATGATGTGCAAGTGTCGTGAGGAACTCAACTTCAGTTACCAGATCGGCATCCTTGATATGGGTTTCGCCTTCATCATTCAACCGCACAAAGTTGTTGCCCGATTCTACGGTAGTTTTATATGGATGCTCAAACCGATTGAATACCGGAATAATAATCGTATTGGTCTTTGCTAGTCCGTTAAAGTGTCCGATATTAGGTTTGGTAGCTAGATAAATAATCGTATCAATCTTGCCCAATGCTCGTTTTGCTTGCGCCGAATTGGGATTGGCACCATAGAGATTGCCCCCGACACAGAGCAAACTATCCACCTTTCCCGCTGCTGCTGCTTCGATCAGATCGCGGGTATGATAGCCCTTGGGTAATATCAACGGTCGCCCTAGCAGCCGCTCCATGGCTTGTTTAATCTCTTCCTTGAGCTTCACCGTTACGCCCATCGAACCAAAGCCCTGGACGTTGGAATGTCCCCGTACGGGCATGAGTCCGGCACCCATTTTGCCAGCATTACCAGTCATCAAGGCGGTGTTGGCGATACTATAGACGTTATCTACCCCGTTAGTCTGTTGAGTGATGCCCATCGCCCAGCCGAAGACAACACGTTGAGATCCACCGATGATAGTGGCTGCGGTTTCGATTTCGGCTTGGGAGACTCCACAAGTGGATGTGATGGTTTCCCAGGTGATGGTGTGTGCTTGGGCGAGAATTTCTTCCCAGTTTTCTGTATGAGCTTCGAGGAAGGTGCGATCGACTCGTCCCTGTCCGATTAGGGCTTTTTGAATCCCGACAAATAGTGCGACATCACTACCAGGAATCGGCTGGAGATAGAGTGAGGCAATATCAGAGCCAGGAATTAGCGATTTAACTGGAAATGCGGGGGAGCCAAATTTTACTAAGCCAATTTCCATCATCGGATTGATGATGATGATTTTCGCGCCCTTTTCGCGCAACTTAATCAACTCATTCATCAAGCGCGGATGATTGGACGGCGAGTTTGCCCCCGCTAGCACCACACAATCAGCTTCCTTTAGGCTTTCCAAGCTGACGATCGAGGTTTTTGTGCCGAACATTTCTTCGAGTGCTGTAGTCGAAGGTGCGTGGCACAAATCCGAACAATCTGCCAGATTATTAGAACCCAGCGTCCGCATCATCAGTTGCAAGATAAATGCCGCTTCGTTGCAGCCGCGTCCAGAACTATACGAAGCGACACGCTCTGGATCTTTTTGAAATCCAGCCGTCGCGATCGCATAGATCTCTTCCCAGGAAATCCGCTCGTAATGAGAGTTACCCGCTCGTAAAATCACTGGAAAGCTCAACCGTCCCAATCGATCGGCTTCATAAGACGATAATTGGCGCAATCTCGAGATCGGATTGATGTCGAAAAAATGTGTCGATACCGGCGGCTGAAGTTCGGATGAGATTGCCTCGACGCTCTTCATACAGCGTTGGAGCTTTTCGCCTTCTTCGTTGGTAAAGCCCCCTTTTTGTCCGCCTGTCCCCCACGAGCAAGACAGACAGGCACTCTTGTGTAGTAATGTTTTCCAGAGCTTGGGGCCATGTGGCGATAGCGTCTGCTCCGCCCAATACTGGATTACAGGCAAACCCCCACCGATTTCTGGGGTGTCCTCATTGGTTTCATGATACGGCGGTTTGGGCTGTGGGTTAGTTTCCATGCGATCGCACAATGAGGTAGCTTATTTGCTCAAAGTAGCATAAATTTTTAGAGGTTCAAGCCTACCAATGGATAGATTTTGGCGATACGATCGATCCAAACGAGAGCTTGAATATCATGTATCAATGGCACTTTACTCGCACAGGCGATCGCACTTTACCCAAACTACTACTTTTGCATGGCTGGATGGGAAGTTGTGAAGATTATACTGAAATAATCGCGCTATTAAGATCTCGATTTGATTGTATTGCGATCGATCTACCTGGGCATGGTAAAACAAAAGTTATTGATGAAATGGGCTATGAGTATGTCAATACGGCAATCGGAATTATTCAGTTATTAGCTAGTTTAAAAATAGCTCGATGCTCGATCGCGGGTTATTCTTTTGGCGGTAGATTGGCATTATATCTCGCCATCGAGTTTCCAGAGCGGTTCGATCGAGTCATGTTGGAATCTACATCCCCAGGGTTGGCGACTGAAGCTGAACGACAAGCGCGAATTACTCACGATCGCCAAATTATCGATCGATTAGTTACTGACGATTTTTCTAAGTTTGTGAGAAGTTGGTATCAGCACTCGATCTTTATCGGCATTGACAAACATCCAAATTTCGCCCAGCTAATTCACCACCGAATTAGAACCAATCAACCTAGTAATTTAGCTAAATCTTTAAGATCTGCGGGGTTAGGAATGCAGCCTAATTTGCGCGACAGATTGAAAGTAAATACTCAACCAATATCATTAATTGTGGGAGGACTAGACGATAAATTTATGGATATTAATCGAGTTATCGATCGAGAGTGCCCAGCTACTACTCTCAAGGTTATCCCAAATTGTAGTCACAATGTTCATTTTCAAAACTCACAGGCTTGGATCGATTGCTTAATTGATAATTGATAATTGATAATTAATATTTGGAATGATATTAGTCTTCAGGAGAGTACGATCGAACTATTGATTCGATCGGTATTGTCTGAGTAGTTGTGGAGATCGAAGGTGGTAGTATTAGATCGGATTGAACCGAACTGTCTGCGACTAATGTAACTCCAGTTAATTGACTCCAGATATAGTCACG
>Ga0209390_10005057_pt1 | contig 19124 bp, 25 predicted proteins | sample BON01_FD_187212 | JGI IMG/M metagenome (GOLD analysis project Ga0209390, IMG submission 187212) | Freshwater microbial communities from Lake Bonney liftoff mats and glacier meltwater in Antarctica - BON-01 (SPAdes) (version 2) | ecosystem: Environmental > Aquatic > Freshwater > Ice > Glacier...
TTACAATTTTTGTTTTTTCTGCTGCGCTATACTGCCTAGCTTTTTTTAACATATAATTCCTCTTTTTTAATTGGAAATTATATCTCATTTCTTCGTTTTAATAGTACAGTTTTTGGGTACCATTATACTTACTCTTGGCACCATGACGAAGAGACTAAGATTTTACATACCAACATACTTATAAAGAGTAGGCTTAGAAATCCCAACGACCTCACATATCTGCTTTAAAGAATGTTTTTTACTGTTATACAACTCAACTGTTAGCTGACGCTTCTCTGTGTTTAGTTTCAACGGACGACCTCCTTGTCTGCCTCTAGAACGTGCTGCTTCAAGGCCAGCCTTAGTTCTTTCTTTTATAAGATTATGTTCAAACTCTGCTAATGCACCAAAGATATGAAATACTAGTTTACCTGTAGAGGTATGCGTATCTATACCTTCTGAAATACTCTGAAAGCCGACATTATTTTTCTCAAACCAATCCATCCAATACACTAAGTCCTTGAGAGAACGACCGAATCTATCTAGTCGCCAGACAACAAGAGTATCACCTTCTCTTAAATCTTCTTTGAGTTTGGCAATACCACCTCGATTTGCAACGGAACCGCCAATATGTTCAGAAATGATTTTCTTACAACCTGCATTTTTTAGGGCATCTGTTTGTAAGTCTAAGTTTTGTTCTAAAGTTGAAACACGTGCATAACCAATTTTCATGCTAATTTTTATTCATTTGTATATTAGTAAAATAAGTCTTATGATGGACAATATACTTATATCTTGAATTGTTACCAGTATTTCTTTCTGTTACAAGCCTGATAACTTAGTTTTTTTTATTTTGTTAGGAAAGGTGGTAACAATACGCTCGTTTCCTTTACTTGAGAGTTATGCTACTATATCCCCTATATTTTCTTCTTTTTTTGACATCGTTTGTTACTCGCTCAACTTCTTCCGGGCTATCACAGCATATAAGCTTAAATCCACCCAATTTGCCTCCTATTCTACCCCATATACATACAACGTCTGTAGTACCGAATAAAGTTGGTTGTTCAAAAAATTTGTAATATTTGTTTTCCTTCTTCCAATATAGAGTCATTAATGTAGTAGTATAAACCCTCCTTTACTATGTTAAATAACTCTTTCTTTATTTAACGTTTGCGTTTATATACTTTTCTACTGATGACATCATTACTTCTAAAGAAGTTAGGTTGTGATCAAGAGCATATTGTTTAATTCTTCTCCTAAACTCTGCAGGTACACGAAAATTTAGAGCTACCAATTCTTCCTCTAATGGTTTTGATAGATTCTTACTAGCATCTTCTGTTTTAGGCGGGATACCTTTACCATGTGTTTTTTTAGGAAGAGGTATTTTGGTCTTTATTTTAGTCATAGTCATTCTCCTTTACTATGTTTTGCGCTAAAATCTACAATTTCCTGAGCAATTGCTACAGCACGTTCATTGAGTGTTTTAAAATTAGTTTCAGCAAGAGAATACCCTCTATCTTGAGCACGCCGATAAGCTACTCTATCAGGTATCGCCGATTGAATCATATTATATCCTGTTTGATCTATATACTTACGAGCATCTAGCAATTCAGATGCAGAATCTCCTACTCTACAAAACACTATCGCTATGCATTGTTTAGAAATACCTTCACTTATTAATTCATGAGCAAGCCTAACCGTCGGTTCTAAATCGTCAATAGATATGCCTGTTGGCAATAGGATTAATTGTGAGTTATTGGCTATTTGTAAAGTGGTTTTACTTGCAGCTGGTGCGCCATCAAAAATCATTAAGTGCATTGTACCTTTATGGTAATCGGCAATAGCATCGACCACTGAACGATATTGCTCAGTTTTAATCATAGGTTCGATCTCTGCATGATTACGAGTCATATTCCAACGAGTTACTGTACCCTGGTTAGAATCCATATCTGCTATTTTGACTATCCATTTATTAGCTGAATATTCTCTAGCTAACAATCGAGCCAAGGTACTTTTGCCTACTCCACCTTTTTGCGAGACTATTCCTATAATCATAAATTTAGCTTTAATGCTTTATTATTTTATTTAACGCTATAAATAAAACATTTTTTAACGCTTGTGTCAATGCAATGAATAACGTTTCCTTACACGAGTTACAAAAACTCTTTTTTGAGGTATGTCAAATATCACTATAGTTATAAATTAAACAACCGACTCTATGGTAAGTAATTAAAGCGTTTTAGCTTATATTCACAATAATATTAACCTAATGTATTTTACCTGTTTTATACTAAATTAAACTCTGTTATTTATTTTTTCTTTGAATTCAAAATTGGAACTAACTATACTAAAACTAATTGAGTTTAGTAAAAAACAAAAAATTGAGATTCCTAATGATAAAGAAAGAAAGCAGTATAGACCCTAATATTTTAAGACAAAATATCGAATTCTTAGATAAAAATGACTATTATATTAGTAAAGTCAGAGGTCATACTACAAAAGATCAACTTCTAAAACATAGTACAGACATTAGCAAAAGATCTATTACCCCAGATACTCATAAATCTAGGACTCTTGTTCAAAATGACAAGGAGCTACAAATTTTTGACTCAATTAAGAAGCTGGAGATTATTGAGAAACAAATTTTTAAAGAAGAATTGATGATGTCGCAAGAAGATCAAGATCTTCCATTCTATGTAGATGAGTACCAATATAAAGATAGTCCCTCAAGTCACGTACTCCATTTTGGAATAAATACTCTGTATAAACCATTAAAGGAAGAAATAATAAATTATAACAACACTGTTAAAGAGGCGATTACTAGAGATTTAACAGATCAAATAACAGATAAAGTACAAAAATTTTTTGTATCAATAATTACAAATATGGACTTAAAAAACAACGAGGATATTCTTAAACAGTTTGAGAAAATATTCAAGGAAACAAAAGAGACTAAAAAAGAAGAAAAGTTTTTAAATAAATGTGTTAAATTATTTCTTAAGACTCATACTTTAGATGAGTTTATTAATTATACAAAAACTTCTTGCAACAATATAGAAGTAGACAATTCATTGGAATTAAAAATTCTAGATAGTATAAGTACTTCAAAATCTCAAATCTCACTTGCTAACACTCAAAACTACATAGATATATCTAAAAACATATCGCATCTTGCTAATGAAACAACATTAATAAAAAGTGCTGTAGAATATTTTACAACTAATCCTAATAGAAAAACAATTCTACTTGATATTTTTGAAAGGAACTTACAAACAACTCTTATTGAAGATATCAAAAAAACACACACTATAGTATTGTATAACACTGGTACAAAAATATTGGTTATTGATCCAAGTAATCCTCAATTTAGCAGTCATCTTGCAAATTTTGCTAACTACATGGAGGTAAGCTACAGTGGTAATGATAAGTATAAGATATACCAACCACCTGACAAAGCTGATGAAAATGGCTTATTAGGTTCTAATCCATCTCAGTGGAGAGACTGTATTGATATTGCGGTAAAATTAGCCTTTGGATTTAATAATACAAAAATAATTTATAAAACCGTAGACGAAATTATTGCTAGTGATATAGCAAAACGCATATCAAATAACCCTGATATAGATAGAAGTATTATAGTTAAAGATTTGTCAGCCAGAATTAAACAAGCATCAGATATTAATCAAGTAGAAAAATTTGATAGAATAGAGAAGATAATAGATAAAAATATTCAAATGACAAAGAATTTTCATCCTAAAGTTTGTGAATATATCAAAGAATCTTATAAAAAAATCATTAGTAACATCGACTACGGTTATTCGACAATTGAACAAAAATTATTACATCTTAACCAAGATTACATTTGCAAACTTTCAGGCGAGTTAAATGCCGAACAATCAGAACTATTGGAGTTATAATATTATGAAAAAGAAAAAAGTACTAGAAGATTTATACGATTATTGCCGTTGGAATGATAGTGAAAATGTAAAAAATCTTTTAAATAAATTTTCCGATTTTATAGATGTTCTTGACGATAGGGGTATATTTCTACGTTTGGCCATATCAGGAGATAACTTGGAAATGCTTCGGTCTCTTCTAACCTACTTCGAAGAAAAGCAGTTCCCTAGAAAAAATACTGAATATGAAGAAGCAAAAAATAAACTTATAGAGATATTAGAAAACGCTACTGATAGTGTTGATCTTTCTCCTGAAATGAAGCAAGTACTATCACCATACATAGATTTTGAAGGAAGTGAACACGATACATTGAACGATAGTTTTTTAGACATGGACCCAGTTACATTTTTTGAAAACAAAAATGAGCCTGGTAGTGACCTCTTAAATGAAGAAGTTCTAAGAAGATTTAACACAGAACAAATTAGCCAAAAACAAATTATTGAAGATGTATTAGGCTTTAATTCTCATGATATAACTGAAAATCATGAAGATTCTAATGTTGAGCTACAACTAGCTTTAGTAGGCAAGCTCAATGAAACTGAAGCTCACTAGAATTCTTGAATCTGATCTTTAGTTAATTTGGTAACTTAATAACTTTTTCCATAGGTCCACCTTAGGCTAGCATATGTTTGGCTATTTCTATTCTTTTATTAATAATTCTCTAAGCAGTTTTTAACAAACAGGCGATTTTACGTTCTGCTATCATTTCAAAAGTTAGTATTGCACCAGCATCACCTCTTGTTATTTTCCTATCTCGTTTAAATTCAGGTGGCAACCATTTCCTTTGTTTCTTGGTTGGCTTCTCATTCCTCCATAAACCAGCTTTTGTTGCCGATTCTTGGGTCTCATGCTTATAGAGAAAATCATTGCTAGCTGCTAAAGCTTGCAGTTTGCCTCCTTTGTATACTAGTTTAGTTTCAATAGTACATTCTTCGGTATTTTTATCACCACCAACTGCAAGCCAAATATCATTGTCTTTGAATACACAACACCAGCTATTAAAGCCTGCTGCTATCATTGCTTCGTTATTAGTTTTTAAGTTAGTCCAGGCAAAGGTAAGTTTTTCAAGAAGGTTGATTTCTCTCATGGTAAAATTCTCTAACACTCTTTGCTCTTTTGCCTGCTGTTGACGAACTACCTCTTGTTCAATATCAGTATTACATAAAGGACAAATTTCAGTATTCTTTGGGATTGGCTTTTTACATTCTAGGCAATGCTTGTAGCCTTCATCCTTTTTATCTAAATTAACAGTTTGCTCTAAATTGCCGTGTAGTATTGTTGAGATACCAAAATCTAATACAAGGCAGTCAAGTTTGACGATATTAGGATATAGACTTGGGTCTATTGTTCTAAGGCCTCGTCCTATCATCTGAATCATTGTTGACTTATAGGAAGACGAGCGTAGTAATATTACACAGGATATAGGTGGATAGTCCCAACCCTCTATGAGAATAGCAACATTTACTATAACTTGAATCTTACCGCTTGTTAGATCATTTAGTATATCTTGCCTTTCTTTGAATGACATATTACCAGTAACTAAGGCAGCTTTTACTTTTTGTTTCTTAAATTCTTTAGTAATTTGCTTTGCGTGACTAGTATTAGAACAAAATACTACAGTTTTGCGACTAGACGCTCTTTCCTTCCATTCTCTAACGACTGAGCTATTAAGCGGAACGGTATTCATAATATCCGCCATTTCTTGCTCACTATAATCACCGCTAGCTTTTACCTTTAAAGCCTCTAGTTTTTCTTTTGTCTCTCCAGTATCAATTCTATAGGTAACAGGCGGTACTAAATGACCGCTAGCTATTAATTCATGCAATTCTATCTGGTCGGCACAATTATTGAACACTACTCCTAAGCTACTTTTATCACCACGAATTGGTGTTGCCGTAACTCCAAACAACTTTAGCTTGGGATTTTGCTTCAATGCATAGTTTACAATTTTGAGGTAACTATCAGCCGTAATATGATGCGCCTCATCGACTACCAATAAGTCAACAAGTGGCATAGTATTCAAATGCTCATCCCTAGTAAGAGTCTGTACCATTGCAAATACAACTTGTCCGCTCCAATCTTTTTGTTCTGCATTTACTATTGAGGTACTAATACTAGGAGCTATCTTCAAAAACTTATCTTGATTCTGATAGGTTAGCTCATCTCTATGTGCTAAGACTATGACCTTTATTTTTGACTGCGCTAGTTTTTTAATGACTGCTGAGAAACAAATCGTTTTACCAGCCCCCGTAGAAGCGACGCTAACGGTATTATTATACTTTTCTAAGGCTTCTATGCTTTTATCAACAAATCCCTGCTGACGTGGCCTTAAAATCATTTTGCTAACCCACTTAATTAAACTTAGCTAATGATGTAGCCATCTTAGAATCCTGCAAATGTATCAAGCTATCTAACAATTGGCACGACTCTTTTACAGTAAAATATTCCCTTTCACTAATTGCTGCTAATATAGCGTTTATTATAGCATTAGCTTTGTCTGGGTTATTCTGGTCTATACTCAAATACAGCGGATCAGACTTAGGCATAAGTTTCTGAAAGCACAATTCAACTGCCCAAGGCTCGTTTGCCTCAATCGCATTGGCTAAATGCTTGTACGCCGTAGCACTTCTTTTTTCGGTGAATTTTCTTAGTTTGCCCAGAGCCTCTTTTGATTCAATAGGTCTGCCCTTTAAATTACCGCTTTCTCCTTTGTTGTATTTTCCGTTATGCTTTTCCATAGTAGTTCCTTTAATTAATTTATAGTTTGCTCAGATAGCGATTCAACTTCATTCCCATACGTTTCCCAGCCTTCTGTAGCTTTGCGAGCAAACAACTCTATCTTGTTGCCGTACGTATACAGACTCTCAATAATATTTCTGAATTCTTCGGGCTTTTCTGAGTGCCTACCCCTGCGTTCTATAGTTTGTACAGAGTTAAAACGCTCGGTATTATCTGGCGTGCAACTACCTTTAGTCGCTATTATTAAATGCTCATGCCTAACAGAGGTGTAGTTACCTAGATTAGGTTTTACCTTATTCCAAATAATATTTGTCTTGTACTTAAACCCCCATGCGCTTACTACTTCAAAAGCTTCTACTAACAACGGAGCAGTTGCCCACATAAACAATACTGCGTCATCTTCAACCAATTCCTTAACTGGTAACGCCTTAATATCCTCTAAACTCATAGTATTGTAGTGGTCAATAGCACCGCCCATGCCGGAGCGTTCATCGCCATAGCTCCAAGGCGGGTCAGCGTAAATAACTCGGTACTTACCCTCAGGCCACTCGGTAACTTTGTTAGCCTCCAAACGTTCAGCTTTTTGTATTTTTTGAAACGCGCCTTTTATTGAAATTTCTTTGCTTCGCACAGCTAGCTTCTCTTCTTCGCTACCTTTTTCAAGTACCTTATTATATTGGAAAAGTTGCCCATAACTGACATCAGCTTGCTTTGCTAATATTTCTAAGGTTTTTCCTTTTTCTTCAGACGGATAGGTCACTGGTGACCTATCCGTGTCATTGTTATAAAATTGGGTTTGTTGTTTGCGTCGCAAAGCTTTTTCCTCTTCCAAAGACTTATGCTGTAGCACCAAATCCATCCTTACGATACTTGGTAAATTCCTACGGCTAAACTGGTTATTGATCATCCACAGCTTTACGTCTAGCTCGCTCTCTAGTTCAGTATTTTCTAGAGTATTAAAGCTTATACCGTGCTTCTGACAAATGGCATACCTGTGGTGTCCATCGATAATATAGTTTTTCCAAGTTACTAAAGGATCACGACAACCTTCTTTTTTAACGCTTTCCTCTAAGCTAGTTAATTCTTCAAAGCTAAGAGGGGGTATCAGTGTTTGAAATTCAGTGTTTATGTTTAGTTGCATAGCTTTTTTAGCTCCTTATTATTTTTAGTATTTTTATTAACCCAATTATAACATATGCAACCTGATAAATATACCTTACTCCCTGTAATATCATAGGTTTAGAGCTGTTTATAACACATAGGTTAAGAATGTTGCATTAATACCTCGATAACTACTGAAAAAGTAGCCCCAATGCTTGTTATATGCTACAATATAGAAATATTAAAGTTGGTAAATTAGAAGAGAATTATTGTGAAATCAGAATTGCAAAAACAAAATGCTAAATCAAACTCAATTTCAATCGGTGTATCACTTAAAGATATAACTAATGCCTTTTGTATAGAGGACGATAATAAAGAGAAAGTAGAATTTTCTGTTACTCTTTTAAATCAAGTAGTAATGGCTGGATGTAACAATAGTGATGATCAACAAAAAATGCTTGATAATACTCTGGTTGGTATCAGCGATATTAAGCCCAAAGATACTATAGAAGCTATGCTTGCATCTCAAATGTTGGCTATACATAATGCCACAATGAAAAGTCTATCAAGAGCTAATGGATTGCTAAGTAGTAGATCCTATAAGGAAATTGAACTTGGTAGTAAAGCTTTTAATGTGGCTAATAAATTGGCTCGTACCTACACTACGCAAATGGAAGCATTACAACGCTATAGGGGTAAAGGCCAACAGAAAATGGTTATAGAGCATGTCAATGTTAACTCGGGCGGGCAGGCTATAATTGGTAATGTTGAATCTAATAAAAAGCTTAATTAGGGGGGTGAGTAAGAAAAAAAGACAATGCAAAATAATGCTATGCAACAAGAACTAATAGTTAGCTGTTGTGCAAAGACTCGTAGCGGATCTCCCTGTAAAACTCCTCCAGTTAAGGGTAGAAAACGTTGTCGTATGCATGGCGGTACTAATAACGGCGCACCTAAAGGCAGTAAGAACGCTTTAAAGCACGGCTACTATACCAAGGAGAACATCGCAAAACGCTCAGAAGTCCATAAGCTGATTAAAGAGTGTAAGAAATTATCACAAGAATTAGAAGGAGACTATTAAGCAAATGCAGAAGAATAATACCACAATAATGTTAGATGATCTGCAAATAGCACAAGTTGAGGCTTTAGCAAATTATCTCTCTATAGAACAAGTAGCTGGTTATTTTAATCTCTCAGCCAGCGATTTTCTAGACTTACAAAAAAAGGATGAACGAGTTTTACGAGCCTATAGAAAAGGTAAGATTACAGGTGTAGTTAAAGTAGCTCAGCTTCTCTGGCAACAAATAGAAGCTGAAAACCTCACTGCTATTATATTCTTTCTCAAGACACGAGGTGGTTGGAGCGAGAGACCTTTGGTAGAATCAGAAGATAACCCGACTAAATTCAAAAAAATTAAACTTATATTCAAAGGTTTTGAGGACAAAAGCATGATGCAAGAAACCAAAGAAATAAGACAGTCTACCTTTGCCACACCAGTTGGGCAACCAAGAGAAGTGGAACATGAAACTGGAGAAAAAGGGGCATTAGGTGAGATAGCCAAAAAAGCAGCTGTTAGCCATACAATAGCTGAACAATATAACGCTGTACAACACAAAGGTACTGAGGACCAAAAAGCCGAAGTCGTTTCTGGAAATGCTATTATTAGCAAAGCCGAGCATTTGGAGACTTTGATCTTTCAAAGAGGTGGTAGTGAGTTATTTATACCTATTCCACTTGGAGTGATGGTAACGAAAGAAGCAACAGAAGTTATGGCCACGCTATAAAAGGTCGTTATAGCCTATAACAGTGGTATTACAAATACTTATATCATTGGTGGAACAGCCCTTATGGGATTTATTGGAGAGAAAGAAAACACTGCGCTTAAATTACAAGCAACTATGTTCTACCTAAAAACTAAAGCTGGTTGGTCTGAAAAACAAATGATCAAAACAAAAGTTGTAAAAATAAGGTATACAGAGTTTGTTCAGAGTACTATACAAAAAACAGTAGAAAAGGCAAAATCGCTCTAAGACGCAAGCATTGGGGCTTAGCGATGTATGGAGACGTCATTACAAATTTTAATTTCGTAGGGAAGTACAGTAAGCCTGCAAATATGTAGGAAAATACAGGCAAAACATGAAAGTAGCAACTAAAACCTCTTTTAAAAAAGAGCGATATATTGTTGGTTTTAGATAGTAATCGGACTCCAGAATTCCTATAGGAAAAATATGATGATTAAGGAAAAATTTACAAAACATTGTACAGGAGGTCAACCCACAAAATACAAACAAGAAAAACATATAGGATTACTGTTTGATATCTTTAGTAAAGGCGAAGGGGTTATGGCTTTTTGTGCCGATGCAGCCATTAGTCGAAGTACATTTTTTCTGTGGTTACAAAAACATAAGGAATTTAAAGAAGCCTATGATATTGCTATTAATATTGCTGGTAGACAATGGGAGGCGTACCCCTTAAAGAATTCTGGCTTTAATTTTCCTTATTGGTCAATGATAATGCGCAATCGTTTTGGATATGGAAGGTCTAGGTTCAAACTATCCGATAAGAAAACAGCCGCAGAAATGATGCAGGCGGCAAAAGAGCATTTAGACGAAGACATGATTACGGTTAATGACTACACCTCCATAGTAAATAGCGCAAAGATGCAAGCTATTATTGACGGTGAGTGTAGCGATACAGAAGTGTATCGTCCTAGTACCAAGGAAGAATTACTAGAGAAAAAAGCTCTACTAGAAAATATTGTTGAAACACAAACAAAGATAACACAAATGCAGAAAACTAATGAAAACCCAAAAATTAGTAAAGGAAAAATTATCTCCTGAAGAAATTGAACTAAGTATTATAAACGCTGAACTTTCCCTATACGAATTTCTAAAGCAAGCCTGGCCTATTATAGAAGGTAAAACAGCTTTTTTATATTTTTTACGCCTAGATAGATTTGCAGAAGCTTTGGCATGTATTAATTGAAAATGCTGTAGTACTATTCTTCTTTGAATTGAATTCTGCTACCAACTGCGCGCTTGTGCGCACATCTTTTTTTAGAGATGGTAGCGCGTAAATCTCTTTTGTAGAAAAGGTTTCCAGTATTGTGCTACCAACTATTACCATCTTTTTGAAAACCTCCCAAGAAATAGATATGGATAAGTAAAAAAGATATAGCCACTCATAGTTTGCTGCGTCCGCACATCTTTTCTTGCCATGACTTTTGAAAAAGATGTGCGCAGTTGGTAGCTCCTACGCTTGTAGGATAATTAAAGACTAGGTTTTAGGCATACACCATCTTTTTTAGAGATGGTAGCGCGTATACCTGTCTATAGCATATTATGACTAGTGTTGAAGGTGTTTTTACAATTTTAAATAGTTGGTAGCAGACGGTAGCAAAATTTTATTAGGAGATGATAAAGTACAAAGAACTTCAATTTTTAATGTAAATAAAAAAACTTATATTGCAAAAAAATTTTTACTCAATGATAGGAATTATTTTCAGAATTATTCCTATCATTGTTTATAAGTCGTACGGTGAATTTTCTGCTGTGACTTGAGCGCATCGCTCCTAGATCTTGCATAGCGGATACAATTGCATTTGCTTCTGCCTTACCGATTTTTAAACCCAACTCTTCAAGTATCTGACTTGCACTTCTTTGCACGTTATTACGGGGCTCATCTTTTTCTCCTTTTTTAGGAATATAATATTTTTCTACTATCATTTCTCTATAAGGACATGTTTTTACATGATGAAGATTGTATTTTTCTAATACTTTTTCCCCTTCTGGATCTAACCACCATTGTTCTCCAGCTTTATACAACTCTAGTACCTCTGCCCAAAGTTGTTGCATGTCAATGTTGTGTTGGTAGTTTATTTTTTCAACTGGAATAGACCAAAAACGTGAGTTACCAGTGGTATCTACTAAAAATTCGTCTGCATTAACAGATGCACAAAAAATAGTGCGTCTTGGTAGAAGACTATCCCTTCTAGCGTAAGGAAACCTAAACTGATCTCTGTTACTGGAAAGAAACGCCTTTATAGCAGCTATATCTTTTTTCATGGTGCTATCAAGCTCACCTAGTTCAACAATAGCATGACAGAGCGCAGTTGCTTTACTGTCTTTGTTGTTAGGGTCAAGCGTAGCTCCTTCAAGAAAATATTTTTTTACCTCCTCTGGAAGCAGCTTTTTAAACCATGATGTTTTTCCCACAGATTGTACTCCTTGGAATACCAGTACCCCTTTTGAAAAAACTCCATTTTTCTCCTCCATGGCAGCTACAACGCTAATTAGCCATTTCTTTATAAAAAAATGTTTATCCTCTTTCTTAAAATTTTCCACCGCTGTAATAGTGTCAGAAAGTTCATAGATCCTTTGTTTTCCATCCCAAGGTTTAGATTTTATCCATTCACTTATAGGGTTATAGTGATTTCTAGCTCCTATTTCACAACAGTATTCCCCCAATAAATGAGTTTCAGGAATATCATTTATCTTGCATAAACCAGTTAATCTTGCCAAGGTAGCGTTATCAGCACTTTCCTCTAGATAACTCATGTTGGGTATCGATATTTCATCTTTATTTGATACCTCGTTACGTCTTACTACTATTCCATAATATTTTAGTAAAATTTCGAGGTTTTCGATGGTATGTTTCGGCTTTTCATCGCTGTCTAAATAATTGGAAAAAACAGCAGGAGGTAGTTTTTTACTTAAATGATATACAACCCCTTTGTTTTTTTCTGTTTGTGCAACTGCTATTTTTCTTCTTTCTCGACTCGCCCACTGCCTCAATATAGCTATACTAAGGTTGGTACATTGTTTTATGGCATCTAAATAATATTCTGCCTCTGTAATTGAACAATTAATTGCTATAGCCTCCATAACTGGGGTTATTTCTTCATCTCTGAAGTTGGGTTGAAGGGGCTTTATTAAGTCAATTATTTTTTGGTTAAAATCTTGTAAGCGTTTATCTTTAATGCGTTTTAATACAGTCAGAAAAGTTAGTGGGTTATCGTTGTTTTTGAATGAACGCCACTTGTTCTTTATTTCGTGTTCCTTATATTTTTTTACATCTAGCTTTGACCATTCATCAATTACTACTAAACCATTATTTTCTCCTTTGTAGTAATGGTGAACTGCTTGCAACACCTCTAACCATTCTTGATATAGTAATTTTGAAGCAGGGTATTCTTCTAGATATTTTTTTATTTCTCCTTCTGTTAGATTCAAACTTTTTCGTTTTTGTTCTTCAGTTTCTTGTTGTGGATTTAGCTCGTTTTCTACTTCATTTGTTACTAAAGACAATTGAGGTTTATTAGAGAGATGTGGAAGTACTTTTTTGTTAAATCCAGCAGGGTCTAATAATGCGCTAGTATTTTCTAGTGTCCATGGAGCGTATTTTTGTTGTTCTACACCTTCTGGTAAATTAGTAATTCTTACTATTCCGCTAAAGAACATGAACTGGTTAGACTTAAAACTCGCCTCATCTATCGCCAGTTTAAAAGTCAAGGTATCTACAAAACTGTTCACAATTTGGTTATATTCGGCGGTTGGGATATTCTCCAACAATGGTAGAAATATTCTAATTTTAGGCTTATCTGATGTGTGGCTAGCTGTTGAGTAGGCTATATATGTATACTTAGCAAGATCTACTTTTAGTACCTTTTCTAGTGCTGTTATATCTTGTTCATAATTATCAAGGTCGAGGACTATGGCACTACGGTACTGCAAGTTTTTAGTATTCCTTATATTTGGACTAAACTTTCCAGCTATAAACCATGGCAACTCGTTTTTTCCTTTTTTAAAGGAGTATTGTAAAGCTTCTTTTTGACTAAGTTGTCTTTCCTCTCCTTTTTCTATAACCACGTCTGTATAAGGGGTGTTGACTATCTTAAATGTAGTTAGCATAGTTTTGAAGGCTGAATAAGTAATAGAGGATTGTTGTAGTCTTGTGCTAGTTAGCCCTACACTTTGTGCAATATCTATAATTTTGGCGTTAGTTTCATCTGAGCTGACGTTTTTATGGTTGTTAGACATTAGATTTTACCGATTAATAATTGAGTCAGCATAATACTTAGCGTCACTCTCTATAAATCTACGAATGTCTTCCACGCGCCAAGCAATAGAACGTGCCCCTAGTATTATTGGTTTAGGAAAACGACCTGACTTTACACCAGCTCGCCAAGTGGATTTAGATAATGGAATAATTTGTAGAACGGTAGATAGGCGGATAAAACCTGCATCTGGTAATAATGGGTGTGTCATACGACCTCCTAATAATGTTAAATAAGTACTATGAGTAGTATTTATATTATATTGCATTCTGTTTCGTAACGGGAGGAAGTGAGATGACGGGAATTAAGTTGAGGATTAGGTGGGGAAATAACTTCTTCCCCCACCTCCATTACCTTTAAATAATTAGTATACAGCTGATAGCTATTTATTTATTCATGGAGGTATTTTTTTGTTCTGTTGGTTCTAATTGAAGTAACTTTCGAGGGTTTTCTAAATAACGGGTTAAAGTTTTGCGGCTTACAGGTTTAAAGTATTTCGAAAACTTTTCTATGTTATTCTCTGTTAAAGAGTCTATGTGACTACCATTCAAGTCACTTAAGACGGGAAATTTTAAAATTGCTAATGACGCAATAATTCTATCATACACAATTGCTCGTTTTTTTGATAAGACTTCTTCCTCTTCAGGATTTTTGTATTCATTATGCAAATACCCCAAATTAAAAGAAGTATTATTAACATCAGAACAATCATAATTCAACTGCTTGGGTGCAATCAGTAATGTGTTTTTTAGCTTTTTAATTTCTTCTTGAGCTTCATTGTATTTATTTTCCCAATCTATAGTTGGTTTAGCGATTTGTTTAATTTTTTGTTCTAACTCTTCTGGAAAATCTATATCACGTTCTTTTGCCCACGTTAAAACATCTAAAGGCTTAAAACAAATATCAAGAGCCTGAGGATTTGTAGGTATACTACATGAATCAATAACTTTAAGAACAGAGTCTTCATCTAGTAAGTTTAAAAGCCTTTCACAGTTTCTGTAATTCACATATTCGTTTTTCTCTAAATAATCTTCTACCATACGCCATTTAACATATGATATCTCACGTGGCCCCTGATTTGACATTAATGCAGCAGCTTCCATTAAAGTCCATTTACTTTTAACTCCCCAAAATTTACAATCTATTGGTCGTCTTAAGTTAACTAATGATGCTTGTATCATTTGTTCTAGATTCTTATTTAATTGATTTATTTCGTATTGATAACAACTTTTCCATTGCTCTAAAACACTTCGTTCATCTTCGTTATTCCAATCATTCCAAGACATTTTTATTCTCCATACGCTACAATAAATTCCAGTTTTTCTACTCCGTTATAGCCACCAACAGCATTAGCTTCTTGGAGTATCATATCCAACGAGTACGGAGTTAATTCTACTTTTTTTACCATGGATATCTTAAATGTTTTTCCATTTTTATATACAGTTCTAAGGTTAGATAAGAAATCATAAGCTTGGCTTGGCTTTAGTTTACCCACAAGTTTTGCCTTATACTGGTTTTCATCGCTTCTGTGCGTTATGGCTTGTTGCTCTACCCAGTTTAGGTAGTTTTCTCGCTCTGAATGACTAGTATACTGAATTATTTCTGCTTCTGTTGCTCTAGCTAGTATTTTAAAGCCTAAATTAGCAGTTTTAACAGCGTCTCGTCCCTCATATCGGTAAACCTTAGTCATATAAGCCATAAAAGCTTGTTTAGAAGGGAACTCGTGTCTAGACTCCTTGGGTTTTCTAGAGATATCTTGTAATATCTCATTCATTGCGTTTAAAGTAAATTCTCGTCTAGAATCCATTTGTAACCTAGTGCAATCCTCTTGGCTTAAAGGATAATGACTGCTTAAGCTCTTTGGCCTATCGTATTGTTTAAACTTAGGTGAGTAAATCTTATCTTTACGTTCTTGGTTAGTCAGTTTCTTACGCAAGTTACCTAAAACCATTTTTTTGACAACTGCTTTTTTAGAATTTTTACAAAAACTAGATTCCCTAGATCTATTATTTATATAATTTTCATCCTTATATATAGAAGTCGGAAGTGAACTTCCGAGTTTAACACTTTTGTAATGTTTTGTTGAGTTACCTAACAGGTCGCGACCTTCGGGAGTATATGCAAACACATACACATTCTTCTTTAATGTTCCGTTTATTCGAGTAGCTTTTTTCCATCTACTTAAGAATATATGATTAATATTTTTGCGAACAGTACGTAATTGTCTATCTGTTATGTTTAATTTTGCACAAAGATATTCCAGAGAAAAGTAAGCAAGTCCTAAAGGTGATCGTTCTATTAAGGTACTGACAAGAGAAATGAGTTTTAGTTCGGTCTCTGCGAGTCTCCGACTTGGATCATTGTTTCTTCGAATATTTTCCCATGTATCTTTAGTAACACGGAAAGTATGCTCTTCTTCCTCAGAATAATAGTCAAAGTAGTAGTTGTAAGCGTTAGGAAAAGTAGGTCTTGGATCTTTCTGCTCCTGTTTTAATGCTATCACGGCAATATTACCATTTGTTGTGGTTAATGTAATTTTTCTTAAACACCAACAACAAATAGCTTGACGAATAGGCAATACTTTACTATTCTCAAAACAATCGTTGTTGGTTTGATGTTGAGTTAAAAAAACACGGTTGACGTATCTGTCGATACGCTTAAATGTTAGGAAAAGTTTTAAAAAAGAATCTGGCAAGAATTTTAAAAAAACTTTTCGTTAGATGTGTAAATTATTCTAAATATCTTCCTATAAAACCTCATAAAATATAATATTAACTACTAAGTTTAGTAGAACGCTAAGGCTAGCGTGTTTTTTTTGTTTCGTCAAACGAATATTGAAATAAACTAGAAAACAACTATATGCTATATTTAATAACATAAAGATACAATTATATTGGTAATATAATGACTAATTTTCAAAATTTAGAATTAATTGAGAAAGCTATTGATAACTACGCTTTATTTAATAAAACTCAAAAAAATGTGTTAAAAGCTTTGATACGAGTAAATATAGATGGGTATTCTATTATTAGTATAAAAGAATTGTGTCAAATGGTTAAGGTAACCAATACTCCAGTATCAAATGCTATTTCTAAGTTAGAACAAGAAGGAGCAATAGAAGATATTAGACGTAGAGGTATAGTATTTACTGGTTGCAGAGTAAAACAATCTAAAGTTTCTGAAATAATTAATCGATATAACTTAAAGATCTAAAACTCGAAAAAAAATTATATTTAACTCGAAAAGATATTGACTCTTTATTTTCCCTCCTATATATTAATCTTTATAAGCAAGGCATAAAAAAACGCCTGAAGCTGGTTACTTCAAGCGTTTTAGTTTTGCTTATAAATGTTTAATTTAAAAACAAAGGTTTTGTATATGAACAATATCCCAAAAAGTTTCTTAAGTCCACTATTAGCAGAGGCAAAATTACGTTTTTCTGGAAATAACGATGGTGGATCAACTCCGCTGTGTAGTATAATCCCAACTAACCATTATGATAGCAGTAAGATACATAACTCTAATATTTCTGAAATACCAACTTTCCACCAAATTAAGGAAGAAGAGCAACGTACGGATTACGGCTTACCTCTTTCTGAAGTTGTAGCTACATTGGCTCGTAGAGCTAAGAGCGTGTATGAACGTATGTTAGTGTCTGAGAGTGGAATAAGCACACTAGAGAAAGCTGATGAGTATGAAATACCTTATGATGCTTGTAGTATTAACTTTCTAGAATTATTTGACAAAGTAGAAGAATTTGAGAGAACTATAGCCAGAGCTAAGGAGTACTGCATAGACTGGCAGAGTTTTGGTTATGACCAACTCGGAATAGAACAAGAAATATCCGAGGCTGTAGCAGAGGAACATAGCTATAGAAAGTATGCTTATTTAGATTTTTTAGAAACTCGTGGGTTAGCGGGGTAATATGAGAGACGGAAGAGAAATGTTCTCAGCGATTTTTGAGAAATATAATAATGAAGATTTTTGTGCGAGCAACATTTGGCTTAACGATATAAGATCTAGAAAAGGCGGTGTTGTGAAAGATAATTTGGTATTTGAAGAATCTGAAGTAACGAAGATGCCAAAGAATTTAAGCGGTGGAGACTATGTGGCATTTTTAGCTGATGTAGAGTTTAAGAATGTTGAATTTATGAACATATTTGAAGTAAGTGGAGATAGTTGAATGAGCAGACAAAAGGCAATGTTCACGGCAGTGTTTGAGAGATATGAGCAAAGTATGGAATTGCTTAAACAAAGAACTTGTTTCCGTGATGTCAGAGTAAGAGAAGGTGGGCTTGTAGCAAAAGAATTAGTATTTGATGAAGAGGCTTCTAGTAAAATAGTAGGGCATCTTACTATAGGCGAGTACATAGCATTTTTAGCTGATGTAGAGTTTAAAAATATAGAATTTCAATATCCGCATCCGCATAGTTTGATGGAGGTTTAGTGTGAGCAAGGAATTAAAACCAGAGCCAAAGAAAAAAATTAAGGCTTTTAGAAATAAGAAATTGAACAAACATGATCTTATTAAGTTCACTAATGCAGGTTGGTCTATAGAAGATCTTCTAGAATACACAGGAATGAGTAAGAATGCTTTGCTAGCATTCATGAAGGGGTATGATATTAAAGTTAAAAAAGCAGTTGTTCCAAAGGGGTTTTTGTACAAAAAAAACATAGTAGCAAATGAAGATGCTATTGAAGAACCTATGCGATTTTCAAGGTTTATCCTTATTTTTGGTTCGATAATAATTAGTGTTATTTGCATGATCGTAGCTTTGTGCAGCTTTTTTTAAGATGGTGATATGGATACAAAAATAAATAAAAAGCAAGTAGCCCACTTATATCATTCAGGCATGAATATGAGGCAAATTGGAAAAGCTCTGGGAGTAAGTCAGTCAGCTATTTGCCACTTTATGATAAGGTATAATATTAATGCTCATCCTTCTGGGTCTAAGGCGAGTGGCGACAAAAGAGTAAAACTAGACAAAGAACAGGTTATTAGTATGTATTCATCTGGTAGGAGTCAATCAAAAATCGGGAAAGGACTTGGTGTAAGTAATGCGTGTATTTCTAAGTTTATGAAAAAACATAATATACAAGCTCGAAAAACAGGTCGAGGTCGTCCAAAAAAAGAGGTAATTGAAAATGAATAGTATAGAAAGAGAGAATTGGCTCAAAGAGCGCAAGACGTATATCGGAGGCACTGACATAGGTGCAATAATTGGGGCTAACCCTTCTTATAGAACAGCACTTGACGTCTATTTGGATAAAACCTCGGAAGGTGTAGTAGAAG
>Ga0209390_10005060_pt1 | contig 19115 bp, 22 predicted proteins | sample BON01_FD_187212 | JGI IMG/M metagenome (GOLD analysis project Ga0209390, IMG submission 187212) | Freshwater microbial communities from Lake Bonney liftoff mats and glacier meltwater in Antarctica - BON-01 (SPAdes) (version 2) | ecosystem: Environmental > Aquatic > Freshwater > Ice > Glacier...
GCGCACGAAAGAACAGGACACTGGATACCATCCAGTGCTGGGCGGTGTAACTCCGACCCGTGTGCTCCAAACCTGCAAAGAAGCTACACTAGAAGCAACAGGTAAAACGTTTGCGGAGGTGTCAAATGGCTAAGAACGGCAGACAAGGTGAAGGGGGAGGTAAGCCATTAATAGTGTTTGATGAAAAGCAAATAAACCAAGTTGAGTCACTTGCTGCTGTGTTATCAAAAACACAAATGGCTGATTATTTTAGTATTAGCTTAACAACGCTTATAGAAATAGAAAAGCGCCAGCCTGAAGTATCTGAAGCCTATAAAAGGGGCAAATCAAAAGCTATTGGAAATGTAGCTAAAAACCTTATTTCACAAGCGCAAGCAGGTAATGTATCAGCAGCCATCTTTTATTTAAAGACGCAAGCGGGGTGGCGCGAGACTACGCACGTTGACCACAGCAACACAGACGGGACATTAAAGCCAACAGTGATTGAGTTGGTCGCCTATGAAAGCAAGGATTGATTTACCATCAAAACTGTTAAGCGTCTTTGCACCTGCGCGTGGCGAGTTACTTTACAGGGGCGCATTCGGTGGTCGAGGTTCTGCTAAGTCTATGTCCTTTGCGCTTATGGCAGCCGTATGGGGCTACGCTCAACCGTTGCGAATACTTTGCACCCGCGAGATACAGGCCAGCATCAAGGAATCTTTTCACGCTGAGTTAAAGGCTGCAATTGCTTTATACCCTTGGCTAGAAAATCATTACGATGTTGGGATTGATTATCTGCGTGGCGCAAACGGCACAGAGTTTATCTTTAAGGGTTTACGCCATAACACGAGTTCGGTTAAGTCATTGGCTAAGATTGACCTGACCATCGTCGAGGAAGCTGAAGACATACCAGAGCGTTCATGGCTCGACTTAGAAGCCACAGTATTCAGGCAGCCTAATTCTGAAATGTGGGTAATCTGGAACCCAAGAAAAGACGGTTCACCAGTTGACAAACGGTTTAGAAAGCAGCCGCCTGAGCGCAGCAATGTAATCGAGGTTAACTGGTACGACAACCCGTTCTTCCCGCCAACGCTTAACGAATTAAGAACCAGAGAGCAGACAAGGCTAGACCCTGCGACCTACGCTCACATCTGGGAAGGCTCATACCTGCAAAACAGCGTGGCTCAGATATTGTCAGGCAAGGTCACAGTCGATGAATTTACACCGTCTGAAGATTGGTCAGGTGCATACATTGGGCTAGACTTTGGCTTTGCTCAAGACCCTACAGCGGCTGTTAAATGCTATGTCAATGACGACAACCTATACATCGAGTTTGAATCAGGTAAGGTAGGTTTAGAGATTGACCAGACAGCGCAATACGTGAAAGACGCAATACCTGACATTGAGAAGTACACCATCAGGGCTGACAGTGCTAGACCAGAATCAATAAGCTATCTTAAACGTCACGGGTTGCAAAAGATCGAGGGCGTTAAAAAGTGGGCTGGCTCAGTCGAAGACGGTATCGCACACCTGCGATCTTATAAGCAAATCATTATTCACCCTCGATGTAAACAGACAATCAGAGAAACTAGGCTTTATTCATACGCGACAGATAAACTAAGCGGTGACGTTTTGCCCAAGATAGTAGACGCAAACAACCATTATATTGATGCGCTCAGGTATGCATTAGCCCCGCTTATTAAAAAGCCGCCAACAGTTTTTATCGGTAGAGCGTAAAATATTGCTAAAATTAATAAAATCTTATAGGGGAACCACATGGGTTTCTTTGATCGTTTTAAACGCAAGGCAGTGCCGACGGGCATAATGCCAGACTTTTTGACCAGTAAACCCGTATGGAATAACTGGAATGCAGAAACAGCATCTAGGGAAGGTTACAAGTCTGTTGCTTGGGTTTATGCGTGCATAAAATTAAGAGCCAATGCGGTCTCATCTGTGCCTATTGTGGTCGAAAGATATATCGGCGGCAAATGGCAGCAAGACGAACGGCACCCATTGCAACGCCTTATTGACCAGCCAAACCCAGACCTAGACCGCAACGAGATGATGCGTTTATTTGTTACGCACTTAGATCTATCGGGTAACGCTTACCAGTTAAAAACACGCGCAGGGGATAACGGTGTTCCGTTAGAGTTGTATCCATTAATGCCAAACTTTGTGCGGGTAATGCCTGGTCGTGAACGTTTGATTACAAGTTACGAATATTCACAGCACGGGCGACAAGTTTACAGTGGGCGCGATGTTTTACATTCAGCATATACAAATCCCGATTCACTTTTTTACGGTATGTCGCCACTAGAGGCAGCAGGTAAAGCCGTGGACGTAGACAACGCAGCGGCAAGTTGGCAGAAAATCTCTATGCAGAATAGGGGCGTTCCTGATGGCATATTCTCTTTCGATGCTGACATGGATTATGAACAATGGGAACAGACCAGAGCGATAGTGCGTGAGCAGTACTCAGGCATTGCTAACAGCCGTACTCCATGGGTTTTATCAAAGGCTAAGTACCAGCAGCTAAGCATGACCCCTGCTGAATTAGATTTTATGGAAACCCGCAAGCACAGCATGGAACAGATTTGCGCTGTATACGGCGTACCAAGAGAAATGATAAATGGCATGGGTGACGCTAACCGTGCCAGCGGTGAGAATGTTAGGCGCACCTTTTGGTTGGATACAATTATCCCGTTACTGTCTGAGATACAGTCGACGCTTAACCTAAGCCTTGCGCGTGAGTTCGGCACATCAGACCAGATCAGGGTTAGGTTTGACACATCAAGCGTACCAGCGTTGCAGGAAAACTACACCGAAAAAGTAACAAACGCTAAAAACCTTTGGTCAATTGGTGTGCCACTTAACCAGATAAACCGACGGTTAGAATTAGGGTTTGACGACATCGAGGGCGGCGATAGCGGGTATCTACCAACAGGGGTAATACCAGCATCTATTGATTTTGCACCCGATGAGACAGCAGATGTGAGTGTGGTCTATGGCGCGACTGACGTACAAAGACAGGCACTTAATGACGCACAGATTCAAAGCCTACAGACTATTGTTACAGCGGTTGTTAATGGTCAAATGCCTTATGAGTCAGGTGTTGAATTAATTATGGCAGCATTCCCTAGCCTTTCTGAACAAAATGTCATAGCAATACTTTCACCAGCCCGAAACTTTACACCGAGAACAAATGACGAGTAGAGCCGCAAGACGCGAACAACGCCTTCAATCAGCTTTGTTAGGCAGGCTGACATTTAAGTATAAAAGGCTGACACAGAAAGAGATTGCCAAGACAATGGCCTCAGTAGACTTTGCTGACCCAATAGCTTTAGAGCAAGCCGAAAATAAACACAGGGAACGCCTGACTAAATTACTTACTAAGCTATGGACAGAATCAGCCGACCAGATGATTGAACAAACATTCGGCGTTAAACAAAAGGCAATGCTCGGTTCGTTTGAGCCAACGATTGGGATAAACAATATTATCCGTGACTTTGTAAGGTTAGTCGGTGCCAGTAAAATTGCACAAATATCTGCAACCACAATCAAGCAAGTAAAACAAGTTATTAGCCAAGGCGTAGATTTAGGATTATCTGAGCGTGAAACTGGGCAACTACTACGCACGCAAGCACCGATGCTGGCAGCTAGCAGGGCGCAGACAATAGCAAGAACAGAAACACACGCATCCGCAAACTACGCAGTACATGAAGCATTTATTAGCACAGGCATAGAGGCACGGCGCGAATGGGTAGCAGCAGAGGACGAGCGCACGAGGGAAGACCACATAAACGCAAACGGGCAGATTGTAGGACTTAACGAGGCTTTCGTTGTTGGCGATAGCGAATTAATGTATCCAAGTGACCCTAGTGGAAGTCCAGAGCAGGTAATCAATTGTAGGTGTGCTGTTGTCTTTGTGTTCGATTAGAATATAATCAAAATAATAAACCGCATGGCGGGGTGAAATGATGGAATTAAAATCGTATGAATTAAAAGAATCACTTGTCGATATGGACGAGCGCACCTTTAAGGGTTACGCAAGCACATTTGACCTAGACCAAACAAATGATATTATTCATCGTGGCGCGTTCTTGAAGTCTATCACTGAGGGATTTCCTGCCAAGCGCATCAAGGTGTTATGGCAGCATAGCGAGCCAATTGGTATGCCACAGAAAATGTACGAGGACGAGTACGGTCTCTACGTTGAAGGCAAGATAAGTAAAACCCAACTGGGTGATGAAGCATTAGAACTAATGCGCGACGGTGTTGTAGACCGTATGAGTATCGGTTTTATGATTCCAGCAAACAAGTCTGATTATGACGATGATGGCATTCGGCATATTCGGGAAGTAAAATTGCTAGAGTTCTCACCCGTAACATTTCCAGCGAACGAAGCAGCAATCATTACTAGTGTTAAAAGTATTGAACAGGCTTTAGAGTTTGCTACTGTATCTGATTACCCTGCCTTAATTAAAAGGTTGGATAATCTAAAGGCACTGATCGAGCAGAAACAGCCGCATAGCACTGTGACTGACGAGCAGCCGCCAGAGTTAGATGAGGTCGCTGACCTTATTAAATCTTTGAGCGTTTATGCTCGCAACCGTCTATTCTAAGGAATTATCATGGACATTAAAGACCTGAAGGCACATCTGGATACTGCCAGTGCCGAAATGAAGCAACTCGTTGAGCGTCAATCAGACGAGATCAAATCACAAGGCGAGGCATCACGCCAGACCGCTGATAAGATCGAAAAAGCCAACGAGCGTTTTGCACAATTGACCCAAGAACTCGAGGCCAAAGATGCTCGCATCGTTGAACTTGAAAAGAAAATGTCACGTCCTAGCTTTAATGGCTATTCAGAGGCTAAGACCCTTGGTCAAATGTATACCGATTCAGAGGCGTACACTCACGCTAAGTCAATTGGTCGCGGTAACAGCGTCCCAGTTGAAGTGTTGCGTAAAGACATTACCTCGGCTTCAGGCTCGGCTGCGGCATTGACCCAACAGTTCCGTAACCCTGAAATCTACAAGAACCCTGACCGTCCTTTGTTTATCCGTCAGTTGGTTAACTCAACTCCCGTGACTGATTCTGCTGTTGAGATCATGCGCGAGAACGTGTTCACCAACAACGCAACGCCACAGTATGACGTTAATGGTACACCAGTAAACCAGTTGGTTGCTAAAGCCAAGTCAGATGTCACGTTTAGCCTTGAGACTGTGCCAGTTCGCACAATCGCCCATTACATGGTTGCTTCGCGTCAGGTCTTGTCAGATGCTGCCCGTCTGCGTAACTACATTGACGGTCGCTTGGTCTACGGATTAAACCTTGAGATGGACAGCCAAATGCTTTACGGCGATGGCCTGACAGAGAACTTCAAGGGTTTGTTTGCTGACGCTGGTGTTAACAACGTGGGCGAAATTGCCACAGGCACATCAGCGGCTGACTTGCCGTTGGCTATGCTTGACCACATACGGGGTGCTGTGACTGCTTGTCAGCTAAACGACTTTTACAACATCAACGGTTTGATTTTGAACCCTCTTGATTGGGCAACGCTTGAGACCGCTAAAGGTTCAGATGGTCATTACATCTGGGTCACGGTTCCAAACGGTGGCGAGGCTCGTTTGTGGCGCGTTCCAGTCATTGTGACCAACGCTGTTCAGCAAGGTGATTTCTTGTTGGGCGACTGGTCAATGGGCGCAACGTTGTACGAGCGTGATTCATTGTCAGTTCGTGTGGCAGATCAGCACGGTGAGTTTTTTGTTAAGAATGGCCTTGTCATTCTTGTTGAAGAACGTGCAGCATTTGCCATCGAGTTGCCTAAGGCATACGCCAAGGGTTCATTTGACGTAGCAGCATCGTAAGAAAAAGCCCCTCGGCTCAAAAGGCTGGGGGGCATTTAACTATGTATATAGCAAATCAAACATTTAAAATGGGTTCCCACTTGGTAAGGCGTGGCGAACAATTAGACCAAATCGACAGCGCATATATAAAGCTGGGTTTTGTCAGAGAGGCTAAAATAATAAAGCCTGAAATCGTCGAGGTGCAAGATGTACATACAAAGCCTATCATTAAGCGGCGAGGCAGGAAACCAAAGGCTGAGACCAAATCAGTTTAGCAATACAACGGCTCAGGCATTAGTCAGCCCAGTATCTGCTAGTGAACTGGCAGACTTTCTAAGCATTGATTACAACGCAGCAGACGCAGACCTATACAACGGGTTTTTGCTCGCATCGTGCGCGGCGTGCATTAAATACACAAACACAGAGTTGTTAAGCCGCACCTACACATTTAAATCAGACAGATACCCAGAACGTCAATCAGGCTTTACAGGCGTTGGCATAATGTTTGCTTACAGGTCTTGGTGGATTAACCTGCCAATGACACCAGTCAGCGCAGTGACCAGCATTTTGATTGACGGTGAAGTAGCTGATTCACCATTAATTGATTTACACAGCAAGCCAGCCAGAGTTGAACCAATGGAAATGGGCGCAGTAGAAATTACTTACACAGCGGGTCATGCAACGGTTGCGACAATACCGCCTATGTTATCCCTAGGCATTAAGATGATGGCTGCCTACTTATATGAGCATCGGGGTATGTGTGACGTAGTAGATGCGATTAAACAATCAGGCGCGGCTAATTTGTGGAACGTTGACAGAATGGTGACAAGTTTATGAGCAGAGCAACTCGCGGCATTGTTTACGAAATCGCAGCAAAAATAGCCTTGGCTGGTAACGCAACAATTTATCTTACAGGCGCAACCAATGACGCTAAAACTATTTATGCTGAATTGACTTGGTATGAGGTGGCAGTGTGAAGTGCTGCGACATTACAGCGGGTTCTTTACGACACCGCATAACAATCCAGCGTGAGACGTACACACCAGACGGTCTAGGTGGTGGCGATAACACTTGGGCAACATACGCGACAGTCAGAGCCTTCATCAAGCCAATGTCAGGCAACGAGAGGTTGTTTTCTCAACGGCTTGAGGCTGTGGCAACACATAGAATATTTATCCGCTACAGGGCTGATTTAAGCACCACAGACCGTATTGATTTTAATGGTCGCTTAATGCAGATTCGTGCATTGATAAACCTTGAGGAAGCAAACAAGTTTATCGAGATATACGCAGACGAAGGCGTAGCAACATGAGTGTGCAAGGTATCAAAGAACTAGAAAAAAATCTAGCTAAAATGGCTGACCGATATGGCAAGGCTGTGGCTGACGCGCTTTTAATAAGCGGCGAGATGGTAAGAGGCACTGCTGTCAAATCTATACAGCAACAATCAAATGGCAAAAGTGTAAAAAGGTATCGCAAAGGTGGCGGTTCTTATCAGCACGTAACATCAGCAGAAAATAGCGCACCGAATACTGACACAGGCAGACTTGTTTCAAGTGTTGTAGTCGAAGTACAAGACGATGTTTATGTTGGGACTGGCGTTAAATATGCGCCACATTTAGAGTTTGGCACTAAGAATATGCAACCAAGACCGTTTCTTAATCCTGCTTTAGAGCAAAATAGACGTAAAATAAATAAATTAATTGCTAGTGTTGTAGCCAAAACAACAGACAAAGGTGTGAAATGAGCGCAGAACTAGAAATTCAAAAAGCTATTTATTCCGCTTTAGATAGTGCATTGTCTATAAATGTGTACGACAACGTGCCAGACAACGCAGCGGCACCATACGTTGTTATTGGTGACGATACTGTTGCAGAGTTTGACACAGACGGTGAAAGAGGCTTTGAGGCCACTGTTACAATACATACTTGGTCTACATACCGAGGAAGGTCGCAGGTCAAAGAAATCATGTCTGCTGTATATAATGCGTTACATAGAGCAGATTTGACAGTGCAGGGTTATAATTTATTAGGTTGTGATTTTGAGTTCTCCGAAACCTTTTTAGAATCGGACGGAGTTACTAGACACGGGGTTCAACGATTCCGAATTTTAATTAGGGGCTAAAAATGGCTGAGACATTAGGACGCAAAGTAACTATTTCTGTTGGTGGCAGTGTTGTTGCTACGGCACGCACTACATCAATGACGATTAACAACGAGGCTGTTAACATCACTTCGGCTGGTGATGATGGCATCCGCCGTATGATGGACGAGGCTGGTGAGAAGTCAGTAGAGATCACGCTAGACGGTCTTTACACTGACGCTAGCCTTATGGGTTTGGCTTTGGCTACGTCACTGCTAGAGGCTGTTGTGCTTGATTACGGCTCATACACACTTGGCGGCGATTTCTTTTTGTCTAGCTACAACGAAGGTCAGCCATATAACGAGGCTGTGACTTTCTCGGCTACGCTAATGTCTAGCGGTGCTGTTGCTAAAACCTTGGTTCCATAAAAATGAGCGTATTCAAAGATATTGAAATTGAGTGGAAGGGCGAGTCATACAAGGTTCGCCCGTCAATGCAGTTAATCTTTGATTTAGAGTCTGTGCAGGGTTCTTCGCTTACTGGATTTGCTACTCGGGCAAGTGTTAATGATGCGCCCGTGTCTATAGCCTATGAGTATGTTGCAAAGACGCTTAAGCACGCTGGTGTCAAAGACATTACATCAGAAAAGATATTTGAGGACGTTGGCGGCGTAAGGGTCGAGGTTATCCAGATGGCAATGCAGATCGTATTTGCTTGCCTGAACATGGATGATGACAGTAAAAAAAAACCAGCAACATAAATTGGGCAAGGTTATACGCCACCGCAGTAATAGAATTTAACCTTGCACCAAGCGAAGTAAGAGCAATGACAGCGGGCGAGATTAAAGCACTGATTGCATATAAAAATGGCGAGCCTGAGCAAGACAAGTATTTAGAGCTATATGACGACTTGAACAAGGCCAAGCAAAATGAGCGTAATCGGAACACTAGCAGTTAAGATTAAAGGCGATTCTAGCGACCTAGACAAAACCCTTAAGTCGACATCTGCTTCTCTTGGCAGGTTTGCAAAACAGGCGGCTGGCGTAGCTGTTGCAGCAGGTGCGGCATTTGCTGTATTTGCAAAATCAACAATAGACACATTTGATAGGCTTGCTAAACTTTCTGTTCAGGCTGGCGTTAGCGTAGAGGCATTATCTGCTTTAGGTTATGCTGCTGAATTATCTGGCGTATCCACAGACCAGTTGGCAGGGAATCTAGGACGCTTAACTAAAGGCATGAACGATGCTGCTCAAGGAATTGGCGAAGCTAAAAAAGCATTTGATGTACTAGGTATTGACGGCGGCTCAATAAGCAGCGCAGATGAAGCCTTAGTGCTGATTGCTGACAAATTCCAAGCCATGCCAGACGGGGCTAAAAAGACAGCCTTGGCCATGCAGTTGTTTGGTCGCTCAGGTATGCAGATGATTCCATTCCTAAACCAAGGCAGAGACGGTTTAGAGGAAATGAGGAAAGAGGCTGAACTATTTGGTGCAGTAATTTCTACTGACGCAGCAAAATCATCAGAAGAATTTAACGATAATTTAACCCGCTTGGGTAAAATATTAAAGCAAGATTTAGTCAACGCTGTTACAGAACTTATGCCAAGTATTAATGAGTTTATTGGGCAATTAATCGAAGGTAAAAAAGCATCATTAAATTTTGGTGAAGCATTAATTACAGCTTTTGGAATAAAGTCTTTTAGCAATTTTACTGAAGCATCAAAAGTTGTGATTGAACAAACATCTTTGGTCAATGACTTAAGAAATGAATATCAAAAATTAGTTAAGTTTGAGTCCAACGATGTTATGGGATTTACCGAAGCTGCTAGAAGTAGGCTAAAGATTGAAGAACATAAACTTGCTGTTTATGAAAAACAAGCACAAGAACTAGAGAAAGCTAGTGCAGTAGGTTTGCCAGAGGTGTTTGCAAAGCCTCCAAACTTAGGCAATGGTAATAGCAAAGAAACCGACAAAATAAAAGATCAACTTGATGCTGTAAAAAAACTGGTTGATGAGTACAAGCGCGAGCGTGATTTCCAGTTAGAGATAATGGACAGCCGCGACAAGATGCTTGGCATGACCCAAGACGAACGAACTGTTCAAGAATCAATCAACGAAGTGCTAGAGGCCACCAGTGACAGTCTTAAAGAAATTGCAGAGGCTAGACTAGAAGCGGCAAGCCTTGGCGCAGGTGGCGTTATATTGGCGCAGTTTGACGCTGAAGCTGAACGTGTTAAAGAACTGGCCACACAGTATGCACAGTTGGCTAAGGTGCAGACAGAATCGTCTATTGCTGCACAGCGTCAATTCTCTTATGGTTGGGACACGGCTTTAAATCAATATGCAGAGAATGCAAGCAACTCAGCAATGACCGCAGGTGATATGTTTGCCGCCGTAACTAATAACATGGACGCAGCAATATCAAGATTTGTAGAAACTGGGAAACTATCGTTTAGTGACTTTGCTTCATCAGTGATTAAAGACCTAATTCGTATTCAATTGCAAACACAAACTAATCAGGCACTTTCTGCCATTATTGGAGCAGTCGGCAGTGCTATTGCTGGGGCGTTTGGTGCAGGTAGCATTGGCGGGGCAAACCTTGGCATGGGTTCATTTAACAGCGCAGGGACACTAACTGACGCAGGTGCTACAAGTTTAATGGGAATGTCTGAAGGCGGTTATACAGGTAACGGCGGACAGTTTGAACCTGCTGGCATTGTCCACAAAGGCGAGTTTGTATTAAGCAAGGCAGCAACTCAGCGACACGGGTTAAGCAAGCTGGATGCTATGAATAAAGGATTTGCCTCTGGCGGCTACACTGGTGGTGGCATGGGCGGTGGCGTAAACATCAACATTAAGAATGAAGCAGGTGCTGATGGATATAAAGCTACAGCGCAAGCCAAACAAAACAGTGATGGCGGGTTAAATATAGACGTTATGGTCAGACGAGTTATAGCTTCGGACATACAAAACAACGGGCAACTAGCACAACAAATGGCCAACACCTTTAATTTACGGAGAGCAATTTAATGGCTACCTTGCCCAGCTTTGTTACTGTTTTATTTGACGGTTATGCCGAACAAAGAGAAAGCGGCATTATTAGAACTGAGTTTGAATCAGGCCCGCCACGACAATCTCGGTTTAAATCACGGGTTATGAAAACACGATCAGTTAAATTGTTTGTTAACAGTAATGCTGATTATCAATCGTTTGAGCAATTTGTTTACGATGACTTAGAACAAGGCTCGTTATTTTTTAATATGACAGACCCAGTAAAAGAAACAACTATTGAAGCTCGTTTAGTCGGTGGCGTTTATTCTGCAAGGCCATTGTCATCGAGCATGAGCAAGTGGGAAATATCCTGCGAAATTGAAAGCTGGAGCGAATAATGCCAAGAGCATATTCAGCAGAATACAAAAGCACATTAGCAAAAGTAAGCGGAGAAGAAACACCGCTAATATTGCTTGAGATTAACCATCCTGAATTAGACCCACCAATTAGGGTTGTCAATGATTCGCAAAACATTATTAGCAACGGCATTGAGTACATAGCGTTTCCATTTAATTGCACTTTGCCTGATGATTATGAAAACAGGTTGCCTCGCGCACGTATTAGTATCGGCAATGCTGGACGTGATTTAATGTTTTGGCTAGAGACAACAGATGGTGGAAACGGTTCGACTGGAACATTCAGGCAGGTTATGCGCTCACGACCAAACCAAATTGAGTATGAAATAACAATGGGTTTGTTTAATGTTGCGGCGACAAATTTAGAGGTATCCGCTGAACTAGGCTTTGAAAACCTATTTGCAAAACCTGCAATATCAATAAGTTATAGACCCGAAAATAGCGCGGGTCTTTTTTGATGCACTGGTCAGAGGACTACATTGGCAGACCCTACAGATTAGGCGATGCTGATTGTGCGGCACTTTGCATTGATGTTATTGAAAATCAGTTTTCTGGTGACTTACCTGAGTTTTGCAAAACCTACAGGGAAAATACTAGATTAAGACGCGCCAAACAACTTGAGGATTTAGCAAAGCAAGCCACCATCAAGACAGAAACACCAGTTGAGGGTGATGTTGTTTTAATGTTATGCAAAGGCAGACCTAGTCACGTTGGCATTTATTGTTTAGTAGACAACGAGCCAAGCGTACTCCATGCGATGGAAAACGCTAAAATGGTAGTCAGGCACAAAATAAGAGACCTGCAACGTTACTTTTTAGCGGTCGAGGGATACTACAAGTGGAACAAACAAAACTAGCCGAATCGCTGAATTTAATTTATCAGCCGCACCCGATTGCCCCACTTGCTGGGCGTAAAAGTTTGCTTGCTGTAACTGACGGTGCTACAACGGTTCGCAGTGTTCTTATCTCTGCTGGTATTGACCCCTATCAACCAATCACTGTACAGCTAGACGGAAGAATGCTGACGGTAGAAGATTGGGACATTATTTGCCCAGTGCAAGACCAAATGTTAAATGTTCACGCTACTGTGCAGGGCGGCGGCGGCGATTCAAATGTAATTATGGTTGTTGCATTAATAGCTATTGCTATAGCCGCACCTTATGCGGGGGCAGCTTTAGCAGGTGCAGCAGGTTTAACAGGCACCGCTTTAGCAGTAGGAACAGCAGTATTCACGGCGGCTGTACAAATATCAGGTACTTTGGTTGTTGGCGCACTCTTTGCACCAAAAGCACAAGGTATGCCAAACGCACCACCAGCGGTTTCACCGACCTACAGCCTCTCAGGAGGATCAAATAGGGCTAGACCTTATGAGCCTATGCCAGCGGTAATGGGAACGCATAGATTGTTCTTAGATTACGCTGCAAGGCCATTCACAGAATACCGAGGCAATGACCAGTACCTTTACCAAATATTTAACCTTGGTCTAGGCACCCTTAGTGCTTCAGATTACAAAATTGGCACAACATCTTTAAGCAGTTATTCAGATGTTACTTTTGTAAACCCAGACGTTAACGGTAGACTGCCTGACTTCCCTGCTAACGTAGACACAGCATCAGGTGCGGCATTAACAAATACGGCTGGTTATATTACACGAACTACATCAATTGATACATACCAGATTGGCATTGATTTAGAGTCTGTCATATTTTTTGCAAACAATAGCGGCGATTTAGAAGCGCGAAGCGTTGAACTAGAAATTGAATTTAAACTTTCTTCAAGCGCAACATTTGTAAACCCCACAAGCGTCGAAATATACGGAGATAACTTTACTTACGCAGCAGGTATCATTACAACAACTGGTTCAAGTCAAAAGCCAAACCGAGCGACAATTTATATCAAAGGGCTAACACCTGACACATACGATGTACGCATCCGCAGACTAACTACTGACAGTGATAACAGCAAGCTACAAAGCCAAACGAACTGGTCAGCATTACGCAGTTATCAATTAGACGATGCAGACTACAAAGGTCAAAACCGTGTTGGCTTGATTATTCGAGCAACCGAGCAGCTTAATGGCTCAGTCCAAACGCTGTCAGCAATAGTTGAGGCACAGTCAACATTCTGGAACGGCACCGCTTTTGTAACGGCATTGACAGATAACCCAGCGCATATATTTACACACTTTGCCCGTGGCGTTAGAAATGCAGACGGTAATCTAATGTATGGTGTTGGCTTGGCTGATAACCAAATAGATTTTGATTCGTTGGTTTCATGGGCTAACTTTTGCACCGATGAAGGTTTGTCATTTAACGGCGTGTTAGACACAAACCTAACAGCCGCTGACGTTTTAAATTCTATCGGCGTGACTGGTTTCGCATCACCAACATGGGCAAGCGGCAAACTAGGCGTTGTATTTGATTCGCGCAATGCGTCACCAGTAATGACGTTTGGTATGTCTAACATCATTCGTGATTCGTTCGAGGTTGCTTACATTAGCGAAAACTTAGCCGAAGAAATCGTGATTCGGTTCTCAGACCCTACCCGCGATTACGAGCAAAACGAGGTGCGAACCCTTGCGCCTGATGTTGTGACCCCAACGCGCACCAGCTCAATTGATTTATACGGTTGCACAGACGAGGACATGGCTGGCAAGTTTGCCAACTACATTGCGGCGCAACAATACTATCGTCGTCGTCGAGTGACTTGGCAGTCTGACTTTGAAGGATTTGTGTGCCAGCGCGGTGATGTTGTTTTGCTCTCGCACGACCTAACCCAGTGGGGTTACTCAGGGCGGTTTGTAACGATTAGTGGGCTTACAGTTAGATTAGACAGGGCAGTGCCTCGCAATGACGAGATAGAATACATAATGTTGATTCGACCAGATGGAACGACTTCAACCTATGATGTGGCGGCAAGTGAAACGGAATCAGACACGCTAACGCTTGTTAACTTTCCAGTCCTACAGTCAGGCGCAAACTTACTTGACCATCGCTGGGCTTTTTCACCATTGGCAACTACGGGCAAAAAGCTAAAAATATTGTCTGTTCAGCCAGCTTCAGAATCGCGCTTGCAGATTGTCGCCACTGACGAGCCTTCAGAGTTTTACGACGCATGGGATGGGACGTTTGTAGCACCGCCGATTGAAACAGTATTGCCACAGCAACCCGTTACAGTTACAAACCTTTCACTGTCTAATCGTGTGGCGTTCGTCAACGGGTATTTGACAAACCGAGTTGCGGCATCTTGGAACGTAGGCGGCGGCACTTTATACAGCCTTGTCAGGGTTTACCTTGGTGGGAACTTGATAACCGAAATTACAGAAGCCAAGGTTCCTTACGTTGAGTTAGACGTTGCAAACGCTGGTTTGCTATTAGTTGAAGTTACACCATTTGGGTTGACTGGTTCAGGACTTACCCAAACGTCAACTCTGACATTATCAGCACTGGACTTCCCTGCCCCACCAGACACGGTGACGCTAGAGGTAGGCGAGTATAGCCAAGCGGCTACCTTTGCATGGACACCAGTGCTTGGCGTGCAATCTTACGTGATTGAGATTGTCGTCAGCGGGGCAGTTGTTAGGCAAGTAAATGTCGGGAATACCCTTAGTTATGTATACACGGTGCAAGACGCTCGCGCAGATGGCGGGGCTTTCCGTGCTTATACGTTTCGTGTGTACAGTGCGAACCAAGCTGGGCAGTCGCTTACCTTTGCATCGGTATCTTTTAACAACCCGCAGATTTTGCAATTACAAAACGCAAGCGTGGAGCCAATGCCTAACTCGGTTTGGTTTAACTGTGACCTGCCAATTGAGAACGACTTTAAAGCGATTCGGGTTTATGCTTCAAAGACGCAAGGCTTTACACCAAGCGCGGCAAATGTAGTCGCCGACGGTGAGAATGCCTTTGTTAATATTGCCGCAGATAACTTGGGCAACCCCTTAGAGTCAGGCGTGGTTTACTACGTTCGAGCAGCCGCATACGACACATTTGGTGACGACAACCTAACGTTTACGGCTGAGTTGTCAGCTATTGTTCTATCACCAGTTTTTGGATTGCTTCAAGGCGACATTCAAAGAGTGTTGCTTGAGTCTGGTTTGCGCGATGAGATTGAAACCAACACGATTGAAGTTACCGAAACACTTAATAAATACACGGTTAAGATTAACAACGATGGTTATATTTCAGGCTATGGGTTAATAAGCACAGAAAACAATGCCGTTCCGTTTTCTGACTTTATCGTTATAGCTGACAGGTTTTCTATTTCTCCGACTGCGTCTGCTGTTGATGCAAACCCTGCCTCTCCATTCTTTGTGCTAACTGCGGCTACTGTTATTGACGGGGTGACTGTTGAAGCTGGCACATACATCAAAAAAGCCAACATTTATACAGCATCTATTGTTACAGCCAAAATTGCTGATGCAGCTATTACTAACGCTAAGATTGCAAACGCGACAATTGACACGGCTAAAATCACTAATGCCGCTATTACGACAGCCTTAATTGGTGACGCACAAATCACAACAGCTAAGATTGCCGACCTTGCAGTAGAAAACGCTAAGATTGCAAACCTAGACGCGACTAAAATCGACACAGGGTTTTTGAGTGCTGATCGAATTCAAGCGGGTACGATAGATGCAAAGTTAATTAGCGTTAACGGTGCAGTCATTCAAGATGCAACAATTGCAAACGCAAAAATATCTGCGTTAGATGCTGCAAAAATTAATACTGGCACATTGTCGGCTGACAGAATAGCGGTTGGCTCAATTGACGCAAAGATTGCAAATATCGGTGCAGCCGTTATTACAAGCGGCACACTTAATACGGCTCGCATTGGTGATGCCAGTATTTTGACAGCTAAAATTGGCACAGCACAGATTGATACTTTGCGCGTGGCAGGTAATGCGATTACAGTGCAAGCGTCGGCGGCAGCTAACTTGGCAAATGTCAGCTTTGCAATAAATGCGGCTCAGGCAGGCGTGATTTTAATCATTGTAAGTATTGGGGGATCACAACAACAAGGCGCTTTTTTAAGAGTCTTGGTTAATGGCGGCGAAGTTGGAATTGTCCAAGGGCAATCATTTATTTTAGATAACGAAGGCAATCTTGGGCGAACACCTGCCACAAAACAGATTTTGGTTAGCGTAGGCGCAGGCACGGCAACAATCTCAACCATCTACAACAACCAATTTGATTATGTTATTAGCGGCTTTTTGAGCATGAGGTAATAATGTCAATTACATTTTATAAACCCGATGGCTCTATCAATCACGTTTTAAGTGGCGACCAGTCTGTCATTGACCTTAATAAATCACTAGGCGGCGACTGGGTTAATGGCGAATGGGATGGTCAAACGCACTACATATTAGACGGCGAGCCAACCTTGCGCCCTGACAATCCTGCAACCCTTGACGGATTAGTGATAAACAATTTGCCCGTGCCGTGTAAAATAGTCATTAATTCAACTGTTTACGATTACGAAGAAATCACAGTAGAATTTGATTTTGATTATGTTGGCGTGTACAAAGTGGTTATTGAGGCGTTTCCTTATTTAGATGCGGAGTTTGAGATTGAAACTTAAGCACACCGAGGATTATCGAAAGTTGCGGCGCGAGGCTTACCCTTCACTAGGCGACCAGCTAGACGCGCTTTGGCACTCAATGGACAACAATGGCGCAACAAAACTAGAGCCTTTTTACTCAATGATTAAACAAGTAAAAGCCAAATACCCAAAAGAGGTTTCCAATGTCACAGATTGAAGTCAAGCGCGGCGATACGTTTTCCCTTGTTTGTACGTACAAGGTTGATGGCGTAACTACAGACGTAACCGATTTAACAATTAGGTCACAACTAAGGAAATCTAACGGGGTGCTGATTCAGGAATTGACGGTTACAAAACTTGGCACTGTTGGCGACTTTACTTTAACTGCGACAGCAACTCAGGCAGAATCATGGCCTTTGTCACTGTTAAACTGTGACATTGAAATATCAGAAAACAATTTAGTCAGGTCTAGCAGCACGTTTTTTGTTGCAGTTAATGAGGACATTACAAGATGAGCGCAAATATTGAAATCATCAACGAAGCAACCGAAACAGTAATTGAGGTTACTTTAGTAAACGTCGGCATAAAAGGCGACACTGGGGAATCTGCTTACGAGATTGCGGTAGAAAACGGCTTCATAGGAACCGAGCAAGAATTCGGTGAGTTCTTAACGCTGACAGCAAACAGTGCAGAGGCTATTGATGCAGTAGCTGGGTCTATAGCCAATGTGAACATCGTTGGCAACAACATCGCTAACGTCAACGCAGTAGCAACAGACATTACAGATGTAAACACTGTTGCAGCTATATCAGCCGATGTGACAAGCGTTGCAGACATTGACACAAGTGTCACTACTGTGGCGGGTATATCTACAAGTGTAATTACTGTGGCCAACAACAACGCAAACGTAAACACCGTTGCTGGTATTAATTCGGATGTAACAGCGGTTAGCGGCATTGCGCTTGATGTATTGACAGTGGCAGGTATATCTCTGGACGTGATCATCGTTGCAAATGACCAAGCAGACATTGGTACAGTTGCTGCAAACATCGCTAACGTCAACACTGTAGCGGGAATTTCTGGCAATGTGACTACTGTGGCTGGCATAAGCGCAGATGTTACGTCAGTAGCCGCTGATGCGAGCGACATCGGGATAGTAGCAACCAACATTTCTAATGTTAATTCTGTAGCCGCAATTGACGCTGATGTAAATGTAGTAGCTAGTAACACAGCTAATGTCAGCACAGTAGCTACATCAATAAATAATGTTAACACTGTGTCTAATGACATAGCGAACGTCAATACAGTAGCTACCAACATTGCATCAGTTAACACGGTGTCAGCCAATATTGTTGACATTAATAATGCAGAAGCCAATGCTGATGCGGCACAAGCTAGCGCAATTGCGGCATCTAGTAGTGCAACATCAGCATCACTAAGTGCAAGCAGCGCGGCAACCAGTGCATCAAACGCAGCGGCATCATATGACCAATTTGATGATAGGTATTTGGGAAGTAAATCGTCGCCACCTACGACAGACAACGATGGCAACGCTTTATTGATTGGTGCTTTATATTTTGACACCTTAGAAAATGCAATGAATGTTTGGAACGGAACAAGCTGGGAAGCAGCTTTTATTCCTGTCAGCGGGTTTGCAACACTTTTTAGCCCTCAGTTTACTGGCGAGATTACAGTAAACGGCAATGACATACCAGATCAAACAGACATCGGTACAGACCCAAATCAGATACCATTGAATCAATTTTTAGGTACGATGGCTTATCAAGACTTGCCATCTGTCCAATTAGCCTTGCGCCCAACGATTCCACTGACAACGCCATCGGTTCAAGATGTGATTGATGCCTTGATTGCTCTCGGTCTTGTCACGCAGGCGGATTAAACAATGTCATTTAAAGATATCGACAAACAAGCACACTTCTTTAGCGGTCTAGCATTATGCCTATCTGTAGCTCTATTCTTCGGTGCATACGCGGGCTTGGCTGTGGCTGTACTAGCGGGTATTGGCAAAGAGGTATACGACATCTATGGGCGCGGTACACCTGACATTTACGATGCTGTAGCAACGTCTGCTGGCGGTGCGCTTGGCTTTGTACTAATAATGATTGCGGAGGTTCTATGAGCATTAAAGACAATTTCCCTGCTGTACGCCCAACGCTTCTAGTTGATTTTCGTAATAGCGAAACAGTAGACCCGCGTATCGTTTCAGCACGAGCAAGCACAGCGACATTTACAGATCAGTT
>Ga0209390_10005062_pt1 | contig 19108 bp, 14 predicted proteins | sample BON01_FD_187212 | JGI IMG/M metagenome (GOLD analysis project Ga0209390, IMG submission 187212) | Freshwater microbial communities from Lake Bonney liftoff mats and glacier meltwater in Antarctica - BON-01 (SPAdes) (version 2) | ecosystem: Environmental > Aquatic > Freshwater > Ice > Glacier...
ACAAGACAAAAGCAGAAAGAGTAAAAGAACTAATTTCTGAACATAAACTTGCATTAAATAAAACGTTATAAATCATCAATAAAATCAATATTTGATTGATATTGTTTTTCAGAAATCCTGCCTTCCATCAATTCAAGTTTCCATAAAGATTTTTTTAAATCGAACAATTCAGTTCTTCCGTAAAAAAGGTTTTTAAATTTCATAAAGAGCCTACCTGGACAATTGGAATACAAATAATCAGAATAGTCTTTTGGATTAGGAATTCGATATTTCCATCCTTCTGGATATTCTATCAAATCCGTTTCTTCCCATTTTCGGACACAATAAATATAAACTTTCCAAGCTTCTGGAAATCTTTCTGAATTTGTCATATTGTATATGCTTTAGAACCACAAATTTACAAAATATTTAATGCTCAGAGAACGAACCCTTGCAATTCTATTTGGATGGATTAGCCAATAGCAATGAATTTAGTTTATTGTTGGGTTATTTCAGTTCCTCTGCTATTAATTTGCTTTCTATAGGCTTTGCCACGTTTATCAGCAAAGGAGGAAAAATGAAAATGGTAATCAACCATTTGCTTTCAGCAAAAGATAAAGAAGTAATTTCCAAAGTAGAAGATAATCCCAATGAAATAAGAGTTTTTGATTTAACAGATGTTGTGTCGCTAGGAAGAGTACTTGTTGAATACGATACTCATTTTTTTGAGTGTTTGGCTTATTTGATTTCTGAAAAAAGAATTGAAATAAAAGTCATCAAACCAAAATACGGAAAGGGAATAGCACATTATAAATCAGGTGTTTTTTGTGATGGTCAAGATTCTGTCGGCTATCAAGCGTCTTGCAATTTCACTTATTATGGTCTGTCAGAAAATATAGAACAACTTGAAGCATTTTTGAGCTGGGAAAATGGCAGGTCAAACAAATTGATTAAGAGACAACTACAACTCATTGATGACTATTTCACTGAAAAAGATGAAGATGTTGAATATATTCCAGTAAGTGAAATTGAAGTTGTTCTCAAAGATAGGTTTGGCAAAAAAGACATCAACGAATTACTTGTTCGGGAAGAACAATTGCTCAAAAAGAAAATGAGTTTGATTTCAAATCCGAAACTCAAAAAAACGATTGCAAAGCTTTTTAATGATATTGAAATAATTAGAAGAAGTCCGAGATTTCCTTATGCTGAAGGACCAAGAGAATATCAAATAACTGCTTACGACAGTTGGATTGCAAATAATTACAAAGGAATGTTTGCAATGGCAACTGGAACTGGCAAAACGATTACTTCGCTCAATTGCTTGCTGAATGAATACAAAAAAACGGGAATTTACAGAGCAATTATAACGGTTCCAACGACTGCGTTGGTTGAACAATGGAAAAAAGAATGTGCCAAGTTTAATTTTAAGAACGTCATTACTGTCAGTTCAAAAGAGATCTGGGATAAGAATCTTGCGTTTTTTAATACTGCTTCAAAACTGATTGACACTTCGTATATTGTCATCGTTACTTATGCTTCATTACCAAGGCCAAAGTTTCAAAGTTACTTCACTCAACTTCCAAAAGACACCATTTTAATTGCAGATGAAACACACAATTTGGGTTCACAAGGACTTTTAAAATTGCTACCAAACATACATCTGGAAAAGCGAATAGGGTTATCCGCAACACCGCATAGAAAATTTGATGAATTAGGCAATCAAGCTATTCAAGAGTTTTTTAATGATGAACCACCTTACATCGTTTCTTATTCAATGGAAGAAGCATTGAATATTGGATGGTTGTGTAAATACACCTATCATCCACACATAGTAAAGCTTACAGATCAAGAGATGGAGCAATATAGAAACATATCTCTCCAGCTGTTAAAAATGGGAATGTTTGATAGTGTAACTGGAGATTTCAAAAGTTCACCACAAATCGAAATGAAACTGCTTGAAAGAAAAAGAATCATTCACAAAGCAGCTAATAAATTAGATGCTTTTAAGGATATTCTAAAAATTGAATTTGATAAAAGAAAGAATCTGAAATATACTTTGATATATGTTCCTGAGGGAATGGATTCAAATTATGATGAAATAGATTTTAGTATTGAAACAGATGATGAAAAAAGATTGATTAACGAATATACAAAAGCGGTGAGCAATACAGATGATTCTGTGATGGTGAAACAGTTTACTTCAAATTCTACCAACCGTGAAGAAATCCTAAAAAACTTTGAAGAAAGTAAAATTCACGTATTGACCTCTATGAAATGTTTGGATGAGGGCGTAGATGTGCCACGCTCCGAACTTGCAATTTTTTGTGCCAGTACCGGAAATCCAAGACAATTTATCCAAAGAAGAGGAAGAGTTTTGCGTTTGCATAAAGATAAAATCCACGCAACCATTCACGATTTAGTAGTAGTTCCAGAAATAGCAGACGAAAGCAGCTATGAAATGGAAAAGGGTTTAGTAAAGAAAGAGCTTGAACGAGTGGTTGACTTTGCAAATTTGGCAATGAACAAAACAGATACTTACGAAACGCTTAAAAATATTTTAGACTACTACGGTCTAAACCTTAACGACATATAAATCATTCTTATGGCAAGAAAAGACGATATACTCAAAAGTTTTTTAACCAACGGGCTACTTGAAAGCAAGTATGAGTTGAAAAGAGAAGAACTGCCTTCCACAGTTAGAGAAGCCCTTAATTCTGACAAACCAATAGTTAAGGCAATTGCTTTGATAATAGAAGGATTGGACGGCACTTCACCCGTTACTGACTCAGTATTGCGAAACCAAGTTACCCAATTTTTAAATGAGGCATTATGATAATCAGAAAAATACAAATAGATAACTATCTCTGTTATTACGATACCAACACTTTTGAATTATCGGAAGGTTTAAACATTATCCTTGGTGAAAACGGTGAAGGCAAAACTAAGTTCTTTGAAGCAGTTGATTGGCTTTTCAATGGAGAGAATCGAGAATTAGAGATGCTAGTTTCAGCTAAAAAGTTAAATGAAACAGAAATAAGAGATAGTTTTCGTGTTAGGGTTTCAATGACCGTTGAACAGTATGGTGAGAAAAGTATTATCACAAAATCTTTTCTTGCGAAGAAAGAAAAAGCTAATGAGTGTTCGACTTCAAGTTTTATGATTGAAGGCATATCTGAAAATAGTTCAGGTGAAAGAACGCAAGTTGATGGTACGGATCTTTTAAAACGAATATTCCCATCAGAAATTCTCAGATATTCAATGTTCAAGGGTGAAGCCGAACTCAGTATTTTTGAAAATGAGGATGCATTAGCAACTTTAGTAAGTAATTTTCCAGATGTTATACGTTACGATAAATACTCAGAAAAAGGTAGCTTTCTTAGAGAAAAATCTGAAAAGGCGGTAGAGGATTCTTCTAAGCGAAATAAAAAGAATTTAGCAGATTACAATAGGATAGAAAGTGAAATAAGTCGTTTACAAAAAGAAAAAGATAAATATGAAGTCCATCATAATTCTACAATTGACGAAATCAGAAAAATTGAAGAACATTTACAGGATGCCGAAAAGAATGTTAGTAACGCAGATGCTTTAGATATCCTCAACAAACGGATTAGAGGAATCGAAGAAAAGATTTCAGACCTAAATGTTAATATTGATGAGAACTACACTACTTTCCTATTTGATGAAAATTGGATTTTAGTAAATTTTGAATTATTCCAAAAAGAGTTTGCAGATAAAGTATCTGCTCACAGCAAAACCCGAAGAGAACTTCAATCTAACTTTGACAAACAAAAAGGAGTAAAGGAAGGTGAAAAAAAGGCAAAAGCTGAATTGTTAAACAATGCAGTTCCGCTTCCTATTGGTGTGCCTTCAAAATCTCATATGGAAGAAATGCTCAATGATGAAATCTGCAAAGTTTGTAATCGTGAAGCAAAAAAAGGCTCTGAAGAATATGAGTTTATAATGAAAAGACTTAAATCGTATTTAGAAAGTCAAGTAATAGTAGATAATGAACCCGATAATGCTGAACCACTTTTCAAGTTTAATTATACAAATAGACTTGATAATTTAAGTATAAGCCATGAAGATAACTTAAAAAATCTAAGACTAATAAGAACTAAAATCAAGAATCTTTTTGAATATAATGAAGCACGTAAAAGTGATCTTGCAGAACTTAATGAACAACTAACAAATGAAAAAATAGAAAGAGAACAAATTGTGGGCAAATCAAGCATTGCAGAAGAAAAATTGATTGATGTACTAAAAAATTACAATGCTTGGCAAAGAGATCTAAAAAATCGAAATCAAGACCAAGTTGATTATGCGATGAAATTAAAACTTATTGAAAATGAATTACGAGAAAGGAAAGAGGATAAGGATAAAATTGACACGAATTCTGCTAATTCATTCGAGATTAGGACAAGAAATATTTTTCGTGATATTGAAACCATCTTTATAGACACCAAAAAGAAAAAGTTTGATGAATTCATTGATAAATTACAAAACAAGTCAAACAGCTTTTTCAAAACAATCAACATTGACGCTTTCACTGGGACAATCGTTTTTACACAAAAAAATAAAGTTAATCGTACAATAGTTGAAGTTGAGTTACAAGAGGATGGTAGGACTTTCTACAAACCAAATCAATCATTGTTAACCTCAATGCATATATCAATTCTATTTGCAATTTCTGAATTGGCATCAGAGATAAAAGAGGAAAACTTTCCTATGATTTTTGATGCTCCAACATCTTCATTTGGAGAAAACAAAACAGCCCAATTCTTAAATCTAATTTTCGAAACAGAGAATCAAAAAATTCTGCTCATCAAAGATTTTCTTCACACAGATAAAGCAACAAAAACACTTTCAATCAAAAAAGAATTTGAGAGTGTCAGAAGGAATAAAGCTTTTTGGGTTAAGTTAGAAAGACCTTTTGATCCAAACAACTTGAAAACCATTAACTCACAAGTAATCACATTATAAGATGAAAAATTTATTTGAAAAATGGAAAACAAAAATTCCTAAATACAGTGAAGTTCATAAAGACTTGTTCACCTCGCTTTCTCAAAAGTTTGGTGCAGAAGGTGAAAAGAAAATCAATCTTGGTAAACATTTCAGTACAAACTATGAACTTTATACCTATGCATTTTTTTTAGGACTTTATAATAATGAATTCGATCCTATTCCTGACGGTGAAAAGAAAACAGATTTTAGCCACCACATACAACATTGGGGTAGCAAAACCACAGTATCAACACGGAAGGACTTTACCAACTTGCAAGAAAATATGTTTATTGCACTTATAGCAAAAACAGACATTGACCTAATAGCACTTGAAAAAGGAGCATTGGACGAAGATGATGCAGTAAAACATTTAATTAAAACAATGGAGTCTTATACCAACGGTGGACTAATTTTGATAAAGGAGAAATTGGAAGAAAACCCTAACTACTTCCTTCAACCGACGTCATTTTTAAATATGATTTTAGAAAAAAATTCTGTGTAGATACGATGAACTTAAATAACTAATTGCAGTATTCCATTGCGCGTATTATTTACTATCCTAAGAATCCAAAAAACAATTAGGTTCTGGTATTCCTCGTATTTTGGTACACTATAGTAAAAAGAGTTTTAGTTTTTTAGATAATTTTCTTAGAATAACTCTTGTTGCTAAAGAAATAAATGTTGATTTAGGTGGTCAAAAGGGTGGTGTAATAGATATCATCAAAGAATTGACACATAGACAAAAAGAAATTCTTAAAATTATCTCAACTGAACATAGGATTAGTCATTCAGCAATTGCTGATAATCATCAATATACTTGCCCAGTAGCTACCGCTGTGCTTCATCAAAAAAATGTATTACAATTAAGTTCTTATGAAGAAGAAATTCTGTTGTTATTAGCCAAAGGGTTTAAACAAAATGAAATTAGTAAACTCTTAAAAGAGAAAGATATTTCCCCAAATAGCGTGCGATCTTTGGAAGCGAATATTAGCAGATTGAAAGATTATTTTAACGCTACTAATACCACACATTTAGTATATTTGGTTTCTAATTTAGGGCTAATTTAGTACTAGTGATTTGTAAAAGGCATCCATTTTGTAAAGATTAAGAAGGTAACAGGGTAAATAAAATACCTCAACTATTTAGCGTATTAAGAATTAGGGATAATTGAAAGAAAGGAATAATCTTAAGTTTTTGTAACCTAACTTTATTAAGCATGATGTCAATTAAAAAAAAATAATGCTAAAATCAAAATTTACCCCATTCCAAAAACAGTAATATTCCTAATCAAAAAGCCTGAAAATCGCGATTGATTTTCAGGCTTCTTTAATTTTAAATTAGCAGTCTAAAGCTTATTGCCCTTGACCTAGGGAGAACGCTATTTCGCCATCAAAACGACATAAGTTTTCGGTTTTAATAACGTCAAGACCTGCCTCTGATATTAAAGTGCAGAGTTCAAGTACGTTTTTATAGTCGCCAGCTTTATCCATTTTATCGGTGGTAAATCGGCATCTCCAATGATCAGTACAGAAAGTTTCTGGTTGTCCGTCAGGAAATACTTTTACCCCACGGTTGGTAATTAATTTGTTTTCGAAAGCGCCAGACTTAAATTTACTTAGCATTTCCCCTAAAACATTCGGATCTCTATCTTCTCCGTTCCAGTGAAGAAAAATATCAACTCCAACGAGTTCTTTTTTAGCTGGTTTTAATTTGGTGTAAGTACCTTGAATTTTTCTTTCGTTACCTACTTTATAAATAATCGTTTTTAGTTTTTCAGGTTTTTGACCTAAACGTTCTATAACGGCATCTGCAAACTTAGCGGTGCCTACTTTTTCTTTGCTCACGCCTTCTTTAAAAAGATCGTAGGTATGTACGCCATCTTCCATGGTTCTTAACCAAGCATTGTGGATATCTTCGGCTACCTTAGGTTGCCCAATATATACCAGCATTTGTATTGCACCTAGGAGTAAACCAGATGGGTTTGCTAAATCTTGACCTGCTCTTTTTGGTGCAGAACCGTGAATAGCCTCAAACATGGCATAATCTGCTCCAATGTTTGCGCTACCACCCAGACCTACTGATCCTGTAATTTGAGCAGCTACATCAGAAAGAATATCACCATATAAATTTGGCATAATTATTACATCAAAATTTTCAGGGGTATCCGCCAATTTAGCAGCTCCTATATCTACAATATAGTGCTCACTTTCTAGCTCAGGATATTCTGCTGAAATTTCGTCAAACATTTTATGAAACAAACCATCTGTAAGTTTCATAATATTATCTTTTGTAAAACAGCTTACTTTTTTTCTGCCATAAGCTCGGGCATACTCAAAGCCAAAACGGATAATTTTTTCTGTGCCTGGTTTGGTGATGAGTTTTAAACACTGCGTAACTTCATCAGTTTGTTGGTGTTCTATTCCTGCGTAGAGGTCTTCTTCATTTTCACGAATAATCACAAGATCCATTATTGGGTGTTTTGTGGCTACATAAGGATGATAAGATATGCAAGGTCTAACGTTAGCATAAAGACCTAAGGTTTTTCTAGTAGTTACATTTAAACTTTTAAAACCACCACCTTGAGGTGTTGTAATGGGCGATTTTAAAAAGACTTTTGTTCTTCTCAGCGATTCCCATGATTCTGGAGCTATACCTGAACTGTTTCCTTGTAAATATACTTTTTCGCCAATGTCAATAGGCTCAATTTCTAGTTGAGCACCAGCGGCTTTCATAATCTTTAGTGTGGCATCCATGATTTCAGGACCAATACCGTCTCCTTTTGCAACTGTAATTCTCGTCATAATTAGGTTTATTTAAATTTTGAAAAAAAATCAACAATCTTTGACCGTTAATCATTATTAATGTTTTGTATTATATCTATAAAAATATTTAATAGCTATATTTTCAAAGTTCATTAAAATCAAAAATAGTTAAAACTTTGCGCTTTATAGCTTTTAGCTATCAAGTTTTAAAAAAAATTAAGAGTTTATTATTTCTGGCTGTAGTTAGTTATCTTGAAAGATAAAGATTATTTAAGGCTACTTTTCAATTTTGGAGGGTATTGATAAACTTTACTTATGTTTCAGAATAATTTTAATTTTACTTTATAGTAGTGATGAAATTACCCTCTAAACAAGAAAAATCTACTTTTCAATTCTTCAATAGCTGTAGCCTTGTTGGTTGTAATATATTTTATAGCTTCATCAGTAAATTCTTGTCCCTTTTCGGTTAAGGAAACTACCTGATCAGAAACTTGTATTAGATTATTTTTTGTAGCCAATTCTAGTACTGTTTGTGCTCGTACTTTTTGCCAATTAATATGTTCGCGCAAATGGTTTACGTGGCGTTCTTCTTCTTCTTCTGCGTGATTTTGTAAATGCAATAAAAAAACCAATAAAGAAACTTCTATACGCTGCTGTTTTTCTTTAAAAAAGCCAGATAACACGCCTTGTTTTGGCGCAAATAAATAAACGATAAGGAATAAAATTCCTAATACTGTGGTCATGGATCCAGCAATAGAAGCATCTAATATATTGGCGGTCCAATAACCGCCTATAGCTGCGAAAATGCCAAATGCACAACTTAGTAATAACATTTTTTTAAGGTCATCTGTCAGTAAATATGCCGTTGCCGCTGGAGCAATAATTAAAGCAACTACCAATACAGCACCAACGGCATCAAAAGCGCCAACCACCGTTACCGAAGAAACTGTCATAAGTCCGTAATGTAATAGTATAGGGGAGAAGCCTAAAGTTGTCGCCAAACTTTTATCAAAAGTGCTTAATTTTAGTTCTTTAAAAAATAAGAATAATAAAATAAGGGTAATTAATAGAATGGTACCAATAACCCAAAGCGATTTAGGACCCATATCTGTTTCCGCAATCAATAAGCGATCAAAAGGGGCGAAGGCAAGTTCACCTAAAAGTACAGCATCAATATCTAAATGTACGTCATTTGCATTTTTGGCGATGAGGATGACACCAATACTAAAAAGCGCAGGAAAAACTAATCCGATGGCCGTATCTTCTTTCACCAAACCCGTTTTTTGAATAAATTCTACCAGTATAACGGTAATGACACCTGTAAGCGCAGCTAACAAAATCAGTAAAGGCGAATTGAGGTCTTGGGTAATAAAAAAGCCTAATACAATGCCAGGAAGTATAGCATGACTTATAGCATCGCTAATCATCGCCATTTTACGCAGTACTAAAAAAGCACCAGGAATGGCGCAAGCCACAGCAACCAAAGCGGCAATTAGTTGTATTTCGATTTGAGCGCTAGTCATTTTCTTGTCCTAATTGATTATATATGGTTTCGGCTTCATTAAATCCTTTTTCTGTCATTGCCCATTGATTTCCATAAATATGAATAAATTCTTGCTCCTCCAAAGAAGTCAAAGTTTTTCTAGTATAACCTTGAAAATTATTCAGAATCCGAATGGCATGTGGATGTGATATATTTTCGTGGTTTGCGGCAATATGATACATAAAAGTCAAGGTCTTTTTTAGATGAAGATCTCTCCTGTTTTTACGAAAACGGATTTCTCTAAACAAAAGCCCACGTTTTGGAGAAAAAATAAAGGAAATAATGACAAAAGCAGAAGCTACTAAAACAATAACTGGCCCCGTAGATAGGTTGCTTTGACTGGCACTTATTGCCGTACCAAAAACGCCGGAAAACGCTCCAAAAATGGAGGCTAAAACAATCATAGTTCCTAGGCTATTTGTCCATTGTCGAGCCGCTGCCGCTGGAGCTAAGAGCATGGCACTCATAAGAATTACGCCAACGGTTTGAAGACCTAATACAATCGCTAATACAATAAATGTTGTGATTAGAATATCAAGGAAACGGGTGTTGAAACCTAAGGTTTTTGTATAATCAGCATCAAAAAGTAAAAGCTTTAATTCCTTCCAAAATAGTAGCAGCACTACCAAGCTAATGCCCGTAACGATGGCCATTGTCCAAACGTCTTTTTCCATTAAAGTTGCAGCTTGCCCAAAAAGATATTTATCGAGCCCAGCCTGATTTGCATTTGGCATTTTTTGAATGAATGTGAGTAACAACATACCAAATCCAAAAAATAGAGAGAGAATTAAGCCTAAAGCAGTATCACTCTTCAATCGCGTTCGTTTTACGATTCCTCTAATCCAAAAAGCCCCTAACAATCCGCTAATTAATGCACCTAATAAAAGTACATTGGCTTCTTTAATCCCGGTTATCATAAAGGCAATTGCAATACCCGGAAGTGCGGCATGTGAAATAGCATCGCCCAACAAACTTTGTTTCCGCAGTACCGCAAAACTCCCCAACATGCCACAAATAGCACCCAAAATAGCCGTGCCCAAGGTAATGGTTCTTAAAGTATAATCGGTAAAGAAGTCTGATAATTCCATTGTTGCAGTACTGTTCTTTTAGAATAGAAATTCGTTATTTTATGATACAGAATATGATCTCAGAATATTGTGATTAATAAAATTTTGAGGTTTTTTGAATAGTAAAATTTGTCGATAGGTTTCGGCATTTGGCAAGGTTTCGTTAATATCATATACGCCATCAATAAAGTATAAAGGCTTTTGATGCACTTTCAAATCTTCAAAATTAAATTTAAGTTTTCGCATCTTTATACTAATTTAATATTCCTTTATCTATCGTAAACATCTATAGCCAAAAACCCATTATTCTTCTCAAAGTTTAAAAACTATTGCCCAGCTAACGCTAGGATTTTGGTGTAAAACGCATTAAGCTGTCTTGGTTCTTATTTGTTTGAAGCGTATCTTTTAAAATTGTTGGCTGTTTTTTAGGTTTTATGCCAAATAGTTTTTGTTTCAGTTGTTTAAAGGTATTAAAATCTACTTGATATGAAAGTCCTACACCCTGAATATAGCCTTGGACATCGCCTAAAAATTGCTGAATTTCATTTTCTCTATTAAATACTTTACCTCTAAATGTGCCGTCTTCATTAAAAAGATATTGCAACTCAAAATCGCCTCCAACAGCCGTTGGATTTATTCTATTTCCTCCGCCAACAGGAATTCCTAACCTACCACTCAATAGCCAATTATCGCTGATACTGGTAGCGAAATTAAATACGGCTTTATTATCTGCTTGAAGATCAGCACTGGCGACATTCCCTTGTTCTAACGACACATCAACATCAAAATTATTGTCATTATTATCAATAAATGAATTTAAAACGCTCGATGCAGATTGTAAAAGATTACCTGTTAGGGCTTGTTGCCCTATGCCTCCACCATTTGTAGCACTCAAAAAGGTGCCTTGCGCCAATAGTGAAAAGGCATTATTGTCACTAACTGTTGGATCTTGTAAACGATATTCTAATTCAGATTTCACCAAGGTACTTGCACCAGGAAAATTAATATCAAACTCTATATTGGGTTGTTCTAGCGATTCTTTTAGGCGGATGATCACCTTAGTCGGAATTCTTCTTGAATATCCTGGATTATCTAATAAAGGTGCAGGGTTTGCGGTTAACGAATATTCTGCTTGCATATTTAATCGAGCATCTAGAGGATCGCCCTCCCAGTTTATAGTTCCTCCAGGTACTACTGTAAATGTTTTGTCTATAAGTCCTGCTAATTTATACCTGTATTGCCCTGTAACCACAACAAAAGTACCATACATGATAAACTTGTCATTGGTATTAATTTCCATTTTTACAAGTCCAGCACCAGTACCTTTTAAGCTACTTCCTGTTTTGGTGTCTACAATAATTTCAACCTCGGCGTCTGGCGTAATGTCTAAATCAAAGGAGAGCTCTAATCCTTCGTAATCTTTTAATTCTCGCTGTATTTCGTTGTCTTTAATTTTATTTTTATCAATAAAATTCATAAAAGAATAATCTCCAATGCTTGCGACATCACTTAAAGGAATTTTTAAAGATGTGCCTCTTGCTGTTTCGCCCACCACATCTATATTTAAAGCTTTTGTAGGGCCGTAAATCCTACCTGAACCGTTTAAATAACCAGTACCATAAAAAAGAACTTCTTCTTCAAAAGGAGTGTTTAAAATTAAAAAACGATTGTTGTTGGTCTTTACTTTTAAGTCCAAATCCCAATCTTTAAAATAACTGTGATTAATAACTCCGTTTAAGCTTGCTTTTGTATTATGAGCGACATCGGTCAATTGTATATTTTGAAAATCAAAAGTTTGATTGGAAAGTACTACCTGAGAATTAAAGCCGAAATTATAATCTACATTTAAATAAGGAATTCCCAAGCCTGCATTATTTAAGTTCAATAGTCCTGTAATCGTCGGATTATCAATTCTGCCTTCTATTTTGACGTTACCTGAAACAGCCCCACGAATATTCGATAAAACTCCTTCTCCTAAAGGACTAAAAGGTTCTAAATTGAAATTATTAAAAGTCGCCAAAACATTGGCTATAGTATTATCGCCGCTGATATCTAAACTGCCATTGAGTTCTAGTTTATCATTGCCCTTGTCATTTAATCTTGTTGTTAGGGTAATTTTCGTTAAATCTTGATTACCAATGGCGTCAATCATTAAGTCACCAAGTGCGATATCGTTAATGGAAAGATTAGAAATATTTAGATTAGAGGTAGGTCTGTAGATATTATTTTTTTGCCGGATATTTAGCGTTCCATTTACTTGACCTTCTAACTTTAAACTATCGATACTAGGGGTAATTTTATCTAAGGATACTATTTTAAATTCCAGCTCTAAATCTTTATAAGTTGAGTCTGCTATTTGACCGCGGAGCCTTATTTGTTCATTTAGCTCATTATTCAATACTATTTCTTCAATAGTAATACTATCTAATTTACTGTTGAGGATGACTTTATTCTGCTTGTCGTTATTTTTATTAATTAACCATGTATTGCCTTTGAAGCTTACATCCGAAGTTTTTAAACCGATAACCGATTTCTTATTTTTATCAAAGGTGTGGTAAAAATTAAGGTTAAAATTATCATTGAAGGTTTTACCTCCTTTGAATTCTGTTCTAAAAAACAAAGTATCTTTTAAAGTGGTATTGATTAAATTAAAGTCTTTTACATTATAAAAATTGGTAGATAGATCAGCCACTGAAATAAACGTATTAAAAAGCGGATTTTTATTATCAATCTGTACATCTAAATTCTCTAAAATATTGCCATAAGCTTCAATAGTAGGCGATTTAAAAGTGAGTTTAAAATCGCTTTCATCAGCAATAATAGCTCCTTTTATATACGTATTAGCCCCGAATTTAACTTCTGGAAAAAATATCTCGACAATTTTGTTATAAATTTTAAAGTTGAAGGCTAATCGTTGTTCAGATGATATTTCATAAGGTTTATAATTGGTATAAATACTGCCTATAGAATTTGCCGCTAATTTGCCCAATTCGGTAACTACAAAATCTCCTTTCATATACCCCGTGATAATATCTGGAGAGTTTATTTCTATGAGTCGAGTACCATCATCTTCAAAACTAGAGGCTATTTTAAAGTCCTCAAAAAAATAGGTATCATTTTTATTTTCATAGCTTGTTTTAGAAAATTTAATCTCACCCGCTATGTTATCTAAAGTACTGCCAGTAATATCCATGTTGATGTTTCCTTTGAAAATAGAAACACTATCTTTTACAAAATTCAACATTTTTAAATCCGCATATTCAACCGTTGCAACAAAGTTAAAGTTGTTTTGTTCTTTTGTGAAATCAGCCAGACCTTTAAAACTAAAATTAATATTTTCATCATTTGACACCAATAGTCCATCAAAAAGTTGATCTTTTAAAACCCCCGATACTTTGAGGTCTTGGTAGGTGTAATCATTAAAATCTATAGCATAAACTTCTCCTATAATCTCTGTATTTAGCGTTTCTTTACTAAAACCCTGACCTTCAACGTTAAAATCTAAGGTGGCTTTGCCTAAATCTTTACTTCCTACAAAATACCCTAAATCAAAATCGATTAACGAAAAGAATCCTTTGTACAGGGCATTATCAATATTTTTTATATTACTCAATTCCAAATCAGAATAACTACTCCCAATGGCGGTATTGATATTTACTTTTGATTGGATTGTATTTTCTGTAACAGTGGCTTTTCCTCTAATGGTAAATTCGCCAAATTTTTCGAAAATTGAAGGTAAGGTTTTGCCTAATAAATTGGGCATTAAACTGCGGAGTTGGTAATAGCTTGTCGAGATATCTTTGATATTGGCATCCATTACAAAAGGCTGACTTCCTGTAAATAAGTTTTTAAAATTAAAATCACCTCTAATTCCAGTATTATCGGAAACTAGAAACAAATCATTGGTATTTAAATCATTTAAAACTCCTGTTATGTTTGATGAAAAGAAAGCTTCTCTGCCTTCGCCAAATTGGTTGTATAATAGATTAATTTCATCAAAAGCGATTTTAGAATCTACAAAATCTGCCGTAAACTTAACTTTATTTAAAAAATCTAAAAAATCGCCTGCACCGTAATCCATTACCAAATTGCCTTTTAAAGAAGATTTCGGGGTGTCAATGGACAAAGCGTCAAAACGAATTTGTTCTTTACTGTATTTAAATTTTGTAGCTAAATTTGTTACTGATAGGCCTCTTTTACTATCAAAATTCAAATGTTTTATAGCTGTTGTAACTACTGGGCCTAAAATTTCTAAGCTATCAGCTTTTATATTTAAATTTTTAAAATTGAGTGACTCGCTATTCTCTAGGTTATAATCAATCAATTTAAAATTACTGTTATTGATAATTACTTTTGTGGCCGAAAAAAGAAAAGGTGGGGTGCCAGGAGTACGCGGTTTACCATCATCTAGTTTGTCTATAAAAACATTAAGATTAGTAGTCTTTTCACCTTTGTAGGTTTTTAATTTAAAATTAAGGGCATCAATTTTTATAGTTCCAAAGCCTAAATCACCCTTAATCAGATTTCGAATACTTAGAATAGAAGTATTTAATTTATGGATGTAAAAAAGGGTGTCTTGCTGATAATCTTCAATATAAACACCTTTTAAACTAGTGTCCCAAGTAATAAAAGATAGTTGCAACTTGTCTAATGAAATATTGGTTTTATACTTTTCGTTGATCGATTTGGTTACCCGGGAGGCCAAGTTGGTTTGCACCGAAGGAATCGAAAAAATAAGGGTCAAAATAATACAGATAATGCTAATTACCAATACTATTCTGATCAATATTTTAAGTATTTTTTTGATAGGGCTTTTATGTTTTATCTTTGTACTTCAAATTTTATTCCAATTTTTTTTAATGGAAAACAAATCAATTTATATTCTCGCTATCGAATCTTCTTGTGATGATACTTCCGCGGCCGTTTTATGCAACAAAAAACGATTAAGCAACGTGGTAGCAACACAAAAAATTCATGAGGAATACGGTGGTGTTGTCCCTGAACTTGCCTCAAGAGCACACCAACAAAATATTGTTCCGGTAGTGCATCAAGCCTTAGCTCAGGCAAATATCGATAAAAAACAGTTATCAGCCATAGCTTTTACACGCGGACCAGGACTTATGGGTTCATTATTAGTCGGAACTTCGTTTGCAAAGTCATTAGCACTTGGTTTAAACATTCCATTAATCGAAGTAAATCACATACAGGCACATATTTTAGCCCATTTTATTGAAGAAGAAAATAGCAAAATACCGAGCTTTCCATTTTTGGCAATGACCATTAGTGGTGGACATACACAAATTGTTTTGGTGAACGATTATTTTAAGATGGAAATTTTAGGTCAAACCCTTGATGATGCTGTTGGCGAAGCTTTTGATAAAAGCGCCAAGATTTTAGGTTTGCCATACCCAGGTGGCCCATTAATAGATAAATATGCCCAATTGGGAAACCCAAAAGCTTTTGCCTTCCCGAAACCAAAAGTAGGCGGATTAGATTTTAGCTTTAGCGGCTTAAAAACAAGTATTTTATATTTTGTTCAGAAGCAAATCAAAGAAAATCCTGATTTCTTAGCTGAAAATCGTGATGATATTTGCGCGTCAATTCAATTCACAATCGTTGATATTTTGATGTCGAAACTAAAAAAAGCAGTCAAAGAAACAGGCATTAACCGCATAGCCATTGGTGGAGGCGTAGCGGCAAATTCTGGTATTAGAAAAGCATTAATAGAAGCTGAGATAAAACACGGCTGGACAACTTATGTTCCAAAGTTCGAATATTGCACAGATAATGCTGCGATGATTGGTATTGTAGGTTATTTTAAGTATAAAGAAGAAGATTTTTCAAATCAAACTATTACGGCTAAAGCACGATATGTAATCTAATGTAACAATATGTTTAATGAATCAATGTAGCAATGTACCAATGTACCAATGTTTTAATCTGAGAATGTAATAATTAATTAATTTGAAACAGCCGATGAACCATCAACGGACAACCAATGTATGAACATCAACGAAATAACTTAAAACTTTTTAAACCCAAGACCCAAGACCAAAAATCCAACAAATGAAAACTATTATCATCGAAGACGAAAAACCAGCAGCAAGAAGATTGGGTAGGTTATTGAATGGAATAGGAATTGATGTGTCTGTACTTTTACACTCTGTTGAAGAAGCCATCAATTGGTTTCAAAACAACGAACATCCTGATTTAATTTTTTTAGATATTCAACTTTCAGATGGGCTTTCGTTTGAAATTTTTGATGTGGTTGAAGTCAAAAGCGCCATCATTTTTACCACCGCTTTTAATGAGTATGCCTTGCAAGCTTTTAAGTTAAATAGTATTGATTATTTATTAAAACCCATTGATGACGAAGAGCTCAAAACCGCTGTTGAAAAGTACCAATTTTTAGCTCCAAAAAAACAGCAAATTGCTATCGATTTTAAGGATATAAAAAAACTGTTGGTAAACCCTATTGAGCGCGAGTATAAAAAACGTTTTACCGTAAAAGTAGGGCAGCATTTAAAAATTATAAATGTGGATGAGGTAGAATGTTTTTACAGTGAAAATAAGGGTACTTATGCCGCTACTTCTGATGGGAGAAACTACCTTTTAGAAACTACTTTAGAAAACCTAGAAAACGATTTAAATCTTAAATTATTCTTTAGAGTAAGTCGTAAATTTTTCGTGAACGTGAACTTCATAAAAGATATGGTATCCTATACCAATTCTAGGCTCCAAATTAAATTAATACGGTTCAATGAACAAGAAATCATCGTGAGTAGAGAAAGGGTAAAAGACTTTAAGTTATGGTTAGAGTAAAATAAATTAAATATCTGATAATATGGTAATTAATTAATAAAAAAACCCACTATAATTTTTCCTTATAGTGGGTTTTTAAATCCTTTTGAGCATTTATTCAATGCGATTGTCATCAAAAGAAGAAGGTAATAATTTAGGAATTAATTTTATAAAGATAGGCAATAAAACGGCTCCTCCAGGCAATATAAAAATAGCTAACGAGGGAATGCTTTTAAAAATATCTAGTAGTTGTTTTTGTACTTTTTTCTTCTCTTCTGCACTCAGATCTTTAACTGTAGATTTAGATAAAAGCGATACTAATTCTTTACTTCCCAATAGCTCTTTTTGAAGCCGTTTGCTATTTCTTAAAATTAATTTGTTGACAATTCTCGACATGCTATCGTAAAATTGTACCGCCATATTTTTGTCTTTTAGATGGGGGATTTGCCTCGCATTTTTCTCGAAAAAAACCGCCACATCTTCGATAGATTTAACCACATTTTCTTTGGCTAATCCAAGGTCTTTTCCAATACCTGTCAGAAACTTAGATTCCTTGTAAACTAAAGATAAATCTTCCCATACGGTTAAGCAGGCAACATCTAAAAAATAGGTATTTTCATAAGTGGTAAATTTGTTAATTAATTTATGCCTGTAAGCGATATCAAAATTATCTACGTGGCTATCTACAAAGGTCAATGAAGAAGCAAAAAGATGCGCTAGCTTTGCATCATTTTTATTCATTTCTTTAGAATTCAGCGCATGGTAGGTGATATTAATCGTGATATGTTCAATGTCTTTGGCGTGTTCTTTTACATCATTTTTCTGCTCTAAATAACTTTTAAAAGTTAATACATCAATAAATAAAAGTGAATTTGTAATTATACTATTAAAAGTTTTACTAATAACATTATCTTCTAAATATACCCTTGAATCAAGTAATTTTTCTAGTTGTAATGAAGTCTGTTTTCCGTTTAAGATTTTCTGAAGAAAAGATATTTTTCCAATACCTAACTGGGTATAAAATTCGAATATAGTCTCAAGAAATTTAATAAAATCAGTACTTTGGGTATGATTTTTATATGTAAAATAGAGGGCAGTTAATAGATTTATTTTGGCCTTTTCGTCTTCTGATAAGGGATGTTCTGGATGAATAAATTTAGGAATGTTAATATTAATCCCGTATATAAACCCTAATTCCTTTAAATGTAAATACAATTCATCAAAACTATCATAAAGATTTTGATAGTCTTTAACAAGGTGTCCAAACTTATCTATCCAACCGTTTGATGATGGGTTCATTACTGCTTTTGTTTAGAAGTGCAAAATTAGTATAAATGACTAGATCAAATGGTATTTTATGAGATTAATCGTTGTTAAAAATAAAGTTATTGATACAGGTCTAGTTTCTTATTTTTTAATTTAAATTTTACAATAAAGCATAAAAAAAAGCCGCAAAAATGCAGCTTTTATATATTTTATTTCATTCATTTATTGAATAATTCCTGCGCAACTTACTCGTGCACCAGCATCACCACTTGGCTGAGAAGTAAAATCGTCAATTCCTTGGTGCACGATAACACTCTTACCCATGATGTTTTTGGTTTCGTCATCACATCCAACACACCATTCGTCTGTTGAAAATTCTACTTTACCGCTAGCGTTGGCATCAGCCACAAAATTACCTATGTCTCCTTTGTGATAACCTTCTGATGCTCCCCATTTTCCATGAGGCTCAAAAGTTGGATTCCAGTGTCCTCCAGCAGATGTTCCATCGGCAGCAGAACAATCTGCATTTTCATGCAAGTGAATTGCGTGCTCTCCTGGCGTTAACCCCGAAAGTGTTGCTACCATCATTACCATACCACCTTTTTGAGTGAAGCTCACTTCTCCTTTCACGTTACTATCACTCTTAGGCTCTAGCACTATTGTCATAGTTTTTTCATCCATGTTATCAT
>Ga0209390_10005063_pt1 | contig 19106 bp, 7 predicted proteins | sample BON01_FD_187212 | JGI IMG/M metagenome (GOLD analysis project Ga0209390, IMG submission 187212) | Freshwater microbial communities from Lake Bonney liftoff mats and glacier meltwater in Antarctica - BON-01 (SPAdes) (version 2) | ecosystem: Environmental > Aquatic > Freshwater > Ice > Glacier...
GGAACTTTGTCATCGCCCCATAACGATGACCAAGAGGCGAATTATGTCAAGTCTTCGTGAAGTTTAAGGATTCTTAAATACAGAGGGAGGCACCAGCCCTTGTTTCCCCGTTGTTTTGAACACCCCACATCACGACCAGCACAATTGACAGGGCAAATCATCGGCAAGGCCGCATTCTCATCATTTTCATTTTCCAGTTGATGAAACCCAACTGGCGGTTCCTTTGCCGGGTCAAGGAGTAGGTGGCAGGTGTTGATGCAGGAACCTAGTCATCGTCTCGTATTCTTACCCTCCTTCATCGCATGGGTGGCCCGGGATGGGGGAAATCTGGCCGCGGGTTTTGTTGGAGTAGAGGCCGTAGTAGCGGACGGTTTGCTGGCCTTTGGGTGGGATGTGGAGAAGAGCGGCGGCGATGAAATCGGTGGCTTTGAATATCTCGAAGTTGCGCTTGGTGGCTTGGTGGCTTGGTGGCTTGGTGGCTTGGTGGTGTGGTGGTGTGGTGGTGTGGTGGTGGCGTTTGGAGCGGTAGATGACGGTCTTGGTGGTGGCGTTCCAGGCCATTTATGGAGGAGGCACGAGGAGGGCTCGCATAGTCACTTCTCGTCCCATTCTCATGCCTGCCTCACCCCTCTTCTATGGCGCGTCCGGCACCAAGACAAATCCGCCTCACTCAAGCGCCCTCCCCTCTTGATCACCTCCGCCACCCGCCTGGCCGGGATCCCCGCCCTCTTCTTGCTCCGGTCCCGCCCCTGCTCTTCGCTCTCCTCGAACAAGGTCACCCGATACCTCCGCGCCATGTGACTCGTTTACTGGCCTGTCCTCGTGAAACTGCGATTCTCGCGAGTCGACTGCTCGTGTTTGCCCTTGGGGAATTTAATCTTCGCATGTTGAAACTCCATTACGCATCATCAGGAGACAACATGGAAATTCGAAGAGCATTGTTTGGTTTGGTCCTATTTGCGGTCGTTTTGGCGGCGACGGCGCGGACAGCCGCTGAAGATTCGGCAGGCGATTTCGCCAACCCACCATTTTCGGCGAGGCCCTGGGTCTATTGGTATTGGATGCAGGCGAACGCCACGCGCGACGGGATTACCAAGGACCTCGAAGCCATGGCCCAAAGCGGCATTGGTGGAGCCTACCTGATGCCCATCGGGCACGAGGGAGACAAGACCCTCGCCAAACCGGCGGCAAACCCCTTGTCCGAGGATTGGTGGGATCTGGTCGTTCATGCCACCAAGGAAGCCGACCGGCTGGGCATGCGCCTGGCCATGAACGCTTGCGACGGTTGGGCGTTGGCCGGTGGACCGTGGATTACGCCGGAAATGTCGATGCAGGAAGTGGTGACGACTTCGCAGACCATCGAAGGCGGCAAACCACACGAAGGCAAACTTGCTCAGCCGACCTCGCGGGAGGACTACTACCGCGATATCGCCGTGCTGGCCTATCCCGCGCTGGAAGGAACGGGCGTCACATCCACCCAACTTAAGCCCAAGGCCACGACAAACCTCCCCAACTTCGATCCGCAACCGCTGGTCACCGGTGCGGAGAAGCCGCTTGACCTACCGGGCGAGGGTTGGATCCAGTACGAGTTCTCCGAGCCGTTTACCTGCCGATCAATCAAGATGTCGCCGGGCCAGCGTTCGGCCTTTCAATTGCATCGCGTCAAAATGTTGATCAGCAATGACGGCAAAATCTTTCGCTCGCTGGGCCGGTTGGAGCCCACCGAGTTTCACGGTTGGCAGGACGACGGCTACGGCGCCACGCACGCCATCGAGCCCACCACCTCGCGGTTCTTCCGTTTCGTATTCGACCGCTCCGACACGTCACCTCACTCGGAGAATCGCGAAGGAACGAAAGTTCGCAATCGAAACCTCCTCAGGGCCCAACATATTGAACTTCGCTCGCAAGCGAGCATTAATCACTGGCTGGGCAAGGCTGGTTTCCGCTGGCGCCGGGCCCAGTGGACAAGCGAATCACAGTGCCCGACTGAGTTATGCGTGAAGCCCGAAACAATCGTCGACATCACCGACAAGATGAACGCCGACGGCACGCTGCGCTGGACACCGCCGCCGGGACGATGGACCATACCGCGGATCGGCTACACCACCACCGGTGTCAGTAATGGCCCGGGTGGCACCGGTTCGGGCTTGGAATGCGATAAGTTCAACCCCAAGGCCGCCGAACTGCAGTTCAACGGGTGGTTCGGCGCGGCGCTAAAACGGGTTGGCCCCGAACTGGCCGGCAAGACGATGTGGATCAACCACACCGACAGTTGGGAAGCCACCAGCCAGAACTGGTCGCCGCTGTTTCGAGCCGAGTTCACCAAGCGGCGCGGCTACGACCCCCTGATGTGGCTACCGACGATGAGCGGCGTGCCGGTCGGCTCGGCCGAGCAGTCCGAGCGGTTTCTTTACGACCTGCGTCGAACGATCGCTGATCTGGTTTGTGATCACTTCTACGAACCACTTGCAAGACTCGGTCGCGAGCAGGGCGCGGCCCTGAGCGCCGAGGGCATTGCGCCGACGATGATGTCCGATGGCATGCAGCACTTCAAATACACCGATTTTCCCATGGGCGAATTCTGGCTCAACGGAGTCAATCAGGACAAACCGAACGACATCGCCGACGCCATCTCGGGAGGCCATATCTACGGCAAACGAATCATCGGGGCCGAGGCCTTCACGCAGATCCCGATGCGTTGGAACGAAGACCCTTACTTGCTGAAGCCCATGGGCGATTTCAACATGGCCAAAGGCATCAACCGGTTCATCCTTCACGTGTGGGCCCATCAGGCCTTCCCGGAAAAACCGAGCCCCGGCGTGACACTGGAATTCATCGGCACGTTCTTCGGTGGCAATCAGACTTGGCACGAACCGGGCAAGGCATGGATGGATTACGTGCGGCGTTGCTCGGCCATGCTTCAGCAGGGCTCGCCTGTCGTCGACGTTTGCTATTTCACCGGCGAGGAGCTACCGGCCCGATCGTTCTTGCGAAGGGACTTGCCCGTGCCGCTACCGGAAGGTTACTCGTTCGGCAGCATCAATCGCGACGCGCTGCTAACGCTGGCCTCGGCCAAAGATGAGCGACTGGTGATGCCCGACGGCATGTCGTATCGGTTTTTGGTGCTTCCCTCGACAGACCGCATGACGCCACAGCTTGCCGCGAAGATCGGTGAGTTGGCCCAGGCCGGGGTGCCGATGATTGGCCCCAAGCCGACGCGGTCGATAAGCCTCAGCGACTATCCAAGCTGCGACGAGAAAGTTCGCAAGATTGTTGCCGACTCGTGGAAGTCGGTGCGCGGCGACACTACTGCGGAGGAAGTTCTCAACGAGCTTGGTTTGGCCGCCGACGTCGAGTTTGTCGGCGCGGATTTGACACCTATCTCTCATCCCCGCATGGAATACACCTCGCCGCCGCTGGTCTGGAACCATCGCCGAACCGACGAAGCGGACATCTACTTCTTGTCAAATCAACTCAGGCAATCGCGCAACGTCGAGGTTGCCTTTCGCACTGCCGGTCGCGTGCCCGAGTTGTGGGACGCAGCCGGTGGAACGATACTCGATGCGGGTGTGTGGAGAGTGGAAAATGGCCGCACCGTGGTGCCGATTCGCTTCGGCCCGGCCGGTTCGACTTTTGTGGTCTTTCGACGTAGCGCGGACAACGCCGATCCGGTGGCAACGGTAGCTCCGTTGGAAGCGGAATCCCCGTCGGCCGGTCTGCCTCCACTTTGGATCGAAAACGGTCGAGCCTGGGCTTCGAGCCAAGGGACTTGGAAACTTACCCACCAGTCCGGCAAGACCGAGAGCATCTCGGCCCGCGATTTACCCGAAACGCAAGTGATCAACGGCCCTTGGGCCGTGGCCTTCCCTCTGAAGCGCGGCGCGCCGCAACGGATCGAACTGGATGAATTGCGTTCGCTCAGCGAGCACGAGAACTTCGGCGTGAAGCACTTCTCGGGAACGGCTACCTACAGTTGTCAATTCACCGTGGGGACGATCCCGAACGGTGACCGGCTGTTTCTCGACCTCGGTCGGGTCGCCAATTTGGCCGAAGTGACCCTGAACGGAAAGAAGCTTGGCACACTCTGGCGACCACCGTTTGTTGTCGAGGTGACCGATGCCTTGCAGTCGGGCGAGAACCGCTTGACCGTTGCGGTTACCAACACGTGGCGCAATCGACTGATCGGCGATGCGTCGCTGCCTGCCGAAAAACGCGTCGGATGGTCGCTGTTTCGCGATCAGTGGTTTGCCCCCAATACGGCGCTCGATCCGGCTGGTCTGTTGGGGCCCGTGAAATTGCAGACGGCCCGGGCAAAGAGCGGTTGAGTTGGACCGGAAGGACGGCAACGACACAGCGAGAAGCGCGATCTGGTCGTCGCTCTCCGAGCTATGACGGGCACGCCGGTGGGGAAAGCCCACTGGTGGCCCAGAGTCAGCCCTTAGCCTGACGCCTGGCCGGGATCCCTGCCCTCTTCTTGCTCCGGTCCCGCCCCTGCTCTTCGTCCTCCTCGAACAAGGCCACCCGATACCTCCGCGCCACCGGACTCGTTTACTGGCCTCGTTTACTGGCCTCGTGAAACTAGCCATTGCAGTTCCTATTCCGACGCATCTCCGAGCACGAGGATGTCCCAGAAGCGCTTTCCGATCTTGACAGAGGCCTCCTTCTTCAGGCCGCCTTTGTTGTCGATGGCATACGCAGCGAGGGAACCTTGTTTGGAGGAGGTGACGAACAGATGATCTCCGTGCGGCGACATCCCAAGCGCCCAGGGGATGCTGTCGGTTGCCGTCATGCCGAGTGATTTCAGCAGCCCTCCCTCCCCGATCGCATAGCCGAACACTGCGTTCAGGGGTTTGCCGAAACCGCGCACTGGGACGTAAAGAAACCGCCCGTCAGGAGTGATGGCGATGTCCGATGCTGCCATCCCCTCCGCTGGCGGCGTCTCCAAGGCCGCACAGATCTGCAGCTCTTGCAGGCCGCCCTTGGAGCCGATTTTGTAAGCGCTGACGCCGAGCTGCTGTTCGTTGCTGAAATAGAGATACGGCTTGGTCGGGTGGAACGCCAGGTGACGCGGGCCGACCGCATCCGGTATTTCGATGTTGGCCGGCGCACCCGGGCTCAGTTTGCCGGTCTCCGGGTCGAAGCGGTACTGGTAGAGCGCGTTCTCCTCTTTGACATAGGGTACGTAGACCGAGCGGTTGTCAGAGCTGACGCCGACCGAATGCGCCATGGTTTTCTTCTCGTTGCGCGAGTCGACCAGCTTCTCGGGAAGGCCTTCGGCGTCCAAGCGGTAAACATCGAGATTGCCGGATTCGTACGACGCCCCGAGCAGATAGCGCCCGCTGCGATCCAGGCTGAGGCAACAGTAGCCGCTCTTGAAGGGCATCTCTCGGACCTTTTCGATCTTCTCGTCATCGTTCACCGCATACACGAACCCGCGGCCGTCCTTGGCGCCGATGTAGAGCAGGTTGTGGTCGGGGTGATGGGTGATCGAGCCAGCCGGGGCACCGAGCGGCTCCGACTGCACGACTTCGAGGATGGGCTTGCCGTCCTTCTCATGGAATTTGACCACCACGGCCTTCTCCTCGCCGATGCTCACGCCGTAGATCATCAGCGGGATGGCATCCTTGGCGAAGAGAGGGCTTGTGGTCGCGAACAGCGCCAGGGTGAGCGATAGAGGGAGAAGACGTGTCATCATGGTGCAAAAAAGTGTCACTTACTCGAAGCCAATCATCTTCGTACAGAATTACCACGATTGTTTTCTATTAGTAGTGGGGTTTCACGAGAACAGTTTAGCGGAAAGGAGGCGCATTACTTCTTCATTTTCGGCGCCGGCGCGTCGGCTGGGGGTGCGGGCAGGATGGCCATGCCTAGGGATCCCCACCAATCTTTTTCGAGCATCACGGCCACCCGTCCGTCGGGGAGGACGGCGAGGGCGCTATAGGCGCTGGTGTGCGGATAGATCATGCGTCCGGCTGGCCAAGTTTCGCCGTCGTCGTAGCTGTAGCGCACCATCACGTTCGTCCGCCAAGGGGAGGCGGGGTTGCTAAACGCGATCACGCCCGGTTTTCCGTCCTTGGCCCACCGCACGCGACTAAGCGAGCCCTGGCAGCGAGGCTCGAGCAGCGTCTGGTCGAAATACTCATGGTAAAACGTCTTGCCACCGTCCCTCGAAATCGCCACGCCACGATGATTCTTGCTACTCGTCGCAGCCCCATGAAGCCGGCAATTCAGCATCACGTCTCCATTTTCCAATTCCACCGCAGTCGTTTCGTTGTATCCTGCCCTCGTGGGTCCGCCGATGTTCCACGTCTTGCCGTGGTCATCACTGTAGACGATGAATCCGTGATTGCTTCGTCCGGTTTTGGGCGAGTGGGCATCGTGGGTGGCGGGGATGATCAACCGGCCCTTGTAATTCCCACGCGTCAGCTGAATTCCCGCGGCCGGGCCGGTGGCGTACCACGACCAATTCTCTTTCTTCACTTGGGTGGTAATCTCTTTGACCGGGGCCCAGGTTTTTCCGTCATCGTCGCTGTAAGTCACGAAGGCTCTTCGCGAATCTTTTCCGAAACCGGGCTTGAATCCCCCCTCGGGCGGCTTGTGTCCATTCCAAGAAAGGTGCAGCCAAACCCGCCCCGTGTCCTGATCCACCACCGGACAGGGATTGCCCATGGTGTTGTCGCCATCGTCAGCGACGATAATTTCCGAGCTCCAGGTCTTGCCATCGTCTTCACTGCGTTTGACCACCGCGTCGATATTCCCGTGGTCGGACGGGTTATCGCGTCGCGCTTCGGCGAACGCCAGCAGCGTTCCCTTCTTGGTGACCGTCAGTGCGGGAATGCGATACAAGGACGTGGTCCCCGGTTTGAGATCCTCCTTGCGGAAGCTCCGGACGCCTCGGAACACTTCTTGAATCTCGGGTAGTTCCACAATCTTGCCCTTCGTCTCGACGGAGAAATCGTAGACCTTCATCTCTTTTTCCCGCCATGGGCGCAAGGCCACCGTCAGGCTTAGCTGGTGACTGGCGACGGCTTCCTTCGGCTGGGTATTCTTCAGCTGCGGGCAGTTGGGAATGTAGCACGCCTCTTTCCCGTTGACCTTCAGCATCAGGTCGCCGTCTTTGAGAATCACGTCCATCTCGAAAGGCGTTCCCGAGGGAATGATGGGCCGCGGCGGTCCGGCGTGTGACCGAGTCCCCTTCACTCCGTTGAAATCCGTCATCATGTAGCTCACTCGGAAGCGACCCTCGGCATCTTGCTGCAAACTGATGCTTATGCCGTTAATTGCAAGAATCGCGCCATAGTTTTGGCCTGGGACGGGGGCATTGGAATTGCCGAGCGACAGCTTGACGTGAATCCGCGCGTCGGGGCTGGTGAATCCCGACCCGGCATAGAGGAAGTTGTATAGATTGCCAAAGGTGAACGTGCCGTCGTTTTTCTGATCCCGCTGCGGGTGGAACGTGCCGACGAATCGTGCATTCTCGGTCAGTTTCCCGGCTTTAACGATGTCGTATTGTTCGGCCTGCAGCACCTCGGCAGAAAGAGTCACACCCAGGACCATCAGCAAAAAGACAAGAGAGAATATCGGACGACTAAAAGGAATTTGCTTTGCGGTCAAGGTTCCGGCTCGGCCGGTGCCGGCGGCAACAACAAGGATCACAGGTGCAGCCAAGGGGGGCGTCAAGTTTCTGATTTTCATGATTTTGGTTTCTGATCGGTTGATGGCCAATTTGTTAGTAATACTCGGGCAACCAATCGCCATGAGCTTCGATGAGGTCATCGCACAACGAGACGATTTCATCGAGTGAGAGCTCAGAGCTGGTATGAGGATCGAGCATCGCGGCCTGATAGAGGTGTTCACGTTTCCGGGTCACGGCGGCTTCGATGGTGAGTAATTGGCTATTGATGTTGGTCCGATTCAACGCTGCGCATTGCTCGGGTAACGCCCCCATTGCTTGTGGGGTGAGTCCTCGGGCATCGGCAATCACCGGGACTTCGACGCAGGATTTTTCCGGGAGGTTGGTGATTAGCCCACCCGTATTGAGGACATTACCAGCAAAGGTAAACGGGTCGCCTGTTTCGATTCCCTCGATGATGTAGGAGCCATATTCCTTGCTTCGATCATGTTTGGGCGCGTCACTCAGCAGGGTTTTGCTTTGCTCCTGCCACTTGGCGATTTGCATGATACAGCGGCGTGGGTATTCATCGAGTGGGATGTTAAATTCATCAATCAAATGAGGATGGGTGCGCTTGATCCAGTAAGGGGTATACTCAGCATTATGCTCGGATGACTCGGTGATGTAGTAACCGAAGTGAAGCATCATTTGCAATCGCACCATGTCGGGTGATTTTTCTTCTTTGGGAGAACTGCGCCATTTTGCCAACTTCTCTTTGGCGAGTGCTTTGATCTCGGGATAGAGATCATTGCCACCCTCATCCTTCAACTCCAACAACCATGCCATGTGGTTGATCCCAGCAATACGCGGGGTCATGGCATCGGGATTTTTATCCTCTTTCTCAATCTCCAGCGCTTTGAATAGATCGGAGAGACAGGATTGAACCGAGTGGCAAAGGCCCACAGTTTTGATGGGCGTATGGTGTAGCATGTAGCCTGAGAGGGCACACATGGGGTTGGTGTAATTCAACAGCAGAGTGTCAGGGCAGGCTTGCTGCATATCGCGCGCAAAGTCGTCCATCACGGGGATGGTCCGCAGGGCACGGAAGATACCACCTATTCCCAATGTATCGGCAATCGTCTGTTGCAGGCCATATTTCTTTGGAATTTCAAAATCTGTAACCGTACATGGCTCATAGCCACCCACCTGGATCGCATTTACGACGTAACCCGCACCCTCGAGTGCTTGCTGGCGCCGCTCGATACCGAGGTATTTTTTGATCCTTGCGCGCGAGGAGTTCAGAGCCTCATTGAGTCGGGAAATGAGTTGGAAGGACTCATCAAGCCTTTGGGCATCTATATCGTAGAGCGCTATTTCAACATCGTGAAGAGCCGCCGACAGCATGCAATCGCCTAGGATATTTTTTGCAAATATGGTGCTACCCGCACCCATGAAAGTAATTTTTGTCATATGTAATTGAATCTTGTTTCTCATTCTCAGGCCTGCCTCACCCCTCTTCCATGGCTCTCACTTCCCCTTAATCACCGCCGCCTTGATCAACTCACGCGCCTGAATCGTTTCGTCACTTTGCGGGGCGAGTTTCTTGAGCTTCCGGTAGACCTGGCCGGCACCGGGCAGGTCGCCTTCGTTGAGCTTGACTTTGACCTGGGTCAGGATGAGCAGACGGCGCTGCCCGTCATTCATGTCTGCCTCGAGCATCTGCTCGGCGAGGATGGCTGCTCTCGGGTCGCCCAAATTGGCGTAGACCGTAATGACGCTGACCATGAACTCCGGATCGAGACGCAACATCGGATAGGTGACCAGCGAGGACTCGATCAGAGCCAAGGCATGCGACCGGTCGTTGGACGACGCTCTTGCCATGCGCCGAATCCGCATCCGTGCCTGCTCGACATGCTCTTGTTCCTCATCCGACAAGGGCCATCCGCCGCGGTGCAGCTTAATCAGCAAGGCTTTCGCTTCCTCGCGCTTCCCTTGTGCCAACAAGGCACCTGCCATCAGACGAATGCTGGCGATGTTGCCCACGGTCAAGGACCGGACGAACTCTCTAGGGAAAGCGACGTGCAGCCCTCTGGCAGTGTTATGATCGTGTGAAGCGTTGAGATAAGTCAGCGTCACCGGATGCACGCCCGGTTCGAGATGCACCGTGCCGTGTTTTACTTCCTCGGCGGCTGCTCCCCTCTTCTGCCCGTCGTTATCAACCACGATTTTCGAAGCAACCACCAGCCGGCTACTGTCGTGTGATTGCAAGGAAAACGTGTAGTCACCGGCCTTCTCGACCTTCAGATAGCCGGTGGCCTTCAAGCCCGAGGGCTGAGCTGTCCGCTGATCAGAGCCGTCCTCCTTTTCAGTAATCTTCCAGTAGGGAAGCAGACCGTCACTGAGATGCTCCTGGTCAATGGAATTGAGAACATACCTTCCATCGATAATACGTCGGCCGTGAACGGCTAGCCGCCATGTGGTGCCACTGAGATGCTCCTGGTCAATGTGCCTGATGACCCCCTGCTTGACCGGTTTCAGCGCATCGAAGTCCGGCAGCTTCTCCCACCGGCCATCGTAACTGGCAACCTTCAGTCCTTGCTCTTCGCAGGCCTTGGTGGTGTAGAGCGCGACCGGAAAGTTTTCAAAACCAATCGCCTGGCGGTTCGGGCTCTCAACCTGCAGCACGCCGCCTTTGCCGGGTGGAAGCCAAGTGACCGATTTGAGGCTGCGCGAGCCACCAAAATGGAGAAAGTGCTTGCCGCCTTTGCCGGTTACACTATCCCATTTTCGGGCATACCCGCCGCCCGCGGCGAGAGAAACCAACTCTTTGCCGTCGCGGCTGTACATCACGTTGACCGCGTGAGCGGAGGTGTCGTACACGGTCCGTAGCGGGACCATCGTCAGTTTCTTTCCCGACGCCAGGTCCCATTGGTTGATGAAACCCTCGCGATTTCCAGCAGCGAGTCGTTTGCCATCCGGCGAGAAGGCCAGCGACAACACCTGGCCCTGCTGAGAGTCGAGCGTGCGCAGCGTCTTGCCGGTGGTCGCGTCCCACAGTCGAATGTGGGTCTTGTCGATTGCGGTGGCGATGCTCTTGCCGTCCTCAGAGTAGGCCACAGCTTCTACCGGCCCGGCATGCCCGGCGAGCGTCAGCAGTTCTTTGCCGGAGGACGAATCCCAGATCTTAACCGTCCGGTCATGACTGGCCGACGCCAGCCGTGTGCCGTCCGGCGAAAAGGCCAGCGCGATCACTTCCCCTTCGTGCCCGACGAATGAGCGGAGCACCTTCCCGTTGATGGGATCCAGCAGCGTAATACGATGGTCCTCGCTGCCCGCTGCGAGCCGCTTGCCGTCTGGGGAAAAGGCAACTGATAGGATGCTAACCCTACCGATGTTGAACGTGTGCGATGCCTCGGGTATGGATCCCTCCTCTAGTGCCAGTGCCTTATCGACGTCCCACAAGCGGACGCGGCCGTATTGGTGTCCCGATACGAGTTGCTTGCCGTCAGTTGAGAAGGCGAGCGAGCGCACCACATCGTAAATGTGATGCACAATCGGCAGTGCTCCCGTGGTTATACTGGAGTGACCCTTTTTGTCTCTCTTGCCTATGTTGATCTGGCCCTGGCCGTGGTAGGAGGTTTTGGCGTCACGACTCAAATCTGCCGACAGGACGGGAGAGGCCACCGTCCCAAGAACCGACCAGGGATTGGGCTGAAACAGCCAGGTGATGCGGTTCTTGCCGCCTTTTTCTAGAAGCTTGGCCGGGATGACGATGTCTTGGTCCGTCCATTGCCTCATGCGCCCGAGCGGCTCGCCGTTAATCCAGACGTGCTCGGTCTGGTCTTTTTGCCAATGGTCTTTTATTTTGGGCGTGCCAGCGTTAAACCTCAGGTGGCTGCCCTCCCAGTCCGCGGGCAGATCGAAGTCCCGGGCCAACCAGAACCCCCTGTTGTTTTTGTAGGGGATATCCCAGCCGTCGCCTAGCATTTCCTGCAGCGCTGTGCGCCCGCGGATAGGCTGGTGGGGTTCGCGGTGATAACCGATCCGGTGGCGCGGCCGCTCGATGGGCGACCAGTCCAAGCCGGCCGTCAGTCCGGCGAGCTTATCGGTGTCTGCAAGATGATGGTTCTCACGGGCCTCGGCAAATTGCCAGGAGTCGACCCTATCGACGGCCGGTTTGGTCTGCTGGAATTTCTCGAGCAGCGCCAACGCGGATTGCGTGTCGCCGCGGACGGACAGCTTAATATCCGAGAGCGCCAACGCGGCCGTTCTCCAGTGAGAACTGCCGGCGGGGGCACGGTCGAGCACGGTGGCCAGGAGCTTTTCGGCGGCAGCGTAGTGAGTGCGGGTCGGCCCGCGTTCCGTGCGACTCAAACTCTGCGCGATCCGCAGCAATTCGCTGTACGGATACGCGGCGATCAAGTCATCGACCCGTCCGGCCAGCACATCGCCGCTCCGTTTACGGGCGTCCCTTTGGCTCTTAACAGCATGATCAAAGACCTTGATGCGTGAGAGAAGAGGAAAGCGTGGGTCGCCGTCTACCGTAGGACGTCTCCAAGCGCTAGGGTCCATAGCGAATTCGTCATCGCCATTTCTAATACTGGCGCTATTCAACCACTCGTAGTAGTTGAGAAGATCGTCCACCGGCAGCCGCTCGAGCCTGCCTTCCTCCGCAAATGCCCAAATCTTTGCCACCAGAGGATTAGAATGGTATCCAAAGCTGCCGTGATGGAAAAAATTTATTAAATTACCTTGATGCCAATCGGCCACACTCATCTGAACCGCGACCTCGCCGGCGGCGCGGGCGAGCACCTTGCCGCCCGGGGCATCCAGCACTTCTAGCTGCACCTTCCTGATGCCGCCCCGCAAGAAGAGCTTGCTGATCTGTTTGCCTTCGGCCGTGCAGCCGTCGTCGAATCGCCAGCGATAGACGGCGCCGGCGGAAGCACCCGGGGCATGGGCGCTGAAGCGATACCAGTTCAGGGCATACCTGGGATGACCAATGCCGGGATAGACCCCGCCTTGATGGGCGAGCTGATACCAATTGAACGTGGCCCACGAGTCTTTCGCACGATGTTCCAGCGGCGCGGTCAAAGTATCCGCCAGCGGCTCCCAGGCGATGTAGTGCCCGGCTTGGACTTCGTTTGTTTTGCCAAATAGCCGAAAGCCGATCACTTTATCTCCGTTAAAATCGTTCAGCCCCGGATCCTTCCACCACAGCCCGGCCCAACCGACCTGCCCGGTCGGGCCATATTGCAACAGCTCGATACGATGTTGTCCTTTTTCTAATTTCAAATCGAGAATTCGCCCTGATTTCGATCCGCCCGCCGATTTCCCATCGCGAAGCGAGGCGATCAAGTGACCGTCCAGCAGCACATAGCCTCCAGGTCCAGACATGCAGAAGATCCGGTAAGAATCGGTTGCCGGAATATGAAAGGTGCCACTGATTCGGCTAAGCGTTGCCGGCTGGGAGCCCGCCAGCTCGTGCAGGGTGAACGGCTCCGTGCCGTTCTTCCCATAGGAAGGAGTGCCGCGAAAGATGACCCGTGACGGCTTGAGCCGCCCCGTTCGATTGGACCCCTCGTAAGTGGCGGTACTACGCGACAGCGGAACGCCTCTTCCCACGATTGCCGCGGATCCCCACAGCTTTTCAAAGCCGGCGAGTGTTTCGAGCTCGGGATGGTAACGATCGAGCTGGCGGGCCTCTTCAATAATTTCCGCCTGCGGCATCCAATCGAGTGGCGCGGGCTTCTTTTCCTGGTCGAGCAGGTAGACCCAATAATCCTCGTCGCCGCTGGACGAGTCGAACATGATCTTCATCGGTAACGATTTGCTCGCCCAGACAACGCGGCAACCGACCCGCTCGCCGTTTGCTCGAACCACAACGGGAACCAGCCGGCCGGGCTCACGTCCGGGGAGACAAATCGTCGAGCGTGCAACGCCGGAGTGTCGGGTAATGAAACCCGCTTGACCAAGGTATTGGTGCTCCTTACTGGGAGCCACTTCCAATTTGAGGGTCTTGGCGCCGGTCGGGATGGTCACCAAGCTGCCATGTCCAAAATGCCCGCCGAGACGACCGACAGCTTCAACTCCCTCTTGAATATCTATCTTTCCGTCTCGCCAGCCTATCCCTCCGCCTCGCCAGACCATTGTGTATATACGATTGAGGTCATGACGCAAAGATCCAGAATGTGATGAGACCGGCTTACCGTCGATGAAGACCTTGCCGCGGCCCCCCTTCCAGGTGAAAAATTGATACTCCGGTTTCAGGGCAACGGTCACCGAGCCTTTGACCCGCCTCATCGGGCCGCCGTCGTTTTCGTTCATTGCACCGTAGGCTTTCGGGTCCCACTTTTTGCCCGCCTTTTTGTACGGTTCCTTCAACTTAGCGATCGTCGCCGCCTTCTCATTCGGAATGCGGATGTCGATCTGGATGGCGGCTTTACTCTGCGGATCAAAGGCAAGCCCGTCCGTGGTTTCGAGCGGCTTCAAATCGGCGAGATACACCTGCGGCGGCATCCGCAGCAGCGCGCCCTTAACATCCACCTTGACCGGCGCGCGCAGCTCGGCGTTCTCCACATGCCAGGCAACCGGCGCAGCAGCAGGCTCGGGGTCCGCCGCCGAGAGTGGTCCCGCGCAGCACAGTGAGAGTGCGATCAGCAGCGGTTTGATACTGTGTGGCAAATTCATGAATTAATCTCGTTTCTTGATCACGGCCGCCTTGATGAGTTCACGCGCCTGAATCGTTTCGTCACTTTGCGGGGCGAGTTTCTTGAGCTTCTGGTAGACCTTGCCGGCGCCGGGTAGGTCGCCGGCATTGAGCTTGATCTTGACCTGGGTCATGAGAAGAATGCGTCGTTGCCCGTCGTTCATCTCTGCCTCGAGCATCTGCTCGGCGAGAATGGCCGCCCTCGGGTCGCCCATGCTGGCGTAGACGGCAATCACGCTGACCATGAACTCCGGATCCAGGCGCAGCATCGGATGGGTGGCCAGGGAGGAATCGATCAGACCCAAGGCATGCGACCGGTCGTTGGTGGACTCCGCTCGGGCCATTCGCCGAATCCGCATCCGTGTCTGCTCCACATGCTCTTGCTCCTCCTCAGATAAGGGCCATCCGCCGCGGTGCAGCTTGGTCAGCAGCGCTTTTGCTTCCTCGGGCTGCCCCTTTGCCAACAGCGCACCCGCCATCAGACGGCTGGAATCCATGTCCCCCACCGTCAAGGATCGGACAAACTCTCTGGGGATGGTGACGTCCAGCCAGCGGTGATGTGGGTCTCCCTCGCTGGAGTATGTCAGCACCAGCGGATGCACGCCCGGTTTGAGATGTACGACGCCGCGCTCTCTTGTCTCCCTGTCTTTGAGCCCGTCGGTCTCGATCACGGTTTCCGAACCCACCACCAGCCGGCCATCGTCATCCGACGTGAACGAAAACGCGTAGTCGCCTGCTTTCTGGACCTTCAAGTAGCCGGTGAATTTCAAGCCGGAGGGGTGATTCGTCCGATGTTCACGGCCGTCCTTCTTGGTGGTCTTGTGATAAGGAAGCAGAGCGCCCATCAGATGCGCTCGGTCGATGTGTCTGAGGACTCCCTGCTTGACCGGCTTCAATGAATCGAAGTCCGGCAACTCATCCCACTTGCCATAGTAGCTGGCAACCTTCATTCCCTGCTCTTGGCAAGCCTTCGTGGTATACAGCTCGACCGGAAAGCTTTCAAAACCCTCAGCCAGCTGGTTTGGGCCACTGCTAGGGCGCCTTAGCGATGCAGGGTGCTCGGAGGGGCCATAGCCGAAATCTATGCCAAATCTCTGGCCCTTGCCTCCGGTTTCACTATCCCATTTCCTGGAAACACGCCAGCCTACGGAGACCAGCTGTTTGCCGTCGAGGCTGAACAGAATTTTCGTGACTACAGCATCACGCGTGGCGTTGTCTTCCCTCTTATGGTGGACCGTCGTCAGTTTCTTTCCCGACGCCAGGTCCCATTGGTTGACGACGCCCTCGCGACTTCCCGCAGCGAGTCTTTTGCCATCCGGCGAAAAGGCCAGCGACAACACCTCGCCTTCCTGAGATTCGAGCGTACGAAGCGGCTTGCCGGTGGTCGCGTCCCACAGCCGAATGTGGGAATTATCGATCGCGGATGCCACGCTCTTGCCGTCCGGCGAGTAGACAACGGCGTGAACGGGCCCGGCGTGAACGCCAAGCGTCAGCAGTTCTTTACCGGAGGAGGTATCCCAGATCTTGACAGACCGGTCATGACTCCCCGATACCAGACGCTTACCGTCCGGCGAAAAGGCCAGCGCAAGCACCTCACTGGCGTGCCCGATGAAGGAGCGGATCGTCTGACCGCTGACGGGATCCAACAGCGTGATGCGAGCGTCCTCGCTGCCCGTCGCCAGCCGCTTGCCGTCCGGCGAAAAGGCCAGTGAAACGACGCTGACCGGAGCGACGTTGATCGTGTGCGTCGCCTTGGGTGCTCCCTTCGCCTGCAAGATCACGTCAACGTCCCACAACCTGACGCTTCCGTATTGGTGTCCCGAAGCCAGCTGCCGGCCGTCAGGAGAGAAGACGAGAGAGCGCGGCGTGTCGTGAAGCGCTCCTCCCAACACCGACACTTGCCCGAGGTCGCGGCGTTTGCCCTTGTCGCCAACTAGCTGAATGCGCGCATCATGAGAAAAGGCGCTACGACTCAAGTCGGCGGATACACTAGGAGACGCCCATTCCCCCCGCCCCTGCCTTGAAGGGGGCTGAATCAGCCACGTGATGCGGTTCTCTCCCCCTTTTTTCAGGAATTTTTCCGGGATGACAATGTTTCGGTCGGACCACTGCCACATGCGACCGAGCGGCTCGCCGTTAATCCAAACGTACTCGATCCGTGCCCCGTCGAGCAGGGCAGTCTTGAACACCAGCTGCTTGCCCTTCCAGTCCGCGGGCAGGTCGAAGGTTTTGGCCAGCCAGAACCCGCGGCCCTTGTCGAAGTGGTAACCGAACGACAGCCCTATGTCGTGTTCCCTGCGAAACCGCCACCTGACCGGCGACCAGTCCAACCCCTGTGTCAGCCCTGCGAGCTTATCACTATCCAAAAGATGGTGATACTCGCGCGCTCCAGCAAATTGCCAGCGCTCGCTCATGTCGACGGCCGCATCGGTCTGTTCAATTTTCTCGAGCAGCGCTACCGTCAACTCGGCTTTGCCACGGACCAATAGCTTGATATCCGACAGCCCCAACGCGGATGCTCGCCAGTGACTGCTGCCGGCTGGCGAACGGTCCATCACGACGGCCAGGAGCTTTTCGGCAGCGGCGTAGCTAGCGTCGGTCGGACTGTTTTCCTTGCGACTCAAACTCTGCGCGATCTGCAGCAATTGGCCGTACGGATACGCGGCGATTACCTCATCGACCCGCCGCGCCAGCCCGTCGCGGATCCGTCTTCCAGCGAGCTCACGGGCTTCAACGTAAGGTAGTCCACCCATACGAGGGCCGAAAGGGCCATTCGGGCTAACGCCACTTGTGACCTTTCCGCTCGCCCCCCAGTGCTTCAAGGGATACGACCATTCGTAGAGGTTCACGAGATCGTCCAGCGGCAGCTGCGCGAGGGTGTCTTCCTCCGCAAACTCCCAAATCATCGCGACCAGATCGCCCCGGCCCTTGAAGCGAAAGTCCTTCATATAGGCCAGATTGATCTGAACATTGACCTCGCCGGCGGCGCGGGCGATCACCTTGCCGCCCGGAGCATCGAGCACCTCCAACTGCACCTTCCTCATGCCAGACCGCAAGAACAGCTTCATGATCTGCTGGCCCTCGGCCGTGCGGCCGTCGTCGAATCGCCAGCGGTAGACGGCCTTGGTCGAACCACCCGGGGCATGCGCGCTGAAGCGATACCAGTTGAGATCATGCCCGGGAGAGACGGCCCCGAGATTGGCGTGCTGGTCCCAACTGAACGAGGCCCACGATGCTTGCGCACCGCTCGTCTCCAGCGGACCGCTTGTCGTATCCGCCATGGGTTCAAATACCATATACGCCAGACCAAATTTCGGCCAGCCTCTCTCGTAATCCCCATTCAAATCCTTTTTTGTCGGATCCTTCCACCACAGCCCGGCCGAACCATTTTGCCCCGCGTGGGCATATTGCAGGAACTCGATGCGATGACGTCCTTTCTCGAGTTCAATGTCGAAGAAGCGCGCGTTTGTTTTTCCCAGAAACGGCGCGACCAATTGGCCGTCCAAGAGCACATAGCCCGCGGGTCCACACATGCAAACGAAACGGTAATGATCGGTTGCCGGAATGTGAAAGGTGCCGCTGAGTCGACTCAACCATGCGGGCCGGGAGGCCAGCGCTTTGCGGACATTCAACCGGTCTGAGCCTTTCGATCGGAACGGCATACTGCCACGATAGATCACCCGTGCCGGCCCCCGACTGTAATCCAGCGGGACTCCCCTTCCCATGATCGCAGCGCTCCCCCCCCCACAGCTTCAAAAAGCCGTCGAGCGTTTCGAGCTTGGGATCGTAGCGTTCGAGGGAGCGGACCTCTTCAACAAGTTCCGCCTGCGGCACCCAATCGAGTGGCGCGGGTTGCTTCGCCTGATCAACCAGGTAAACCCAATAATCCTCGTCGCCGCTGGACGAGTCCAAAAATATCGACATCGGTTTTCCGGCCTCTGCCCAGACGGTTCGGCAACCGACTCGCTCGCCACCTAATCGATGCGCAATGGGGACCAGGCGGCTCGGGTCGCGTCCGGGGACACAGATCGTCGCGCGTGCGACGCCAGGGCTCTTGGTAATAAAACCTGCCTGATGAAGATGCGGGTCGCGGGCCTCGATCTTAAGCGTCTTGGCGCCAGCCGGGATGGTCACTACGTCGCGATCTCCGTGAACCGGCTTACCATCGATGAAGATCTTGTCTGGGCGAACCAGCTTACCATCGATGAAGATCTTGCTTTGAGGGTAGTAGGCTGACCAGCAGGAAAAGTATTTGTACTCCGGCCGGATGGCATACGTCGCCGAGCCGGTAACGCGCAGGATCGGGCCTCCTTCTTTTTCACCCAGTCGACCGTAGGCTTTGGGGTCCCACTTCGTCTTCGCCTTTTTGTAGCGCTCCTTCTCCTTGGCAATGCTCTTGGCCTTCTCTTCCGGCTTGCGGACGTCACGTTGGAGCGCGCTCTTGGTCTTCGGATTGAAGGCCAGTCCGCCCGTGACCTTGAGCGGTTTCAGATCCGCGAGATAGACCTGTGGCGGCATCCGCAGCAGCGCGCCCTTCATCGCCACTTTGACCGGCACGCGAATCTCGGCGTTCTTCACATGCCAGGGAGCCGGCTCAGGGTCGGCGGCCGAGAGTGGGGCCGCGAAGCACAGTAAGGGTATGACTAAGAGTGATTTTAGGTAACTATTCAGGACCCTTGGGCGAGGGATTCGCCGAGGGCGGCGGGGGCGACGAGCAAACTGCGGAGGGTTTCCAGGATCGGGCGGTCTTGTTTGCGCGAACTTGAGATCACGCTGCGGATGTCG
>Ga0209390_10005064_pt1 | contig 19106 bp, 24 predicted proteins | sample BON01_FD_187212 | JGI IMG/M metagenome (GOLD analysis project Ga0209390, IMG submission 187212) | Freshwater microbial communities from Lake Bonney liftoff mats and glacier meltwater in Antarctica - BON-01 (SPAdes) (version 2) | ecosystem: Environmental > Aquatic > Freshwater > Ice > Glacier...
GGAGGACGAGGGGGGGAGAGTGGGAAGACGAGTGCGGGCCATGCGGGGGCGCATTCCCATGCACATACCCATGGAGGAGTGGGGGCGGGGCATGATCACCTTTCCGGCGGGCCGCACGGCGTGGTGCAGCCGGGGAGCAAGGCCCAGGGTGGGGCGTCGGGTGGTCCTCCCTTTGCGGGAGGTGGCGGATATGGCGCGAATCAGTCGGTGGGGTCTCACCTCGGAGGAGGGGGAGGGTACCAGGGACGGAACCCCGGTACGGACCAGGCAGGGGGGCAGGGAGGGTGGGCGGGAGGGGGGCAGTATCAGGCTCCGGGGGGTGCGCATACCTGGATGTCGCACGGCCCGCCCCAGGCGGCGAGTCATGTGATGGGCTTCAACCAGCAGTCGGGGGGAATGTCCAGCTCGCACTCGCATGGGAACCCGAACATGATGCAGCAGCAGCAGCAGCAGCAACAGCAGCAGCAACAGCAGCAGCAGCAGTTCCAGGGGTATGGCCGTGGAGGGGCGGGAGGCATGAGCGGCGGGGCCCAGAACTGGAGCTAAACAGATAGAGACGATGGGAGGGATGGAGGGAGAATGGTGGTGGTTGTGGTGGCGCTTTGAGGAGTCTTGCAGCAGCAGCGATTAGCCTGACATGTTTGTTGGTTGATTATTGGGGCTGTATCGTGGCTGAGGGGGTCATGGGAGGGAAGGAGGGAGGAAGGGGTACGCAGACAAGACAAGAAGTCGGTCTGGATTATTATATTTGTTGGTTTATTTTTTCGCATGTGTGTTGTCAGTAGTAGGGTAACCAAGTCGCGCTCCTCGTTCGGGCCGTTCTTGTCTTCTCGGTAGGCGCCTTCCTTATCCTTCCCTTTCACGTCTTTTTCTCACTATGAGGAAGAGAGTGAATATAGGAGAGAGGGTGCGCTGATGTGTGTGCGTGTGTGTGTGTTTTAGAAATGGCGGCGTCTGTTCTTGGCGGGGGAGGCGAAAGCGTTATTAGGGACACGTAGGCATGCATGCGCGGGGGGCTTTGCTTTATCTATTTGAGGCCTTGTGCTTCGTGAGAAGGAAAAGCACGAGGGCAGGAGAGAGAGACGGCGCATCGAGCAAATAAGACGTTTAAAGGGGGGTTGGGAAAGTAAAGTAGTGAGGAAAGGGGAGGTATGGAGAGCAGCAGCAGTCTTGAGTGATTCTTTTCACTTGCCCAATCTCCCCTTTGTGTGTGTCTAGTTTTTCGATGCTGGCGGCATCGGCAAGGCATACTAGGAAGGGAGGGAGGGAGGGAGGACGGACGTGCATGAATGTTTCCCAAAACTTACTAACCTAGAGGACTAAACCCCCACCCAGTAAGAAAAGAAAAAAGAGAAGCTATAGGCTTCGTGCGAATGTTGATGTTGTAGCCAGCTGCTGCTTTTCTTTTGTCTTGTGTTTCTTTTTTCTTCTTCTTTTCTTTTGATTGTTAATGAAAGCGTGTCTCTGACATGCATGGGTTCGACTCAAAAACAAAATGCGAGCGATTATTGGTGGTGATTATCATACAAGGAGGAAAGGGAGAATTCCGGAATTAGACGCAGCGTCTCTCTCTCTCTCTAGAGTCTATCTATCTACTGAAACGAACACACAACACGAAAGGGAAATCTCTCCATTGTCTTATCTCCTGTTGCGTCCCTTTATTTGCTTGTCTATCTCCTTCTTCTCGACATACGTCGTTGTTCCCTGCGACAACTGCGCAATCTTAAACGACCCCAACAAAGAAGACAAAAGGAAGAACACGCCCAAGGCAGGAGTAAAGAGTGAATCAGTCTTCTGAATGAAAGGCTGCACCTGCTTCGACACCTTCACCAAAAACTCCGGCAAGTCCAAATTAGACGTCGGCAAGGCCTCCACCGCAAAGCCCGTGCCAATAACAATAATCACCAACAAATTCAAGGCCAACAACGCAAAGAGCGTAAGCTCAAACCCATTCTGCACCCACTGGGGAATCACGTCAAAAATCCCAATGTTTCGCACAGGCACCTTGCCATCCGCCCGCATAGGCGGTTGTCCAGGCCCACCCGGCACGGCACCACCGCCCAAGGCTGAGGCGGACATGCGGTCTTGGCCCTTGATCTTGCTCATTGCCTGCTCATACGCGGCGTCCACGTCCATGGCCGAGGGCTTTCCGGAGCCTGACGAGGACAAGGGCTTGGCGGCACCAAAACCCTTGTTGTGGCTGCTGCTGCTGCCGTCAGACCCCAAAATACCAAACGACTGGGGCTCGTCGTCCTTGGCTTTGGTGCTGCTGCTGGAGTCCTGCTCGGCCTCGCGGGGAGAGGGTGGCGGGGCTGACTTGCGTTTCTTCTCCGCCTTGCGTCCCTTGGCCATGCTGACGACCACCGAGGCCCTTCGAAACGACGCGGAGCTAGCAGTCACAGCGCTAGAACGCGTCGATGATGGCATGGGCACGACAAAGGCGGTGGTGGAGTGGCAGAAAGCCGCCAGGGCCAAGAGGAGGAGGGGTAGGAGGTGACTCATGATGATGGAGTGAAGATGGGACGTCGAGCTAGCTTTCTGCCCGCCTGGTTGTAGAAAGCACCTGTGAATGTGGTCGTGAGACGGGACGGGATGCAAGAAGGTGAGCTTGGGAATGAAAGCTATACGGGAATGAGGTGGTGGCATTGGCATGCGGCAGCAATCAGCAGCGTCAACTTGCTTGTTCGAGCTTGTTCGATGAACAGCAGATGTGGACCCGAAACAAGAAGGAGAAAGAGGCTCATCACAAGGCCCGCCCTCTTGCGTCTAGCTAGGTGTATGTCTTGTACCTCGATGCCTTCACAACAAAGTCTCTGCGAACGCACTCCCTAGCTAGCTAGCAGGTCTTCGTTTTGGGTGGCCAGGGCGTTGCGGGCGTCGGTTGGTTGATGCTCTCATTACAAAGACAACACCCCAAGGCCATATGCAAAGACGCTTGTCGCTCCTCCTTCTCATCCTCCTCTCCTCTTCCTTTCTTACATCCACCCGCATCTCTCACACACACACAGCATTACGCCATGTCTGCTGTCAAGCATCTCATCCGCGAGGCCGTGATCGGCACGGGCCTGGGCATTGTCGGTACGTCGTAGGACGAGGGTGGGCGTGGTGGAGAGGGGCAGTAGGATCAAGAAGGAGGAGGAGAAAGGGAGGCTTGCTCCGGAAGGGAGGAAGGGTTGTTGTCCTGTTGCACGTCCACACCGGCCAAGCGGGGAGCACTGGTGGCACGCTGCATGCGTGCCATGCTTCGTAATGCAAGGATGCTGGAGGCAGAGGGGAGAATGGGCGGCGGTGGCGGGCGCGTGTCTTCTTGTGGTTTCTCATCCCATCCCCCCCAAATCCTATGCTGCACAAACACACAGGCGGCGTCTTCTGGAAGGCCGCCATTGCCGCACCCACCACCCGCACCTACAAGACCTATTACAAGGTATGTACTTTCTTCGAAAAGGGGGGGAGGGGCCGTGGGTATGTTTGTCGGGCGTTGAAAACAAATCAGTGCTTGCACTAGCACGCCTGCCCACAAGAGGAGGAAGAGTAGGGAAAGGAGGGAGGGAGATAAAGGGGTAAATGAGAGGAGTTGTGGAGCAGACAAAAAGACACGTTCCCTTTTAATCCTTTCCCCCCTCTTCATCAACACAACTAATAAAACAGGGCTTGGAGAACCTGGACGCATCCGGCGCGTCAAGCTCGCCCGAGAACGCCGAGATCCTTGAGAAGGTGGAGAAGGTCATCGCACAGCTGGAAGGTGGGGGAGAGGAAGGAGGCGAGGAGGAAGAGTAGGGAAGGGGGAGAGTAGTAGGAGATAGAGCGGTGGATGAGAGGAGTTGTGGAGTAGATACATAGTGCTGGGATGGTGGAAGACGCGTGGTTTTTCGTGTGAGTGGGTGTGGAGTGGGGTGGGTGTGTCTGGTGTTGTTGTTTCTTTTGCCTTCTTTTCTAGCTTGGCTTGGGAGGAGGAGGGATAGACAATGCGCAGGTGGCACGGAAGGAGAAGGTCTCTGAGTGGAGGGTAGAAGGAGAGGAGGGGGTAGGCTACGAGGAGGAGGGAGGAATGAAAGATCACATTTTGTCAGAATGCTTTCGGCCAAGCCAGCGAGGGAGGGATCTGTTACGTCAGTTTGTTCATTGCTCTTGTTGGTATTGTTTCCTATCGTCGATGTATCCACCTGGCTGCTGCTGCTGCTTGTACGCATCCATACTTTCTTCTCCCTCCCTTCCTCTGTCCTGTTATTAGCCAAAAAAGCACACGCACCCACCCACCTAAAGCGAACAGGACTACTAAAAACAAAAAGAGGCCTTTGCTCTTACAAACTATCATATCAATCTACTCATCCGTCCATGCAGTCATCTCTTTCGTTCTTTCTTCTTTCGTTTTCTTTGGTCGTTCGTTATTCTCCTCCGTCCTTCGTCATCCACCTATATACCTCTACATGCATCCCCCCCACACCCTCCCTCCCTCCCTCCCTCCCTCCCTCCCTCCTTCGCTCTACTCTCTGTCCCCGCCTCGAAGCTGCAGGACCATGTGAATCGTACCACCGGCCACGACGTTGTAAAAAGAAAGGGTCTTGTCGTCAGCCCTGTGGATTGAAGGAGCGAGGGAGGGAAGAGCGGGTGAGGGTTGGGGAGAAGGAGGCAGGGCGTTGTGGGCATAAAGTAATAGGAGGAAGAGGAGGTGGCTTACAAACAGAAGACGAAGAGGGAAGAAATGCCAAGAGTAAGTGAGAAGAAACAGACAGTCTCCCATATCCTTCCCCTTTCCACATGCACACGGCACACACACAGCCCACCCCACCACCCACCCACCCAATCGAACAAGAATAAGTAGTAAATTACGTACAGCTGCTTCCCCGCGTAAATCAATCGGATCTGGTCCACTTGGATGCCTTCCTTCTCTTGCAATGCCTGCTTGACCGCCTCCACCTACACAGGGAGGGAGGGAGGGAAGGAGGGAGGGAGGTGAGATGGGGAGGGAAGACGTGGCCATGTTCACACACACACCACACGGACACATACCTTCTCTTCTGGCTCAAAGTTGAACGACTGCTTACGGCCCGTCAATGTCTGTGTGGGTATGGATGGGGAGGGAAGCAGGCTGTGAGCTGGGGATGGCTAGGAGATGAGGGAGAGAAGGGAAGGGGAAGGAGGGGAAGGGAGGGAGGGAGGGGGACTTGCCTTGATTAGGATCTGTGGTGACGGTGCGAAGGAGGGACGAGGCGGCACAGCACGGAGGGGTAATGAAGTGCCGGGTGGGAAGGAGAAAGGAGGGAAGTGTGAGAGCTGGGTGAAGCACGTGGCCTCCCCCAGGGAGGAACAGCGATGAAGGCGGGGGCATACGAAAAACCAAAAAGGGAGAGGTCCTTACACACCCACTCGACCGCACAGGCACACGTACCTGCATCTTTCCCCGTCGTCCTCGTTCTTGTCTGGCGCGCCGCTGCTTCCCTGTGTGTTGGTGTAGGGGGGTGGGTATGTGCGTGTGGGTTTGGTGGAGATGGCGTGTGTGCATGAAGAACACGAGGAGGAGGAGCGAAGTACGAAGGGCGTTGCGAAAAGGCAATCAAACGCCTGGGACCAAGCCTCCACCTCTGGCAATGCTGGCCAGGCACGTTTACGAAGGTCGTAGCCATGCCTTCTCTGTGGCGTGTGTGTGTTGTGAAAGCAGAGTTGGTGGGTTATGCGGAGCAAGGAAAAGAAGGAATCGTCGGCGAGAGCCCTCCCCAGCAACGGAGGAGCGAGGGAACGCAGGGAAAGCAATGCAATTGTCAAATCAGGTGTGTACTTTCTCTTTTTTTTCTATTTCAGCTACAAATTCATTGGTCACAAGGACTGCACACGTCCGCTCGTTCTGGCTTTCCTCACCTCCTCTTTTATTATTATCCCCTGTGGGGAAGCCAACCTCCTCCCCCCGTATTCGACACACAGTACCACCCCTTCCTCTCTACTCTGCCACAAATACAAATCCTTTCTTTCTATAAATCAAATTATTATCTCGACGTGCGTGCCCTTATTTCCTGCCTTGGCTGGTTTTTTGTAGTAGATTTACCAGCTGCACCTCGAGGTCGTCTTTTTCTGCTTCCATTTCGGCCAGCTTCAGGCGCGCTTGGGCGAGCTCGCGCTGTATTAATGAGTTACGTGTGGTATATGTGTGAGTCGTCAGCCTTTTGAAAAAGTGGATGGCCGACTTGACTCCAGCCAAATCTCTTGAACCTTGGCACAAATTCCCCGGTCTTCCATCGCCCTCCCCACTCATCCATCCCCCCATCCCCAACCCCTCCCCTCTCCCTTTCTCTCACTCACCTCTCCCCTCTCCCTTTCTCTCACTCACCTCCAGCCCCAAAATAATCGTCCCCGTGTCCGAGCCCAGCAACACCTCCGTCTCCACCACCTGGGCCTCCAACTCCTGAATCCGTGCTTCGTACGCCGCCTGCCTCGCTGCCGCTGCTGCCGCTGCTGCCGCTGCTGCCGCTGCTGCTGCTGCTGCTGCTGCTCCCGGCGCTCCGACTTCTTCCCCCTTGTCTTCTTTTCCCTGCGCGATGCCACTTCCTTCGGCCTGTTTGGCGTCCCGGCCTTCTTCTGTCATGTATATGGCAGAAGTCTGTTGGGAGAGCGAGGAGGGGTGCCGTCGTCGTTGTTGTTGTTGCTGCTGCTGCTTTCCGCTGCTGTTGCTGTCGAGGGTGACGTCCTGCTCGTCGAGGAGCATAGAGGACAGCAACAAAGCTTCCAGGTCTTCCTCCTCCTCTTCCTCCCCCTCCTCTTCGTCCTCATCTACGGCGGCTGCTCGTCTTGGACTTGCGTATGGAGTGGAGGAGGAGGAGCCGGAGGAGGAGGAGGGGTTGGCACTGTCTGTTGTGGCTCGTGGTCGTCTTCTGCTGCTTCTTGTCGTGGACGTCGTCTCGGCTGCCGCGTGATCATGTCCTTGCACACCGTGTTTGTCTGCGAATCGATGGGGAAAAGGAAGAAATCAATACACTACTTTAAGAGGCATGCTTCTCTTCTCTCTCCTGCCTTACAATCAATCAGCCCTGCATTCGTGAGTATACGTGCCAGCACGCTCACATTTGCACACTCCCCTTCCTTTAAGTCCCATGCCCTATTCATCTCCCCTCCCTGCATCGTACCTTCGGCTCGAAAGAGAAACTTGTGTTCGGCCGCCCGCCATTCGCCCCAAAAGGCGCTGAGCATGTTTTGGTCCTCCACTAGGGTCTGCAATGAGACATCGGCTGGGTGAGCTGCTGCTGCTGGTGGTGGCGGGGAGAGCGACGATGGTGGCAGGGGGGGGCGGCACCGGCGTGACGGGCTGGAGGACATGAGCACGGGGGAAGGGTGGTGCTGTCGTGTCGTGATAGGAGGGCGGGCCGGGGATGGGATTCGTGAGCGTGTTGGGGGGGCGTGCTGTTAGGGTTTTGTCGACAGGTTTGGAAAGGGGGCTCAAGCGCACACAACGCGCCTTGCTGCCGCCAACAAGCCCATGCCAACAGGGTCGCCGCGTGTACATACCATTTGGTGGATTGCTTTGTGGTCGTGTCGTCCGAATGCTTTGACGTCGAGATGGTGAGATGATGATGTTGGTGAGCGATGGGCGGAGAGGAAAACAGGAGAGGCAGGCTCAAGCCTCGAAACAACCAAGCTAGCCTGTGTGACGATGTGTAAAGGCAAAAGAGGGAGGGGAGGGTGGGGGAAGTGTGCTTCTGTACACTTGTCTGGCCTTTTCAGGGTGGGGTAAGCACGGCATTGGGCTCTCAGGTTGATGATGATGTTCTTCGGTCAGATGTCTTGAAAACGTTCATCAGCCTTGCCCTTCTTCGCATCTGATGCATCCCCAGTCAAGCCCTCCCAGGCCCCTGCTGAGTCTCTCTCTCTCACCATGCCCTCCCACCCCACATCTACACTCTCACAGGCCTGCTTGCGGGGTTGCCTGTAAGGATTGGCCCTCAGTGCGAGTGCCAAGCAGCAAAGCAAGAAGCAAGCAAGGCCGCCCCGATGGACGAAGCACCACCCAAGGTACGTGTATGTCGAAATGAATGTGTTGCGTAAGAGGGCTCCTTGGAGGCATCGTCGACGCCTGGTGGTCAAGCAGATGCAAGGGGAGCGTTGCCAGCTAGCCTGCCTTGGTCGGAATTGTTTGTGTATGGTCGAGGTAGAGGGGTCTGCGAGCAAGGCCGCTCGGCTATCATCCTACTGCTGTTCCACCACCACCGCCTGTCCTACACAAGTTGCACTCCCATTCAGCCTGCTTGTCCTCTTCTTTCCTATCTTCTCCACACCCAACCTTTCCCCTCGCATATCCTCCCCACCGCAATCACCACTCACACACCCCTTCATCCTTCCACCCTCCCCCACACCAGCAGGACACAGGTGCTGGGGGAGGAGGGGGAGTGACGGCCATCGATTTTGCTGAAGAGGTTTCCCCAACGAGAGGTGCAAGCATGGATAGCGCCCGTTCAGTCACCGTGGGCCTCGCTTACGAGGTGTGCAGAGATCGAGGCGTCATAACGGCAATTAAAAAGGCGGCTGGGGAATCCGATGATGAAGATGGAGATGGGGGAGGAGGGAGCTTAAACAGCAGGAACGGCAGTTTGAGCAGCAGTTATTTGGCGCTGGGCGAATCGACGCCAACCTTTCTGTCAGAACACCCGCCTCTGGAAAAGGCGTTTTCCTCAAAGACACAAATGCAGCTACGCGTTTCCCGCGGCAAGTCCTACGAGGGAGAGCACTTTTCATTAAGTTGGAAAATCACCTTGGAGGTGCCCTTGAAGCCTCGCAGCAGCGCCAGCAGCGAGGGGGGAAGCACGGGCTTTGGCACGCTTTTGAGGAAAAGGGACAAGGCAGCGGCCCCTGCGGTAGCGACAAAGAAAAGGATTTTGGATGGCATCATGGGCCACGCGGAGAAAGGGCAGCTTGTAGCGGTGATGGGGAGTTCAGGCTGTGGCAAGACGTCGTTTTTGGACTGTATATCTATGCGGAATCAGAGCTTTCGGGGCAACATCTTCGTGTAAGTGCTTTTGGTTTTCCGTCTTGTTTTTTTCTATTTCATTAAGCGCCATTTCAATTCTCTCTTTATGGTCAATCTTGAACCTAATTCTTTATCTTTTTCCCCTCCCTCCCCTCCTTCCCTCCCTCCCTCAGCAACGGCAAAGAGATCGACGGCCGGTACTTTAGCTTGGCAGGGTTCGTCCACCAAGATGACCTCTTCATCCCCACCGAGACCGTCCGCGAACACCTGACCTTCCACGCCATGCTCCGATGCGACCCCTGCGTCCGCACGGACCTCCGACTCGAACGTGTGGATAAGTTGCTCAAGGCCGTCAATTTGGAGCACGTCGCCGACAGCATGTTGGGGGGGCCGGGCAGCTTCGTCCGTGGCCTGTCCGGGGGGGAGCGCAGGCGGGTCTCGTTTGCTACGGAGCTGTTGTCTGATCCGGTCATTATCTATGCGGATGAATTTACCACGGGTACGTTCTGATGGAGGACGAAAAGGATGGGAGGAAGGGATTTGCCTCGCTACTTACCATTGCTTACATCGCCTCCCTTCCTCCTCTCCCTCCAGGCCTGGACGCCTCCATGGCCAAGAGCGTCTGTATTTCCTTGCGCAGCATTGCCGCAGGGGGCCGCCTTGTCATCGGCATCATCCATCAACCCTCCTCCGACACCTTCGCCCTCTTCACCCACGTCATGCTCATGACCCAAGGCCGGCTCATTTACATGGGCCCCAGGCAAACCCTCTCCACCTACTTTGAGAAGCTCGGCGACCCCTCCTTCCTCTGCCCTAAAAATTACAACCCGGCGGACTTTTTCGTGATGCTCGTGGCCTTGCACCCGCAAGACGTCGACGCCAGCCAGCAGCGGATCGATGGGTTGGTGAGTGCGTATCAGGCTTCCGCTGAGAACGAGGCCATGTCGGATTGGCAGGAGAATGTCGAGCACCCCGACCTGTTGCTTTACCACCGTAGCTTCAAAATGCGGCACTTTCAATCCAGTGGGAAGACGCAGTTCTGGTTGTGTTTCAAGCGGAACGTCCGGGCGCTGTATCGGGACCCCATGTCCTTTGGGGCCGCCTTGGGGAGTGGCTTGATCACAGGGTTGATTCTCGGTCTCGCTTATGCCTCCCCCCCCAATGCGCAAGTGACGGCGCAGCAGGTCAAGAATACGGAGGGGTTGTTTTTCTTGGCGAACTTGCAGACGTTCCTCATCGTGTTGTACGCGACCATCATGGCATTTGCGGCTGAGACCCAGGTGTTTATGCGGGAGAATAGGGTGGGGGCGAATCGGGTCGGAGCTTATTATCTGTCCAAGACTTTGACGGGGTGGACGAATGAGATTATCATGCCTTTCGTGTTTGCGGTCCTCGTGTGGGCCATGGCGGGGCTGGAACGGTCGGCCGAGGCCTTCTTTATCTTTGCGGGCGTGATGATCTTGAATTCCTTGTGTTTTGGTTCAATTGGTTACTGTCTCGCTGCCATAACTAGCGATCCTCAAATAGCTATGGCCATTGCCCCCATCCTCGTCTTGCCTAATATCGTCTTTAGCGGAATCATGTACGATTTGAACCTGGCCACGGGCATGCGGTACTTCCTCTCTCATATCTCCATCTTGCGATATTCGATTGGGGCGATGCTTTCGAATGAATATCGGCCGTCGACGACGAGGTATACCTCGGAGGTGCCGAACCCTGAGTTTGTGTTGGGGAAGGTGGATGCCTTTCGTCTGAGCTCGGATTTTTGGGCTTTGGCGGGGGCGGCGCTCATCTTCCGGGTGTTGGCGTACATTATTCTTTTGGTGAGGGTGTCCCGAGAACGAGTCAAGGTGATGTAGTAATCTAATCGTGTGTAAGTTGAGTTGAATGGTGAGTGTACAGCTAAATAGATGAAAAGGGGAAGGGGAAGAAGGAGAGGAAGGAAGGGGCGGGTGGGAGAAAGTTTGGCTCTTTCTCCCCCCTTAGGCGCAAACGATCGAAAAGAGAGCAGAGAAAGGGGGGAGGGAGGAATCTTGGGCCTTTCTCCCCCTTATGCGCAAAGAAACGAAAAGAGAGCGGAGAAGGGGAGAGGGAGGAATGTTAAACCTATTTTCCCACCCCAAATCGCATATGAATGACAAGGACGGTCTGCATACGGCCGAGTAATGAAACTGTATGAACTATCCTTTCTCCAGTTGAAAGTGAGAGTGGCTTGGAGACATGGATCTGGGAGGATGACAACTGGTTGCTGGCGCACCTGGCCCCTCGAGTCTTTTTCCGAGTTGAGGCTCGTCACGGACCCTTGAGAATGAAAATTGAATAGCGGCCTTTTTGCAGGGGTGGGGAGGTTTTGAAAAGGAGTGCGTACGCGTAGATGTAGAGGCGACAAGGCCAGGAACTGTGTGACATGCATCTGGTCGACCGCCGAGCAAGGCATGCCTTACCACCAAAAAGAAGAAAGAATGACGAAAGACGACGAAAGAAAGCGTCCAATCAGCGCTCAAAGAGCGGCATTGCAACGCTTTTTCCCCCCTTGGGCGGCCCATCGCTCTCTTCTTCTTTTTGCGTGCGAACGTGCCTCAAGCCCCAAGTTCAAGGCAGAGAAATGCAAGAGGAGGAATAATGCGACGCATGTGTTTCTGTGCTATCCCCACTTCTGAAGGCCATTGTGTCTTTTGCACCGGCATGGAAGCCGCTTCGCTCGTGACATATCTACGAAGCTTTGTCAATCACCGGCCATCAAATCACTAGTTGCGCTTGTTGTTGATTCGCTCCCTCCGCTCCTGCCGCCGCTCCTTCTCCTCGCTCGACCGTCGGACGAGGAGGAGCGTCTGTGGAGACGTCTCGTTGATGATTTATCAAAGCGCTCACCCACACAATGCACCCCACCCATTCTTACAGGCAGCGCAATTATGCCGTTCTCCAAGAAACGCGTGCCCGACAATTTTTTGACCGCCCGCTCCTCCCTCCCTCCTCACGTTGTGGCTTCAACTTCGCATGCGTTCGCCGCCGTGCCCTCGGCGCCCTCTTTGGTCAAATGCACTGGGCTCATCGAGCGACCTGTGGCCGTGCCCATGGGAGCGCTCGGCCAGGACGTGATAAACCTGGTCGCCCAATGGCTTCATCCCATGGAGCTTGCCCGCCTCTCCACGACCTCACTGGATCTCCTCCTCGGGTGCGAGCAAAGTGCCGCCCTCCTGTGCCGCCGCTTCTTGGGGGCCCCAGAGGCGGGGGGAGAGCCAACGAGTGGCAGCAGTAGCCGGAGCTGGCGATTTCGCTACTTGTGTGCCTTCGAAGTTGCGGGCGTAGAGGATCATCGGCTCAAGACTGTGCTGCTGCAAATGTACGCAGGAGCAGGAGGAGCAGGCGGCACTGAAGGAGCACCAGCGACGACGACCACGACGACGACGACGCCTTCCCCTGCGGCCCTGCAGCACCTCAATCTCTATGGCATTGGCATGGGCGACGCGGGCGCCGAACACCTCGCGCTGGCCCTGCGGGTGGCGCGGGCTTATCGGGTGTTGCTCCTCAATTTGGGCGGCAACAACTTGAGCGATCGAGGGGCACAAGCAGTGGTGCAGGCTCTGAAGCGACACCACCATGAGCTGGACACTCTCTTTCTGGCCCAGAATAAGATTGGTGTGAAAGGCGCGCGGTGTGTAGCTGATTTGATCACCTCCAGCCCGACTCTTCGTTCGCTTTCCTTGTCTGATAATCCTCTGATGGACGAGGGGGCTGTGTGCATTTGGAAGGCCTTGCCGGAGAGTAGTAGCTTGGCGACGCTGTCGATGCGGTGTGCGAGCTTCTCATCGCAGGCCCGGGAAGGGATTCGGTCGTCGTGGGGGGGGCGGGGGGGGGATAAGGTCTTTGGGCTTTACATTTGAGAGGAGGAGGAGGAGGAGGTGGTGGCAAGGAGTCGAGGTGAAGTTATTTTTGTAGGAGAGGAGAGGAGGAAAACGATTGGTGGGCGAGGAGAAGGAGAAGAAAAGAAGGACAGCAGCAAAGTACCAGAAGGTGGAGGCGACGTGAGAGGAGGACGACGAACACAACACACAACATACAAACATTCTTGTTGTGATACGAAAGCACTGAGTGGAGGAAGAGAGAAGAAATTTTGTGGAGGGAGGAAGAAAAGACGGAGGGGAGGAGCAAGGGGATGGATGGGTAACGTAGCCTACGGACTAGGTGTACGCATCTTTTCATGCACAAGGTAGACGACAGTGATTTTATTTTTTCTTTGATTGATTTTTGGTAAAAGCACATTCAGTGGAAGATACCTTCTTGTTTGTGTCTTGATACATTTTATTTCTAAAGGCATGTATTATGTCTTTTAACCAGCCCAAGTTGAAGCAAACGAACCAGCGCGAACACGACGCAGAATACCTGATGCATACATACAGGAGGACTGCCGATATTTGTATGTAAAAGGTAAAAGACAGATAGGAAAATAGAGGTACACGCACACACACACAAGAGAAAGAGACGAGAACGACGAAAAGATAAAGGAGGAAGAGAAGGGGCAGGTGCGCAGAAAACCAAACACATCTAAGACATGTAAATCGATAAACATAGACTGAAGGGAAGACGACAAAGAGATCTCACAGACAAAGGAAGCAAGCATTTAACAAAAGCGGATGATGATGATTTTGGGAAGAAAAGAAAGAGAAGGTGACAAAGAGAAAGAGAAAGAGATAGACCAGAAAAGAAGTAAAGAAAGCGCAAAGCGCCATCCCATTTAAACAACTCCTCGTCGTATGTGCCATATTATGTTCTTGTGTGTTGCTGTCTCTCTCATTTGATTCTCTCTGCTTGTCGACCCTCTTTGTCTGACTTGCCTGCCTGTATATTTTCCCTCGCGTATTCACTTTCTCATATGCACAATCACACACATCTTCTTCCCTCCCTCCCTGCCCTCCTTCCCTACTCACTCCCCCACAAGTCCAACCAATCATGTTTCTGCATCATCGCATCCGCCTTCCGTCCCATCTCCCTTACGCTCTCTAGATCCGGCAAGGACTCCTTTACCTTCTCCTTCAGCCTGTCCTCCCTCAAGTCCTGCTCCAGCATATCGAGCAACGCGCCCGGCACACTCCCGGCCCACAGCCGCACATCCTTCGGCGTCGCCACATGCACGCACTCCAAGGCCTCCAGCAGGTCCTCGTCCCCGCCCGCCAGCAACATCATCATACTATCCATCTCGTAACTCTGGCACGCCGACACCCACTTCTGGACTTCCTCCACTGTCGGCTTACTCGGCGCCACCGCCTTGCCCTTACGCGTGAAGTGCTCCTCCAGCCTTGGGGTCAGCTCTTCCGCGTCTGCTGCTGCTAATGCTGCACAGGTGGGCAGGTTGAAGGAAGGGCTTCGCAAGACCTTCACCCAGGCATCAGACACATCTTCGGGGAAATCGCTGTCTACCTCGCCTTCCTCTTCGTCCTCGTCGGAAGATACAGCAGCAGCAGTAGCAGCAGCAGCTCCTTCTCCTCCTTCTCCTCCTCCTTTACTAACGCGAGCCAACGCGGCTTGAGCCCGCACTTCACGCTCGTTCGGCTCCACCACCACCACCTCTTCTTCCTCCTTCTCCTCAGCCCCTTCCGCGCCGGCCGTGCCCACCCTTTCCTCCTTCTTCTTCGCCTCCTTCTTCCCACCACCTCCTCCTCCTCCTCCTTCCACCGCCGCCGCCGCTGCTGCTGCTCCTGGTGCTGCTGCTGCTGCTGCTACCGCCGCTTTCTTCCTCGCCAACCTCGCCTCCCTTTGCTCCCTCTTCTGTCGCGCCACCTCCTCTCTCACCCGCCTCAAGTCCTCCTCCTGCTGCTGGTTCTCCATCGCCTTCTCACTCAACCGCCGATGCCGCTCATGCAGAAACCCCCAATCTTGCCCGGGCACCAATCGACGCAATGCTGCCTCCACCCCCCCCGCAGCACCTCCAGCAGCAGCAGCAGCGCCACCAGCAGCAGCAGCAGCGCCACCAGCAGCAGCAGCAGACGGACCACAATGGAACAACAAGGACCAGAACACTCGGGGGCTACACCCCGCCATCCCCCCCGGCTTCAGCATCTCCCTCGCGTCGTTATCCGCCAGCACCGACCCCACCACCCCCAGCAACTGCGCCTTGGTCAGCAGCTCCACGTCGTCCTCAAAGTTACTCTGAAACCCAAGCCCCTTGTGATAAGTCACTTTGAGCCTCGCACAGCTCCCATCCCCCCTCCGTGCCTCCATATTCTCTTCCAGGACATACCGCCCGCCTTCCGCCGCGGCGACCCGGGCGTTCGCCTTGGCTTCGTCGAATTGCTTGTCCATGGCCTTGCGGAACACGGCGCGCATGCACTGCCCTACCCTTCCTCCCCCGGCCCCTCCCCCTACCGACGACAGGAGCAACCCCCCGATGTCTTCTTCGCTCGACACGCCCACGTTCATGCGTCGGCGCTTGCAAGGTCCGCCTCCTCCTCCACCACCACCACCACGGCCACTACTACCATGCAGAGTGCGTACGTTCGGGCCCGCATTGACCGAGATTGCCGGAGACGACGCGGCTTTCTTCTTCTTCCCTCCACCTCCTCCTCCTGATGCAGGCGAAGACGAGGCCGAGACCCCTGTGCGCGCGCCCCCTTTCTTCTGCTTCATGGCACCTTGGCCTTGCAACACCATAGCCTCCCCTCCCGCGTCTTCCCGCACCGTCACCACCTCGTTCGGCTGCAGCAATCCCGCCAAGGGCGTGCTGCTTCCCTCGTCTCCGTCTGAAGCAAGTGGGCGCGGAGGAAAGCCGGCGAGCGTCACAATGGCTTTGGACTCGGGCAGGCTTAGCGCTATGCGGATGGCGCACTCAAGCTCGGTAATGGTGGAGGCCGTGGTCAGGTCTGGAAGCAGCACTGGCGGGCCGCCTCCTGGCCCCCTGACTCGTAAGGGCAAAGGGTTTGTCGTTGCCATGATGAGCCGGCGGCTGCTGGCGAGGGGCTTGCGACTGGCTTGCTTCCCTGTGCGTCTGTGTCGAGGGGAAATGTGTTAGGACGGGTGCATTGAGACGAGACGAGACAAAGAGGCTGTGGGGATTGGGAGGGCCATGAGTGATCGCCGAGACTTGTCATAAGTACGATGTTGATGCATGACCTGCCCTCTCATTTGCCCAGACCCTCCCCCATCCACATCCACCATTACAGGCAGCCAAGGATCAGGTGTTGCCGCCCAAGGGAGAGGAATGTCTGGGGCAGCGTGCCGTGGACACAAACGTGGGAGCAACGTTAATTTACTATCCACCACCCGCGTCGTCATGGCGGTCGTCCTCACGCTAGCCGCATCAAAATGCTGCCAGCCAGCACGCGCTTTTGCATTCATCTCTCGCCCCTTGTCGTCGAGAGTGGTGTCGCCCTCTTCCTCCTCCTCCTCCCTGTCCTCCACCAGCACCAGCTCCTCCTCCTCTTCCTGGTCCTCGCGCATCCCCCCACCAATAGCCATCTTGCCGGCGCCGCTGAAAGAATGCTTTTTCGTCCTGGACGCCACCAGCCTTTTATACCGCTCCTACTACTCCAAATACCAACTCAATGACTACGAGGATATCGACAGGCCATTGCTATTGCTAGGTAGGGGGGAAGGAAGGGAGGAGGGAGGGATGGCCCCGACTTCGACTCATGATTCTGACTGCTTCATCTCGCCTTCATCCACTCACATTCGATCTCCCTCCCCTCCCTCTAGGCAAGGAGTTTGCCAACCTCATGTCCCAGCACAAACCAGCCTACGTCGCCGCCTGCTTCGATTGCACGCGGGACGACGTGTTCCGTCGGGCACTTTTCCCCGCGTACAAGCAGAATCGAGACGCCCAACCTCCCGAGCTTCTCGCATTGGTCCCACGTGCAATAACATATCTGCAAGCTTTGGGTTGCGTCTCCTTTCGTTCCCCCACGCACGAAGGAGACGATTTGATGGGCTCCCTCTCGTACATGGCACGCGCCTTAGCCCCCGACGTGACCACCATCCTGGTCACTGAAGATAAAGACATGATGTGCTTAGTGAACGAAAACACGTTTGTCATGCATCCACGTACATTGCAGATATTCGATGCCGCCGCCGTTGAAACGAAGCTAGGAGTTCCTCCCTCCCTTGTTGCTGACCTCCTCTCCCTTGCCGGTGATCCTGTGGATGGCATCCCGGGCGTGAAAGGAGTAGGGCCACAAACAGCTGTGAGGCTGTTGAAGGCCTTCGGGTCACTTGATAACCTGTATGAGAATTTGGATGAGGTCGCCGCCGTGCCCAATCTAAGAGGAGCCAAGACCCTCGCAGAAAAATTGCGGAAGCAAAAGGAAGACGTGTGGATATTTCGCTCTGTGGTCGCCTTGGCTTGCGACGTCAAGTTGGAGCTACCGTTGTCGTCCTCCTCCTCTTCTTCCTCCTTGTTGTCTTCCTTGGAGCATTTGCGGTATTTGGGGGTGAACAAGGTACGGGGGGAGGCGCTGATGGAGGAAGCGATGGGTGCTAAAGGTGTGGGGAAAGGTCCCTATCTGAAATTGTTGAAGGAGCAGCAGAAGGAGCAGCAACGACGGTCGGTACCATTTTAGAGATTCGGAGGGAGGGAAGGAGGGAGGAAATAAAGCAATAAAGCACAAATATACTTACATTTTGTAACACGCGACTGACTCAGAAGAATACCACATACAAGAACACCAGTGGCTTTTCGTTTGCGTCAAGGTTGTACTTTTATCTCATTATTTCTTCTTCCTCTTCTCTCATTCTCAATCACATCCTCCCCCCCTCCTCCTCCTCCTCCTCCTCCTCCTCCTCCTCCTCACGACACGGCCGCCTCACTCAAGGCCTCCACCCACAGGTCTCCCACCACCCTCCTCCCCACCAACCTAACCCAAAACCCCGCCCCCGTCCCAAACGTCGGGTTCCTCACCTCCTCCGCCCTCTCCAACCCCTCCTCCCACACCACATTCCCGCCATACTTCCTCTTGATCACCTCAACCTGCTCAGGCCTCAACCCAGACAAGACCAGCCACCCCCCCGGCTTCACCGACCCCAAGATCGTGTTGCTCATCGCCAATAAAGTCCCGACCAAAATGTTCGCAATCACCACATCACCCGGCACGAATTCTCCAGGCACAACTTCCCGTGGATGCATCAACTCCACCTCTTGGTCGACCCCATTTAACAGCACATTGGTCTTTGCAGACGCCAGGGCGTCATAACACACATCAATCCCCACCGCTTCCCTCGCCCCCACCTGCACAGCAGCAATCGATAAAATCCCACTTCCGCAGCCATAGTCCACTACTCTCTCACCCCCACAAATCACCCCTTCCTGACTCAAAAAATCCAGACACAAACGGGTCGTAGGGTGCTGCCCATCTCCCCAACCCTCCCCTGGCAGAATACACAGCTGATATTGTTGCTCTTGGGGCTGCGAAGGTGGTGGTGGGCTGTGGTATGCTTGCACAGGCACGACTTGGAAGCGACCGACCGTGACAGGAGTAAAGCCGGCTTCTGCCTCTGCTTTGAACCAATTGACGGCGTTGGGCACGATTTCTTCTTCGTATTCCCATCTTGGTAGAGTGTTGCTGCTGCACCCTTGCGCTTGTCGTTGTTGCTGAACCATGCTCCAGGCCAAAGCCATCAGTACTTCCACCCCCATTTCTTTCCCATCGTCCGCCGCCTCGTTCTCGCAGGGCATGGCTAGGGTAAGACTGAATGAGAGCGGCTCACTGGGGAGATAGGACACTTCCAACGCGCCGTGCTCAATCAAGGCATCCGTTAGGTCCCCAAGCTCCTCGACCTTCGTATTAAAGGTAACTCGGAAATGCTGCTGCTTTTTTAAACTTTCTTTCATTATCGCAATGAAGTGTCGGTCTGCTTCTTGCTCTGCGGCCAAGGCGGCCTTGTCTTGTTCGGTTAAGGAGGGGACAACTGTCGCAGTGGCAGTTGCGGAGCTGAGAAAGAAGTGTAGGTGGAACCGTCGGCTTTGGTGATAGTCGACGGGAGGAGGAGAGGAGAAGGAAGAAAGGCATGGTCGTGGTAGGACAAAGGCGTGGGAGTTCGTGCCGAGGAGGCCGAGCATGCTGTGTGGTGGCGGGGGAAAAGGGGTGGTTGGTGGTTGAGATGGGAAAAGCGTAGGTGAAATCGGGGTAGGGGAGAGCGTCAGGGCGCCAACACAGACAAGGGGGGGGGA
>Ga0209390_10005065_pt1 | contig 19103 bp, 15 predicted proteins | sample BON01_FD_187212 | JGI IMG/M metagenome (GOLD analysis project Ga0209390, IMG submission 187212) | Freshwater microbial communities from Lake Bonney liftoff mats and glacier meltwater in Antarctica - BON-01 (SPAdes) (version 2) | ecosystem: Environmental > Aquatic > Freshwater > Ice > Glacier...
TCTTTTTAGAACTTTCGTAATTTCGTCGATGAGGCTCTGCTTCATGGGAAAAAAGGAGATTTGTTGTTGAGGAACTACAAAAATCCGATTTTCCCATTTAATCCTTTCATTTTAGTAGGGTACAGTACCCTCCGTCAATTTATTCATAAATGATCAACTAATATTTCGAATTTCTTTTTGAGGCCGACACGGAAACTATGGTTTTAGAGCATTCAAACTTGTTAACTTCGTATAAAAGTTTGGTTATATTTAGTTGAAAGTGAAACACTTATGCTAAAAATGAATTTATAATACCAGTGACCAATTTCTAAACCGAATGCAAATGAAAAAAGTAAACGGGAGTATCAGAAAGTGTGGGATGTACATGTGGAGAGGTGTATTTCTGATTTTACTATTCAGTTCGGCCAGTTACGCCAATTCTATCCTGATACCGATGGACGATCGGCAATCCAATCACCTAAAAGCGTATGGGATTGCTTATTCGGTGTTAAAAGATGGTTTGGACTTGGATTGGCTCCTCAATTACCGGGGAGGTAGTTACCTGATTACCTACGTGCCTGGCATCGAAAGAGAATGCCGCGTCAGGGGGGTATCCTACGAGGTACTTTCGGATGCGCAGGTAGCTACTATCTTAAAAAAAATAGCCGTACCGGAAATTAATATGGATGCCGTAAAACTCCATAAAGCAGCTCGGATTGCGGTTTACTCTCCGATCAAAATTAGTCCGGCAAATTTTGAAAATAATGATGCGGTGCTACTGGCCCTGAATTACGCTGAAATACCTTTTGAAGTAATCTACGATCAGGAAATCTTGGATGGCGATTTAATCAATTACGATTGGCTACACCTCCACCACGAGGATTTTACCGGGCAGTTTGGACGAAATCTTAGGCGGATGTCGCAGGAAGATATTACGGCTCAGGAAAACATCGCCCGTAAGTTCGGGTACAGTAAAGTCTCCCACATGAAGTTGGCGGTAGCGAAGCGAATCAAAGAATTTTGCGCGGGTGGTGGCTACCTGTTTGCGATGTGCTCCGGTGCGGAGACCTTTGATATTGCTCTCGCCGCGGAGGGCGTCGATATCGTGGAGGCCCAGTTTGACGGCGATGGAATTGATCCCAAAGCACAATCTAAGCTTGATTTCAGCAAAACGTTTGCCTTTAAAGACTTCCAAATTCAGCTTGACGACGGATACGGGGGTATGTGGTTTTCGGATATTAATTCTTCGTTGGGTAGCTACGGGTACGGACAATCGGATGATGTATTCTCGCTATTTGAATTTTCGGCCAAGTGGGATATTATCCCGGCTATGCTGGTTCAAAACCATGAGTATCAAATCCGGGAGTTCAGCGGGCAAACCTCTGCCTTCAATAAAAAGACCGTCAAGCCCAATGTGCTGGTGATGGGGCAAAGTAAGTCATCCGATCGATACCTCTACGGGGAAATTGGGATAGGCCAATGGACATTTTATGGCGGCCACGATCCCGAAGGTCGACGCGGTGGGCACCGTATGACCACCGACCTGAATCTCTACCCCCATTCACCCGGTTACCGGCTTATTCTGAATAATATCCTATTCCCTTCCGCCCGCAAAAAAAAGAGAAAAACCTGATGATTGGTCAATTAATGCTAGGCTTATCGATTGTGATGGAGTCTTTTTGGGCTTTGGCCTGCTTTCGGAAATAGCGACGAAACAGAAAATTTGATTGTAAAGCTTCCATGTTCTCATCCAGTTTATCGGTACTGGTTTCCAGATTCTGAATGGTACTTTTCAGGTTTGCGGCCGTGGCTTCATCGTGTAGTAGCACTCCCACCGGGCTTTTACGATTGTTCGTAATATTACTGGTAACCTCCTCCGTAGTTTTCTTCAAGCCGCTTACCATTGCCCGGGCGGTCAGTGCGGTTTCGTTTAGCTCAGTAATCGTAAGCCTTATCTTTCGCATGATCAGCGTGTCCGTAACAATATCATTGGCAAGTCCCCCTTTTTGATTTAATTTGGCGGCGTAGGTAGTCAAAGAAGTCGTCATGGTTTCGGCCTGTTTCACGGCTCGTTGTAAACCTACCATGGTCGTTTCAAGGTTTTTATACAGCTCATCATCCGATAAAAGTTTCCCTACCGAACCCTCTCCGTTTCGGAGTTTCTTACTGATTTCCTTAAAATCTTCCGTAATAGCAAGAATATTTTTATTATTGGCCTGCAAGGTGTTCATGATATCCTGCTGACTGTCTTCTTTCTGAACCTGCAAAATATCACCATCTTCAATCGGATCAGACTTTGTGGTTCCACCGGAAATTACAACAATCTTGTTACCGATTAATCCGTCGGAACTGATCTTTGCCACGGCGTCCTTACGAATATACTGACGCGATTTTTCTTCGATATTCATCAGCACTTCTACCTGGGAATTTCCGCGAAAACTAATCTTGTGTACGGTCCCGACTTTTACGCCCGAAAACCAGATGTTATTACCGCTTTGTAATCCGTTAACGTCATCGAAAACGGACGTCGCCGATATTTTCGAAACGAATGATTTTCGCATTCCACCAATGGTTAGGATGCCGAAAACAAAGATAACTAAACCGATCAGGACGAATAGTCCGACCTTGATTGTACGGTTTTGTGGGTTGGCTGATGTACTCATACTATTTCTAATAACACGTGACAAAAATCAAGTGTCGTTATTGTTGAATAATTTTATTTTATAAAGTTATAGTCGTAGAAACTCTTAATTCTCTCGTCCTGATTGGAAAAAACATGTTCAAACGAGCCTTCACTGACAAAGGTACCATCCAGCAGAATAGCAAGGCGGTCACCCGTCATTTTTGCGCAGGTCAGGTCGTGAGTAATCAAAATCGATGTAGTATGGTAACGCTCTTTTACCTCATTGATCAACTCATTGATCTCAATACAGGTTGTAGGGTCCAGCCCGGCGGTGGGTTCATCGTAGAGCATTATTTCCGGATTCATAATCAGCGTACGCGCAATACCGATCCGTTTCCGTTGTCCACCCGATAACTCTGCGGGCATTTGATTTATCGTTTGGAGTAATCCGACAGAATCCAAAACCTCCTCCACTGCTTTGTTGATTTCTCCGCGACTGAGATTTTTAACGTTTCTGACCAGCGGAAATTCCAGATTTCCACCAACCGTCATGCTATCGTACAACGCACTATTCTGGAAAGAGAACCCAATTTTTAGCCGGAGATTCCGAAGTTCTTTCTCATTAAGATCACCTACTTCCTGCCCCAGAACCTTCACGCTACCGCGGTCTGCATTGAGTAATCTTGATATGATTTTGATCAAAACGGACTTCCCTGTACCAGATCGACCGAGAACCACGACCGTCTCTCCTTTGTAAACATCGAGATCAACGCCCTTTAAAACATGCAAATCGCCAAAAGACTTGTAGAGTCCTTCGATGGAAATAACCTTTTCGTTGGGAGATGAGGTAGCTTTACCTTCTGCTGTATCCATTATTTATTATCTAAACCAGTTGGTTACCTGAACAATCGCTACTTCTTCCAGGAATATCAAAAACATCGACAAAACTACCGAAGTATTGGCCGCTCGACCTACCCCCTGTGTACCTTTTTGAGCATAGTACCCTTGGTAGCAACCTACGGTACCGATTGTAAAACCATACGCAACCGCTTTTACGAGGGCCGAACCAATATCAAGAAACGTAATTTGTTCAAACGCTTCCTGGATAAAAGCTTGAATGTTGGTTTTTTCGTTCAGGGTAACATCCAAAAAAGACCCCATTAGACCCACAATAGCACAATAAAACGAAAGGATAGGGATACAAATCGTAGAAGCTACAACCCTCGTAACTACTAAAAACTTAAATGGGTTGACCGCCGAAACCTCCATGGCATCAATCTGTTCGGTAACCCGCATGGATCCTAACTCTGCGCCAATGCTCGAACCTACCCTACCGGCACTGATCAAGGAAGTGATCAAAGGAGCAAGGGCCCTCACGATTGCAATAGAAACAAGTGACGGTAGCCAGGAGGTAGCGCCAAATTCTAGTAAGGATGGCCGGGATTGTTTCGTAAATACCATTCCGGTTATGAAGCCGGTTAAGGATATCAGCGGTAATGATTTATACCCAATCTGATAACATTGCTTGACGATCTCCTGAAACTCAAACGGACCTCGGACTAATTCCCAGAAAAACTTTCCCAGAAACTGGTAAGCTTGGTAGAAATAGAGAAGAAACTGATCTATTTTGGGAGATATAAACGCTTGCTTTCGCGATGAACTCATAGGGGTAATCTTAATGCTTACGGGCAGTTATTTTCAAAATTATTCGGGTATAAGTGGCGTGGCCATCTGGCTAGAAAGCGACGGACGGCCATGAAAAAATTGTAATTGACTCCTTTCCTCGACCTGACGCGCTAATTATTTTTTGCAAAGCTAATTTTTTTGATGGCAATTCTCTTTTTTTGGATCGTAATGGGTAAAGCCCTACCCATGTTAGTACCCAACTTTAAGCCTATACTCTTCGAAATTCCCCAATCTGTCATCAGGCATAATTTATGCAAAAGCCTAATAAAGTGGCTCAGGCTATCGTTTCCTTAGCATTGTCGAAATTACTGGACTACCTTAATTATTTGACGTCAATACAACAATGTAAGTAATCTCTCAATATCAGGACCACGGATTAGGAATTACCAACCGTTGTTGTTACAAAAAATGAGTATGTTTGCTTTAATTAAATAAAGCTGTTTACTGGCCGGGGATAACGAAGGTCAGTATTTATCTATTTCAACATACTGTACTTTGCTATTTAAAGACCTCGCCCTCCACGATGACATATTAAATGCCGTGGACGCCATGAATTTCCAACAGCCTACTCCCATTCAGGAATTAGCTATACCCCTTATTTTAGAAGGAAAAGACCTTATTGCCTGCGCCCAAACCGGGACCGGCAAAACGGCCGCTTATCTAATACCTACGCTGGATTATATTACCCAAAATCCTCAGGATAAGGTCAGCACCCTCATTATTGTCCCTACCCGTGAACTTGCCACTCAGATTGACGCACAGGTACAAGGGCTAGGGTATTTCTGCAACGCCACAAGCATCGCCATTTACGGAGGTACCAAAGGTCCCGAGTGGGATCAGCAGCGCAAAGCACTGACCGAGGGAGCGGACATTATAATTGCTACCCCCGGACGCCTAATGGCTCACATGCAGCTAGGCTACGTCAATTTTGATCATCTTCAACACCTGATTCTCGATGAGGCTGACCGGATGTTGGACATGGGTTTTTTGAGTGATATACTATCGATTCTAAAATCAGTGCCCAACAAGCGTCAAACGTTGATGTTTTCGGCCACCATGCCATCCAAAATTTCTGATCTGGCGAAGCGTATTCTTAACGAGCCGGAAGAAATCCGACTATCGGTTTCCAAGCCCGCCGAAGGGATTGACCAGCAGTTTTACATGGCCACCGAGCATCAGAAGTTACCTCTCTTGATTCATTTGCTCAAAGAAGCTAATAATCCAAGTCTCGTTCTGTTTACGTCACGACGGTCTTCGGTAGACACTATCGTCAGAGCCCTACGGAGAAAAGGATTTAAAGCGGAAGGAATTTCGTCTGACTCGGAGCAATCCGAAAGAGAGGTTGTATTACGGGACTTCAAAAATCGTCAATTTCCAATTCTGGTAGCTACTGACGTACTATCGCGAGGTATTGACATCGATAACCTAAGCCACGTGGTCAATTACGATGTACCACGTGACCCAGAAGACTACGTTCATCGTATAGGCCGTACTGCCCGCGCCGAATCAAAAGGAACCGCCATTACTTTCATTACCGAGACCGACCAACGGGGTATCTCCGGTATTGAGCGACTATTGGAGCGTACTCTCGATAAGCAAACCATAACGGAGGAATTAGGACTAGGACCTGCCCCGGTATTTAGTGCCCGTGGTTCTTCAAGTAATCGTACAAACCAGCGCAAACCAGGCAATCGCTCCAAGTCTGGAACTTCTCATAAAACGGTAGAAGCAAGCGATAGTGCTTCAAAACCAGCGGGCGAAAACAAACGTCGCCGCAAACCCAATAACAACAAACCAAACAACCCTTCTGTAAAGCAAAACTCTACTACTGAGTAGAGTTACCAGAAACCCATGAATTGGTTTTTTAGTTCTAAAATACTATTTACTTTCATTTTGGAAAGATGGTAATAACCAATCTATATCCTAACGGCTGCGTTTTACCAAATTTATTAACTCAACGTAACACCGCGTGAAACGATTTATTTCATGGTGGCGAAAGCATAGGCTTATTATTTCCGACCCTCCCATATTTACTCTGGAAGGGCTTTATCCGTTATTGTTGCTTGGATTATTGAGTTTATTGGCTTTGACCTTCCATCTTATTCGTATTCAGTTTAGTAAGGCCGTTGATTTTTCGATGGATTGGAATCTTTTTTTAAGCTGGATACCGCTGTTGATAGCATTCGTTACCAAGACTATTTCCAAGCGTTTTGGTAAACTACCCATCTTGATCGGAATCCTGAGTTTTATTTGGATTCTCTTTTTTCCTAATGCCCCGTACATGATCACTGATCTGGTTCATTTAACCGTCGACTACGAGAGTAACATTACCTGGCACGATATCATCATGCTTTTCTACTACGCTCAGATCAGTCTTTTTAACGGGTTAGTTTCCCTCTATTGGTTTCATCAGACATGGATCCGGACCTATTCGACCCGGATAGGATGGTTTTTTCTTTTTCTTAGTTTCCCTTTGGGGGGATTTGGCGTATACCTAGGCCGTATCAGGCGATTGAACAGCTGGGATATTCTCGACAACCCGCGAAATATAGCCTCCAATATCTTGGAAAGTACATTGAACAGAACTTCCTTACTCCTGAGTGTAGAGTTCGGATTACTATTAGGAACCCTCTATCTGGTACTTTGGGGTCTGCTACGTTTCAGGGTACGCAGTCGGTAAGGTAAGTCTACCAACGGACCAACTTAAATTCCCAATCCGGAATAACCTTCCTCATTTCTACCAAATCGTCTCTTTTCGTCAGTCCGCATTTCAGATAATTTTGGTGCAATCGTTCCAGCTCTTTACGATCAAGCTCTACACCCAAGCCGGGACCTTCGGGTACTTCCACGCTTCCGTCTTCAAACTTTAATCTACCACCCACCACTACCTCGTCCGACTGCCAGGGATAATGCGTATCCAGCGCATACGGTACTTCTGGTAAGGCGGCCCCCAGATGCACCATGGCAGCCAAAGATATTCCCAAATGGCTGTTAGAGTGCATAGATAGTCCCCGACCAAAGGTGTCGCAAATACCCACCAGCGTCATGGAAGCACGTAATCCGCCCCAAAAATGGTGATCACTCAGAATGATGTCTTCCGAACCCAATGCAATACTAGCCGGAATATCCCCAAACGAGGTAGTACACATGTTGGTAGCGAGCGGTGTTTTAAGCGCCTTCCGAACCAAAGCCATGTTTTCCTGTCCTCTTACCGGATCTTCCAGATATTCCAGAATCGGCTCCATTTCCTTTCCGAATTTGATCGCCGTTTCAACGGTCCAGAGTGCATTAGGATCAATACGAAGCGGAACGTCAGGGCCAAAAACTTCCCGCAACGCAATAACTGCATCAACTTCCTGTCGAGGCTCAAAGACCCCACCTTTTAGTTTGATAGATTGGAACCCAAACTCCTGACACATCGCCCGAGCCTGCGCTACTATCTCCGCAGGGTTCAACGCACTCGCTTGCCGGGCTGCCGCCCAACCCTGTGCCTTTGGGTCAACAGTAAATGCCAACTCCCCTCCTGCCCCTTCATATTTATAAAAAAGATAAGCCGAGAAAGGTACCCGGTCCCGCATCTTCCCGCCCAATAAATCTACGATGGGTCGGTTGGTAACCTTCCCAATGATATCCATGCAGGCTACTTCTACCGCGCTGAAAATATGGACCATCTTTCGCTGATCCCAGGGTGCAACACCCCGCTGCGTGGCTGTATCTACCCCAAAATGATTGATAAGTACCCGCCTTATATCGTTCAACTGAAATACATCCTTACCAATGAGCAAGCTACGGGCTTCGGCCAGCGCTAGATCAATATCCCGGGTTCCGGGTATTTCGCTAATTCCCGAAATACCATCGTCGGTCACCAACTCCACGATGGTCCGTAGAGCGTAGGGAGCATGCAAACCCGCCGCATTGAGCAGAGGCGGATCCACCACGGCGATTGGGGTAATGTGGATTTCTTTAATTCTTGGTCCGGTGGTCAGGCTCATCGTGATGTTGGTTTTAAAAAAAGGTAGGTAGGGATATTAGGGAGCGTTCACTTGCTAAACAAGCGGAAAAAGCATAGCCCCAATCATAATGACGACTAGTCCGGTAATTCCCATTACAGCCAGTAAGGGAGTTATTGTTTTCAAGGCTTGTTGTTCGGTCATATTACTAAGCTTGCAGATAATCCAAAAGCCCGAGTCGTTCATCCAGGGTACTAGCTTGGAGCCACAGCCAATGGCCAAACCAAGGTAAACGGGATGAAAGCCTAAGCCAGATTGAAGCGCCATTCCCGAGAGAATACCGGAGGCAGTAATTAAGGCTACCGTAGCCGATCCCTGCGCCGTGCGGACGACCGCCGCGATGATAAAAGCCAGTGGGATAAGCGCCATTTGGTAATCTTTGGTCAACTCGGCGATCCGGCTACTGATACCGGTTTGTTGAAGCATACCGCCAAAAGCCCCCCGGCAGCCGTTATCAGGATAATTCCTCCGCCGCTCATGAGGGCGGCCTGCACCAATTTTGATAGTCCTTCTTTATCTTGCTTGCGTCGGCTCACCATCAGTAGCAGTGCCGCAATTCCTCCCAGTACTATAGCTGAGTTTTTATTTCCCAAGAAATGAATAAGACCCAAGGTTCCTTTGAAAAAGTTTGAAGCACCAGCTATACTTTCCGGACTAACTGCTACATTAGCAACGGTATCCAGGCATATTAACCCAAGGGGTATTAGGACTGGCAACAATGAAATACTGAGACCAGGGAGCTTACTATCCTCCTGCTCGGAAGCAACTTTGAGGTCGTCCAAGCGAGCATCCAGCGAATCTTGCAATTCCAACGGCCATTTATGGTTGGCCCATACCGAAAAATAATACCCGGCGGTAATGGTAAAGAGCCCAACGATGGTACCCATGATCATCATCAAACCGATGGGTATTTGCATTTCACTAAGATGGGTATTTGCATTTCACTAATCAGAAAAAGAGGCCCCGGTGAGGGTGGCACCAACGAGTTGGCCATGGCGGCGCCCGCCATAATACACATCACCAATAGAAGATAATTCTTCCCAATTCGCAGCGTCATGGCCTTCACCAAAGGCATCATCAGGAAAATGACGGTATCAAAAAAGACCGGAACGGCCAAAAAGAAACTACTAGTCAAAAAAGCAATGGGGGCTTTCTCAATTCCCGTCAGACGCAGGATAGAGCGAATAATACGTTCGGCGCCCCCACTTTCCAGCAGACACTTACCAATAATAGCGGCCATTGCAATCAGGATTCCAATTTTACTACACGTATTACCGAATTCCGTCGCAATCCGCTCTCCGATATTTTTTTGCGAGAGCGCCAGTGCGGCCGCCGAAGTACTTCCCTTGTCCAATGAATATTGTTCAACGGCCAGAGCTGGCGTCAGGATAGCCACCACAAAAGCGCCAAAAAGTAAGGCTAGAAACGGATGTAGTTTCAAACCAATTATTCCCCCTACCACCACAAGTACTCCAACGGCAAGAATAAAGAACGGGTCAGTCATAGGAGTCAAGAAAAGGTTTAATTGAGGGAGAAATAAAAAATAAATTTAGTGAGATTTGGCTCGGAGATCACCTAGCTGCTTCGCAAGTTGGCGCGCACCATCCGCCACAAAGGTTGCGTCAGCCCCGCAGGCAATGAGTTGGATGCCCATTTGCTGATACATTTGGTAATCTTCCGGATTGAAAAAGAGAATCCCGGTTGCTTTCCCCGCTTTTTTTGCGGCGTTGATGGTCTCCCGGAGGGCTTCCTTGAATCTTGGATGATCAAACTGTCCAAAAATTCCTAGCTCCATAGATAGGTCCGCCGGACCAATAAAGAGTACATCTACCCCGTCCAGTGCCGCTACTTCGTCCAGGTGATTCAGTACTTCTACCGTTTCAATTTGCAATACACCCAGTATATTCTCGTGGGCGGTTTCGTAATAGCTTTGAAAATTTTGGGCAAACTGACTAGCCCGTACCATTTTGGCTACCCCTCGATTTCCGTGGGGGGGATAATGCAGGCCTCTAACCACTTTCCTTGCCTCTTCGGGGTTGTGGACTTTGGGACACATGATCCCTTCCGCACCCATGTCGAGTACCCGATGAATACGCTGGCTTTCGGAGCTCTCCACCCGTACAATCACCCCGGCGGGAGTACTTTCTAATGCTTGCAGCTGGGCTAAAACGTCCTTTTCGGTACCGGATCCGTGTTCAAGATCGATCAGTACCCAATCAAATCCGGATAGACCGACAATCTCAGCGGTTAGGGCACTACCCAAATTTAACCAGCAGCCGTGTAAGGTATCTCCCTGTTTTATTCTCTTTTTGAGATTTTTCATACATACCAAAAGGTCTTCCTTGCTTCTCCTTACTTCAAATCATCATAAAATTATAAAGTGCATTGCTTGTTATTGAACTTCGACCTGGAAGTACTCTAAATGCTTTTATAACGACTCCAAAGCCTTTCACCCTCTTTATTAATCAGTCCATCAAATACGATTGGTAATCAAGAGCTTAATTTTTACCTTAGGCCAACGATACAATATTTACTCCAACCTTCTAAGATTTCTTATGCAACTAGTAATTAAAAATCTCAGTAAAACCTACCCTAACGGTGTACAAGCGCTCAATGACGTAACACTTACCATCAACCAGGGAATGTTCGGATTACTCGGACCGAATGGTGCCGGCAAATCTTCCTTAATGAGAACCATCGCTACGCTACAAGAACCCGACAGTGGCACGATTCAGATGGGAGACATCAATGTCCTCACCCAAAAAGATGAAGTAAGGAAAGCACTTGGGTATTTACCCCAGGAATTTGGTGTGTACCCCAAAGTTGATGCCGAAACATTATTGGATCACCTAGCGGTTCTGAAAGGGATTACCAAGCGAAGCGAACGAAAGGAGGTTGTAAAAGCACTCTTGCAAAAAACCAACCTGTACGATGCCCGTAAGAAAAACCTGGGTGGATATTCGGGAGGAATGAAGCAACGGTTTGGCATTGCGCAGGCACTATTAGCTAACCCTAAGCTCATTATTGTGGACGAACCCACCGCCGGCCTTGACCCCGCCGAACGAAATCGTTTTTTAAACCTACTCAGTGAAATCGGCGAAAACACCATCGTGATCCTGTCTACCCACATTGTGGAGGATGTAAAAGAACTTTGCTCCGACATGGCGATCATTAACAAAGGAGAGGTATTATACCAGGGTAATCCGGGAAACGCACTCCAAGATATTGAAGGAAAAATCTGGGGAAAGCAACTTTCGAAAGCCGAGTTAGAAACCCTGCGCACCACTCACACTATTATATCAGAAAAGCTCGTGGGCGGGTCTCCCGTAATCCACGTTTTGGCCGATGTAGACCCCGGTGATGGATTTGCGGCCGTGGAAGGCGACTTGCAGGATGTTTATTTCTCCTACATTTTCGGAAAACAGGCGGTAGAAGCCTGATCTGAATGTCTGGTACTCATTATTTCTACCATCCTTACTCTCAAAAATTATGCTAAAAGAAATACTCAGGTTTGAGCTAAACTACCGTAAGAAACGTCCGGCCACCTACCTCTACTTCGGAATCATTTTCCTTCTTTGTTTCTTCGCCGTTACCTCTAAATACGTCATTATCGGCGGGGTAGCCGGCGGGCAAATCAAGGAAAATTCGCCCTACAACCTAGCATTCATGACGGTCATCATGACCTTTGCGCTGACCTTCATCACCTCAGCTATTATGGGGGTACCGGTCCTGCGTGACTTCGACCATAAGACAGACTCTTTAATGTTTACCACTCCTGTCTCAAAATTCGCCTATCTATTCGGTCGGTTTTTCGGGTCATTCCTCATCACCGTGCTGGTATTCAGCGCAGTGTGGGTAGCCTTCATGCTTGGTTTTGGGGTTGGCAAATACCTTCCATGGGAGGCTTCCTGGGCATCCAAAGAAATGCTGCCGTTTAACTTTTGGACCTACCTGCAACCCTTCCTCACCTTGGGTCTTACCAACCTGTTCATTCAGGCGGCGTTATACTTTGCCGCCGGTACTTTGAGCCGTCAGACCATCGTAATCTATGTGCAGGGTATCGTTTTACTGGTACTATATCAGGTAGCGGATACTGTATTGGAAGATATTGATAACAAAACGTTGGCTGCCATGCTCGATCCTTTTGGCTTACGGGCGTTCCAGATCTATACCGAATACTGGTCACCGGCGCAAAAGAATACCCAAATGATTCCATTAGATGGCGTACTACTGTGGAATCGACTACTTTGGTTAGGGATTTCCGGGCTCATTCTGGCAGGTACTTACTTTGGGTTTAGTTTTAGCGTGATACGTAAAACCTGGCGTAAGACGAAAGCAGTCGTTACCGAAAAATCAGCCTTCAACCCGGCGAGTATCCTTATACCCATCGCAAATCAGGTGCTTAACGCCCGCAGTTACGCCCAAATGCTTTGGAAACAGGCCACTTTTTACGCCAGAATTATTGTTAAAGATGTACCCTTCATTGGAATCGTGGCCGTCGGATTAATCAACCTAATCGTTAGTTCCTTCTACTTTGACGATATGTACGGTACCAGCTCGTACCCCATTACCGCCAATGTACTCGGCCTACTCAATGAGTTTGACCTATTTTTCCTGATCATCACTATCTTCTATTCCGGTGAACTCATCTGGCGAGAAAGATCGGTAAACATGAACCTGATCATGGATGCCCTTCCTGTACCTGACTGGGTAAACCTTACCGCCAAGTTCATTAGTCTAATACTAGTGTATATGGTCTTACTCCTCATTCTGATGGTGGTAGGGGTAGGCGTTCAGACGGCGTTGGGATACTACAACTATGAGCTTCCGTTGTATTTCAAAACGCTGTTTACATCTACGCTATTCTTCCTGATTGCCTATACCCTGCTATCGTTTTTTGTGCAAGTAATGTCCAACAACAAGTTCGTGGGCTACGCCCTGATGTTCGTGTTTTTTATCATTACATTTACCATCGGAGCCATGGGAGTCAACCATCCCTTGGTTATGTTTAACAGCGGAGGACTCGGTAGCTATTCCGACATGAACCAGTACGGGGTATCCTTTTCCCGCTTCTCCTGGTTAAAACTCTACTGGTTTGGCTTTGTGGCCCTGATGTTTGTGGTAGCGATTGTGTTTGCGGTACGCGGAACGGATACGGTCATGAAAACCCGCATCAACCTAACGAAATACCGGCTTACTCGTCCCATTCTGTTGGGTATATTTGCTTCTCTGATTTTGTTCGTTGGAACCGGATTCTTTGTGTATTACAACACCAATCAGCTCAATACCTACAAAACCCAGGAACAGCAGGAAAAGGAATCAGTGGAATACGAAAAGGCACTCAAACAATATGAGAACTTCCCCCAGCCAAAAATCGTAGAGGCGAACCTAAAAGTGGAACTTTACCCCTCCCGAAGAGACTTCGTAGCCGAAGGTTTTTATTGGTTAAAGAATAAAACCGGCAAACCGATGGCGGAAGTTCACATTCAGGAAAATTTCCAGCAAAATGTAAAAACGGACTACCTGCGGTTTGGAAACGGAGACGCCAAGGTCAAGAAGGCCTGGAAAGACTTTGGGTATACTATCTACACCTTGGCCAAGCCGCTCGCCGCTGGCGATTCCGTTAAAATGGATTTCAAGGTTAATTTTACCACCACGGGCTTCACTTCCGGACAGGGCAACACCGATGTTGTGGATAACGGCACCTTCTTTAATAACTCGTATTTTCCGTCGCTAGGCTACGCCGGAGAGGCTGAGCTATCGAGCGATGACCTACGCCGTAAGTACAAGCTACCCGAAAAAGAGCGGATGATGGAGCAGGATAACCCCATCGGGCTGAGTCAAAGTCTTTTTGGCGACGACGCCGACTACATTCGCTTTGAAATGGTAATCGGCACCGAAGCCGATCAGATTGCCATCGCACCCGGCTATTTGCAAAAAGAATGGAAAGACAACGGTCGTCAGTACTTCCACTATGCCATGGATGTACCCATGGTAAATTTCTACTCCATTGTGTCAGCTCGCTACGAAGTACTGCGCGATACGTGGAAAAATTCGTCAGGCAATACCGTCAATCTGGAAATATACTACCACAAAGGCCACGAGTATAATCTGGATAAGATGATGACTTCCATGAAAAAGTCGCTGGATTATTTTTCTAAAAATTTTAGTCCTTTCCAGTTTAGACAAATGCGGATCATGGAGTTTCCTAAATACTCAGAATTCGCCCAGTCGTTTGCCAATACCGTCCCATTCTCGGAGGGAATCGGATTTATCCAAAAAGTAAGCGACCCGGAGGAAGATCTTGACATGCCGTTTTACGTAACCGCCCACGAACTCGGCCACCAATGGTGGGGACATCAGGTACCGGAGGCATCGGTGAAGGGAAGCGCCATGATTTCGGAAACGCAGGCTCAGTACTCCGCGTTGATGGTCATGAAGCACGAGGTTTCACCTGAGCTCATGCAGAAGTTTCTAAAATACGAGATGAACAGCTACCTACGGGGACGGTCTATGGAACGGAAGAAAGAGCAACCCATGGCCCTCACCGAAGGACAAGCTTACATTCACTACCGCAAGGGTTCGGTCATCATGTTTGCGTTGCAGGATTACATCGGTGAAGAAAACGTCAATCAGGCCCTGCGTAACTTCCTGGCCGACTGGCAGTATCCGGGTCCAGATTCTAAACAGAAACGCTATCCTACCAGCCGTGACCTAATCAGCTACTTCCGGGCCGAAACGCCAGATTCGTTGAAGTACCTGATTAATGATTGGTTCGAAACGATTACCCTGTATGAAAATAAGGCAACGGATGCCACCTACGTCAAGAAGAATGAAGAACAGTATGAGGTTACTCTAAAATTCACCTCGGAGCTATTCCGGGCCGATAGCGCCGGAAACGAGAAGCCGTTACCCCTGAATAAACAATGGATCGACGTTGGAGTCTATACCAAAAACAAGGCCGGGGAAGACAAACTATTATACCTTCAAAAGCATCCAATAACCCAGAAAGACAATACCGTGACGGTGATTGTATCGGAGAAACCTACCAAGGCCGGAATTGATCCAATCAATAAACTGGTGGACCGGCACCCGGAGGATAATACCAAAACGGTGAGTGAAGGAGGCGTTTAATCTCGCTAGTTTATTATCCCTTACATTAACTATTAATGGACCTGTACCCTCATGGTACGGGTCCTTTTTCCATTGAAATATCCACGATTATGAAGAAAACCACGGTAATAGAATTGTAAAGTACTTGTTAAGTTGTTTTTTTGTGGCAGAGTAATCAAATCACCTTCGGAAAATATGCGTTTACGTAAAGTCCACTTCCTACGACTAGCTGTCTCTTTACTATTTATATTAACCATCAGTTTGGCGAGGGCCCAGGTAGTTTGGCAGTTTAAAATTATTGTAGGGGTTGAAAAGCGTACTGCTGAATTCTACCAAACGGCATCGGCCAAACTGTTGAAAACTATTGTCCAGGAACAGTTTGTGAAGGTGAACGCCAACTTTAACCGCGACAAAAAATTCAACGGCACTTACAATTTTAAGGTGGATAGTGTCTACGTAATTCAGGATTCGGTACGAGCCGACTTTACCAAACTCCATCCCGGTTTTGATTATAAAATTATCGTAGACGGTTTTGATAGTAGCCCAAACGGGGGAGGCTGGTATGAAATCAATAGCCTTATCTATCAAAAATGGAAGAATACTGAATTTGGTGGGCCATTTGAGCAATATGCCACCGATGGTCTTACCCGCGACCTTGCTCGTGCCCGTGGAGCCGTTGATCTTTACGCTTTGCAGGTCGAGGCTACTAAAAACCCGATCAATGGCAAGGCGTTCAACACTGTAAGCTCAATCATGAACTTCCCCTACAACGATGTTGTCTGGGATCAGTATACTGTAAATCTGCTAAATAAAACGGCGGGTAACGCATTAGTGGGCAAAACCTATGTCACTGCTTCATTCCCTACCACCCTGCATATCTTAACCAAAGACTCGCTGGGAAATAACGCCAAAGATGTAAAAGTGGAGGTGTTTCCCGTCGAATGGTATAGCAATACCGTAACCGCAACGGCATTGGTCAATACTACTACCAATGCCACAGGTATATACACGTTTGCTATTAATCCGTTTGCTCCCAACAGTGCTTCGTTCCCTTATTCCATCCGGTACGCCAACTTTCTGGTAAAAGCCTCCAAAGGCACCACCAGCTTATACCAATGGATGCCACTGTACGACGCACAGAATAAATTCTTCAAAGACGGCGGCACTACGCCCTATTCCCTTGACTTTATTTTCCCGGCCGAACCAGCAAGTATCAAGTTGAATGCACTCAGCGATTCTGTATTTTGTCCGAGTGAGAGGTTTGTGGCAGAATTTGCTCCTTCGGGCTCCTATGCTCAAGGAAATTACTTCAAATTACAACTCTCTAATGCCAATGGCTCATTTGGCACACCCATCACCTTGGGCGATAGCCTCAATAAAGCACCTTTTCAGATTGCAGCCACAATACCCGGTACGCTTGTAGAAGGAAGCGGTTACCGCATTCGGATCGTAAGCACGAATCCCCGGGCGAGCAGCAATGAGCTTAAAGTTACGCTTGCTCCTTTCCCGGCTGCGCCCGTGGTTACGCCCCTCGAAATCTGTCAAAATACAACACCACCGGTTTTACTCGCTACGATTCAAAATCTTATGTGGTACAAATCTGATACCGCAAAGGTTGGTTCATCCACCCGTCCTGTTGTATCTACCACCTTGGCCCGCGATACGATATTCTACGTTAGCCAGTCAGTTCTGGGCTGCGAAAGTCCACGTTCTATGCTCCGCGTAACAGTACTGCCCCTGGCTACTCTATCACTTAGTGGCACAAGTAGTATCTATACCGGAGAAGAAACGACTATAAAGCTAAGCTTTACGGGAGGCGGTCGTTACAATTATGAATTAACCAACAATATAAAAGGGATAGCAACTAAAGATACTACCTTGAAGGTGAAACCTATTCAAACAACCACGTACAGGGTAGTGAGCATTAGCAATGCTTGTGGTATTGGTAAGGCGGGCAAGAGTGATTCGGTGAGGGTTCAGCTACTTCGCCCTACCATTACTACCCGGGATTTTTCTCCCCTTGGGCTTTGTCCGGGTGCTACTATAATCGTTCGCTATCGGGTCAACGGTCGATTTGCGGCCGGTACATCTTACTCGCTCCAAATTGCCAGAGTGCCTACCGACTCGACGGCAGCTAAATTCATTGAACTGGGCAGTGTAACAAGCAGCGATAGCCTCATTTCAGTAGCTATACCCGACACGACCCTGCCGGGAAGTTACTACGTGCGGGTTGCGGGAAAAAACTCAACCATTACTATTTTAGGGTCTGACACCCCAACACTTTTAAATATTATCTCCCCCCCCAGTGCGGCTATTGTTGCGGCGGAAAGAATAATTTTCGGTGGGGAAACTACCCCCATTACTATCAACTTTACGGGCGCCGGTCCTTGGAACTTCTCCTACCGAGAAGTAAACGATAATTCTCTGGGAACTATCTATACGGCTACTGCACTGAGTAGCCCTTACGATCTGATAGTAAGACCATTAAAAACAACGATTTATTTTCTTACATCGGTCAGCAACGCCTGTGGAAGTGGTCCGACTTCGACCCAAAGTGTCATGGTGAAGGTAATTCCTCTTTTGAGCGCGGCAAATCCAACGATAGAAAATTCCGTAGAGGTTTATCCATTACCGACCACCAATAACCTGACCATTCGAGTGGGTGAGTACGCTTCCCCCCAACCCATCCGATGGGAGCTTCATAATGTACTAGGGCAGGTAGTGATGCAATCTAAAACCTACGATAAGGTTTCGGAGCTATCGCTGACCAACCAACCAGCCGGGTTGTATCTACTCCGTATTCAGCTAGGTGAGCAAGTAATTGTAAAGAAAATCATAAAGCAGTAGAGGACAGCCACAATAATCATCTAAAAATCTACAAGTCGGCTAAATACCAGCCGCTTGTAGATTTTTATTTAGGTAGTAGCCTATGAACAAGCCAAGTGAGCGATTATACTCCGAAAAGCCTAGCGGACCACCAAAGCCTGCAATTACTTTGCTCTTTACAAGGGATAAATCATAATTCACCCCGACGATAAACCTGTTTTTTTCTATTCCTGCGGTAGCCGTAAGTCCAGCATCAAGGCGGCGGTATTCATCGATCCGATTGTTGGGCTGCCTGACAAACACTATTTTCTGGTCACCCTGAAAATCAGACTTTCTTTTACCCCCAACTCCGGCCGCAGTGTAGGGTCCTGCCCCAATAAATACCCGGGGCTATCGTATAGATAGTATAAGCCCACGACCGGAATCTGCATGTAGGCAAGTACATTTTTTTCCTTAAAGACTGCTGATAAAACATTTACCGTTGCGTCATAATACTACGATTTAGAAGTTCCACCTTTTGTAGATATTACTACTTTGGTCTGAATAGAAAAACGAGAGGTTACTACTTTCGCAAGACCAGCACCCACCTGATACCCTATCAAGGGGTCATACTCAATTCCCGACTTAAAGGAAGAAAGTGTTGGTCCGGCTTTGACAAAAAAACTAGTCTGAGCGTAGGCCGTTTGAATACCGACAAGCATCAACACTGTGATAAAATAACGGAAGCAGTAGTTCATAATTGATGTTACGCAAGTCTGTTTTTATCCAAAGGAAATATTGCCTGTGTGTTTTAGTTTGAGTAGTTCTAGTTCTTTGAAAGCGGCTTGAATAGCCTTGATGTATATTTTCCCTTTTAGGGCGAAATG
>Ga0209390_10005066_pt1 | contig 19099 bp, 15 predicted proteins | sample BON01_FD_187212 | JGI IMG/M metagenome (GOLD analysis project Ga0209390, IMG submission 187212) | Freshwater microbial communities from Lake Bonney liftoff mats and glacier meltwater in Antarctica - BON-01 (SPAdes) (version 2) | ecosystem: Environmental > Aquatic > Freshwater > Ice > Glacier...
TGCTCACAGACACACTGCAGTGGCCTCCTTGCCACCCCAACCTCCTCATGAGTGCCTACAAATCTCAAAGAAAGCTGTCTTGGCAGCGCCTGGATTTGGCGTAGGAGTTTAGGCGAAAAGGTGCAGGGTGAGGAGGCGGACGCACCCATGGCTCGTCGTCCTTGCCAAGTCAGATTTTCTCTTCCTTGACAGAAAAATCGAGCAAATCTAGCAACTGCACCTTGCCCACCAATGAAGTCATCTGACTGATTGGTGTACGAGTGACCAGAGCCATGTCTGGGAGGCTGGTTTCGTGTTGCAATCTATCTGGTGGTTTGATGTTGCGCATGGCCACAATAAGGCAGGCACCTGCGATGGATGAAGGTTTTATGCCAATGGCATCAGTCTCCATCATGAACAAGTCACAAATGTAGAATGCCATGGCCTCCAAGGCAGGTGACGGCCGTAGTAGCAGACTGAGTCCCTGGGTGAAGGAAAAGGGCGTGGGTGCGTGGATTTGGCCACCAGTCACTTTCAGAATATGCACCTCCATGGAGCGCAAGCCCGGCATGTTCATGTCGGCTATGGACAGATGTTTCATATTCTGACAGAATTTGGATGCAATCCAGAGGCATGTCCCGCAGAGAAGAGTTGTCTCTCCTTCGTGCATTAACGGCTGTACCTGCATGCAGCGGTCGAAAAGTTGGAATGAGGAGTGAAGCGTGTCCACCGACAGCTTGTGCGTGCGATGCATTGCGATCAACCACTTGAAGAGCTTCTTGCGAAGTCTGTTGTAATACAACGTCCCCATTTGGGGCTGCTCCAGCGAGAGCGTGGAAGCAAATGTTGACGAGTCCTCCATAGCGTACAGGTCCTGGAAACATGCAAAATCTGGCAGTTTATGGCACCAAAAAGGCAAGAATACCTCTTCCCCTTTCTTCTTCGATTTGACCACGCATAAATTCCCCTGACAGCCTGCTTTATTCATGCGACTTTGCGACGCGTTGGCGTCCTCGCTGTCTTCCTCCAATTTGCCCTTTGGGTGGCTGTCTTGTAATACAATTTTCTGGCTCTCTTCCATCATGGTGGTGTGCATCGCCCTCTTTCTGCCATCAGTGCATCTTTCACCATGTAGCGCATCATTCCCTTCTTTGTTGTTGGCTTGCAACGCCTGGGGTAAACCCCCCTCTTCTTTTGCCACCTGATGTTTGACACACACGTCTGCATCATGAATTTTCATCTCCCATGCCAACTCCAGGAGCTGCCAAGACAGCTCTCCTTGAGATTTGTAGGCACTCATGAGGAGGTTGGGGTGGCAAGGAGGCCACTGCAGTCTGTCTGTGAGCACCATTCATCTCTCACTCTTCTCCTTTCTGCTCACACATTCATTCCAACTGTAGCCACTCCCACACTGCATGACGAGCTTTTAAGACGAGCTCGTCCTTTGACTTATGTGTGCACGCACTGCGGCTGATGCAGCGCAGGGGCGTTTGCACAGGAGATGCAACATGGAGTCCTACACGTGCGACCTTCTCGTGACCTGTTGGCTTCTTGCCACAGCGACTACAAACCCAAGAGGAGGCAGGCAACAAGACTTGGCAGCTACCCCTGCAGAAAGTGTGTTGAGGATGCTTTCCGAGACCTCAAACGCACAACGCACATGCTTGCTTGTGTGTGCTGCTTGTAGACGCTTTGTTTTGGAGGTTGAAAAGTCCAACCTCAGTGAGAGAGCCAGAGAGAGAGAGAGAGAGAAAGCGAGAGAGCGCAAGCGACAGAAAGAGAGAGAGAGGTAAAAAGCGAGAGAAAGAGAGCGAGAGACCTCTTTCGTGTACACGCTGGCAATCCTACAAAATTAGCGCATTTAGTGTGTGTGTGTGTATGTGTCCACAAGAGCTGGCACGCGTGAGAGGGAGAGGAAGAGCGCACGAGAAAATGACCTGAGACTGGATCTGCATTTCCTGCTGGCTTGTTTCATCAACAAGCGGGGGCGAGAGAGCGAGAGAGAGGGCAACGCCTGCTGGTACTGCGCTACAATTTCCGTCCCCGAAAGAGCTATCTTCTGGTACTCCGCAACGCTTCCCGTCCATGGAATGCAAGGGCGTTTGCCGCAACGCTTCCCGTCTATGGAATGCAAGGGCGTTTGCATGGCTTTCCATTGCCACCGTTGCTAAAATGTCAAGAGATGACAGTCTGCACAGCTTGGAGATACCCTCTGCTCCAGCACACTGCCAGCACTTGCGCACTTCACGCATTTGTCCTGTTTTTCCACTTGTCATGTGCGTGCAATGCAGGTGTTTCCCGCTGCGCTTCCTCGGGCCGTCAGGACAAGCAGCAGGCAATGCTGCTGCTTTCAGTTGCTTGCAGATGACGCACCTGCGGCGTTCCTGCAGCTGCGGAATCCCTCCTGTGGTCCAATGACTGCAGGTTGGGTATTGGTAGATACGTTTCTCTTTTGAGATCCGCGTCTGTATACCAGGAGTACACTCTCGGCACTTACTGATGCGTCGAAAATTTCCTGCCTTTGTCTTGTGCTCGCACTGCCATGTTGCGGGCTTCCTGCCATTCGTCTTGTCTCCACCTTCTGACCCCTCCATTGCACCCTTTGAAATTCGGCTCTCTAGCGATGTGCCCGATATGCCCTATAGATCAGCCCGCGAAAAATAGACGAATTGGACACGGCAGGAATGTTACTCGGAGTTGAATGTGAAGTCGCGTTGAAATGGTCACAGCTCGAAAACTTGTGTGCCTCCGAAAAAAATTCCGCCGATGAACTTTATCACCATTCCTAGACCTCTACGTTTGCGTGTCTAGTAATCTCTTTTGACATCAGTTGAAAGCACTGCAAGCCTGAACACCACACAAAATGCACTTGGATCCCGCTTGACTTGTTAACGTCGATACCTCACCTTCTGAGAAGCAAATCGAAAATCTGAAGAGACAAATCTACAGCAAATTGCGCAATTGAAAAGATAGATATGACAACTTAACCCGAATTTTGGATATTTTAGGTCGAATTTTCTCTCCAAAAGGCCCTTTAAAATGGTTACACCTTTTTTGCGTGTGATAGAACTTATCAATGTGACACAAGGTGTGTTGCGATGATCCAGTGAGTCTAAATTTTTGTGGAGTTTCAAGTACAGTACATACCAAAGTACATGCCCAGTTTCATAGTAAACACGATGAATTTTCATACTTTTTGACAAAACATGTCAATCACAAATGCTCTCATTTGCAATAATTTGTATATATCTACAAGAACATTCTTATAATTTGATTGTCATGTTTTTTCAAAAAGTACTAAGATTTTTGAGTGGAACTTTGAAACTAGGTATGCGACTTTATGTATAATCCATTTGGGGCTCTGCAAAATTTGAGAATCATTGGATGATCGCAAGACACCTTGTGTCGCAATGATAAGTTCCCCACTACGCAAAAAAGGTGTAACCAACTTAATGGAATTTTGGATAGAAAATTGGACCAAAAATGTTCAAATTGCAGGCTCAAGCTGAGTTACTTTTCTTTGCAACACAAAATTTGCTGCGCATTCCTCTTTTCAGAATTTGAACCACCATCCTGGAAGCCTAGATACAGAACTTACCAGGTCAGGCGTTTCCCATTTGAAATTGTCATTTAATTTGGGTGCGTTCGTGCCCGCAGAGTTGCCCACAAAAGCCGCATGATGAGGGTAGACACACGAGTGTAGAGGCCTTCATGTGGAGATGAACTTTGTGTATCGACTTTTGTGTGGACTCAACCTATTTTTGGAATTATTCCAGTTCATCTACATGTGCGCCTACTTTTACATGTGCGCCTACTTTTGTCTGTTTTGATCTCAAGATCGCGAATGGACGCCAAAAGCCAAAAGGCGGGAGAATTCTCAGGCACGGCACGGCATCTTGATCTTCGCGCAAGTGGAGCTTTCGGCATCTTGTTCAAGCTCGTTCCAGCATCTTCCAGAAGCATGTTTCAGAAGGACATGTGCCCAGAGCACAGTTTAAGAACAGCCATTGCGGTTGCAGGACCAAAAATGGCACATTTGTAAAACCTGGACGCTGCCCAAATTGTGAAACTTCAAACTTTGAGAAAGTCTCTGCATGGAGGACACTGTGCGGTCTTAGGATCAGCAGAGGCGGACCACAACGGTTCGATAGATGCACAACCTGCAATCCAGCACGCTCCAGCGTTTCCCTGAAAAAAACACATTACCAGCTCAGTATGGCAGACGCTGGTGGCAACCCGAAGAAGCGAAAAAATGCTTTCCTTTCTGGTGCAGTGAGTGACGCAATTGAAGGGCTGGCGTCCAAATGTGGAACACCACACAAGAGGGCGGTGGGAAAGACGCAACATGTACGCACTTGACTTGGAATGGCACCTTTCGACGCGCAAACAGTGCAGAGAACTTCGAACTCTGTCTCTCGTGATGCCTATCACAAAGCAGAAGCGTGTCTACAAAAACCCGACTTATTGTCTTTGGACCAACACAGGAAAGCCGCAGGAGCGCCGCAGGTGCATTGTCTGTAGGCAACTGAAAGAACGTAGTATGCCAGACGCTGGTGGCAGTAGCACAATATTGGTGGCTGCTTGCGTTGATGGCCCGAAGAAGCGCAGCTGTGCAAACCTGCATTGCACGCACACTATTTCCAAGCCATGTAAGCTGCGGCTTAAAATACAGCCAGTCTGCTCAAGTTGTGGGCAGCAAAAAGAATACAGTATGAAGCCCTAGCACGAAAGCAAGCGCGAGACTTGCACACGCCCTGCCGCTGAGCCTAACTGGGAGGAGGTGGGTGTCGTAATGTTTACTTCCAATGCAATTGTTGTTGGAGCAAGCCTGCTGGAACTGCAGATCTAGTTACTGATCTCACTCCTGCTCTCTCTCCCAACCCCTCGCTCTCCTCTCTCTCTCTCTCGCTCTCTGCTCTTTCTCGCTCTCCTCTCTCTCTCTCTCTCTCTCTCTTTCTCTCTCTCTCTCTCTCTCTCTCTCTGTTTCTCGTTCTCCCTCTCCCTCTCTTTCTTTGTGTATCTCTTTTTGTCGCTCTGTAACTCTCTCTTGTCTCTCTCTCTCTCTCTCTCTTTTTCTCTCTCTCGCTCTCTCTCCCGCCCTCTCTCTCTTGCTCTCGCTCTCTCTCACACACACACTTTCTCTCTCTCTTTCTCTCGCTCTCTGTCTGTTGCACCCTCTGCTCCTTCTCTCTCACCCTCTCTCCAGAGGCTAGTAAACTCAAATGCTGCATGTAGTCAAAGGTCACTGTCCCTCTCCCTCTCTCTCACGCGCGCACTCTCGCTCGCTCTCGCTCGCTCTCCGCTTTGACCGCTCTCGCGCTCTTTCGCTCTCCGCTCTGTGTGTCTCTCTGTCTTCCTCTCTTTGTCTCTCTCTCTGTGTCTCATTCTCTCTCGCCAGCCCTCTCTCACGCTCTCTCCATCCCTCTCCCTCTCTTCGTGTCTCGCTCCCTGCTCATTTTTTTTCGCTCTCTTTCTCCCCAAAGGCAAGTTAACTGCAAACGCTGTTTGCAGTCCAAGGTCTCTGGCGAATTTCATTCACGTGCGCGTGTACATGCATACCGTCGGATTGCAGTTCCCCTCTCTCCCTCTCTCGCTCGCTGTAGCTCTGTAGCTCTCGCTCGCTCGCTCTCACTCTCTCGCTCTCGCTCTCTCATGATAATTTATTTGGCCTCTCTCTCATTTTCTCTGTCTTGCTCTCTCTCTCTCTCTTTCTCTCGTGCTCTCTTTATCTCTTTCTTTGGATCTGTCTCTCTCTTTCTTGCTCGGAACCTTTCTCTCTCTCTTCCGCTCCCTCTCTCTCGCGCTCTCTCTCTCTCATTCAACACAATAGTCGAGCAAGAAGCAAACGCATTTTGAATTCCGCTTGGCCAGAGGTTTCAGAAAGTAGCGTGGACGGAAATGTTGCGAAGTACCAAAAGATATTCCTTCCGCGGACGGGAATACTTCTGCAGAATGAGCAAACATTCCGCTCTCTCTCGCTCTCTCGCCCTCACTCTCTCGCTCTCACTCTGACATGGCAAAATCTCAGCCCTCCTGTCCCCTCATTCCAGGGTCCACTACGACACCTCAGCTTCCCCTCCCCCATCCTAGACTCTGACTCTGATTAAACACTACCTACAAACCCAAAAAAAATCCCATCCCGTCTCTGTACCAAGCCAGAGGCGGAACCGATATTTCAGGGGAAGAAAAAAAAATGCTGACGATGTGACGATGGCTCGCCTGCGAATATGACGAGGGGTCGGGGTTTAAATTCCAAGTTTGGTACCGTGGTTCGCCACGTGGGGGTTTTGGGACCGTGATCCAGACGGTTTTCTCCTTCGGTTTTTTTTGTTTTTTAAGGGGGGATGTGTCTTGCGGACCAATCCCCCCCCGCCTCTAGAGTGGCTTCCATTTCCGCCTCTGGCCGCTGCCTTGTTAATTACTCTTAAAGGTGCTGAGCCGCCAGGCAGTAGTCGTATAGAAGTAGTAGGTGCGTTTTTTTTTTGTTTTTCCATCTGAGGCCATTTAAGATAAACTTCACCCTCCCTGGCCGGCCCAGTAGCGTACTAAGACACTGAGACGTAATCGAATCCTCTGAGGTAGCGGATTCCGTCCATGCCAGAATTTGATCTAATGAAAAGATGGTTGACATGGACGGTCTACGCTACTCCCCTGATGACCCTTACTACAGATTTGGGCCTGTCCATACGTGTCTCTATGTTCGGGCACGTCGACTGGTGACTGGGACCTCTTCCTAGGTCCCCTGGAATGGGCGAGGGCGGAGACTGGTGGAGCTGACCGATGGATGTTACAGCGGAGGGGATTCTCAGGGGCTGCCAGGGTTTATTCACCCCCGTGTCCTTGGGATACCCGCTATCAGTTTTCAATAACAAACTCTACTCTCAAACCCTGGGATACCCAATATCAGTTTTCAACAAAAACTCTACTCTCAAAAGAAAGAAACCCACTTTCAGTTTTCAATAAAAACTCTACTCTCAAAGCCGATTGCCCTGAGGTAGCGGACTCCGTCGAAGCAAAAGCTTGCCCACAAAAGACAGCTGACGTCGACGGTTTACGCTACTCCCCTGACGACCCCCACTACGGCTCTGGGCCTGTCCATACGTCTCTCTATTTTCGAATTGCGTGAGACTGGTGACTGAGACATCTTCCTAGGTCCCCAGGAACGGGGGAGGGCGGAGACTGGTGGAGCTGACCAATGGGTGTTAAAGCAGAGGGAATGCTCAGGGTTTGCCATGGTAAATAAAGTAACTTCCGCATCCCTGGAATACCCACTATCAGTTTTCAATAGAAACTGTACTCTCAAACGAAAGAGATTTGACCAAAATACAGGGAATGCACAAAGCAGAAGGTTGTCTACAACAACCCGCCTTGTTGTGATGGGACCAACACAGCACAGCCGCGGACATGAATAGAACGCAGATGCAAAACATCATTGCAACAAAAGGGTAACAACGTCAGTACTGACTGGGGATTCGATCCAGCGTCTCTTTGCACCAGGACCCTGTCTGATTGAACACAATATTACAGCTACATTTTGTCTTAACGTGGGGTTGGGTATTCTTCAAATCACGTCTTCAAAACGATGTCCGCAGGTTTGGCCGTGTTTTGGCAGGTCTCTTTTCTCAACAGATTTTGTTGAATTTGATCCAGCGGTGTAGTAATCATCACGCTGAAATTTTCATGGATGAAACGAACATGCGACGTTTCGAAAGTGTTTTCACAAATCGAATCACTACAAGTTGACATCAAAAGTCTAAATTATCACAAAGAATCGTTTTGTTCGAGAATACATTGTGCATATAAGTAACCCACATTTCAAGTGCGTTGAAGACAGGAACGGTGTGAGATTAGAGTTTTTATTCAAAACTGATAGTGGGTTATCCCAAGGACACGGGGGTGAGTGAATAAACCCTGGCAACCCCTGAGAATCCCCTCCGCTATAACACCCATCGGTCAGCTCCACCAGTCTCCGCCCTCGCCCATTCCAGGGGACCTAGGAAGAGGTCCCAGTCACCAGTCGACATGCTCGAACATAGAGACACGTATGGACAGGCCCAAGTCTGTAGTAAGGGTCATCAGGGGAGTAGCGTAGACCGTCCATGTCAGCCGTCTTTTCATTGGATCAAGTTCTGGCATGTACGGAATCCGCTACCTCAGAGTATTCGACTACGTCTCAGTGTCTTAGTGCGCTACTGGGCCGGTCAGGGAGAGTGAAGTTTATCCTGAACGACCTCAGATGGAAAAAATAACCAACGCACCTATCACTCCCATACGACTACTGCCTGGCGACTTATCACCCTTAGTTTAATTAACACGGCAGCTACTAGAGGCGGAGAAGAAATCCACTCTAGTGTCATGCCACATGATCAGGTGGTAATGTCATCGACCTGAGATCAGGAATGTTTTCAGTTCGACTCCCACCAAATACTTACCCCTTTGAATAAGATTTTCGAAACATTATCATTTTTGAAATGTGAAGTTTTGACAACAAAAAATAACAAATTTCTTTTGAATAAAAACAAATGCACAGTTTCCGAGGATCGAACCCACAACATTCCTGTGTGAAAGAAATGAGCATCACCACTTTGCCACTGGTGTACTGTTCTGTCGTAAAATTGAGTCGAAATTTTGTTATATATAGAGGCAACTGATTATCGATCAAATTTGGCGAAAACGATTCTTTTCGAAAATTGTTCCTGTTCTTTTCGAAAATTGTTCCTAAGTTTCGAAATCAAAGATCGAATTCCAGGGCGTTGCTTCCATTTAATCAGTCGGGTTTTGAGAGAATTAGAGGTGTTGTAAAAAACAATGGGTCACACCAACAGATGTTGTAAAAAACAATGGGTCGCACCCCGTGTTTCGAACAATGGGTCGCACCAAGGTTGCGAAGGCACGATTAATTCGAATATGATGTTTTGGTAAACTAAAAATGTTTCTGTTGTACCCATCCACAACTTTCCGCCAGGTACAGGAAGATGGTGAATTGGTACAAGAGAATCCCCCCGGTACAAACCTCGTTTTTTTAAGATCGACCCCACGGTAGGTGTTCCTTCAACTTTCGGTTTTGCCAATTTCAACTTCCAGGTGCCCGAAAGATATGCATAACAGAATCGTCCAGGTGCCCGAAAGATAATTACTACACCGAATGTTTATTACTACACCGATTGGATCAATGGAAAAAATTGAGGAGATTTGGCACGAGTGTCTTTCCACTTCATTTTTCTTGCTCCTCTTGCTGAGGTTACTCCTTAATAAAAAAAAAAGCACGAGTCTTCAAACGAGCTGTTCCACGTTGTCCTATGCGCGATTACAAGACTAAAGGGGTCGAAAAACTTGCAATGGGCCAAAGGAAAGCAATGCCTGCAGTCAGCATCACACATGCTGTTAGTTTGGCATTGAAATCATCCATCATCTCGAAGCCTGCAGCCAAAAAGAAAATTCCTGTCGCCCTGTCGCTGAAGCGAAGGTTCGGGGGGACGATTGTACTGTGCAGTCTACCCGGAAGTCCTCGAAAGCAAGAGAAAGCCAAAAAGAGAAAATCTCGACTAAGCGATGCGTGTCATGTACTCAACCAATGTCATCCCGAAAAATCCACCGCACGGCGCAATTGTGCGTGGTGTACTACTCCAGGGCGCCACAAGGAAGGGCACATCCGACACTCTACAGTTTGGGTCTGCCCAGCACACAAGGTGCATTTGTGTGAAGGATGTTTTCATGCATGGCACAATCACATTTTGCAGGAATCCTGTGAACAAATCAAAGACTCAGAAACGTGCCAAGATGTTGTGCCACGTGACCCCGCGTGGGAAAATACTAGTGCTCGGGAATCTTTTCGTGAGTATTGTTCACGTCTTGGTGAGCAGGAGGGACAAGGACATTGCGTACTGCCAGCAGAAACCCATGGAATTTGCATCTTGTGCACTGTGCCTCACGACAAAAGGCGGGTGAGCACGTGGTGTCAGCTTTGCAATCAGCATATGCATCGTAAATGTGGTTTGGCTTATCATACACAAAAATGAAATACGATTTCGATGCTGATGTATGTTAAGATGGAGAGAGAAAGAGAATGGTTACTACATAACAGCTATCAATAGGGGAAAATGTTGATCAGGATGATGAAATCTCTTGGATCTTATGTTCGCTCCCCAGTCGCAGAAGCAAAGAGAAGGGAAGGAGGAGGACGAGAGATGAGAGACCTGCACAAAAACACATAGCGACAGACGATTTCAGTACAAAAAGGATATGGTACAGAAGAACATCGCACAAAACACTGTGCCACTCGACAAAGGTGAAAAGGAAGGGAGTGAAGTGACGCAAGAAGCGCAGCAAGAGATGGGAGGAGGGGAGGAAGAAAAGGAAGAGACATGAGGACAGAAGGCTGAGGAGGAAAAGATTGAGGCAGCTGGGAAGAACAGAGGGCAGAAGGGAAAGGTGATGCGCCCCAAGGGTCGAGTGTGAAGAACGAGAAACGGGTGTAGAAGACCCTTCTGAGGCGGGCGCGTGGGGGAAGAGACCGAGCGCCTTCATGTTGACCCCATTGCTTTCATCATACCGCCTCCTAGACAACGCGCTATCCCCTGCAGCTCCCCCTCCCGACCTGATGCACGCTCAGGGAAGATGGTTTGAGAAGACGAGTGGAGAAGCGGAAAGGAAGAAGAAGGCTGGGTGAGACAGTAGTGTGAAGGATGCCATCGCGGCTAGTCTACTTTTACTCGAAGGCAACGGGGAGAAACAGTAAACAGGTATCCCCAATACAAAGACAACAAAACATCTGACTCAAACTCCAATGTCATGTGTCTGAAACATACTGGTCAAATCCCAAGAAAGGGAACTCCCACGTCGTTGATTACCTTTTGGTACGGCGTGGACTGTGTCTTAAGCGGGGTGCACCTCCGCCGGCCAGTATACATTCTCTGACCCCTCTTTCGCTGTGCGCGGCGTCTCGGATGTGGTTTAGGCACCGGTCAGTGGTAATAGTTCCACCGGAGGGTGGTTTGGAATTCTCGGCGGGACTCACGAAAAAGATTGTGTTTTGTTCATGTCACGGTTGAAAATAGTCTCAGGTTTACCCTACAAGATTGTTATCGAGTCATGGAACACACACGCTTCCTCCTCCTCACAAGAAGTACTTCTGTGGAAGGCTGCTGCTCGAGGATTTAAAGAGAAGCGAGAAAGATCGCAGAGAGTACCTCTTACACTCCCTGCGTCTTACTCTCTTTTTCTTCCCCCGCCTCTCTTCCCTACTCCTCGTGCCGCCTCGCGCTCTAATGAAGGAAGGCGCATGCAGCTGCGCACTTCTTTCTGGCCGCTATCTTAGCACACGGCTTGTTACTCTTGGGGTTTCTGCCGACTAGCAAACGCAACTACTTGGTAGCTGGCTCGCAGAAATTCGGGTCCTTTTTGAAGGACACGTTCTTCTTCACCTTGCCCGGCTCCTGCTTGCACCACTTCTCGTTCCTTGCTAGTACTGCGTTGCGTTCCTTGCTTGTACTGTTCTTCGCTTGCAAGAGTCTCCTGTACTTCTTGGTTGTCTCCCTCTGTCACACAGAGTGTAGTCACAGCAACACACAGTAGCCCGCAACCCTCAACAGTAATGCTCTGTCAGTCAGTCCCAGGGAGCTTCTGATCCGTGATACCAGGACTGGTAACGACTGGTACACTCCCTTTGCACCTCTCACAGTGCTCCTCTCGCTCCACCTACATTACTTCTCCACGCTAGTATTACACGGATTTGCATTTAAACGCTGTCTTCCCGCTGGATTACAGTACTTTCGTGCGAAGTGTTTCCCTTCCAGCACGTGTATGGACACAAATTGTTGTGTAACACTTTCATCACTTACACGTGAATGCATTTTGTGGCAGTCACAGTGAATCAAGCTACTGTGAAGGGATCATGCTGTCTCTGCATGTGTCATGTTACTTCTGAATGTCTCGTGTTCCTCTGAATACATCATGTGATCTCGAACGTGTGTCTTAAGCGGGGTGCACCTCCGCCGGCCAGTATACATTCTCTGACTCCCTCTTTTGCTGTGCGCGGCGTCTCGGAACAGATGTGTGTGGACCGTTTCCACATTGTCTCTCTGTTCCTTTCCAACCCATGTACTCCCAGTAATCTCAGTAAGGAAGTGTTTGTGTATTTTGTGTGTCCCACCGAAATTACACAACCTGCTTTCGCGTGGAAATATTACCAGAGCCTGACTCCTATAGTATTGTTTGGTATTTTGCTTCTTTTCCATTCGACACCATGAGGGCTGTACCTGAAAAATCAAGTCTTAAAACAAAGATTATTGGCATGATGGAAAAGGGCATGCACAATTTCCAATCATCAAAACTGTTTCCAGTCGTGACACGACTTCCTTTCCCCTAGGCACCCCTTCTCAGCACACGCAGGTATTTGTCCTGGGGCTCTAGAGTTACCACCAGTTGATGGGGTTGAGGCTATAATGGATTACATTACATGGAACATCTGGTCTATCTCGCCCCGTGGCACCTTGAAAGTTATCTCACTGTCCCTTCATTCATAACACCTCAAAACCCCAGATTTAAATGGTGAAGAAAAATTACTGCTCAATGAATCAATGGGGGTCACTTGCAATACTGGTCACCCCTGTCACGTCGCTGCCACAGTCCGGTGAGATGAAGATGGTATAGCGAAAAAACACATCTGTTGACGCGCACTCACGCACGTGTGTTTGTGTGTGTGTATGTGTGTGCGTGTACGTGGGTGTGTGTGTGCGTGCGTGTGTGTGTGTGTGTAGGTGTATGTGTATTCGAGGCTTTGTGTGCGTGGGTGTGCGTGTGCGTGTGTTGAGTGAGAGAGAGCATGTTTGCGTGTGTGTGTATGTTTGTGCGCATGTGTGTGTTCGGGTATAGGTATGTTTGTCCCGTCTGTTTGTGTGCGTGTGTGTGTATGTACGTGTGCGCGCCCATTGACAATTTCGCAAGGTCTTCGCTTCAATTGACGTGGGCTAAGGCATAGTCTTGGACCTGTCAAGCCCCTTGGAGTTCATCATCTTTGCTACAGGCCGTTCCGTGGAAGATGAGACTCCGAATGGTGATCGGAATGCAAATTGAAATCCTAAACAGAATCAACCAACTACCGTTTCATGGCTCTTTTCAAATTTTCATGTGAAAAGAGACCTAGACCAATAGTTTCATGATTCCGACTTCGTTTTTCATTCCGACGAGTATTCGGAGTCTCGGCTTCCACGGAACGGGCTGTACCTGCCATCCCCCACACCTTCCTGATCTCCTCCTTGCCCCCCCTTCCTCCCCTCTCCCTCTCCAACCATTTTTAAATAAATGAAACGTTATTCTCCAGTCCGGTACAGTGTCTTAGGTCATAAGTGGCTAATTGGGTGATCGCCATCCGCTCAGTCCAGTGATTAGGTTTGGTCTTAGAATCCCACGAAAGAAAGAAAGATGAAGAAGCTGGGAGAGAACCAGAACACAGTATTCAATAAGGGGGGCAGGAAATTTCAGGCTAACATTCGTGCGAAATTTAGTCACGGTAGGAGGGGGGTAGTTTTACCGGTGCAGCATCGATGCTACCGGCGTCTCGAACGAATGAACTAGTTTGGAAATTTCATAACACCATATCATACCCATTTTCAATGCAGGACCTATGCGTGAGTGTGTTAATTTTGGTGCGCGTGCATGTGGGTATGGGTGCGTTTGTGTTTGTGTTGAGAGTGTGTGCGTGTGTAAGAAAATTTTAACTTGCACTCCCTGGACTCCAACATAAGGTGCGTATACATGCATTTACGCACGATTGTTTCCACACTTTTTATTAATACTGGGTGGTGCGACCTGTTTACACATGGAGGTTTAATTTGCAATCTAATCCAACCAAGTTTTTCTTCTTTAATTTGTAGGCCTGAACACTTTTGGCAGGAAAGGCTTTTTGGAATCCATGTCCAACCCGTCCACTGAGAATCAGCGGATATCAACCCCAGCTCACTCAAATAGGTGAGAACAAAAGTGCACGTTAGTTCGGAGTTCGTACAAATCAAACAAAAGGGGGTATACGCGGTCGAAACCCCGCTTTCATGAAGCTATAGACCCTCAAACAAGGGTACTAAACTACTTTTGAAAGTAATAAAAAGCAATCATCATCTTGGGAGGAAAGGGGGATCAAACATTTACGAGAAGACAAGAGAAAATTCTCTTGCTTTCCACACACACAAATCAAGGGAATTGTACCAATTATCTTACTGTTTGTTTGCATTCAAAGTACACCCAAAGACCATTCTTGTCAAATCTTCATGCAATCCACAACGCAATATATTCCTGTCCTTATTTTCTTAGGTAGCGAAGAACCAACTTAATCACTGGACTAGACGGGTTGTCAGCACCCGACTAGTCACTTAGGACCCAATAAACTGTCAAAGACCGTTGCAGACATACATGCGAGTCCACCTCGCTGGGTGAAACATGTGTATATGTATGTGAATATATATATACATATATATATGAGGCTGAGGACAGTACATACATATATATATGTGTATACATATATATATATATATATACATGTATATGCATATACATATATATATATATATATATACATATATATACACATATATATATCTACATATGTATATATGTCCACATACATATATATGTATTTATACACAAAAATTTGTATATACTTATAAATATATATATATGTGTGTATAAATATATATATAGACCTTTTCTGTTGCTCTCTCTTCCTCTGTTTCTCTCTCAAACACGCACAAACTCTCAGGAAACACAGGTTGTACGCTGGTCTCAGACTTTCTTTGTCTCTTCTTACTTTCTCGAGGAAAGAAACCTTGGAAGGAATTCCCACTCTTCAACTTGACGCTGCTCCTTTACACGATCATCTCTTGCTGCCAAGAGGGACAAAACTACAGTGAGATGCTTCTGAGAGTCACTGTGTGACTTGCAGTTATTGTGCATTACCTTGCACAGGCCGCAATAACTGCCCTTCGAGTGCGCGGGTTCAGCTGCTTTCATCCTCAGGGATTCAGACAAGCCTCAAGGTTTGACTCGCCGTTCCTAATTTGCAAATTGCCGCGGCGCCTTTACACGAGGATCTCCCGCTGCCAAGAGGGCCATCACTACACTCTGATGGCCTTGGGAGTCAGCGTGTGCCTTACAAATGATGTGCTTTACCTTGCACAGGCTGCAATAACCGCCCATCTCTCCCGCAGGTTTGGGTGCTTCCCATTCGGGGCTAACTCCTTGTGCTTCAGTGCTGCTTGCACCAGGGGGCGTGCGCCTGGGTGTGTTGGGGAAGTTCAAGGCAGCAGCAGGCACGCAGGGTGGGTCTGCTGGTTGATAATAGTGGTGGCGGTTACAATCGGGAAAGTGCCACCACTCTGGTACTCCATCGTTGTAACGAAAACTCGTGGTGACCCCTTGCACATGAACAGAGTGCCGCAAAGCCCAAGGGCGGCCTCCTCTTTCATTGGCCTTGGCAGGTGTGGTCTTCCCGCGGGCTAAATTTTGCCGCTGTTGGCAAGTCTCTGCACACGTCAGCTTTGCGTCTCATTTTCTCGGGGAGAGAAGTATCTTGTTGTGATTCTTGGCAAACTGTGCCGGCGTCATGTGCGGTGTGCTATGGAAGAATGCTATTTGCTTTGCACGCTTAGCCCCGTGCACAGTGGCCTTGCCCGTGGGCGTTGCAGAGGGTGTCCTGGCACTCGTCGGCACAATACAGTCCACGTTTAAATCCAGATACGATTGCACGCTGGCTCCAAGGTTTTTCAGCCGTTTCATGAATTCGTTTGGTTGCCACGTATTAGAGAATGAATGCAAGAAGAAACGGTGATCATTACAAGCATGTAGCGCACTTTGCTTCGGCTTCACCGGATTCCATTTCTTGGGTTTGTCAGCACCAACACCCTGAGTTCCAGATTTGCTGCCACTCTCTGTCTTGGCCATGCGTGAGCGCAGCATGCAGGGGGCGGGCCCCGCCCCGTGACGGGTCTCTGATTCACCAGACATTGGTATTTCCCAATGGTACTCCTGGTAACTGATCTGTTCAGAGCTCAACTGCTTGGGCGTGACTGCAGGCCCTGCTTCAGCAACCATGGGCTCCTCACCGAAATCCAACCTGATGCAAGCTTTGTTTGGCGCAGGCACGCTTCGCACAGGGTACATCACAAGACCAGTGTGGTCGCCCGCTTCATCCCCCCTGGTGTTAAGCGAAATTTATTTTCCACCAGTCGTACTTGCACTCTGTTGCGCATCCTCTGGCCCATATTCTCTTTTTGATGTGTGTCAGTGTATGGGAAAGACAGCAAATAAAAGACCCGTGTGCACGCAGGTTTATATCACATACTGTGCGTACCTGACACATGCACACGCTGTGTTGACATACGCCAAGTGTGTTGGACACATGCACACCTTGTGAACAAACACTGTGTGTGTTGAAAACACATGCTTTTTCACGTACACGCTGTTTCCAACACTCTCTCTCTGTCCGTGTATCAGCAGCTCTCAGTCTCTCTGATTATGTGAATAAGTTCTATATAAAGGTAGGTACACGCGCATACCCATTCAAACACTTGCATCCTATTTACAAGTACATGCACGTGCCCGTTCTCTTTTTGGGCTCTCTGTGCCCCTCTCTCTCTCTCTTTCTCTCGACCTCATTGTCTCTTGATCTTGCTCTTGTATTTTCTCTTTTTGATGTCTCTTAGTGTGTGTCTTTCTCTCTCTCTCGTCGAGGCTCGCAATAATTGTGAAAGAAGACATACAAATGCAACTGAAACGTCTGTGACCTGTCTGCGCGTGTGTCAGCTTGATTCCTTCTCTTGGTCTTTCTCTCTGCATGCCAGTAGTATGTACGCGCATGCGCGAACGTGCACACACATCCTCTGCAGAAGAGAGAGCGAGAGAGAGAGAAAGAGGGCGAGAGAGAGAGAAAGAGAGCGCGAGAGAGAGAGAGACCTGAGAATTTGCTATGCCGCCGAAGAATGGAGAAATCGCACTCTGCGTGCCCACGAACATGTTAATGTGTAGTAAATAAGTTTCACCAAAACGGAATGGGGCAATCGATAATAGCCATTTGTACAATTTGTTACACAAATTTTGAGTCTAAAATATCTGTACTCAGTAATCACAGTAAAGCTCGATTGACTCCCTGGCAATACAAGTGGACAATCGACTAGTTCGTGACGTTTGGAGTGCGATTTTTCTGTTCTTAGGCGGAGAGAGCGAGAGCGAGAGAGCGAGGGCGAGAGAGCAAGAAAGTGGGAAATATACTTAAACGAGAAAGAGGGAGACAGCGAGATACAGAGAGAAAGAGAAAGAGAGAGACAAACGAAAATGTAGCGAGATCGAGAGAGAGAAAACGAGAGTGAGTAAGAGAGCGAGCTAGAGCGCAAGCAAGAAAGCGAGAGAGAGAGAGAAAGAGAGAAAGAGAGAGAGAGAGACAGTAAGTCAAAGATAAAGAAAGACAGGGAGGGAGAGAGAGAAAGCGAGAACAACAAACAGAAAGAGAAAGAGACAGAATGAGAGAGAGAGAGAGCGAGAGGGAGGGAGCGGGAGGGAGAGAGAGAGTTACAGAGCGAGAAAGAGAGAGACAGAGAAAAAGAAAGAGATAAAGAGAGCGCGAGAGAAAGAGAGAGAAAGAGAGAGAAAGAGAGAGAAAGAGATAGAGAGGCCCGATAAATTGTTACGAGAGAGCGAGAGCGAGAGAGTGAAAGCGAGCGAGCGAGCACGAGTGAGCGACAGCAAGCGAGCGACAGCGAGCGAGAGAGGGAGAGAGGGGAACTGCAATCCGACGGTATGCATGTACACGCGCACGTGAATGAAATTCGCCAGAGACCTTGGACTGCAAACAGCGTTTGCAGTTTACTAGCTGTTGGTGAGAAAGAGAGCAGGAGAGAATGAGCAGAGAGCAAGACACAAAGAGAGGGAGAGAGATTGAGAGAGAGAGAAAGAGCAAGCGAGAGAGAGAGAGAGAGAGAGAGAGACAGAGAGAAAGAAAAACAGAGAGACACAGAGAGCGGAGAGCGAAAGAGAGAGAGAGTTGCGAGAGCGGAGAGCGAGAGAGAGCAAGCGAGAGAGGACTACAACAGCGTTTGCAGTTTACCTGCGTCTGGAAAGAGAGCAAAAGAGAAGGGGCAGAGAGCAAGACAAACACAGAGAAAGAGGGAGAGCGAGCGAGAGAGACAGAACAACTGAGAGAGAAAGAGAGAGAGAGAGAGAGAGAGAGAGAGAGAGAGAGAGAGAGAGAGAGAGAGAGAGAGAGAGAGAGAGAGAGAGAGAGAGAGAGAGAGAGAGAGAGAGAGAGAGAGAGAGTGCACAAGGGATATTTCTATATCCCAGCAGGGATGGGTGAGGGGGGGGAGAAGGCAGGCCATATTCCAACTGGCGTTACATATGTCACAGAGAAGCATTCTTTCCTCGTCAAAGGGACTTTGACACACCTGGCACAGCGTATCATCAGAGGGGGGGCGGACAAGGAGGAAACGAGGGACGGTACGGGCCCGGAAGAGCTTGAGGATAGGTGTTTGGAAAAGTGAGATTGAAGTGAGTAGATGAGTTGAGTCCATATAGTGGAAGTAGAGTCAGTCCATGCTTTGTCGTGTTTGCGGAGGAGTTTAGGGGGCCTGAACCCAAGGAGAATTGCAGTTTGTTGGAGTGGGGTGCGTGAGGACCAGGGGCAGAGATCATATCTACGGAGAGCGCGGGTAAGGCTAAGGATGGCAGGGTGGGAGAGAGGTGAAGAGTGGAGACAGTGTACAAGGGTGTGGGGATCATTATCCACGATCTGGATGGAAAGGCAAGAGGGGCCGTTTGGTCACAAGCGGTGTACAATCAGAGTCAGGTTCAAGAATGGACATGGGGAGATGGGGGTGTCGCAGTGGGATTAAAAAGAGGTAATGTCACCACCGAGATGTGATGATAATGATATATGGAAGGAGACAGTCCATATGCCAACCGGCGTCACATATGTGATAGAGGAGCATTTTTGCTTTCAATTTTTTGCTTGCAATTTTTGCTTCATGCCTGTGCTGCAACAATGCCACCTGCGCGGGGTCTTTGGGTTTCAGCTCATTCGTAAAAAAAGCCATTCGCCCTTTGAAGCACGCTGCGGCTAGCAAGCGTGAGAAAGAGG
>Ga0209390_10005067_pt1 | contig 19094 bp, 17 predicted proteins | sample BON01_FD_187212 | JGI IMG/M metagenome (GOLD analysis project Ga0209390, IMG submission 187212) | Freshwater microbial communities from Lake Bonney liftoff mats and glacier meltwater in Antarctica - BON-01 (SPAdes) (version 2) | ecosystem: Environmental > Aquatic > Freshwater > Ice > Glacier...
TCCAAGACCCAGGGGTAAGCCCACGGCTTGGGAAACGCTGGCAAGCGCCCCTGCGCTGACGGAGGCCTTCCCTTCCTCCACTCTCTGGAGAGTGACTCGGGAGATGCCGCTTGCTCTGGCTACCTCCGCCATGGAAAGCCCTAGTTCTCGGCGCCTAGAGCGCACTCGCTGTCCGATCGTGATAAGAAGCTCGCTCTCGTGGAGCTGCTCGTTCCCAAGTAATCGACCCATAATGTTTACTACTCCATACATAAACAGGTGTTTTGTAAAGAATAAACAACATTAGTTTTATTTAGGTCAATGTGTGCGCAGTGAGCCAGGCCTTCTAACAACCCCGGGATCCCCGCCGCGATAGCCCGTGTCGCTAGAGGTGGCTAGAGGTGCAGGTGAAGACGCAATGCGTCATCAAGCTGTGCCATGACGTCCGCAGGAGCCCGCCCGAGCATCGCGCCCAGCCGCTCGACCGCAATCGAGCGAACCTGCTCGGCCTGGGCCTTAGAGTCCTTGGGTAGCCCGGTCTTAGCTTGGGGCAATAAAGCCTGAAAAGGGAAGATCCGGTCGGTGTTGCTGGTGACCGGTACGACGGTGATACCTCCGCGGCCAAGTCGCGCAGCCATGGAGTTCGCGCGATCGTTGCTGACGATCACTGCCGGACGGCGTTTATTGGCCTCGCTTCCGCGCACTGGATCCAGATCCACAAGTCGGATCTCACCGCGCAGCATCTGATATTCCGTCAGCATCGGTCACACTCCACGCCGCCTGGTCACCTGATGCCTGCCACTCGTTCCAAGCCGCTTCGTAATCCTGCTCCAGTTCGGGAAGGCGCAGCATGCGCACGGCATGGTGCACAGCGGCAGACCTTGAGGCAAGGCCGGCAGTGCGCGCAAATTCATCGAGGATAGCCACATCCTCGTCGGGGAGACTAATACTTATCTTCATACCAAAATACTACCTCCGTGCTACCACACTCGGCGGCTGTCTCTGCTGCTGGGCGAGCACTGTCGCGCAAGCCGATCCGCTGCGGGCATCCGTCTCGAGCTGAAAATCGGCTCTTAGCAGCTCTATCGTGAGCCCCGACCTAATCCTCGCGCTCAAAGAATCTGAGGCACGTCGTTGTCTTGAACTTTGTCGCCGGCACAAACTATTATTGAAGTATCAAAGCTGGTCCGTCTTTTTGATACAAAAAGGCGGGCCAGTTGTCTTTAAGTGGACCTCAGGTCCTCTTCATAAGCTTCTTTTGACTGTGTCTGTGGCTGGTAATAACGGTTGACAGTAGAGGGCGTTAGTAACGCCTAGGACTAACCCAAGCCATAGCCCATGCCGCGAAACGCGTGGATCAGGTCACGGCAAGACCCACAGGGATTTATCCCCAAGGAATCATCTCAAGATGCGCGCGAGGATTGGTTCGTGGAATCATTTGAGAATGCGCGCATTCTCTATGAGTCAACGTGATAATTTGCCACGATCCGCCCCTGCACTTACAATTGAAAAGCTTGCACTTACAAGTGCAACCTTAAGGAGGCACAAATGTCAACGTTAGTTTTAGCCGCAAAAGACCTAGTTATAGAGAAGGCTGCACATGTTGAAGCCGAGAAGGTTCTTGAAGCCACTCAAGATGTTGACCGACTCCAGTTTCTCATTGACTTAGAAGACGGGCGCCAGCTGCCACTGTCTAAATCAACCTCGGCCCTCTTGGAAGCTGTTTTGCACGTAGCGGCAAAGGGAGGAAAAGTTACTTTTACCACCCTGCCATCGGAAATGACGACAGCCGCTGCAGCGGCTTGGCTCGGGATCTCAAGGCCAACTTTGATGAAGCTCGTTCGCGAAAAAAAGATTCCTGCGCACAAAGTGGGATCGCATACCAGAATCAAAACCGATGACCTATTGAAATTTAGGGATGATAGAAATCTGAATCAGAAGAAGATATTTGCGGATTTAAGGAAGATGTCGGGGATACTCGACTAGGTGGAAGTTCAGAGAGTTTTTCTAGACGCAAACATACTGTACTCACGTACTCTCCGTGATTGGCTGTTTATCTTACGTATCGAAACCACTGGAAGCATGTTTACGCTAGCAACTTCAGAAGACGCCTTAGTCGAAGCTCAGTACTCCTTCAGAAAGAAAAACCCCGATTCCCCTGGCCGGACGGTCACAAACATACGTAAAAAGACAGCTAATTTTTGTGACGAGATAATTGAGGACTACCCTGGCAAAGTGAAGGGTCCTTTCAGGGATAAATATGACCTTCACATTCACTCTGCCCTAATTGAGGCAGGGTCACACATACTTGTCACTCAAGACAAGGGGTTCTTGAGTTTGCCTGAAGATCAAAAAGATGCATTACCCTACGAGATCCTCTCTCCAGATGAGTTTCTAATATTAATTGACGACTCAGCTAGTCAATTTGTTTCGAGCGTCACGAAGCAGCAGTCTAAATTCTGGATTAAGAATCGTTCTGGCACTGGGAATAATAATGCCCTGGAGCTTGAAACCGCTCTCAGAAAGAGTGGGTGCCCTAAGTTTGCGGGACGCGTTCGAAAGCACTTGCAAAAGTTGTCGGGTGCTGGATAGGCCAAGTCGACCATCCAACCTTCGCAACCCCCGAGGTGCCTCACTTAAAAGTGAGCGTGAAGGATGATCTGGTGCCTCACGTATTTTGAGCGCGAGGGCTTGCGGTTATTTAGTTGGGTTTAGTCGATTGATTGATGGTTACAAGGCATGCCATATCTAGTTGACGTTGAGTTGTCGCTGACTGAGTTTCATCTCGGGCCAGAGCGGTTAGTTGTGTTTTGCATCCAGCTGATTTGCCTTGTCAAATCAGCTGGATTGATTCCAATAATGCGCTCTTCGACTATCTCGATCTCTTGCTCGGCTAAGAGTTTTGAGTTCTTCACTCGTTGCCATGGAGTTTGCGGTTGGTCATAAATCCGCTGCCGATGGCCATTGGCAGTGGCGTGGCCAACTGGCTTTTTGGTTGGGTGAAAAAGTTCAGCCGAGCTGAAACCAAAAGCCAGAGCTGACTCAGTAACTCAAGTTCGGCGGCAGTGTCATAGCGCCAATAAAAGGCGCGCTTTCGAACCACCTGGTTGTTTTTTTGAATCAGCCTTCGCCTGATTATTTTTTCGATAGGGCCGGGACCGGGTTTGTTCAATCCGGGTTTGTTCAATATCGTGGTGTTGCAACCAGTTGGCAACTTTAACTTCTGAGCTGATCTACGTCTGGGTATGGCTTCCCGGCAAGACCGAACCTATTCCTGCCGGGGTGCTTCGCCCGAGTGGCAACTCGCTGAGCTTCCGCTACGGCAACAAGTACCTGCTCCGACCTGAGGCCATGAGCCTTTACGGGCCAACTCTGCCGCTGACCAACAAATTCAATGCACCTCTTGGTGGCCTTCTGGCGCCTGGCCCTATTCGTGATGCCGCACCGGACTCGGGCATATGATTTGGGTGAGATGGCCAGTGGGTTTTCTAGAAGTTGAGAACAACTAATGCATTCGGGAGTTTATAAACTCTGTGCTCGAGGTGAGCTCAACGCTGTGGTGTCTTCACTCGGTTCGCACTCTTTTCTAAATAGTGAGTGAGCCTTGTCGTGCCAATGCGCCTGGTTCTTATTCGCTGCTTTGTCATGCTAAAAGCGGTTTTGTCGCAGTGCGCTACTCTTCTATTTTACGATTTGTCGCAAAAAGGGAACCGACACACATACTAAATGGCGGGATGTCACACTAAACGCGGATTTGTCGCATTTAGAGAGTATGCTTAGATCACAAAATGTCGCCAGGAAGGGGGACAAATCATGCCGATATTCACTGCGGATGACCTCGGTGGGCGTCAACAGGCATCTCGCCTGGTCAAGGCGGGCAAGCTTATTCGTCTGGCCACCAACCTATTCTCGGACGAGATTCGCAGGGACCCAGAGGCGATCGTTCGAGAAAATTGGGCCGCCATTCTCGGGAAGACAATGCCGAATGCTGTCATCACGGACAGAAGCGCGTTTAGCGGCACACCTGGAAACGGACTTCTGTTCGTTGACCACCCGCGTGGGCGGGATTTGGAACTACCTGGTCTCACAGTTGTCCCCAGTGGGAATGCAGAGGCTGGGCCGCAGCAGGGAGACACGCCATTGCCTGCGGGGATATATCTAGCCTCTGAGCAGCGGGCTCTACTTGATAATCAAAAACCCAGTCGCGCTGTGAAGGGCCGTCCGTCACGTACTCTCACCCGCAACGAACTGCATGATGAAATTGTGCGTCTCACCACATCTAGAACACCCACTCAACGGCAACGACTCATTGAAAATGTACAGTCACTCGCATCATCCACCGACCGAGCCGATTTTGCTGATTCGGTGAAAGTGTTCTTTGAGTCAGCATCGGGGGCGCGTCCGACGGTGGAGTCGGGAAGCAGTGCAATGCGGGCGGCTCAGAATGGGCTGCAGCACGACCAAGTTCGCGTGCGTCGCTTCGAGTCTCTCGCGAATCAGTTGCGCGCGCGGGCGCCATCACTTCGGCCGGAACCGCGCCCGGAAGACCGGGAGTTTCTGCCCCTCTTTGAGGCATATTTCTCAAACTTCATTGAGGGTACGGAGTTTTCCATAGATGAGGCTATCGATATTGCCCTTAGGGGGGTTGTTCCAGCGGCTCGCCCAGCGGACGCACACGACATCAAGGGAACTTACCAAATCGTCAACGATCTCGACGGAATGCGAACCCCAATTGGGGCTGCCGACGATTTCTTGGACTTGATGCGTGACCGGCATGCGAGCATCATGGCTGGCCGCCCGGAAAACAACCCTGGTGTGTTCAAGTCAAGAAGCAACAGGGCGGGGCTAACGGAATTTGTACACCCCGACATGGTGGAAGGCACCTTGCGCGCCGGGTGGCAGGAACTGGAAGGAATTGATGACCCATTTAGTCGGGCAGTTTTTACCATGTTCTTGGTCGCCGAGGTGCACCCATTCGATGACGGTAACGGTCGAACAGCAAGAATAATGATGAATGGCGAACTCCTCCGCCTCGGCGAGAACCGCATCATTATTCCGACGCTGCTGAGGGACGAGTACCTTTCTGCGCTTTCATCCATGACCCACAACGATCGCGCACAGGGGCTCATCGGGGTCATGGACTTTGCGCAGAAGCATACGCAGCAGACGAACTATGTGAACTTACTTGCGGCCCGGCGAGATCTGGACGAGACAAACGCCTTCCTGAACGTAAGGGAGGCGGAGGACCAGATGGTGCGCTTACTGCTGCCGAACGAAGTGCGCAGTGCCTGGGCACTAGGTCAGGCAGCGCAGCGGCCAGTAAGCGCCCGCACCGGTTTCCCTGCACTGCCCACAGGAACTGCAACGCCGTGATCACTGCCGCCCCATAGATCGGCTTCCGCGGTGGTCTGGGTTTGACCACCTTCAATGTCAGTGCCTGCTTCAATGCCTTCCGGGCATGGCTTCGATGTCAGCCATTCAGTGCGCAAACCTGATTCATTAGCTCACCCTTGCGTGCCTTGTCACTGCGCCGATACTCCAATGCCAACTTCTTCGTTACCGCTTTGCGTTCGCTCATCGTTAGTCCCATAGATAAGGCCTACCGACGCACATTCACCGGCACCAGCAGGCACACCGTTACGCGCGCATTTTCTATGAGTCAACGCGGGCTTGCAACTTGTCGGCGGCGCAACCTATACTTGAGTTATTAATACTGGTCCGTCTTTTTGATTCAAAAAAGGTGGGCCAGTTGTCTTTAAGTAGACTTTAAATTCTCTTTATAAGCTCCTTTTAACTGTGTCCGTGGGTGAGACTAACCTTTTGCCATGAAACCGCACCTAACTTTAGAAGCGCAGCTGTCCTTGCTGGTGACCAACGGTTTGAAGGTGTCTGACCCCGATGTATTTCTAATCTTTCTGAAGCAGCAGAACTACTACCGGCTTAGAGGTTACTTTCATCCCTTTCTAGCCGAGGTCGATGGCAAAGTGACTAATCAATTTATGCCGCAATCGACTGACCAGACAATCATCGAACTGGTTGAGTTTGACCGAAAGCTTCGAAGCCTGCTTTTCGAAGCCCTAGCCGTATTTGAAACCCAATTCCGTGCGGTCTTGGCGTATAACGCCGGCAAAGCCAGTCCTCACGCGCACGTTGACGGAATTGGGTTAGCAACGGATTTCAAAACTGCTCAGATAGATTCGGCTGGGTCGGGCCACGAAGAATGGCTGATTGGATACCGAGAATCTATAAGACGGCACAGAGACAATGACATTGTTGTAAAACACAATACGTCTAACGATGGCAAATTCCCAGTCTGGGCAGCAGTGGAGCTGCTGGACTTTGGCAAAATCTCCAACCTGTTTGCGGGTCTGGATGAACCCGTTGCAACAGCAGTCGCAAATGAGTTTGGAGGTGGGGCGAGATTCATGAAAGGTGTGGTTCAATCCCTAAATAACCTCAGGAACCATGTGGCGCATCAGTCAAGGCTCTGGAATTTCTACTACCCCCAGAACCCTCCCTCACGTCAGGCACTATTGCCTGACGACCTAATGCACGTGCACGACTTAAAAGACTATGAACGCAGCAAACTCTTCACTAGGCTTTCGGTGCTGCTCTGGCTGGACGGCGAGAATAGATTCGGCCTAGACCTAAAGCCACGTCTATTTGACTTGCTCCGGACTTTGCCCGAATCCGAATATATAAAGCTTTCTTCGATGGGCTATTCCAGCGCCTTCCAGAGTTCGAATTTGTGGAGTGGCTTTTCGCATTAGCAGAAACAGAGCCAGCCTGTTCATGTTGAGTTTTTGCACTTGGTCTTGATCACTTCACCCGGATTCACCCTGGACTACTAACCCAGGCCATAGCCCATGCTCCGAACTGGGTGGATGGGGTCATTGCCAAGGCACAGGTTTGTTAATGGGCCTCGTTTCAAAAACCCTTCACTTACTAGTCGCTGGGCTTTTGGCTAATTGGCTCTCGTCGCCATCTGGGCTGCCTGGTGGATTGCCTCGACCATGCTTCTAGAGTCCGCTTTTCCTGAACCAGCAATGTCAAAGGCGGTTCCGTGATCCACGGATGTCCTTATGACCGGCAGCCCGACAGTGATGTTCACGCCGGCCTCAATGCCCAAAACTTTGACTGGTCCATGACCTTGGTCGTGATACATCGCGACCACCAAATCGTAATCTCCTCGTCCAGCAAGGAAAAACAGAGTGTCGGCGGGCAGCGGACCAGTGACGTCGATTCCGGCATTTTTTGCATTCAGGATGCCCGGCGCGATTTTTGACTCTTCTTCGCCGTAGCCAAAGAGTCCGCCCTCGCCCGCGTGAGGGTTTATGGCGCAGACACCTATTTTGGGGTTTGGGTTACCCGCCCGTACTAGCGCCTCGTGGCCCCTTTTTATTGTTCGTTCGACAAGACCCGGCTCTATTTTTGCAACCGCATCGAGGAGGCCAATGTGGGTTGTGACATGGATCACCTTGAGCTTTTCAGTTGAAAGCATCATGGACACCTCTTGAGTGCCGGTCAGATGCGCTAATAATTCGGTGTGGCCGGGGTAAATATGGCCGGCAGCATGAAGAGCTTCCTTGTTCAGCGGCGCCGTGCAGATAGCGTGCACCAAGCCAGCAGTTGCAAGCTCAGCAGCAATCTTTATGTACTCGTAGGCAGCGTTTCCAGCAATCGGGGAAAGCGCGCCCCAGGCCAAATTAGCCGGAATAAGGTGAGGGTCAATGACACTGATGGTGTCGGGTTCAAAGCTGGCTTCTGATGGATCCTCAATCTCGACGATCACGGTATTTTTACCGAGAATCTCTGCTGCCTGCCGTAGCCGGTGGGCATCCCCGACGACCACTGGTTGGCATTCCTCAAATAACTTGTGGTCACTGAATGCGCCAACGATGACCTCCGGGCCAACACCAGCTGGATCACCCATGGTTATGGCGATTATTGGCAACTTGTTTTCTGTTTCTATGGTCATGAGCTTCTAACTTCCGTTTCGTTTAATTGCTTCAGGTACTGCACTGCATTAAAAAGAGCTTTCTGGCTGCCATAGCTGCCTGGTTTTATGACGGCAAGGCGGCCATCTGGTAATAGATTCAAGACACTCCCCGGCTCTATTTCAAGGAGGGGTTTAATCCAGCTAAATTTCAAGGCATCGATTACCGCACGAGCGGTGGCCCCGCCGGTGAGTACCAGGTCACCACCACCAAAGGTTTCATCGTCCAAAATGTTGATTGTTACACCTGTTAGCTCTGTTTGATTTTTCAAAAACTTGAGTTGACTAACGCTGGCGTCAGACTCGGATCCAACGATGACAGCTACATTTCCGCCGTTAGTTTTTGGCTTAGTTGGCGATTCGATATTCAGGTTGATGTGCCCGGCGACAGCTTTGCCGAGGCTCGCTGCTCCAACGTAAGTCACTCCTGCAAATCCGATGCTCGCAGCAACCAACAGCCGAAGATCCTGATCTGTCTCGCAGTCACAAACCGCAATTTCCTGATCCAGGAAAATCTTGGAGAGAGCCTCCATGAGATTGTTCGAGGGACCACGAACTATTTCAAGTGAGACGTGGGCAACGCTGGCGCTACCAGCAGCTGCGGCGATGCTTTTGGGTGCAGAGGTTAGCTCGGCATCCCAGAGGTTAGTGTCCGACAACAAAGCTCCGTCGACATAAATCACCCCGCCGACGGTGGTTCTTGAGGTGGGTGGATTCGCCATTGCCACGAGAACTGGTCCAGTCTTACTGGTCTCCACGAGCAGCGTTTCTATGTGGCCGCGAAGCAGTGAGTCGACTTTATAAAACAAGATTCTTGGGGTTTCACTGTTCTGCAACGCTTTATGAAGTTTGCTAGTTCTTGCTGCTGCGCCTGCTTGATCCAGCACCCTCAGGTTGGAATCAACAGCCAGAGGTGAATCGCCGGCTAGCAAGTGAAATAGCTCCTCTTCAGTAGAGCCATAGAGCCATATGGCAGTGCCAAGCATGCCCATTGAACAGAGGGCTTCAGAAGCACCCGACAGATCGTCTGCTATAACTACAAGCGTCATTGGAGGAGGTTGGCTTGGCGGGTGAGGGTCTCAATCATGTAGATGCTGGTTGATGCACAAATAAAGACGAGGTTTCCGTCTGGGCCGCCAAAGCACATGTTTGAAACCTTTTCCGGAATCGGAACCATGCCTAGATGTTCGCCGCTCGAGCTATAGACATGCACTCCGTCAAATGTTGCCGCCCAAATGTTTCCGAGCTCATCGACGCGAAGACCATCCGGCACCCCGTTTTGCATCACAGCGAAGGTCCGGCCGTTTTTGCACTTCGAGTCGACAACGTCATAGGCCCTGATGTGGTTGTTGCCTTTGCCTGGATCGTTTGTTAGCGCTGAGCTGTCAGCCACGTATAACGTGCTTTCATCCGGCGAAAATGCTAGGCCGTTTGGCTCCTCAACATCGATGACGACCGGCGTTAGCTCTTTGGTAATCTGATCAAATCGAAAAACATAATGATCTTTATATTCGCGCTGCCCAGGATGCCCTTCTCTTGGGAAAATAATGCCGTAAGGAGGATCTGTAAACCAAATGCTTCTGTCTTTGGCAACAATCACGTCGTTTGGAGAGTTCAATGGCTTGCCGTTGAAGCTGTCAACTATCGCTTCAACCTGGCCGTCACGATCTCTTTCAATGCGGCGATTTCCATGTGAGCACTGAATGACAGAACCGTCGTGGTCGAGAGTTCGCCCGTTGGTGAATTCAACTTCGGACTTATAGACAGTTCGCTCTGATGAGTCCAGGTTGTATTCAAGAATTTGGTTGCCTGGGATATCGCTCCATCGCAAGACTCCGCGTCCTGCAAGCCAGACTGGCCCCTCGGCCCAAATAGAGCCATCGGTCAGCTTTTTTGCTTTGGCATCTGATGCCGTTAGGCCAGTCAGTCCGACCACGGTTTCTGCAAAATCACTGGTCATTTTTAGCCGCCAATCTTTTCATCTTTCAGAATAACCTTGATTACAGCTGAGTCATCGGCAGCGCCTAGTCCTCTGGACAGACCTAGTCGGAAAATTTGTTCCGCGACACTTGCAATCGGAGTCGGTACCTCAAATTTTCTTGAAGCATCAGTAACTATGCCGAGGTCTTTCACGAAGATATCTAACCGGCCCATTACTTCAGGCTCTTTGCCCTCGAGGGTTTCGATCATCCTTGGACCTCGGTTACCGAGCATGAATGAACCGGCTGCACCTGCGTTGAGAGCGTCCAAGGTGTTTCTTAGATCTAAACCAAGCGAATCTGCAAGCGCTAGAGCCTCGGCGGCTGCGGCGATGTGAATTCCACAAAGCAACTGATTGACTGTCTTCAAAGCTTGGCCATCTCCAGCCGCGTTTCCGACTATTGAAAGCGTTGAAGCTAACGAGTCCAGAATCGGTTGGCAAATCTTTCGTGCCTTTTCACTGCCACCCACGACAATTAGCAAATCTCCCAGTCCAGCTCGCACTGGACCACCACTTAGCGGTGCATCGACGATTTCAATATCATGCTCGGCTAGGCGGGACGCTAACTGCTTGACGACATCAATTCCGACGGTACTGGTGACCATAATTACCGATCCTGGGCTAGCGGACTCTGCCACTTTGCCAGCACCAAAGATTGCATCTTCTAGCTGGGCTCCGTTTCTGACGACAATCATAATTACTTCACTGTCTGCTGCCGCCTTCGCCGCTGAATCGAATACTTCGAGCCCTTCTCTTCGACCCAACTCAGTACGTTCTGAGCTGAGGTCAAAGGCCCGGACCGTCATTGTTTCGTTCAAGCGAAGAGCCATTGGAAGACCCATTGCTCCCAAGCCAATAACGCTCACTGTTTGGGTGACTTGTGCAGTCATGTGGAACTCATTTCTGTTTTTGGGGTTGATAGCTTCTGAACAATTTCCATTAGGGCCTCGTCGCTTCCGACGTTTCCAGGGAAAACCACAAATGGCATTCCAACGGCGACTCCATCAATCGGGCGCCAAAGTGAGATAACTCCGGGCAAGAGTGGTCCGACGGCTATGGCGTGGCGAACCTCCAGACCGATTGACGCCACGTCATTCGAGGTTATGCCGCCCTTGGCAATCACGAAGCTAAGGGCGTTTTCCTTCAAAACTTGATTCACTATTAGTGCCAGATTTGCAGAAACAAGTCTGGATATGGCCAACGACTCTTCTGGGGTGCTGCCAACTACTAAATCTCTACTTGTTCGCAAGATTGCATTTTCTTTTTTCAGCGAATTAGCCAGCAGGATGACTATGTCAGGAAGAACTTCATCGGCAAAATTAGGGTCCCTGGCCATTTCCGTTGTGAGTTCGATCTCAACAATGTCTGGGAAAGTTGTCTTGACTTGTTCAAGCTGCCGGTTGGTCAACGCGACGTGAGATCCAATCACAATCAGACCGCCGGGCAGCTTTTCACTGTCTTGCGACAACAACTGGGAACTGGCTATGGGCGCGTACTCGGCCTGACCAATCCACGCCGCCACGAAAGCAGGGCCTGTTCGAAACAGGAACTGTGCGCCTTTTTCTTGAGCCAGGGCAACACCAGCTGCCACCAATCTCAAGTCATTATCGCTGGCGGCATCAACAGCCACGATTGAATCATCTGGCCAATTCAATAGGGCAGTTGCGATTGCTTCTGAGCCTGATCGAATGATGTTCAAGTCAAGAGACTGGACATCCTTGGAACTTATAGCACCGCCAGTTTTTTCTTCAACGTATTCAGATATTCTTGAACTTGAAAACCCGAAGCTCACATCACGAGCAAATTCAGTCTCGCCAACTGGGATTAGATCCTCGCCAGAAAGCAGGTAATGGACACCTCCGATGGTTACGCGCCCAGCTCCTGGAAAAGCCGGAATCATTAGTGTCGCTTTGAACTCAGGCTTTCCGGCCTGTTGCCAGGCATGGCTTATTGAATCCGTCTCCTTGGGAAAATGGCCCCTCAGGGTTGAGTCACTGCGGCTTATAAATGCAATGTCGAGATTTATCTTCGATGCAGATTCGAGAGCGTTTTGGACAGTCTGTGAATTTAGTTCCTGGGCGGCAGCGGCATCCAATGCTCGGGAATTCAATAGAACAAAGACTGCGCCCTGATTTTGGCGGAAGGCCCAGTCAAAATCGGCTACCGCCCATTTTGTGATGACCGGGATGTTTGAAACCGATTGACTACCGGTGGGGTCATCATCTATCACGACTAAGAACTTGCCACCGGTGGCCGTGGCTTTCCTGACTGAATTGGGGCTCATCTGAACTTCTCGCGGATAGCCTGCCAAAGCGTCGGCGAGTAAGGTGCCCTTGATTATTGGGTCGCTCATATGGCTTTTGCCGCCTTTTTCGAATTCTTTTGTTCCTCTTTGAACAGGGCATGAATGTCGGCGATTACAACGTCCATGTGAGTGCTCATTGCCACGCGTGCCTTTTCTGGATCTCCGGCCTTGACGGCTTCCAGAATTATTTTGTGCCACTGGATTCCATGCAAAGCAGTTTCTGGAACCGAGGAGGTTTTCTTCTTGCCTTCAAGAAGGAAGTTTTTAAGTGGTTCGAAAATCAGGGAAATAAATACGTTTTTCGATGCCTTCAAAATGAGGTCATGGAACCTAGAGTCGGCTTCCAGGAAGGCCGCTACGTCTCCACTTTTGAATGCTGTCTCCATGTCCATAATCGAAGCTTCAAGACTCTCTACGTCCTGGTCAGTGCGATGAGTGGCCGCAAGCAATGCTGCGCCGGTCTCGACCATTCTTCGAACTTCAACCAGGTCCTTCGCCGCTTTATCTGGATCTACGAATGAAAGCGACAAAGCCATTAATGCTTCAAAAGAAGACCACTCGCTCGGCGGATTCACGAAGGTTCCAACACCCCTTCGGATCTTGACCACATTGCCGGAAGTCAGCACTTTTATTGCTTCTCGAACGGTTAGGCGGCTGACGCTCAGTTCCTCGGTGATCTGGAGTTCTGATGGGAGAGCGGTGTTGGCTGGGTATTCGCCCTTGATAATTTTGTCTAGTACATGAGCTGCAACTACTTCAGGGAGCGGCTTGCGTGCGAGCACTGATTCCCTTTCTGTTGTTGGTGGCTATTTCTAAAATTTATGAGCAGTTTTAGTGGGTGGGAGCTTGCAGTCGCTCTGGTTCACATCTAGTGAAACCAGAGCGACTGCAAGGTGTAGCTATTACTTTATTTGCGGTGTTATTTGGCTGGCCACTGGGCGTTTACGGACTCTTTGGTCCAAACTTGGTCGGCAAATGCGTCAGACGCCGTGCTTGCAGCAAGCGCGTCCAAGTTGTCAGCGGTGATCTTGAAGTTCGGGTAAATCAACTTCTTGTCGTATTCCATGCCGTTGGCAAGGTTTACGCCGATCCAGAATGCAGCCTGTGAGATTGCAGGTCCTTCCATGGCACTTTCAGTGTCAAAGCCGGTTGCCATCTTCTCAGAAGCCCACCACTTGACGAATGTTCCTTGGTTGCTGCCGTATAGGTAAGGAATTGGTCGATCAGCTGCGATGAAAGCCTGGACAGCACCGTAAGCACTCACGTAAGACATAACTCCGTCTACCTGAGGTGCGGTTGCTAGCAGTCCACCAACAGCGGTCTGAGTGGTTGCGTCATCCCAGTTCCCGGATACTTCACCAACAACGTTGATGCCAGGGTTTGCGGCAAGTACGTTCTTCCAACCCTCGGTCATGCCTAGGTCAACATCGGTACCGTCAACACCACGAACAAGGATGATGTTTCCTTCGCCGTTCATCTGTGCAGCTAGTGTGGTCATCATTTCTTCACCGAAAGATACCCAGTCTGGTGCCAAGTTGTAGGCACACTCTGCTGTAACGGTTGCGTCGAAGGCTAGAACCTTGATTCCTGCATCACAGGCGGTCTGAATTACACCGTTTAGAGCAGTTGGTGATGCTGCCAAGATAAGGATTACCTTGGGCTGCTGCAGAATTAGGGTGTTCATCTGAGAGATCTGCTCAGCAACATCGTTGTTTGAATTCACAACGCTGAAGTCAACAATGTCTCCCGAGGCGATGCCCTCATCGGCGGAAAGGTTGGCGTTGTCGACCATGGTCTGACGCCAAGCGTTTCCGATGTAGGAGTTGGAAAGTACGATTGCGCCCGGAGTTGCTGATCCATCGGTCATCGCTGTGTCGCTTGGAGCTGGGGTCGTTGCAGCAGGGTCGCTGGTTGCAGCGCAGCCGCTTAGGACAAGAGCGCTAACCATTAGCACTGGTGCTGCGACGCGGGAGAACTTACTTAGTTTCATTTACTTGTTGCCTTTCATTTTTGGGGTGTTTTCTAGTTTTTTTGCATTGGGTCATCGAGACTTTTTGAGCACCTTCTGACCACCAACTGCAAGGGCCACAAGAATCACGAGGCCCTCGATGATTGACCGCAATCCAAATGCCATGTCCAAGGTGCTGGTCAAGGTCACAAGGAATGTGAGGAAGAGGGCGCCGCCGAAAATCCCGGCAACGCTCGATTTTCCTCCTGACATCAAAGTGCCGCCCAAAACTACGGCTGCAATCGACGAAATCAGGAAGCTTGCTCCGACGCCTAGCGATGCTCCACCGCTATAACCTCCGAGAAGAACTGCGGTTATGCCCGCAAGCAGTCCGCTTAGGACAAAGGCCATCCACCTGGTGCTGGATGGATTCAAATCAGCCAATCTGGCTGCAATATCGTTCTGCCCGGTTCCGAGTAGTCGAACCCCGAAGGACGTTCTAAAAATAAGGAGACCGACAAGCAAACAAATCACAATGGCGATCAGAGTGAAGACCGAGAACCCAAAAATATCTGCCCTAGACAGCGCCGCAATTGCCGGGCTGGGCCCAACCAGTCGGGCCGTGCTGGAAAGAATCTGTACCAGTGACTGAGCAATGAAGCCCACCGACAAGGTTGCGACCATCGCTGGAATCCGAAGCACTACAACTGCAAAGCCGTTTACCGCTCCGACAAGAGCCCCAACTGCCAGTGCTGCCACAATCGAAAGTGCTAACTGGTCGTCGCGCCCGGCTTGAATAATGGTTGCAACATAAACCGACAGAGTAATTGTGTAGGGGATTGAAAGGTCAATGGCGCCCCTTCCGGTTGAGACCACAATCATCTGACCCAGAGCGGCGATAACAACGAAGCTTGACAGCGAGAAGTTAGACAGCAGGACCTCTATTGGGCCCCTGGATGACATCGGTATCAAGGCAAGGAGAATCAGTAGCGATGCGCCGAAGGAGACAACCCACGCCTGGCTAAATAATCTTCCAGCTCGCAACTTTAGAGTAGTCATCACTATCCCCTCGCCCCGTCTTTAGTGAGCCGTCGAAGACCCATTACAAAAATCAACAGCAGGCCCATGGTGGCTGAGGCAAATAGCGAAGGCACCGCAAAGACTGCCAACAACACTCCGACCAACGACAGCAGAGTCGCGCCGAGAACTGCACCAATAGCAGTAACTTTTCCGCCGACAAATTCCGATCCGCCGACAACCACGGCGGCAATAGTCATCAGGGTGTATCCGTTTGCAGAGTTAGCATCTCCCGCAGTCGCGATACCGGCAAACATGAGACCTGCCAAGGTCGCAGTTACTCCAGCTAGGGCATAGGAGACCACTTTTACGATTGTGGTATTCCAACCAGAGTCACGCAGGGCCTGCTCGTTTGAACCTAGAGCTCGAATCAGCGTTCCGATTCTGGTCTTGTCAATTACAAAATATCCCGCGAATCCGATGACCAGCAACAGCAAGATCGGGAATGGCACCAAGGGAACCTGGATTCTGGGGAAACTCGATAGCCAGCCGGGAACCAGGCCTCCAACGTTTGGCAAGATTGTCAGGGCCAGCCCCGAGTAGATGAAGGACATCGACAAGGTTGCGATTACAGCCGGGATTTGGCGAACCTTGAGGATCCAGCCGATCAGCGGATAAAGCGCCGTGACCGCTATCAATAGCGCAATGCCTAGCAGCGGGTTAGTACTGAGAGCCGTTGCCGCAACCACCACGACCAAACCCATGTAGGGGCCGATGCCAAGATCGATGTCTCCAACGGCAAGAATGAAGTTTTGAGACATCGCAGTCAGTGCTAGAACCGGCGCCAAGGTCAAAATAAGCCCCAACCCAAATGGGTTAGACAAGATTGACTGCTTTGAATCAATCACTAGCAGCACTGTCACAACGCCAAGTAGCGCAAAGATCCATGGCTGTACAGAAATTGTCTTTAGTAGTCGAACTACCTTCTGCAAAACCGATCTTGGTCGCTCGTCCTCTTCGCTGCCGCGACTGGCAAACATGGCAGATTTAATCTCGTGAGTTTCGACGTCAGCGTTTACGAAACCTGCGATTACCGCTCCGCCTCGCATGACATAAGTTCGGTCAAAGAATTCAATTTCAGAATCTTCGCTGCTGTACCAAAGAACGCCCTTGCCCTCATTCGCACTTTCGCGAATTATCGAGTACATCTCATTCTTGGTGGCAAGATCCACACCCCTGGTCGGGTCATTTAGTAGCAGCAAAGCTGAGTTAGTCGATAGGCCTCGAGCAAAAAGAACCTTCTGCTGCATGCCCCCGCTGAGCTGACCTATAGATTTTTCGCCGGCGGATGGATTGAGATTGAGTTTTTCAAACCATCCTGCTGCCATCTCTGTTACTTGATTGGGCCGATAGCCACGGAACATACCGCGCCTAGAAAGCCAAGAAGCGGCGAGGTTCGCCTGCGCCGACCACAATTGAAAAATTCCGTCAAACTTACGGTCACCGGTTATGTAAGCGGTCTTTGCTATTTTTGATTTGCGACCAAATTTTCCATCTTTGATCTTCCTCAAAAATTGTTCTTGGCCGGCGTCCTGGAGACCAAGAAGGCCAACAACTTCTCCAGGTGCGACTTCGATCCTGGCAAGATCTTGTTCATGAACCTGCCTCTGATGAAGATCGAGCACTAGGTCGCCGCTCGCCTGGTCTGTCTGCTGAACTGCAATTACTCTTTCACGAGCCTGCTCAGAACCGCCCAGCATCTTGGAAAGCAGCTTTATGGTGGTAGTTGAGACGGTAGGGGTGTCATCGACCAAAGCCCCCTCGCGCAACACAACGACTCGGTCTGTTAGGGCGCCAAGCTCTTCCATCTTGTGCGTGATCAGGATGATGATGACACCTCGCCCCTGAAGATCACGCATGAACTTTCCAAGGCATTTAACCCGCTCTGGGCCCAGCGCAGAGGTGGGCTCGTCCATTATCAGCACTCGAAGGTTTGGAACGCTTGCGGCCCTTGCGATTTCCACCATCTGCCGCTCTCCGGCATCGAGGTTGCTCACTCTTGCAGCAGGGGATATCCCGTGGTCTGAACCAAAACTTTGTTTCAGCGCTGAACGGGCTGCAGTTGATGCTCGTTTGCGCCATCCGAAACCAAGGGATCCAGAGTCTTTTTGTTCGATGTAGAAATTCTCAGCCACTGTCAGGCTGTTGGCCAAAGACAGCTCCTGGTGGACAATCCTGATCCCAAGTTCATGGGCCGTTGTGGGTGAGTACCCTTCAGTTGTTACCAGCTCACCTGCAAGATGAATGGAACCGGCATCAGCTTGGGCCTCGCCGGCGATGACCTTCATGAGCGTGGACTTGCCCGCTCCGTTGCCACCGATTACTGCGTTGATGGAAGTTGAATCAAACTCGAGTGACACGTCAGACACAGCCCTAGTTGGACCATAGGACTTTACAAGACCACTGATTGTCAATTTTGGCTGGGAAGATGCACCCAAGTTCGTCGTCAACTAACTGAAATCCTTCCGGCCGACTCGCCCTCCCAAGTTCATTGGAAGGTCTCTCTGCTTTGAGAGACATCAGACGTCTGCTGTCAAAATAATAAGAGTTTTTTGAAGCAATGTCATAAATTATTGGCAATGATGCTCAATCGTTATTTGTTATGGAGTCATTTTGCCTGCGACAACCAGTCAAGCGCTCAAATTTCTAGGCACCAAAGGAATGACAGAACCTGGAAAATTTAGACTGTCGGCCTGGCTGGCCTGAACAAAAAGTAACTGGTCGTAACAAAGAAATGATTTCCCACGGGTGCTGTTGCCTTCTTAGTAACTAATGAATCAGCATCGGCGAGCGCCGATGCTCTGAAATAACAACTTAAGGAACCGATGTCATTCACCGATGAGCTTCTGGAGAACAACAAGGCATATGCTGCCTCGTTCTCCGGACCCCTTCCCCTTCCACCTGCAAAGAACATTGCGGTCTTGGCCTGCATGGATGCACGAATCAATGTTTATGGCGTGCTGGGTCTTGAAGAAGGCCAATCACACGTTATTCGCAATGCCGGAGGCGTTGTGACAGCCGATGAGATCAGATCTTTGGCAATTAGCCAGAGATTGCTTGGCACCAAAGAGATAATTCTTATTCACCACACAGACTGCGGCATGCTCACTTTCACAGACGATGAGTTCAAAGAAGGAATTCGCAAGGAAACTGGACTGAAACCTGAGTGGGCGGCGGAGTCTTTTAGCGACATCGCAAGTGACGTCAGACAGAGCATCGCGAGGATAAAGGCTTCGCCCTTCATCCCTCACACCGACGCTGTCAGAGGTTTCATCTTTGATGTTGCCACTGGCCTTCTAGAAGAAGTGAAGTAGCAATAACCACAAGAACACACAGATAGCTGAATCAACCCGGCCCTGGGTTTTCTGGGGCCGGGTTTTTCCAGTCAAGCCAGTGCCATTCGGCAATGGCTTGACACTATTTGGTGCTTGGGCAGTAGTTTTTTGTCCCAGGCTCTGGGGTCAAAACAATAGAAAAATGCAACTTGCTTCCTTGCACTAACTGTTGTTTGAGGCCTTGTCAGAATTTTCATTACGAGGGATAATTGCAAGTATGGATTCGATTGCGCAGCGAATCAAGCGTTCTGTCGCCAGGCAATCCTCCAATGTCGTCCTGCGCAAAGATATGTTGCGCTTTGGCTCTAGCGCCAGAGTTGACTTAGCCCTTTCGCAAATGGTCGACGCAGGATCGCTTTATCGCATCGGATTGGGTGTCTACGCGAAAACCAGGAAAACAGCCTCGGGTAACATTGTGCCCCGGGCCAGCCTCTGGACCCTGTCTAGAGAAGCCCTTTCCAAACTTGGGGTTG